>ERZ773022.2843-NODE-2843-length-10089-cov-4.320012_pt1 | contig 10089 bp, 8 predicted proteins | sample MGYA00580839_ERZ773022 | MGnify/ENA primary metagenome ERZ773022 (study PRJEB29015, sample SAMEA2738020) | human oral metagenome | biome: human oral; feature: human-associated habitat; material: dental | place: China | collected 2044 ... | reverse complement strand
AAGTTCACCGATTATTTCCATTGCTCTTATTTTAGGTGCACCGCTTAATGTCCCTGCTGGGAATACGGAAGAAATAATATCGAAAAGTGAAACATCATTCCTTTTCTGGCCGAATACTTCTGAAACAATGTGCATAACGTGCTGGTAATGTTTTACATGCATCATGTTCTTAACTATGACGGAGCCCTGTCTGGCAAATTTTCCTATGTCATTTCTTGCTAAATCCACTAACATTCTATGTTCTGCACATTCTTTAGGATCATTTAGCAGATCCTGTGCGAGAAAGGCATCTTCATTTGCATCTTTTCCACGGGGACGGGTACCTGCAATGGGAGCAATATAAATATTATTGAAAAGAATTTCAGCAAGTATTTCAGGGCTTGATCCTACCACATCTCCATATTTTGTCGGAAAGTGGAACATATATGGGGAAGGATTGGCTTTAGTCAGCTTTTTGTAGAATTCAAGGGAATCAATATTTGATTCAAGGCAGAGCTGTTCACTTAAGACAACTTGGAAAATATCCCCCATTTTTATATATTCCTTAGCTTTTTCCACAATATCATAAAAATGTTCCTTTTCCTTATCTAAATCAGTTTCTATTTTATAAAAAATTTCATTTTCTGCATTTGTAAATAATTGAAAAAATAACATATTATTAACATAATTGTTAGAATTATCATGAAATCTTATTGCTATTACTTCTTCAATACTTTTATCAAACATACTACTTTCTGACCTCAAAACGCTTAAAGGTTTATCATTTATTCGATTTGTTGAATTAGAATTTTTATTTTTAAGAAAAAAATTAAGAACTGTTGTATATCCGTTATTAAAATCCAGTTTATTATTTTTTAAATAAAATTCTTCACTAGTATTATTATTTTTATAAGCATAATAATTATTATAATCTTCTAAAAAACAAAATCTTTTTTTTGATACTAGTTCTTTTATTTTGTTTTCAACATTTTCGTCAATTTTTGAAGTATAAAAATCTTGATTACTAAAAAAATCTAACATAAGACTTTTTAATTTTTCATTATTTTTTATTTCAGGTTGAAAATAGTCTAAATAATTCATTATATTAAATCTTGATTTTTTTATATAATAATGAAAATTTTTTTTAAAAAGTATGATTAAAAATTTTTTAAGTTTTTCTTTATCTTTTATTGTTACGTTCGGAAATAAAGTTTCCAATTTTGTTTGACCATTACTAATATAAGTAATATCTTTAAAATCCAATTCAAAAAACAAAAAAAACATAACGGTATATAAATTAATATCAAATTTTTCCGAATTCTTATCAAAGATATCTAATTTATCATTATCTATTAAATATTGTAAATCTATAGGATATTTATCAACAGTAAAATCTTTTTTATCTGTTTGAAATATTTTATTTCCTTTACCATCTAATATAGCTACAACATCAATATCTTCTTTTGGTTTAATTATTTTTACATTTTCGTTTTTAAATATATTAATCATATAAAGTATCACCTAGCTACTATAAAATATAATTTATTAGGGTCTTTTGTTGTTAAATTATTATATTCTGTTATAGTTAAATAAATTATATTATTTTCCCAATATTGTTTCATTAATTCTTTTAGTTCTGAATTAGTAGGAGCATCACCTTTAATTGCATTTTTATAATCTTCAAAAGTAGCATTTAAATTGTTTGTTTCTTTTTTCCATACAGTAAAAGCACTATCTCCTTTAAGATAATTAACAAAAGCTTCTTCACTTTTGTCACTATCTGTTGTTTTTTCTTTCCAAGATTGATAAGAACTTTTACCATCAGAACCTTTTTGACCTTGTATTCCAGCTGGACCTTGTGGACCAGTTACTTTTAAAGAATTTATAAAATCTGTTTTAGTTCCAGTATTGCCTTCGTCTAACCATATTTGATAAGTAGATTTACCATCAACTCCTTGTCTTCCGTCTATGCCCTGTCTACCGTCATTTCCAGGTTCGCCTTTAGGACCTTTTAAAGAATTAAAAAAATCTTGCATTGAATGAGAACCTGTAGGTTCAGTATCTAACCAAAGTTCATATGCTGATTTTCCTCTATCACCTTTATCGCCCTTTGGTCCTATAATTGCTGGTATTTCCTGCCATTCACCTTCTCTATTTTTTATATTAATTACATATTTTTTAGACATTAATTTTTTAACCCCCTTATAACTTCTTGTAAATCTAAAGGATAATCATCATCAGTAAAGAACATAATACTAGAAATTCTTAATAAATTAAAACCAGATTCTGGATATTCATTAGCTAATATATTAAATCTTATTTGATTAGCATCGCTATTTGAAGCTATTAGCACACTACCTAATTGATTACCATAATCATGAAAAAATGGAACATAAAAAGAAGTTGAACTTCTGAATCCTTCAGGAAGAGCAAAAGCTTGATTTGTATTTTTCTTTAATAATTTTAATTGAATTGTAGTTAAAGAACCATTTGTTACTTTTTTAAATAGGTTTCCTCCATTATTAAGAGGAGGTAATTGATTTTTAGCTTTTAATTCAAATAAATCCCAACTTAATCCACCAAAATTTAAAGTAACTATATTATCAACTCTTCTCAATCTAACTTTTCCATTAATTGTTTTTGATTCGAATTCGATAACTCCAGTATCAGCTTTTAAAACTTTCCAATCATATGGACTTTCTCCATATTTATACCATTGACTTATTCCATTATTTTTTGCAGTATCTATAAAAATAGTTCCTTTTTGTGAAGCAATTACACCTCTTGGGCTTCCTTGTCCAACTATTATTTTTGAATTTGAAGAAACAGTATTAGCGATATAATATTCTAAATGTTCATCTATAGTTATAGATTCTCCAGTTGGTTTAATCCATACATCGTATTCATTTTTATCAGGTTCTGTTTCAGAAACTATAACTCCGTTATGTCCTTTTTCACCTTTAGGTCCAGGAATTCCAGCATCGCCTTTTGGTCCTTGCGGTCCAGGAGGTCCATCGTGTATAACTTGCAACTTCTCATTTTCTAAAACTGGAAGTTGTTCTATTACATATAATTCCATTTTATAATTTATATTTATAAGCAATGTAATTTTTTTTAAATCAAAATTATATGAATAATGAACGTTTTTAACAAGAGCTTTACCATCAAGATAAACAATCATTTCTCCTCTAGATTTCCAATTACTTGGAATATTTACTTCTGTAATTCCTTCTTCTATTACTTTGTAAAAAGTTTGAGGAGCTATTGTTCTAATATAATTATTTACTTCAGTAGAAGCTTGGCTAAGTATATTAGATACTATTTCGTTTTTCTTATTTTCTACACTTTGTATAGATTCACTTCTTTTATTTTCTATAGTATTAAGAATATTATTTTTAATATTATTTATACTATCAATAGCATCTTTTCTAACACTATTATTGCCTTTATATAGAGCATTATCTGTAAGACCTATATTAGACTTAACATCTTCTCTTAAAGTTTCTATTTCACCTTTTTTTACAACAGTAAGAGCTTCTATTTCATTCTTTTTATCTCTTGAAAGATTTGTTATTTCTTGTAATTTCGAATCATTATGTTCATTAATGTTATCTTTTATTTGTTTCCATAAACCATCATTTTCTGTATTACCTATATATGTTAATATAGATTGCTTTTTTTGTTCCAATCCATCTATATGATTAGTAAAGCTATTTAACATATCTGTTATATGACTAGAAAATTGATTTTGTAAATTAGCTTTTTTATCAGAAAAATCAGCATTAAATTCAGAATAAATTTTATCTTTAACTTTTTTCATAGCTTTTTTATATTCTGTAAAAACTATTTCACAATATTGTTTATATTCATTTATTTTATTTGTTTTGAATTGTTCAAATTCAATATCGTAACCAGTTATTGCATTTGTTAATTCAGTAAAAAGAGAATTTATTTTATTATTTATTTTTATTGTTTCATCTTCTCTTTTTTGTTGAATTTCAGATAAAATATTATCTTTTCTTTTTTTAATTTCGTCAAATAATGCTTTTTTATCGAATTCAAGTGAATTTAATAATAAATTTTTCTTTTCTTCTAATTTTGTTTCCATTGTTTTTTCATATTCAGTTATATTAACTTTTGTTTTTTCAATAAAAGTCTTAAAAGAATTAATTATGGCATCACTTGTTTCAGTTAATTGTTCTTTACTTGTTTCAAGAAACAATCTAAAATCTTTTATAGAATTTCCTTTTTCGTTATTAATTTGTTCTATAACTTTATCGCTTTCAGCTCTTAAATCAACAAGAGTTTTATTTTTAGTACTTATAAATTCATTTTCTAAATTTTCTTTAAATTTATTTAAATTAAATAAACTAGTTTTTTCAGCACTATTTATACTGTTTATTGCAAATTCTAATAAATTATTCAATTCATCAGTTATAGAACTTTCTATTTTATTTATTTGTTCAATACTAGATTCTAATTTTAATTCTAAACTAAACTTATTATCATTTAAATAAATATCTAATCTATTTTTTATATCATTTACTCTAGAAGTAACTTCAGATAGCATATCTTGTTTATAATTATTAATATTTGTAACAAAAGTATTGTAATTATTATTAAGAGATTCTTGAATTATTTTTAATGATTCTTTTTTTGTTTCATTATTTATATTTGATTTTATTATATTATTTAAATGTTCTATCTTATTATTAGTTTCAGATATACATTTTTCTGAAAATATTTCATATTGAGAAACAAAAAAATTTTTAATTTCTTCTATAATTTGTTTTTTAATTTCTTCCATTATATATCCTTTCTAATATTTATAAGTAACAAATATTTCATCTTTATTCTTTAATCTGTTATCTTTTATAAAAACTTTTTTATCTTTTATTTCATATATACTATCAGGAGTAATTATAAATTGTTCTTTTCTACTTATTATTAATATATCGTTAATGCTTGATGGTGCATTTGATAATTCAAAACTAAACTCATCTATGTTTATAATTTCAACAGAACTTAATTCATTCAATCTTACTTTTGTTAAATCATTATTTATTATTTCATAATAAATAGCTTCTAAAATATTAATAAATGTTTCGTTATCTAAGTTTTGTTTTCTTAATTCTGCAAAATTAATTTTCAAGCTTTATCACTTCCAAATATAGCTAATTTATCAGAATAATTTACATTTTTATTAAAAACTTCTACTATAAAAAGCTCTTCTTTTTCATAAATATATTCTTTATTTTTAACTATTTTATTTTTTATATTTAAAATTTTATTCCATTGCGTTATTTCTTTATTTACTAATTTTAAAAATTCATTATATTCTTTTGGATTTAATTTATATAATTCTGTTTCACTATTACTGAAATAAAATATTTTTTTTATATTTTGTTGTATTTGATTTGACAATATGTCAAAAATTTATAAGATATACGTTATTTCCTATTTTTTTTAAAACTTTTTTTTTGCATAAATCTGAAATTTCTCTTGATAAGGCAGGTCTTGTTACTTCAAATTTTTTTGCTAAGGCTGAAATACTGGGCAAAAACTTTATTTTATCATCTTGAGCATTTTCTTTTATATAGCTAAGAACCTTTTCCTCAATTGTCTTATGTGTAAAATTAAACCAGATACGTTTTGATAAATATTGGCTTTTGTTTGAAATTTCACTTATAAAGTTAAGTAGAAGCCTTTTATCTAACTGAATCAAATCCAGATATTTCTCTTTATCCAGAAAAAGAAATTCAGAATTTTCCAAAGTTATCAAATCAACAGGAAAAACATTATCTTTTCCAAATAAAAATGCAGAAGCCAGCACTTCCCCAGCCTTCATTTGATTTATAACAATTGTATCTCCATTAAATTTCTGCATTTCTCCATGTGCTGTACCTTTTATAATAATAATAATTTTTTTTAAAATATCTCCGCGAAAAAATACAATTTCATTTTTTTTATATTCTTTTATTTTAAAATCAACTTTTGTTAGACATTTTAAGATTTCATTGGGATTTAATCCTTTAAATAGCGAAACTTTTGTTAAAAAAAGTGATAGATCTTCTATTTTCATCTTTTACCTTCTGTTATTTTAAATTTTTTTAGTTTGTATATAAAATATTTCGTATATATTATCATTTTTGGTTTATGATTTCAAGAAAAATTTTAAGGAAAAATATTTTGGTGTAAGCCAATTAAAAGACTATTCAAGTCAATAACTTAAGATTGCTGGTTATAATAATTGTTAAAAGAAAAAAGGAGAAAATAATAAATGGAAAAAAGTAAAAAGATAGTTATGGCAGTTTTGCTTGTAATGAGTATAGGCTGCATTGGAAATGCAAAAGTGTCAGGTAAAAGCGGAAAATTTAAAAATGTAAAAAGACCAGCTGTTACATCAAAAAATTCAAAGAGCAGTTCAAAAGAATTGAATAGTGAAGAATATGCAAAAGTTTTGGATAATTTTATGAAAAAGGCGGTGAAATATCTTGAAACAGGGGATAAGGTACGGCTTGTGGATGATTATATAAATGATATTGAAAATGCGAAGGTTTCTAAAAAGGCATTGGAAGATAATTATGATGCTGATAAAGAGGCTTTTGGAATGGTTGAAGTGGCAATATTTATGAAAAGTTCATATTCAAGTGGAGAAAAGGCTAAAAAGTTGACAGATGCAGATTATGAGAGAATACAGAAAAAATTTACGAATACAAGTAAATTTAAACAGCTGGAAGGATATGTAAAAATACAGCCAGTACAGCCATTACAAATTCAATAATTTTAAGAACTCAGGCAAACTTAGTTAAAAAAAATAAGTTGTCTGGGTTTTATTTTTGTGGTAACATATAAATGAAATATAAAATATAATATATTTGAATCGAATTGGGAAATTGAATAATTTTTGGATTTGAGTATAATTTTTGAAAATATTATTTATGTAAAGGGGAAATTAAAATGAATATGGAAGTAATTAAAGCAAATGTAAGAAATTTTTTAGATGAAAAAAGATATGAACACGTGAAAAGAGTGGCAAAATGTGCTGTGAAACTGGCAAAAATTTATGGAGTTCCTGTGGAAAAAGTGGAAGCTTCAGCTTGGCTTCACGATGTGGCAAAATTTTTTGATTTGTCTGTTATGATTGACTTGACAAAGGGAAAATATCCTGAAGTAGCAGATAAAATGTCCCAATCAACAGCTGTGCTGCACGGCTTTGCAGGGGCTGAATTTGTACGGCAAAATTATGAATTGTTTGGAATTGATGATGAGGAAATTTTGGATGGGATTAAATATCATACAATTGGATGCGAAAATATGAATACACTTGCAAAAATTGTTTATCTTGCTGATGCGATAGAGGAAAAGAGAAGCTGGGAAGGTGTGGAAAAGGCTAGAGAATTGGCAAAAACAGATTTAGACGAGGCAATAAAATTTGAAATTGAGGAAAAATTAAAGTATTTACTTGCGAAGGATTCTATCATTCATCCAAATGTTATAAAATTTAGAAATTCGATAATAGCTAATAAAATTTAGAATAAAAAAATAGAGGTAAAATATGGGAAATAAAAAAAAGAAAGAAAGACATAGAAATATTGAAAATAATGATAAAGATTTTCACAAGGAAAAAAGATTTGGCAAAAAAAATTATAATGCTAAAAAGGAAAATCAGAAAACTCCCAAAATGGAACTTAAAGAAGAACGGGAATTGAAATATTTAAAGCAAGTTCTGTCAGAATATGAATTTACTTTTCAGGAAATATTGCAGCTTTTGGAATGGAGCCAGAAAAAACGGAAAATGTATAAGCAGCTTTTAAATGCTTGGGAAGAAAGCGGAGAAATTTATTTGAAAAGAAATGGGAAATATACTTTGCCCGAAAAAGAAGGCTTTGTAAAGGGGGAAATTTCCATTTCCAGCGGGAATTTTGGATTTCTTGATATTAATGGGCAGGCTAGTGTCTTTATTCCTGGAGCTTATTTAAATACAGCTATGAATGGAGATACTGTTTTAGTTCGTATTTTAAAGGAAAGTTCAGATAATAAAAAGCGGGAAGGTGAAGTTTATAAAGTTATAAAAAGAAATCGGGATGTTATTGTCGGAATTTTTGAACATAACTTGAGCTTTGGATTTGTACGTCCAAGAAATTCTCCAAAGGATATCTATATTCCAAAAAAATTAATAAAAGGTGCTAAAACTGGAGATTTGGTGGCTGTAAAAGTGGATTTCTGGGGAGATGAGGAAAGAAAGCCTGAAGGCGGAATTGTGAGTATTTTAGGAAGTCCTAAGGATACAGAAGCGCTTATTTCATCACTGCTTTTGAATGAGGGAATTGAGGAGAAATTTCCAAATGAAGTTTTGCAGGAATTGGATAAAATAGATGAGGATTTTTCAGATGAACTTGAAAATCGTAAGGATTTACGGCATCTTGACATTATCACAATTGATGGCTCTGATGCAAAGGATTTAGATGATGCAGTTTATGTGGAAAAAACAGAAGACGGATATAAACTTTTTGTAAGCATTGCCGATGTTTCTTACTACGTGCGGGAAAATACCGAACTTGATACAGAAGCATTAAAACGTGGAAATTCAATTTATCTTGTAGACAGGGTAATTCCTATGCTTCCACGAAAATTGTCAAACAATCTTTGTTCACTTAATCCAAATGAAGATAAGCTGACTTTTACTGTGGAAATGGATTTGGATAAAAGAGGTAAAGTTATAAAAAATGATTTTTATAAATCAGTTATAAAGTCAAAATACAGAATGACTTACGAAAATGTAAATATAATTCTGGAAAAAAATGAAGAATCAGAAGAATACAGAAATCTTTACGACAAATATAGAAAAATTGATGATATGTTAAAAAACATGCTGGAACTTTCTAAAATTATTAGAAGCAATAAAAAAAGACGTGGGAGTATTGATTTTGAATTGCCTGAGATAAAGGTAGTCTTGGATGAAAATAAAGCTGTGAAGGATATCGTATTGCGTTCTAGAGGGGAAGCAGAAAGAATCATTGAAGACTTTATGGTTATTGCAAATGAAACTGTGGCAGAAAAACTTTTCTGGGAAGAAATTCCAGCAATTTACAGAGTCCACGAAGATCCGGACAAGGCGAAAGTTCAGGCATTGAATGAAACTTTGATAAAATTTGGATATTCTCTGAAGGGATTGGAGGAAATTCATCCCGGAAAATTCCAGAATATTATAGAAAGAACGACAGGACTGCCTGAAGGGTATTTGATTCACAAATTAATTTTACGGGCAATGCAGCGTGCGAGATATGCTAACAAAAATCTAGGACATTTTGGACTAGCTTCCAAATATTATCTGCACTTTACGTCACCAATCCGTCGATATTCTGACTTAATTGTTCACAGAATGCTGGGACGTTCGATTGAAAAATTTATGAGTGAAAAGGAAAAGGCAAAATATGGAGCTAATTTTGAAGCGATTGCCTCAAGTATTTCAAGAACTGAAAGAGTGGCGGATAAACTGGAAGAAGATAGCATAAAAATCAAGTTAATTGAGTATATGCAGGATAAAATTGGACAGGTTTATGTTGCCAGACTTAGCGGAATGAATAAGAATAAAATATTTATGGAGCTGGAAAATCACGTAGAAGTGGTTTATAATGTTACAACAGCACGTGATAACTTCATTTACGATGAGGAAAACTTTAAAATTGTGGATAAAAGAAATAATGAGTCCTACACTATGGGAAGCACAATGAAAGTGAGTATTGTAAGTGCAAGTTATGCTAAGATGGAAATTGAGGTTATACCTTATGTGGAAGAGAAAGTAAAAATTGATGAAGTTGAAGAAGAATAAAAGAAAAAAACATTGGAAGGAGGGAAAATGCCAGTATTAGCTAGAAACAAAAAGGCTTTTCATGATTACTTCATAGAAGATAAGCTGGAAGCGGGGATTGAGCTTGTGGGAACGGAAGTGAAGTCGGTAAAGGCTGGAAAAGTCAGCATAAAAGAAAGTTTTATAAGAATTATACGGGATGAAATTTTTGTGATGAATATGCATATTACGCCTTATGAATTTGGGAATATTAATAATGTTGCAGAATCTCGTGTAAGAAAATTGCTTTTGAATAG
>ERZ773022.2841-NODE-2841-length-10092-cov-10.468367_pt1 | contig 10092 bp, 8 predicted proteins | sample MGYA00580839_ERZ773022 | MGnify/ENA primary metagenome ERZ773022 (study PRJEB29015, sample SAMEA2738020) | human oral metagenome | biome: human oral; feature: human-associated habitat; material: dental | place: China | collected 2044 ... | reverse complement strand
ACGGTTCCGGGGGGCAGCGCTTCCAACGCGTCCGTCGCCATGGTGCAGTTGGGCCTGTCCGTCCGGCAGGCCGGAAAGATCGGCGACGACCATGCGGGTGAGGACCTGCTCCGGTCACTCGTCGACGAGGGCGTCGACGTCAGCCCCATGGTCACGAAAAGGGGGGGGCACGACGTTCCATACCTACATTTTCGCCGCCGCAGGCGGGGAGCATTGTATTTTCGCCAACACAGGGGATGCCGTTACGAAACTGGAGGCTTCGGAGCTGCCGTCCGACGTATTGGATGGGGTCGACGTCCTCTATACGGATTTCTTCGTCCCGAAGGCAGGGCTGTACCTGGCCCGCCAGTCTGAGAAGCTGGGTATCAAGGTGGTCTTCAACCTGCAGTGTCCGCCCCTGTTCATGGAAAGGATAGGTGTGGCCCGGGAGGAGATCGAGGAGATGATGGCCCTGTCCGACCTTTTTCTGATGGGCAGGGCGGGATACGAGGGGCTTTGTGGAGGCGGCACGGGTGAGGAGGAGGTCTCCCTGGCGCTGTCCCGTATATTCGACCGTTTCGGCCCCGCCGACGGCGTCGGCGGCGCTCGCGGCCGGGGCGATGCCGGCGCGCTCGGCGGCGGCCAGGCGCTCAGCGGTGATGTCGAAGCCGCGGACGGTGAAGCCCCTGGACAGGTTCTCGGCCATGGGCAGTCCCATGGCGCCCAGTCCGAGGACGGCGACGGTGGTGGTCATCATGATCTCCTTTGATCGGCCGGGCCGGTGGGGCCCGGCGGGTTGGGTGTCCCGGCGCCCGCGGGCGCCGCGGTCGGTCGGGCGCGCTCAGCCGTTGAGGGTGGCCACGACCCGGGCGAGGGAGTCGTCGTCGCCGACGTTGCCGGCGAAGACGATGTAGGGCACGCCGGCGGCGGGCCCGTCCTGCGGCTCCCACAGGGAGACGATGCCGGGCAGCATGGGGCCGCGCACGAGGGCCCGGTTGATGCCCAGGCCGCGGCCGGCGACGTCGGAGGAGGTGATGCCGCCCTTGGCGATGACGAAGCGGGGGCAGCGCGCGGCGACGATCCGCTGGACGACCTCGACGACGGCGGCCGACACGCGCCGGGCGAAGTCGAGGGACTCCTCGGCGTCCCGGCCGGCCACGAAGGCGCCGCCGCGGCGCACGACGACGTTGCCGGACCTCAGCGCCCCGGCGGCCCGCTCGGCGACGGCGAGCACGTGGGCGTCGCGCCGGGCCGGGTCAAGCACGGCGGGCACGTCCAGGACGACCTCGGGGGTGGCGGTCGCGGCGCGCAGGGCGTCGACCTGGCGGCCGGTGAGCCCCACGTGGGAGCCGACGACGACCAGCCCGCCGGCGGCGTCGGAGTCGGGGGCGAAGTCGGCGGGCCGGGCCTCGGCGGCGCTCAGGGGCGCGCGGGGGGCCTGGCCGATGCGGGCGCGCACGAAGGGCGGGCCGACGCGGTAGACGAAGGTCGCCCCGGCGTCCTCGGCGCGCTGGAGCGCGCGGGCCAGCAGGAGCAGGTCGTTCTCCTCCATGCAGTCCACGGCGATGGGGGCGCGGTTGCGGGCCGCGGACAGGGCGGCGACGACGGCGTCCTCGTCGGTGCGCAGGGTGGCCAGGTCGATGACGGCGACGTCGGCGGCGCTCACGGCGCCCGCGGTCTTCTCCTCGACCCATGCGGGCAGGAACGAGGCGCTGTAGCCGAAGGTCCTGTCGCCGGCGAACTCGGTGCGGCCGACGGGGACGAAGCCGGCGTCGGGGCCGCCCGCGTAGTGCGTGCCGTGGACGGTGACGCGGCCGGCGTCGGGGAAGGCGGGGGACAGGATGATGCCGTCCACGCGGGTGCCGGCCCGCTCCAGGAGGTCGGCGATGGTGGCGGGCTCGAGGGGGTAGTGGCCGCGCAGGGTGGAGTCGGAGCGGGAGACGAAGGCGACGCGGGCGCCGGCGCGCCCGGCGGCGGCCAGGGCGTTGGTGACGACCTCGGCGTTGACCCGCTCGGCGTCCGCGGGATCCAGGCTGCGGGAGTTCGTCATGACGTAGACGGCCGGCGCGCCGGTGGACAGGGCCCAGGTCAGGTCCTCCACGCTCCAGCCGGTGACGACGGGCAGGTCGGCTACGGACTGGGTGCCGGTGGGGTCGTCGTCCAGGACGACGAGGGTCCGGTTCAGGGCCGCGGCCACATCGGCCGGGTCGACGACGGGGCCGGCGGGCAGGCCGGCCGTGAGCTCGTCCAGGGTCTTCATGGGTGCACTCCTTTGTGACGTCAATATGGTTGTGATGCGGCTTTCCGCCACGGTTGCAGGCTGGGGCGGTCGCGGGCTCGTCGGCGGGACGGCGGCCGGGCGGCGGTGCGGGTCAGGCGGTGTACTCCAGCAGGTCGTTGGTGGTCTGGTCCATGTGGGCGCGCATGGCCGCCTTGGCGGCGTCGGGGGACCCCAGGCGCAGCGCCGTCAGGATGCGCTCGTGCTGGACGACGGCGTGGGCGCGCACCTCGTGGTGGGCGGAGGTGACGCGGCGCGCCACGACGAGCTCGTCGCGCAGCGGGGCGAAGGTGACGCCGATGAAGGGGTTGGATGCGGCCCGGATGATGTGGTCGTGGAAGTCGAGGTCCGCGGCGACCGCGGCGTCGACGTCGTCGTCGGCGTCCGCCCGGCGCAGCGCGGCGACGGCGGCCTCCATGGCTCTGAGCCCGTCCGCCGTGATGCGGGCTGCGGCGAGCCCGGCGGAGCCGACCTCCAGCATGCGGCGCACCTCGAGCAGCGCCAGGCCGACCTCGCGCTCGGACCCGTTGCGGCGGGCGAGGGCGGCCAGGCTGCCCAGGTCCTGCCAGGCGGCGGGCTCGTTGACGTAGGTGCCCGAGCCCTGGCGCGCGGACAGAACGCCGCGGGTGGCCAGGACGCGGGCGGCCTCACGGGCGGTCAGGCGCGAGACGGACAGGTCGGAGGCGAGGGCGCCCTCCCCGGGCAGGGCGGCGCCGGCCGGGTAGGTGCCGTCGACAATGCGGCGCAGCAGCTCCTCGACGGCGGCGTCGACGCGGCTCTGGCTCACTCGCTCTCCCAACTCCTCTGATGAATTGAGGAGAGTATAGGTGATGCAGGCTACAGGAACAAGGACCCCTCCTTCGCACTCTTCGCGAGAACCCTTGCTAAAACGCCTGGTAACGGCGGTGAGGCGCCGCAATCGAGCCCTGCTCGCAGCAACTGCGATCGCCAACTCCTCTGAGCAATTGTGCTGGTCGCTTCCGCTCCGCATCACCACGCGCAGCCGCCCGGGCGCGAGGAGCGGGTCCTCGCACCCGGGCGGGTGAGCAGGCGTGCCGGGCGCGGCCTCAGCAGGCGCGCGGCCCAACTGTCTCAGGCGGCGGCCTCGGCAGCAGCAGCCTTCTTGTTCGCGGCCAGCTGCTTGAGCGCCAGCACGCCGACGCAGGTGACGAGCGCGCCGGCAATGATCGAGATGACGAACCCCAGGAGGTTGTCGATGGCGAAGAACACGAAGAGTCCGCCGTGCGGGGCCCTGGAGCGGACGTGCATGGCCATGGACAGCGCCCCGGTCACCGCGCCGCCCACCATGGCGGGCGGGATAATGCGCAGCGGGTCGGCCGCGGCGAAGGGGATGGCACCCTCGGTGATGAAGGACAGGCCCAGCAGCCAGGCGCTGCGCCCGTTCTCGACCTCGGCCTTGGTGAACAGGCGCGAGCGCAGGAAGGTCGCCGCGGAGAGCGCCAGCGGCGGCACCATGCCCGCGGCCATGACGGCCGCCATGATCTCGTAGGGCGCGGTCGTGCCGGCTTCGGCCGCGTCCAGGCCCGCGGTGGCGAAGAGGTAGGCGGCCTTGTTGACCGGCCCGCCCAGGTCGAAGCACATCATGAGGCCCAGGACGACGCCCAGGACCACGGCCGAGCCGCTGCCGGACATGGAGGTCAGACCGTCCTGCATGGCGGTCATGAGGGCGGCCAGCGGCTTGCCCAGGAGCATGTACATCAGGGAGCCGACCACGAGGGTGGTGCCCAGCGGGATGACCGCCACGGGCATGAGCCCGCGCAACCACCTGGGCACGTTCAGGCCGGCGAGCCAGGCTGCGAAGTAGCCGGCGAGGATGCCCCCGACAAGGCCGCCGATGAATCCGGCCCCCACCTCGCCGGCGACGACGCCCATGACGAAGCCGGGGGCGATGCCGGGACGCCCGGCCAGGCCGAAGGCGATGTACCCGGCCAGCGCCGGGACCAGGAAGCCCATGGCCGCCTTGCCGAGCACGAAGAACGCCCAGCCGATGTAGAGGAGCAGCCCGGACCGGGACACCGAGATCGTCTCCGTGCCCACAACATCGCCCGCCGAGTTCTTGAGCTCGTGGACGAAGTCGCTGCCGGGCAGATTCCACAACGAGTAGTCCGTGATCGGGATCTTCTCGTAGAGGCTGGCGACGTCGTAGCCGGCCAGCAGGAACCCGAGCGCGATGAGCAGACCGCCGGCCGCCACGAAGGGGATCATGTAGGACACGCCGGTCATGACCGAGCGCTGGAGGCGCCGGGCCCAGTGGACGTTCTCCTCCTCGGCGTCGTCGGCCGCCTCCCCGCCGGCGGGCACGCGCACGGCGTCGGGATCCTTCATGGCCGCCAGCGCCTGGTCGATGAGCGCCCCGGCGTCGTTGACGGCCGCCTTGACCCCGACGTCGACCATGGGCTTGCCGGCGAAGCGGTCGCGCCCCTTGACCGGCAGGTCGTGGGCGAAGACGACGGCGTCGGCGCGCTTGATGAGGGCGGGGTCGAGCCAGTCGATCTTGCCCGAGCCCTGCCCCTCGATGCTCACCGTGACGCCGCGCTCCTTGCCCGCCTGCTCCAGGGCCTCGGCGGCCATGTAGGTGTGGGCGATGCCGGTGGGGCACGAGGAGACGCCCACGATGACGGTGCCGTCCGCCGCGGGCTCGGGGGCCTGCGCCTCGGCCGCGGGCCCGGCGGCCTTCCCGTCGTCGGGCTCGGGCTCGACCTGCTCGGTGACGATGCGGGCGATGTCCTCGGGCGTGGTGGCCTTGCGCAGGGCGTCGGTGAAGTCGGGGTTCATCAGGCCGCGCGCGAGCTTGGCCAGGAGCTGGAGGTGGAAGTCGTCGGCCCCGGCCGGAGCGGCGATCATGAAGACCAGGTCCGCGGCCTGCCCGTCGGCGGCGCCGAAGTCCACGGCCTCGGCCAGGCGGGCGAAGCCGAGGGAGGGGGCGAGCACGTGCGGGCTGCGGCAGTGCGGGATGGCGATGCCGCCGGGGATACCGGTCGGGGCGGTCTCCTCGCGGGCGATGGCGTCACCGGCCAGCCCCTCGGGGCTGTCGGCGCGCCCCGCGGAGGCGACGACCTGGGCCAGGAACTCGATGACGTCCTTCTTGGTGGAGCCCGGAAGGGCGTCGAGCCGTATGAGCTCGGGAGTGATCAGAGGTGTGGACGCCTCGGAGGGCGCTGCGTTCGGGGGCATGTTGCTTCCTCGTTGTCCGATGGATGCTGGGGCCGGGTGGCGCGTCAGCGGGTCTGGGTCGGGGCGCGGGCTCAAGTGCCGGGGCGCCGGCTGGTCAGGGGCTGGGCTCTCAGGCGAGCCGGGTGACGACGACCTCCTGCGCGGGCAGGTCGCCGGGCGTGGGCAGGGTCGTGCCGGGCAGCGAGGCCGCCGCGGAGCCGTAGGCCATGGCGGTCCTCAGCCGCTCGGGCTCGTCGCCGCCGCGGACGTCGGCCAGCACGTAGCCGGCGACGGAGGAGTCCCCCGCGCCCACCGTGGAGGCGACAGGCACCCTGGGCGCGGTCGCGTGCCAGGCGCCTCCGCCGGTCACCAGGACCGCCCCGGCGGGGCCGAGGGTGGCCATGACGGCGCCGAGCCCCAGGTCGACCAGGATGCGTGCGGCGTCGGCGACGGGGGCGAGGTCTCCGTGCGCGGCCCCCTCCTCCAGGGCCATGGCGCGGTCGGCCGGCAGGCCGACGAGCTGGCCGAGCTCCTCGCCGTTGGGCTTGACCAGATCGGGGGCGGACTCGGGCAGACCGGCCGCGAGCGCCGCCAGGGGCTCGTCCGAGGTGTCGACGGCGATGCGCAGACCGGGGGCGGCCTCGCGCAGGAGGCGCACGAGGCGGGCGTACCAGTCGGTGGGCACGCCGGGCGGCAGGGACCCGGACAGGACCGCCCAGTGATGGACGTCCCCGCCCCCGCCGGCGGCCGCGGCCGTCGCCGCCTTCAGGAGTGCCGCCTCCACGGCGTCGATCTCCTGGGGGCTCAGCGCGGCACCGGGCTCGTTGAGCTTGGTGGTGGTGCCGTCGGGCTCGGTGACCGCGGTGTTGATGCGGACGGGCGCGGCGACGGTCACCGCGTGCGTGCTCAGGGCGGCGGAGTCGGCGGAGGCGGTCGCGGCAGCCGCGTCCAGGGCGAGCAGGAGCGGGTCGTGGGCGGCGGCGGGCAGGACGGCGGTGGCCGGCTGCCCCGCGGAGACCAGCACGCGGGCGACGTTGACGCCCTTGCCCCCGGGCTCGACGACGACGCCGCTCAGGCGGTTGACGCCGCCGCGGACCAGCGGGCCCGGCAGGGTGACGGTGCGGTCCAGGGACGGATTGGGGGTGAGGGTGACGATCATGGGGTGACGACCTCGGTTCCTAGGGTGGTAAGAGGAGTGGCGATAGCGGTGGGCAGCGGCGAGTCGGTGACCAGCAGGTCGATATCGGCCAGGTCCGCGAAGGACACGAGGTGCTCCTGGCCGATCTTGGTGGCGTCGGCCAGCACGACGACGTGCTTGGCGGCGCGGATCATGGCGCGCTTGACGGCGGCCTCGTCGGGGTCGGGTGTGGACAGGCCGTGCTCGGCGGTCAGGCCGTTGGTGCCCACGACGGCGACGTCGACGCGGGTGGCGGCGAGCGTCTCGAGGGCCTCGGGCCCGACGGCGGCCTGGGTGATGCCGCGCACCTGGCCCCCCAGGATGCGCACGGTCAGGTCGCTGCGCCCGGCCAGGAGCGCCGCGGTGAGCACGGAGTCGGTGATGACGGCGAGGTCGAGCCCGCCGGGGAGGCGCCGGGCGAGGGCGCCGACGGTGGTGCCGGCGTCGAGCAGGACGGTGGCGCCGTGGCGCAGGTGGAGGTGCGGCAGGGCCGCCTGGGCGATCGCCTGCTTGACGGTGGAGCCGACGAGCTCGCGCTCGGCGACGCCGGTCTCGGGCAGGGCCAGGACGGTGGCGGGCACCGCGCCGCCGTGGACCTTGCGCAGCGCCCCGAGCCGGTCGAGCGCGGTCAGGTCGCGGCGGACGGTCTCGACGGTGACGTCGTAGCGGGCGGCGAGCTCGGTGACGGACACGCGCCCGTCACGGGTGACGGCATCGACGATCGCCTGCTGGCGCTGCTCGACATTCATGCGCACCCCCTCGACCGCCTTGTCCGTTCGGGCACTAAAGCGCCCGAACGGAACCTCACTTTACGCCCGATCGGGCATGAGGGGAAGAGGTGCGTCCAGGCGCTCAGCACCGCAGCAGGGGCAGGTGGGAGGACAGGTCGCAGCGCTCTCCGGAGGCGTGCAGGGCGCCGCCGGCGACCGCCTCCGCCCACGCGAGCCTGCCCGTGGCCAAGGCCAGCCAGGTCTCGGCGTCCGTCTCGACGACGGACGGCGGCGTGCCGCGCCGGTGGACCGTCCCGGCAACCGCCTGCGTCACCCCGTAGGGCGGAACCCGCACCTCGACGGCGCGGCCGGGGGCACAGGCCGCCAGCTCCTCGAGCGCGAACCGGACGGCGGCGGCCAGGGTGCGCCGGTCGAGTGCGGCGCCGCCGCTGGCGGTCCCGCCGGCGGCCTCCTCGGCCGCTGCCCACCGGCGGACCGCCTGAGCGCCTGCGGCGGGATCGATCCGACGTCGAGCTGGCATGGGTCAAGGGTAGGCCCAGCCCCCCTGCTGCGCCGAGACCGGGCCGCTCCGCGCCGAGACCGGGCCGGCGCCGCCTCAGTCGGAGGCGGGCGGATCGTCCGGCGTGCGCGCCTCGACGCCGTCGGCAGGGTCATCGGGGAAATCGTCGGCGAGGTCATCGCGCTCGTCGAGGTCCTCCTCGGCGCGCCCGCTGCGGATCAGGAAGATCGTGCCGGCGAGGACCAGCCCTATGGCGAGGACGCCGATCCCGATGGAGGCGCCGGCGCGCGCCAGGCCCCCATCACGACTCCGGTCGACCGGCCGCGGGGCGACAATGATCTCCTCGGCGTGCGTCGAACCGGGCGCGCCGCTCGCACCGGCGTCGAGGTCCTCGGAGACGGCGCTCACGGAGGCGGCGCCGTCGACGGAACCGGCACCGGAACCGGGGACGGTTCCGGGCGCGGCGTCGTCGGCGGAACCGTGCGAGGAGTCCGTGCCGGTGGCGGCGGCCTGCCGACCGGAGGGCTCGTCCGCCCTGGCGGAGGCCTCTGAGACGATCTCCCCGACGCCGTAGGCGTCCGCGGTGCAGTCGGAGGCGCGGAGGTCCTTGGTCACGGCGCCGACCACGGAGACCTCGTGGGTGGCGGCGCTGTAGGCCAGCGAGACCTCGACGAGCCCGCGGCCGTCGTAGTCGGCCTGGAGGGCTGCGATGTCCTGGCCGTCGGTCGACGTCACCGCGGAGGACTCGCCCTCCCCGGGATGGGTGAGCCGGCTGTCGCCGCCCAGGACGGCGTCGACGTCGCCGGTGAGCCGGGAGGCCAGGTCGACGGCGTCGGCGTGGGCGAGCACGACGACGACGTCGGCGGCGCCGGTGCGCTTGAGCTCGGCGGCCCTGGCACTGGCGGTCGCGGCCGCGGGGGCGACCGAGGAGGGCAGGGCGTCGGTGATGACGCCGATGATGCCGACCCTGACGCCGTCGACGTCCTTGATGAGCGCACCGCCGTCGCCCTCGGAGCCCAGGGCCGGATCGGCGAGGTTGGCCGCCAGGTACGGGAAGGCGGCCGCGGGCAGGATCCGGCCGCTCAGGTCCTCGGGGCCCCTGTCGAGCTCGTGGCCGCCCAGGGCGGAGGCGTCCACGCCCATGGCGTTGAGCACGTCCAGTGCGGGCCGGTCGCCGGGCGGCGCCGAGGCGGCGGCCGGGCCGTTCACCGGGCCGTCGATGTTGTCGCCGGAGGAGACGAGCAGGGCGGCCGGGCTCAGCTCGCGGGCCCGGGCGACCTCGCAGGCCAGGGTGACGGCGCCCGGGTCGGCGACGGTCCCGGTCGCGGGGTCGGTGGTCCTCTCAATGCGCCCGTGCAGGTCGGTCAGGCCGAGCACGGTGATGGTGGTGGTGGCGGCGTCCTCGGCCGCGGTCGCGGAAGGAGGAGTCACGGGGGCGAATGCGCCCAAGGCCAGCGCTGCGAGCGCAGCAGCCGCCTTCGCACAGGGATTCGGTCGCATGGCGATCCTGGTCGGAAGAGGATGGGAGTGGGATGTGACCAGGATAATCTGCGGCGACGACCGCGTCGTATCGTGCAGTGCAATCGTTTCCCAGCCGAGACTGCATCGAGATTCCGCAGTCACAATGACGGCGTCCGGCAGGCCTCTGGAAGGGCCGGCCGGACGCCGTCATCGCGGCGGGCGCGGGCTCAGACGATGCCGTGGGCGATCATGACGTCGGCGACGCGGGTGAAGCCGGCGGCGTTGGCGCCGAGCACGTAGTCGCCGGGGCGGCCGTACTCCTCGGCGGCGGCCACGCACGAGTCGTGGATGTCGGCCATGATGGCGGTCAGCTTGGCGTCGGCGGTGGCGAAGTCCCACCGGGTGCGGCCGGCGTTCTGCTCCATCTCCAGGGCGGAGGTGGCCACGCCGCCGGCGTTGGAGGCCTTGCCGGGGGCGTAGAGGATGCCGGCGGACTGGAAGGCCTCGACGGCCTCGGGGGTCGAGGGCATGTTGGCGCCCTCGGCGACGACGGCGCAGCCGCCCCGCAGCAGGGTGGCCGCGTTGTCGCCGTCGAGCTCGTTCTGGGTGGCGCAGGGCAGGGCGACGTCGACGGGCACGTCCCACGGGCGCCCCTTGGTGACCAGGCGGGCGCCGGGGCGGCGCTCGACGTAGTCCTTGACGCGGCCGCGCTCGACCTCCTTGACCTGCTTGAGCAGGTCGAGGTCCACACCGGCCTCGTCGACGACGTAGCCGGAGGAGTCGGAGAAGGTGA
>ERZ773022.2840-NODE-2840-length-10095-cov-4.753884_pt1 | contig 10095 bp, 11 predicted proteins | sample MGYA00580839_ERZ773022 | MGnify/ENA primary metagenome ERZ773022 (study PRJEB29015, sample SAMEA2738020) | human oral metagenome | biome: human oral; feature: human-associated habitat; material: dental | place: China | collected 2044 ... | reverse complement strand
GTAAATAATACATCTTCCAGCATTCCTATATTAAAATTTTTCTCCTTCAGTTTTAAAAATTCAGGATTTATACTTTCTCCATATGTTCTTGTTTCCGGTGTTCTTCCTTCTTCGTAGGAACCATTATAAGCTACATATAAATCAACAACATAAGGATCAAAAATATTTATTACTTTTGGAAGATCTTCATATATTATTTTCTTATAGTCTATCAGATTGTATGTTATCTTAAATTCATATAGTAACTCATCCCAAGTTACATATTTAAGTCCTCTCCACCTATATACACCTTCTATTGAAACTCCTTTAGTTTTAGAATTTTTTGTACGGTAATAGGCTCTTATTTCTATACCAAAATCTGGTACTTCCGGGATCTCACTGTCTTTTAAGCCTAAAGGAGCTTCCAGTTTCGACAGCCCTTCCATAACTTTCTTATGTCTTTCTTCCATTGACTCATTTACATCTACTTTTCTGTATATTCTGATGGTTCTTTCTTTATTTTTCATAAATTTAAATATCCTTTCAATTTCATTTTTCTGGTCTAACTCTGATTTCATCAATTGTTTTCTGATATTTTGAATTCTTATCTAACCAGTCAGTAAATTTAATCTTTGCTTCTTCATTTGGAAATTCATATATCACTTTAATTTCTGGATTTTGATTTTTAGCTTCATTTATTCTTCTGAATGTTTTTTCTAAATTTTTCATAGCACTTTTATTCCAATAAGGAACATTTCTCTTTGTATCGATAAGATAAGTTGTACCATTCCTTACTTCAATTCCATCAAATTTAATAAAATTCATTCCTCGAGGGTTAGAGTTATCATATCTTAAAGCAGGTATTATATTTTTGGGTCCTGATGGTGTTTGTCGCATCATACTTCCTGTTAATTCCCATTGAAATTCTTGAGCCTCGAGTTTTCCAGCAGGTTTTTCAAACATATATTCAACCCCTCTATTAGGAGTAGCATTGCTTCCTCTTCCTAATTGATTTAATTCACTTCCAGACTAATAAATGTTCCATTACATTATTGAGAATAGGTTCTCATTCAGTAATTAAAAACCAAAGTTTTTTTTCAAGTTTTCAACTTTTTGATTTATATTATACATCTCACTATTATTATTTTCAATATATACATAGTAGTCACTCAACCCTTCATGTGGAGGAAAAAGGCTTTTTAATTATTGTAATTTTTTGTATTCTAAAGATTCTTCTTCTTCCCAATGATATGCAGCATAAATAAGATTTTTTGTCAATTTTTGTGGACCTATAATTATCTTACACCATTCTTTATTTATTACTTTCCAATGCCAATCAAAAGGTATCCTTCCATCTATAATTTCTAGTTCTGTATCCAAAACTTCAGAATTATCGTACAATAGAAATAATTTTTTCTGACTGTCTAGAATAACAATTCCAAAAACTTCGTAGATCATTTCATTTTCTTTTAATTTTATTTTTATTGAATATTTTCACACCCTATCTTTTTATTTTAAAATCGTCAATTTTTGTTATTTTTCCATTTTCCATTTTTCCAACACAATGTACTCTTATGTCTTAGTTATTAAACATATTTCGATGATTATACTCATATTTACACCATTTTAAATTTTTTGTTTTTTCAAACATACATTATGAAAAACCATAAAAACTTAAACTATATTCCTTCACTTCAATTTTTTATGTGTTCAATCTTATTATTAACAAGTTGATTTAAATTATCTAGAACTTGGTTTAGGATTTACACCATATTCTATATATAACTTATTTAATTTTCTTCTGCCAAATACTCTTCAGATGTCAAAATATTATATTTTTTTATTATATTACTAACTTCTTTACTTTTCAATAAAACTGGATTTATTTCTTTTATTTCTTTAATAAATTTTTTAGTAGTTATTTGTATTTCTGATATAAATTCTTCAAAATTAATTTTTTCCTCTTTGAAAAAAATATTCTTATTCTTATCTTCATCATAAAATTTATTATATACTTTTACAATATGTGAATTTGTTATTTTTAATTTTACTTTTTCTTCTTCAATTTGACTTATGTATAATTCGTTATTTATTCTCTTAAATTCGATCCAATTTTTTGATTCAATATCCATTACAGCAACATAATCCTTTTTTTTCAATTCAATACAAATTTCTAAAAAAATTATTATCCATAAACTTATAATATCTTGAAGTTCAAATAAATCATCAAATTCCTCTTTTTCTTTTTCATTACAAAATTTTTGATCTTCATACCTTACAATATAATTATACATTTTATCATTAATTAAAAGTTCAAAAGCTCCATAAATCATACTATATTCTTCTTCAAATTCTTTTATCGAAATATTTTTTAATTTTTTTTTCATACTATCGTATATTAAGTAATTAAATTTAAACATAATTTTATTTTCCTGCTTTCTTCACTAATTTTAGAAATTCTTCATAAGATATTTTATATGAACCATACGAAGTACGCAAATTAGCATTACTTTCCATATAAATCGTAACCTTTTCACCTTGATAAACTGTTGTATACCTACCTTTTATTTTTTTTCTTCTTTCTCTATTCCAGTTTTTATTTCTTTGTAATCTGTTTTTATCGTATTATTTGTATGAATCATATTAGTTTTCTCCTTTGATTTTTGGCTTAAATCAATTATACTACAGAAAATTTTTATGATTCTTATTTTTTATTTCTAATAGTAACACTTTATTTTACAATTTTTATTTTATTCTGTCTAATAATATAATCATTTACAATTATATCATTTTAGTATATAATATACAAAAACAATAAAAATAAAGGAGTATTTATGGCTAGTTATAAAGATTTTGACTTTAAAAAATTATATTTTATTGTATATATAGCTCTAATTTTATTAGTAGTTTTTTTACTGTTTAAACTGGGAATTTTTTTATTTCCATTTACTCTTGCACTATTTATTTCAATAATAATTCGACCACTTACAAGGTTTTTAATGAATAAATTGAAGTTTTCCAGAAAAACGGCTTCCATAATTTCAATTGTAACATTTTTAATAGTATTTTTCGGAATAATTGGAATCCTCTCTTTAAAATTTTTTGTTGAAATTTATAAATTATCTCAAAATTTAAATAGTTATAGCACTGATATTCAAAAGTTATGGACAGAAAATGTTAAAAAAATTTATATTTATCTAGGTAATTTTCCCGCTGGATTTAATGATCAGCTAAACAATACAATAAATAGCTTTGTTTCAAAGGGCTCTGTAAAAATTGGCTCTTTTATAAATGCTGTTATCAGTTTTGTTACATCTATTCCAACTTTAATTTTATATATTGTGATTACAATTTTATCTACTTTTTTTATGATTTTAGATAGAGATGAGATACTTAATTATTTGGAGCATCAATTGCCAAAAAGTTGGCTTGATAAAGTGTTCAGCATAAAAACGGAAATGTTTACAGTGCTTGTTTCATATTTAAAAGCACAGGCAATTTTAGGAACTATTTGTCTTATTGAATCATTAATATTATTAAATTTACTGGCGTTTTTAAAATTTGATGTACCGTATCCCCTTTTAATGTCCATCATCATTTGTATTGCTGATATTTTACCAATTTTAGGTGCTGGGACAATTTTAATTCCTTGGTCTATTCTATCTTTTGCTACAAGAAATATAAAATTGGGAATTGCACTACTTATTTGTTATTTAATAATTATGTCAGTAAGACAGATGTTGGAACCAAAATTAATAAGTCAAAATTTGGGAGTTCATCCTTTGATTACTCTTATTTCAATGTATTCAGGCTTTAAAGTCTTTGGAGTCAGCGGATTTTTAATCGGACCTGTTGTCATGATTATTTTAAAAAATGTCTTTTCAAAAGAACTGGAAGTCGGATTCTTCAGAGATATTTTTGGAGATGCTGGAGACAACAGCAATAAAAAGATACAAAAAAAAGACAAATAGTTATATTTTAAAACTGTTTCTAAATCTAGATATTGTGAAACAGTTTTTTTTTAACAATTTGTCTTGAAAATTTATATTTGACCTTTTTTTATAAATTTAAATTCCACTCTTCTATTTTTGATTCTTCCTTCTTCAGTATCATTTGAACTTATGGGATTTTTTTCGCCCCGTCCCATTACACTTACAATTCTATCTTCTGCAAGACCAATATTTAAAAGATTGGAACTAACATTTTCTGCCCTTTTTTGTGATAATCTTTTATTATATGATTTCATACCAGTTGTATCAGTATATCCAACTACCGAAACTAAAAAATCATTTTTTTCAACATAAGCTTTTACATCTTCCAATATAGGATAAGCTGCTTTTTTTAGCTCAGCACTATTTTTATCAAAAACTAATTCATGAGAACGAAGTGAAATAAAATCAGACTTTGTCAACTCAAACTTGTCATTTTCATCTAATGGTGTTTCGTCAACTGCTTTAGAAATTTTTTTCTGTGTCAAACTCAAATCGGAATTTTTCTTTTGAACATCATTTTCATCTTTATCTATCTTTGTACCTGTTCCGTCCCGAGTGAGTGAAACTGTTATCAAATCAGGATCATCTACGGGCTTTTCAGGATTAGGCGGATCCAATGTTGGCACATCTTCTTCTTCATCTTCTTCTGTCACATCAGCTACATTTGCACGAATGATTTCTTTTCTCATTTCCGAAGTTGTCACTTTGCCTGAAACAGTCGGTACTGACATTGCTACAAGCGAGGACATCGCTAACACTACCGGTTTTTTCATCAATTTTACCTCCTTTATCTTTTATTTTTTAAGAATAAAATTTCAAATAATCAATTATTTTCTTAAATCATATTTTTTAAGTAACTCATCATATTTTCCATTTTCTTTTAATTTCTTAAGTTCTGCATTTATCTTCTGAATTAACTCAGCATTTTTTCCTTTGTCAAATGCCATTGCCATTCCATCATTATCCACTTTTTCATCAAAAATTTCCATTTCAGGATTTTTTTTCATATATTCAATTGCAACTACGTTATCCATTATAAGAGCGTCAACTTTTCCCATTTTTAAATCTAAGATTGTATTTACAATACTCTTATTTGGCACAACAACAGCACCATTAATTTTTCTAGCTGCAATTTCCTGTATTGACCCAAGTAAGACTCCAATTTTCTTTCCTTTTAAAGTTGAAGGCGTAACTGAGCTGTTACCTTTTTTTCTGATGTAAAGTTGTTTTGACACAAAGTAGTCATCTGTGAAATCCACTGATTTTCTTCTGTCATCTGTCGCTGTCATTCCTGAAACTATAACGTCAATTTTTCCAGCTTTTAATGAAGGAATAAGTCCATCAAACGACTGGTCAATAATTTCGGTTTCATAGTTTAAATCTTTTGCAATCTCATTTATTAAATCCACATCAAATCCTACAACTTGCCCATTCTCTTTATATTCAAACGGTGCAAATACTGCATTCAATCCCACTCTCAATTTTTTTGAGTCCTTTGCCGCTTTATTTTCGCCACATGAAGTCAGTCCAAAAACTAACAATGTTAACATTAAAAATACTTTTTTCATATTTTTTCTCCTTTGCATTTAATTTTTTTATTTTATAAATTTTATTTTTTATATTTCTTTCCCAAAACTAATCAATTGGATTCAAAACTTTTTTCAAAAACTCTTTTGTTCTTTCATTTTTTGGATTATCAAAAATCTCTTTTGGTAAATCATCTTCCAAAATATATCCATCATCCATAAAGAACACTCTATTTGCAACATTTCTTGCAAATCCCATTTCATGAGTAACCACAATCATTGTCATTCCTGCTTGAGCCAGTTCTTTCATAACTTTTAGAACTTCTCCTATCATCTCAGGATCAAGCGCACTCGTAGGTTCATCAAATAGCATAATTTTAGGATCCATTGCTAACGCCCTTGCAATTGCCACCCTTTGTTTTTGTCCTCCTGACAATTTATTTGGATAAACATCTCTTTTATCTTCCAAGCCAACTTTTTTTAAAAGTTCAACTGCCTTTTTTCCCGCTTCCGTTTTTGAGATTTTTTTTAATTTTATTGGTCCCAAAGTAATATTTTCAAGTACAGTTTTGTGAGGATACAAATTAAAATGCTGAAAGACCATTCCGACATTTTCACGAATTTTATTTATATTTACTTTTTTTCCTAAGATATTCGTTCCATGTATAAAAATTTCTCCTGAAGTTGCTTCTTCCAATCCATTGATACATCTTAAGAAAGTTGATTTTCCTGAACCAGACGGTCCTATTATTGAGATTACTTCACCTTTCTTTATTTCCGTATCAATTCCTTTTAAAACTTCAAGTTTTCCATACGATTTCTTTAGATTTTTTATTTTAATCATTTCTTCTTAACCTCACTTCCAGCATTCTTCCTAAAAATGAAAATATTTTTACACTCACATAGTAAATGATACCTGTAAACAATATTGGTCCAACACTGTAATAAGCGGCTTGAAGCCCATTACTATTCATTGTTATATCAACGACGCTTATATATCCCACAACTGATGTTTCCTTAAATAATGTGATAAATTCGTTTACAAGTGCAGGTAATATATTTTTTATTGCCTGTGGCATAATTATTTCATTCATTGCCATTTTATAAGGCATCCCCGTTGCTCTTGCCGCTTCCATTTGACCTTTGTCAATACTTTCAATTCCTGAACGCACTACTTCTGCAACATATGCAGCACTGTTTAATCCTAGCGCAATCATCGCTATCCAGTAGTTGTCAAATAATTTTATAAGTACTGAAAGTATAAGTAATTGTAATATCATAGGTGTTCCACGCATTATATCTATGTATTCATCAATTATTATTTCTTTTATCATATCAAAAATTGGGAAGTTTGTTTTCAGAAATTTCAAAAATGCCAAAAACATACCAAAAAATATTCCAATTAAAGCTCCTCCAATTGTCAGACCCACTGTTGTTACCAAATAACTATCAACAATGTAGAGTTTCCACTCATTTGGTTTCAATTCTTTTGGAAAAGTAAATATCAATCCAATCGTTACAATTATTAGAAAAAATGATACTTTTAATACTTTTCTTAACTTTTCTATATTTTTCATAATTTTATGAACTTTTTTGTCCACATCCTCCTTCCAAAATTTTTTCATATATTACATTATACCTAATATTTTTTACTTTTTCAATAAAAACTTAAAAAAACTTATTTTTATGATAATTTTAGAAAAAATAACATTTTTATTGCTTTTCTTTTCTTTTTATGTTAAAATTGCATTAATAGAAATAATCAGAAAGGGTGTGAAATCAATGATAACCGTTTCTATAAATGCTAATCCTGACATAGAAAATAAAATAAATAACTATGTTAAGGAAAATAATATCAATTTAAACCAAGTAATGTTAGATTTAATTCTTGAAAAAATCGAAGATGAAGAAGACTATAAGTTGGCTGTTGAGGCTTATGAAGAAGAAAAAGACAACAGAGAAAACTGGATTAGCCACGAAGATTTAATAAAAAAATTAGGGTTGGAAAATGAAATATAGTCTAATGTACTCTGAAAAAGCACAGAAACAACTAAATAAACTAGATAATTCTATGAAATCAAAAATTTTAAAATATATTGATCAAAATCTTTTTGATACAGATAATCCAAAAAAATTTGGAAAAGCATTGAGATATAATCTAAAAGGATTTTGGAGATATCGAGTTGAAAATTATAGAATTATTGTAAAAATTGAAGAAAACGAATTACTTATTTTGGTTGTTCAAATAGATAAAAGGGATAAAATTTATATTTAAAATTTCTGAATTGAATTTTAAATTGTTGGGTTGAATTGAGGATTAAAAATAATAAAACTGTCTGATATTCTTGATTTAAAAAAATAACAGACAGGTTTTTTATTTCAATCTATACATAAAAGTTTTAAATTCTTTAATTTTTATATTTTTTATTTAAAATTTTAAATACTCTATTTAAATTTCAACTAACAAACTTTGAAACCCTTTAAGAACAACTTTCTCTCCATCATTTTCAAAACCATCAAAATTATTAATCAAAATCTCTCCAATTTTAATTTCTTTTTCTCCAAGAACTTTCGCAATTTCACTCAATTTAACCTCTTGTTTCAATTCAGAAAAATTATTAATACAAAGAACTTTTTGATTTTTATATTTTCTCACATAAGCGATAATTTTTTCATTCTCCAACGGAACAGAGATGAAATCACCAAAAGTCAAGCAATCTGAATATTTCCCATTTTGTCGCAAATCTATCATTTTTTTGTAGTGTGAAAAAATTGAATTTTTGTCATTTATTTGGTCTGCTACATTTGTTGCGGCTTGACTTCCTGTTAATTTTATCCACGATTTTGAGTCTTTATCTTTTGAAAATCCAGCATTCTTGCTACTATCCCATTGCATAGGCGTTCTTGAATTGTCACGGCTTCGTTTATTTACAAAATGCAACGCTTCTTCAGATGAAAATCCTTCTCCTAAAGCCCGTTGATATTGGTCTTTACTTGCAATGTCGTCAAATTCAGAAATATCATTTCTCACAAAATTATCCATTCCAATTTCTTGACCTTGATAAATAAACGGTGTTCCTCGCAAGAAGAAAAATACATTTGCTAACAATTTTGCATTTGTTTCATTCGCTTTTTTACCAAAAAATTTATTCAAACTTCTTGGTAAATCATGATTTTCCAAAAATGGTGCTCCCCATCCGTATTTTTGCTGTGTCAACTGACTTTCAAAAATCTTATTTCTCAATTCCACAGTTGGAATATCTCGTAATGAATAGTAAAATCCACCTTTTGTCATATCCAAATCAGAATAACTAAAATCGAAAATCATCGAAAAGAACCCATCTTCACCAATAAAATCATTGTATCTTTCATACTCCAACAACGGCGTTTCAGCCACAGTCATACAATTATGCTTTTTAAAAGTTTTTTTCGCTAATTCACCCAAAAATTCCTCAATTCCAGGTTGATTTAACGTATATTTAATACTGTAGGCGAATCCATCCGCTCCATCAACAGGCAAATCCAAATATCTTGCATTTTTTTTTATCGAATTAATTGCATCAACTCTAAATCCAGCAATTCCCTTTTCAAGCCAATAATTTACCATTTTGTAAAGCTCTTCCCTAACTTCAGGATTTTCCCAGTTTAAGTCAGGCTGTTTTTTTGAGAATAAATGTAAATAGTACATTTCATTCCCATTTTCATCAGCTTCACCTTCAACTTTTTCCCAAGCAGAACCACCAAAATGGCTTCTCCAGTTTGTTGGTGGCAATCCGTTTTCTCCTCTTTTGAAAATATAGTAATTTCTGTACTTGCTTTCAGGATTTCTCAACGCTTCCAAAAACCACTCGTGCTCATCAGAAGTATGATTAATTACCAAATCTAGAATTATTTTTATTCCTCTTTTTTCAGCCTCCGCAATCAATCTCTCCAAATCTTCCTTTGTCCCGAATTCAGGATTCACATTGTAATAATCTGAAATATCATATCCATTATCATCCATTGGCGATTTAAAAATTGGGCAAACCCAAATAAGCGTTATTCCTAAATCCTTCAAATAATCCAACTTTTCTGTAATTCCATTCAAATCCCCAATTCCATCGTTATTACTATCATAAAAACTTCTTGGATAAATTTGATATCCAACTTCTTTTTTCCACCATTTTTTATCTAACTTTTTTGTATCCATATTTTTCTCCTTCATATTCAATAAAGTCATTTTTTTAAACCTGCCAATCTAAATATACAGATTGACAGGCATTAAGGTGATGCCGATGATGAATTTTAACTATTTTTTACTAATAATCAAAAACAAAATGACTATAGCTATCAAAATAGTAAAATTTTAATTCATTTTTACCACCTCCATTCAGCGTGGATTCATTGCCAAGTTTGCATTCTTGACAACATGATATTATATCACAAAAAAAGACACTACTTCAATAGCAGTGCCTTTATTTTTGCAATTTATTTTACCATACCACGCTGAATGGTTATTTTTCTAAATAATTATATCATAAATTAATTAACATTTCAAGCACTAAAAATTTATTTTCATTTTAAAATTATTCAAATGTAATCTATTTTAATACTGGCCA
>ERZ773022.2838-NODE-2838-length-10095-cov-57.094124_pt1 | contig 10095 bp, 9 predicted proteins | sample MGYA00580839_ERZ773022 | MGnify/ENA primary metagenome ERZ773022 (study PRJEB29015, sample SAMEA2738020) | human oral metagenome | biome: human oral; feature: human-associated habitat; material: dental | place: China | collected 2044 ... | reverse complement strand
GCGGCACGGCGACGCTCATCGGCGATCCGCCGAACATCATGATCGGCAGCGCCGTGAAGGAACTGACTTTTGTTGCGTTCATCGAGAATCTTGCGCCGATCGCGATCATCTGCATGGTGATCGTGCTCTTCATCATGTCCGCGGCCTACCGCAGGAGCCTTGTCACGACGCCCGCGCTGCAGCAGGAGCTCATGCAGATGGACGAGAAGGCGGCGATCACGGACCACAGCCTGCTGAAGCGCTCGCTCTTCGTCTTGGGGCTCACGATCCTCGGATTTTTCACGCACTCCTTTACGCACATCGAGTCATCTCTCATCGCACTGACGGGCGGCTTCCTGCTGCTGCTCCTCGCAGGCGGGAGCGAACATCTGGTGGAAAAGGCGATGCACGCGGTCGAGTGGCCGACGATCTTCTTCTTCATCGGGCTCTTCATCGCTGTCGGCGGGCTGATCGAGGTCGGCATCATCGCACGGCTCGCGGAGACCGCAGTGGAGACAACGGGCGGCGACCTCACGGCGACGGCGCTGCTCATCCTCTGGATGAGCGCCGTCATCTCCTCTGTGCTCGACAACATCCCGTTCGTTGCAACGATGATCCCGCTCATCCAGAACATGGGCACGATGGGCATCGAGAACCTCGAGCCGCTCTGGTGGGCGCTCGCGCTCGGCGCATGTCTCGGCGGCAACGGCACTCTCGTCGGCGCGTCCGCGAACCTTATCGTGGCGGGAATGGCATCCGAACGCGGCGTGCGCATCAGCTTCATCCGCTACTTTAAGATCGGATTCCCGCTGATGATCCTCACGATCGTTCTCTCGACGGTCTATGTGTACCTTCGCTATCTGATCTGAGCGGTCCAAAAATCGGGACAATTCTCCTTGCAGGAAAAAAACGGGGCAGGGAGAATCAAATAGAATAGAGAAATTTGTGGGAGACACCGACACAGTTTCGGTGTCTCTTTTTGCCCGCCGCGGGCGAGTCGGAGAGGGATTATGTTTATACTTGCATCTGCATCGCCGCGCCGCCGCGCGCTCCTGCACCAGATCGGGGCGCAGTTCGTTCCGATCACGCCCACCGTCGATGAGGCAGAGGGCGGCACGCATCAGCGCGATGCCGTGATCCGGAACGCGCTGACGAAGGCACGCAAGGTCTCAGAGGAATATCCGGACCACGCCGTGCTCGGGGCGGATACCGCGGTCGTGCTGAGCGATATGTCCTTCGGCAAGCCGAAGGATCCCGCGGACGCGCGCCGCATGCTCGCGCTGCTCGAGGGACGTACGCATACGGTGATCACGGGGATCGCATGGGTCGTCGGCGGGCAGGCGTATACCGACGCGGCGGAGACGACCGTGCGCTTTGCCCCGATGAGCGCAGCCGAGATCGACGCCTATGTCGCGACGGGTGAGCCGATGGGCAAGGCCGGTGCATATGCGGTCCAGGGGCGCGCGGCGATCTACATCGAAGAACTGCACGGCTCCTTCTCGAATGTCGTCGGTCTGCCGCTGCATGCCGTGGCTGCGCTCGCACGAACGGCGGGCGTCCGGATGGAGGATGACGATGCGTCTGCATGATCTGCCGGCGGGCGAGCTTCCGCGCGAGCGCCTTATCGCACAAGGGACGGCGGCGCTCAGCGACGCGGAACTCCTCGCCGTCCTCCTGCGGACGGGGCGCGCGGGGGAGAATGTGCTCGAGCTCGCGCGCGGCATTGTTGCACGGTTCAAGGAGACGGGGCTCGGAGAGATCCTCCGCATGCCCTGCGCTGAGTTTGCACGCATTCCGGGCATCGGAACGGCAAAGGCGGCCACTGTTCTCGCCGCACTGGAGCTCGGACGGCGCGCACAGCAGGGGCGCCAGGGCATGCCGCGCATCCGCGCAGCACGGGACGCGGCGGAGCTTCTTCTGCCGCGCTGCCGCGGCGAGCGGCGCGAGCACTTCTTCGTCCTGCCGCTCTCCGCAAAGAATGAGGTGCTGATGATCGCGGATGTCTCGGCAGGGACGCTCACAAATACGCTTGTGCATCCGCGCGAGGTGTTTGAGCCTGCCATCCGCTGCGGCGCGGCGCACATCATCGCCGTGCACAATCATCCGAGCGGCGATCCCGCGCCGAGCGCGGAGGATCATCGCCTCACACGCGTGCTGTGTGAGGCGGGGAAGGTGCTCGGCATCCCGGTGACCGATCACGTGATCGTTGCCGGCGACAGCTTTTTCAGCTTTGCAGAGGCCGGAGAATTGTAGAAATACACTTTTTTTTCACAGAGAGAGGATTTTTCGCCCCAATCATCGAAATATACTGATAAACCATGCTTAACAATCCTATAGGAACGAGTGATTAGGAGGGATTATGATGGGCAAGATCAAAAAGATTCTTGTTCCGGTCGATGGTTCCGTCAGCGGCTGCAAGGCGGTTGACGAGGCGATCTTCTTCGCGGAGAAATGCGATGCCGAACTCGACTTCGTCTATGTTGCGAGCAACATCAACAAGGACATCCCGAGCCATATCGTCTTTGACCGCATCTGGGAGAAGCTTTCGGGAGACCGCAAGGCGCGCAAGCATGTCAAGAGCGGCCATATCGCACGGAGCATCCTCGAGGTGGCAGAGGAGGAGCAGAGCGACATGATCATCATGGGCAGCCGCGGCCTGGGCCTTCTCAAGGGGGTTCTCATCGGCAGCGTCAGTCAGAAGGTGATCGAGAACGCGAAAATCCCTGTCATGGTCATCAAATAGCCGGGAGGTGGGTGCCTTTGACCGTCCGGGAACGACTTGAGGCGCAGGAGGATGCGCTCCTCTCGCCGCTGGCAGCGCGCAGCGCAGATGCAAAGCGCAGCCATCCGATGGAGGAGTGTCCCTTCCGCACGAAGTTTCAGCGCGATCGTGACCGCATTCTGCACTCCAAATCGTTTCGCCGGCTCAAACACAAGACGCAGGTCTACATTGTTGCGGGCGACCACTATCGGACGCGCATGACGCACACGCTCGAGGTGTCGCAGATCTCGCGCACGATCGCGCGCGGGCTGCGTCTCAACGAGGATCTGACGGAGGCGATCGCCCTCGGACACGATGTCGGGCATACGCCGTTCGGGCATGCAGGCGAGGCCGTGGTGGCGGAGATCACGGGACATTTTGCGCACAACGAGCAGAGCCTGCGCATGGTCGAGATCCTCGAGCGCGGCGGACGCGGGCTGAACCTCACGGGCGCGGTCCGCGACGGCATCCTGAACCACACGGGCAAGGGGATGCCGAGCACGTTTGAGGGGCGGATCGTCCGCATTGCCGACCGCATCGCCTATCTCTGCCACGACTATGACGACAGCCTGCGTGCGGGGCTTCTCGCTCCCGAGGAACTGCCCCGTGAGGTGCGCGATACGTTCGGCATTGATACGTCCGCGATGATCACGCACATGGTGTCGGATATGATCGTCACTTCGGAGGAGCGCGGCGACGCGGCCTTCTCGGAGGAGACGCAGCATGTGATGGACCTGTTCCGCAGCTTTATGTTCGAGCGGATCTATCACTCCAAGACGCTCGCACACGAGCGGGCGCAGGCGGGATTCGTCCTGCGCGCTCTCATGGACCATTTCACCGTGTATTTTGACAGGCTCCCGCCCGAGTTTATCGCGCGGGCGGAGCGCTGGGGACGCGAGCAGTGCGTCGTAGACTACGTGGCGGGGCTGACGGACAGCTATGCCGTTGCGCTCTTCCACGAGATCTACATCCCGCCCGTCGATCAGATGACGATCAAACCAATCTAATAAAGGAGAAACCTATGCGTGACCCGAGGATGGAGGCGTTCGTGCAGCAGGTGCGCGCTCAGACCGACATTCTCGCCGTCGTGCAGGGCTATGTCTCCCTGAAGCGCAAGGGCAACCGCTACTGGGGCTGCTGTCCCTTCCATAACGAAAAGACCGCATCGTTCTCCGTCGTGCCGGCCGAGGGCTTCTTCTACTGCTTCGGCTGCCACGCGGGCGGCGATGCATTTAAATTCATATCGCTCATGGAGCACATCACACCGTTCGAGGCAATCAAACGCCAGGCGGAGCAGCTCGGCATTCCCCTGCCGGAGCGAAAACGTGATGCGCGCGAGGAGGCGCGCCTGCGGGCGCTGGACGATCTGCGGCGCGCGAATGCGCTCGCACGGGATTTTTTCCACAGCTGTCTCACCGTCACGCGCTACGGTGCAGCGGGCAAGGCGTATCTCGCGGGGCGCGGCATTACGGACGAAGCGATCGAGCGCTATCAGCTGGGCTTTGCGCCGGATGCGTGGTCGAAGCTTTCCGATGCATTCAAAAAGCGCGGCATCTCGGAGAAGATTCTCGTCGACGCGGGGCTTGCCGCCGTGCGTGAGCGCGGGAGCGGAGTCTATGACCGCTTCCGCAACCGCGTCATCATTCCCATCGCGGATGAGCGCGGCCGCGTTGTCGGATTCGGCGGACGCGCGCTCGGCGATGCGAAGCCGAAATATCTCAATACGGCGGAGACGCCCGTATTCAACAAGAGAAAGCTCCTCTTCGGCCTTGACCGTGCACATCGCGCCATCGCGCAGGAGGGCTGCGCCATTGTGGTCGAGGGCTATATGGACGCGATCGCTGCATGGGAGGCGGGCGCAGCGAATGTCGTAGCGACGCTCGGCACCTCGTTCACGAGTGACCATGCGGCGCTGCTGCTGCGCCGCGCGCCGCGCATTGTCTTTTGCTATGACAGCGATGCGGCGGGGCAGGAGGCAACTCTGCGCGCACTCGCTGCGGTACGCGGCCGCACGGCAGAGGTGCGTGTTCTCCTCCTGCCGGACGGCAAGGATCCCGACGAATATGTCCGTACCCATGGCGCGGAGGCATTCCGTGCGCTCGTTGAGACGGCGGTGCCCGCGCCCGAATATCGTCTGCGGCATGTGCGTGCGCATATGGCGGACGGGATTGACGGACGGCGTGCAGCGCTTGCGGAGATGCTGCCCGTGCTCGCGGATCTGGATGAGGTCGCACGCGGCGCTTACATGCGGCGGACGGCGGCAGAGCTGTTCCTCGACGAGGGGGTCGTTGCCGATGCGCTGCGGAGCTACCTGCGGCAGGGAAGGCCCCGGGAGACCTCCGTGCAGACGCCGCAGCGCACGCCGACGCGTCAGCCGGACGATGTCCTGCGGCGTGCCGGACGTGAGCTGATTGCTGCAGTCTGGCGCGATACGGATCTTCTCATGAGAATTTTATCCGTCGTTCCGTCAGACGATTTCCCCGACGACTTCCTTGGGGAGATCTTCCGTTCAATGGAGCGCCGCCTGGCAGAGGGCGGGGCGCTGGACGCTGATTTCATCGCGGCGCTGCCGGCGGATGCGGGCACGGAGATTTCGCGCGCCCTCGTAGAGGACGGGCGGACGGCAGATTCCTGCCGGGAGGCGCTCGGCACGCTGCGGCGCGCATATTTGACACAGCAGCTCGCGCGGCACACGCATCGTGCGGAAGAGATGATGCAAGAAGGAAAAGCGGCATACATTGACGAATTAAACCAGGTGAAAAGAATCCAGGATGAACTCACCCATGAAAATCTGTACGAATGATACCGAGGAAACTGTTTGTTGATTGCTTTTATTTTGATATGTGAAACGATAGGCTTTATTTCGATGATTTTAGAGAGCGAAGGGAGGGGGCAGCATGCAGACCGCGGCAGCATTGATTGAACGAGAAGAAGAGCGCGGCACCGAGCGCATGGACGAGCTCTTGGAGCGGGGCAAGGCGAACGGCGACACGCTCACATGCAGCGAGCTGGTCGAAGCGCTGGAGCAGCAGATGATGACCCCCGACGCGATGGACATGCTGTATCAGCGCCTCATCGACGGGAACGTGGAGATTGTAGACGATACAGAGGCCGGAGAGATGATCGGCGAGGAGCCGGCGGACCTCGAAGAAGATCTCGATAAAGACGACGCAGAGCTTGACCTGGAGACGGAGCTCAGTGTTCCGGAGGGTGTCGCCGTCGACGATCCTGTCCGCATGTACCTCAAGGAAATCGGCCGCGTTCCTCTGCTCACGGCGGATGAGGAGATCGAACTCGCGCGGCGTATGGAGGCGGGCGACGAGAGTGCGCGGCATCGCCTTGAGGAGGCGAACCTGCGTCTGGTCGTCAGCATTGCCAAGCGCTACGTCGGGCGCGGCATGCTGTTTCTCGACCTCATCCAGGAGGGGAATCTCGGCCTCTTGAAGGCCGTTGAGAAATTCGATTACAGCAAGGGCTATAAATTCAGCACCTATGCGACATGGTGGATTCGGCAGGCGATTACGCGCGCGATCGCCGATCAGGCGCGCACGATCCGGATTCCCGTCCACATGGTCGAGACCATCAATAAATACATCCGCATCTCGCGGCAGCTCCTGCAGGACCTCGGACGCGATCCGACCGCCGAGGAGGTCGCAAAGGAGATGGGACTCAGTACGCTGCGCGTGCGCGAGATCATGAAGATCGCGCAGGAGCCGGTGTCGCTCGAGACGCCGATCGGCGAGGAGGAGGACTCCCACCTCGGCGACTTTATCGAGGACGAGGCGGCACTCGATCCTGCGGACGCTGCGTCCGTCATGCTGCTCAAAGAGCAGATCACGGAGGTCCTGCGGACGCTCGCACCGCGCGAGGCGGAGGTTCTGCGTCTGCGTTTCGGCCTGGAGGACGGACGGTCGCGCACGCTCGAGGAGGTCGGGCAGAGTTTCGGCGTGACGCGCGAGCGCATCCGTCAGATCGAGGCGAAGGCGCTGCGCAAGCTCAGGCACCCCGTGCGCCTGCGCAAACTACAGGGGAATTTTGATCTTTAAGGCAGCGATTTGCCTTTCGAATAAACGACAGGAGGACAGCGTTATGGCAGAGGGGACGGAGCAGCAGACGGCGCCGGGCACCGACATCATTGAACGCCTTCTTGCCCAGGGCAAGAAGAACGGCGGCACATTGACCTACGGCGAGCTCATTGACGCCCTGCAAAAACAGGATATGTCCCCCGACGAGATGGACGATATGTACCAGCGCTTCAGCGACGAGGGCGTCGAGATTGTCGACGATGCGGCAACAGCGGGGGAGCCCGCCGAGGAGGAGCCGGCCGAGAAGGAAGAAGAAGTCGAGATCGACCTCTCCGTCCCCGAGGGAGTCTCGCTTGACGACCCTGTCCGTATGTATCTCAAGGAGATCGGCCATGTGCCGCTGCTCACGGCAGAGGAGGAGGTTGCGCTTGCCCAGCGCATGGAGGCGGGCGACGAGGAGGCGCGGCATCGCCTTGAGGAGGCGAACCTGCGCCTGGTCGTCAGCATTGCCAAGCGCTACGTCGGGCGCGGCATGCTGTTTCTCGATCTCATCCAGGAGGGGAATCTCGGCCTCTTGAAGGCCGTTGAGAAATTCGATTACAGCAAGGGCTATAAATTCAGCACCTATGCGACATGGTGGATTCGGCAGGCGATTACGCGCGCGATCGCCGATCAGGCGCGTACGATCCGCATCCCCGTTCACATGGTCGAGACGATCAACAAACTCGTCCGCATCTCGCGGCAGCTCCTGCAGGAACTCGGGCGCGACCCGCACCCCGAGGAGGTCGCACGGGAGATGGGGATCAGTGTCGCGCGTGTGCATGAGATCATGAAGATCGCGCAGGAGCCGGTGTCGCTCGAGACGCCGATCGGCGAGGAGGAGGACTCCCACCTCGGCGACTTTATCGAGGACGAGGCGGCACTCGATCCTGCGGACGCTGCGTCCGTCATGCTGCTCAAAGAGCAGATCACGGAGGTCCTGCGGACGCTCGCACCGCGCGAGGCGGAGGTTCTGCGTCTGCGTTTCGGCCTGGAGGACGGACGGTCGCGCACGCTCGAGGAGGTCGGGCAGAGTTTCGGCGTGACGCGCGAGCGCATCCGCCAGATCGAGGCGAAGGCGCTGCGCAAGCTCCGGCACCCGAGCCGCAGCAAAGTGCTGCGCGATTTCCTTGAATAAGATTTGCTGACGAAATATGTGAAATATCATATAATGGACATATAAAAAGGCGCTGTCGGCAACCGGTCAGCCCCTGATACGACGAAAGAATCCCCGCCGAGGTTTGGACACTGTGCGGCGGGGAATTCGTATTCCTACATCACGACGAGGATCAACAGGGCTGCATACAGCAGCGCAGGCAGATCATTGCATGTCATGGGGATCGCCCCCTTCTCAGGGGCTTAAGAATCGACCGTCTGCCGCAGGACAGCGCTTGCCCTGATTACAGCATGTACTTTCATTTTTATGCGAGCAACATTTTTCTTGACATGGGGGCGCATTGCCCTTATAATACGCATGTCTGACACATTCCTCGATAGCTCAGTCGGTAGAGCGTCTGACTGTTAATCAGAATGTCACTGGTTCGAGTCCAGTTCGAGGAGCCATTCGTTTATTCAGGAGTGTAACGGAGAGGTTACACTCCTTTCTTATGTTTAGGGATTCCCTTAGGAAGGGAGGAGCGCACATGCAGCTCGATGCGCGGCTCGCGGCGACGGCGGCGTTTGTTCCGCACGGGACGGTGCTTGCCGATATCGGCGGCGACCATGCCTATCTCGCCGCGACTCTCGTCATGGAGGGCAGTGCGCCGCGTGCCGTCGTCGGTGATCTCAGCGCGGGCGCATGCGCAGCGGCACGGCAGACGATCCGGACGCAGCGGCTCACGCGGCAGATTGATGTGCGCCAGGGCGACGGGCTGTCCGTACTCACGCCGGGCGAGGCAGAGTCCATCGTCATCGCGGGCATGGGCGGCGCGCTCATTGTGCAGATATTGGCAGGCGCTCCTGCCGTTCTCGCAGGGGCGCCGACACTCGTCCTCCAGCCGATGAACGGCGGGGCGAAGCTGCGGCGCTGGCTCTATGCGAACGGCTGGAACATCGTCGACGAAGCACTTGCGCGCGCAGGCGGACGCCTCTATGAGATCATCCGCGCGGAGCGCGGGACGGCAGAGATGCCCGATGATGCTCTCCTGCACATCGGTGCGTGCCTCTTTGAAAAGCGCGATCCCCTGCTCAGGGAGCACATCGAAGCCAAGATAGCAAAGCTTACACGCGCTGCTGAGGGCATGAACGCGAGTACCACGGCACGGCAGAGCGAGGAGTATCGTGAGACGGTATCGCTGCTCACAGCATTGCGGACATTATTGGTGCTGTGCCGCGCGTCCCAGCCAAAGCCTCCCCGGCCGTGACGGGGGGAGCCAATGTACAGATAAAGGAGGTTTCTATGCTCAGCTGTCAGGTCATCATGAATGCCCTTGAGCGCATTGCGCCGCGTCATTTGGCAGAGGACTGGGATAACCCGGGCCTCCTCGTTGGGAGCTTCGCACAAAAGATCGGGCGCATTCTCGTCGCGCTCGACGTGGACGACACTGTCACCCAGGAAGCGATTGAGCGCAAAGCGGACATGATCGTTGCGCATCATCCCGCGATCTTCCGCGGTGTGAAGCAGCTGCGCACCGACCTCCCGCTCGGCCGCCGGCTCGCTGCCCTCCTCACACACGGCATCGCCGTCGCAGCGGCACATACGAACCTCGATGCGGCGCATGGCGGCGTGAACGATGTGCTCGCCGCGCATCTCGGCCTCGAAAAGCTCTCCTCCTTCGTCATCACGAGCCGGGAGGACGGCGTCACCGAGAGCATCGGGCGTGTGGGGACGCTCCCCGCACCGATGACCGTGGAGGACTTTGCCCGCACGGTGAAGGAGCGCCTCGGCGTCACGCATGTGCGCCTTGCCGCAGCTGCCGCGCGTCCCGTGCGGCGTGCGGCCGTCTGCGGGGGAGCGGGCGCGGAGTTTATCGACGACGCCGTACGGCGCGGCGCAGATGTCTATGTCACGGGCGATGTGAAGTACCACGATGCCCAGCGCGCCGTGGAGCAGGGCATGCACATCATCGACGCCGGGCATTTCGGCACGGAGGCGCCCATGCTGCCCGTTCTTGCCGCGCATCTGCGCGCGGAACTCGCATCGGAGCGCGGAGAGATCGAGATTTTTGTCACAAATACGCAGCGCGATGTGTTCGATGTAATATAGAGGAAACGAAGGAGAAAGAAACTATATGGATCAGAAGCATATCCGCAATTTTTCCATCATCGCCCACATCGACCACGGCAAATCCA
>ERZ773022.2836-NODE-2836-length-10097-cov-11.989146_pt1 | contig 10097 bp, 6 predicted proteins | sample MGYA00580839_ERZ773022 | MGnify/ENA primary metagenome ERZ773022 (study PRJEB29015, sample SAMEA2738020) | human oral metagenome | biome: human oral; feature: human-associated habitat; material: dental | place: China | collected 2044 ... | reverse complement strand
GCCCCCGCCTCGACGAAGCCGACCGCCGGCCCCAGGAGCGGCGCGCACAACACGCCCAGCGCCCCGATGGTGTTCAAGGAGCCCACCGCCCACTGGGCCTGCGACACCTGGTCGGCGGTCGCGTCCACGCGCGCCGCGTACGAGCGCATCACGTCCGTGTCCACCCGCAGTTCCTCACTCACCGTCCCCGCCTCCCATCAAGGGGGCCAGGATTGGGTTGTCAGCCCCGAACGCCTCCACAGCGGCCCCGCGCACCCCGGCGAGAGCGTCCGCCCGTCGGCGCGGAGCCGACAAGTACTCGAAAACCGTGAGTGAGGGGCTTGTTCCCTGAGCTGGTAGGAGGTATATTCATCATGTGATTAATTCATCGAGTGATGAAGCTCAGGGCGCCGCTCCGACGGTCCCGGAGGGCCCTGGCGCGGAGCCCACTCCCGCGATCAGCGTCGAGCGCCTAAGGGTGTCCCGCGGGCGCGCGCCCATCCTCCACGACGTGTCCTTTTCAATACGGCGCGGCGAGATCGTCGGACTGCTGGGCCCCTCGGGCTGCGGGAAGTCCACCGTCACGCTCACCCTCAACGGGCTCGTGCCCCACTCGGTGCCCTCCGACTACCGCGGCAGCGTCCTGGTGGGCGGGCAGGAGGTGGCCGACGCCGATATCGCCCACCTGGCCCGCACCGTGGCCATGGTCATGCAGGACCCCGACTCCCAGGTGGTCACCACGCGGGTCCTGGACGAGGTCTGCTACGCCCTGGAGAACCTGCGGGTGCCGGCCGACCGGATCGAGCCGCGGGCCATGGGCGCCCTGGAGGCGGTGGGCATGGCCCGCTTCGCCCGGACGAACCCCTGGGAGCTCAGTGGCGGGCAGCGTCAGCGGGTGGTGCTGGCCGCGGCCCTGGCCGTCGAACCGGCGCTGCTCGTGCTCGACGAGCCCACCGCCAACCTCGACCCGGCCGGTTCGGCCGACTTCTACGCGCTCCTGCCCGTCCTCAAGGAGCGGGGCACGACCGTGCTCGTCGTCGAGCACGACCTGGACGAGCTCATCGGCGCCATCGACCACGTCATCGCCCTGGACGCCGACGGCGCCACCATCGCCGTCGGGCCCCCGGACGAGGTCTTCGGCGCCCACGGCCGGGCCCTGGCCGCGGCGGGCATCCGCCTGCCCACGGCCGTGCGCCTGCACCATCTCCTAGCCGGCCGCGGGCTCACCGCCGCGAGCGCCGGCCGTGAGAGCGCCTTCCCGCTCACGCTCGACGACGCCGCCCGGGAGCTCGCCGCCGCCCCGCCCCTGCCCCACTCCCCCGCGGATCCGGCCCGCCCCGCGCCCGCCAAGGCCCCCGCGTCCCCGGACGAGGGCGACGAGCCCGTCCTGGTCGCCCGTGACCTCTCGGTGCCCCGCGGGCGGGGACGACGCCGCCACGAGGTGCTCCACGGCGTGCATCTGACCCTGAGGCGCGGCGAGGTCCTCGCCGTCATCGGGATCAACGGCTCGGGCAAGTCCACGCTCCTGAGGGCGCTCGCCGGCCTGGAGGCGTGGACCGCCGGAGAGGTGACCGTCGCCGGGAGGCCGCGTCGGCCCGGTCGCCCCGGGAGGGCGGTCACCCTCGTCATGCAGAACCCGGAGCACCAGTTCCTCGAGCCGACCGTGCGCGACGAACTGGCCCACGGCATGCGCCTGGAGGGCGCCGAGGAGTCCCGGGTAGATCGGGCCGTCGATGAGATGCTCGCCCGCTTCGACCTGGTCGACCGCGCGGACGCGAACCCCTTCCTGCTCTCCGGGGGCCAGCAGCGGCGCCTGTCCGTGGCCTCGGTGCTCGGCGAGCACCGCGAGGTCGTCTGCCTGGACGAGCCGACCTTCGGCCAGGACCGCCGGGGCGCCGAGGCGCTCATGGACCGCCTTCACGACGTCGCCGCCCAGGGGGCGGGCCTGGTCATCACCACCCACGACATGGAGCTCGCCGCCGACCACGCCGACCGCGTCCTCATCCTGGCCGGGGGAACGGTCCTGAGCGAGGGCCCGGCCCGCGAGGTCCTCGCCGACGCCCCGCTGCTGGCCAGCGCCGGCCTGCGCCCGCCGCCGCTGGCCCGCCTGACCCGCGCCGCCGCGGACCTGGGGGCGGCGACGCCCACCCGCGTCTCCTGGAAGGAGCTGGCATGAGCGATCCGACCCCTGTCCCCTCGGCCGCGGTCGGGAGCGCCCCGGCCGCCGAGGATGCTGCGCACGCCGCCCCGGCCTTGGAGGGCACGACGTCGGCCGGCCTCCGCTCGCCCGAGGGGGCCGGTCCGGGGCTCGGCGGCCTGCTCGCCTTGGACCCGCTGTCCCCCTTCGCCGCCATCGTGCCGATCATCGTCGTGGTCGCGATCCAGACCACTCCGGTCCCGGCGCTGTGGGCGCTCGGGGCCGCCACCGTCCTCCTGGTCCTGACCGACCTGCGGCGCGGCCCTCTCCTGGCTGCGGCGGTCCTCGCGCTCGCCGCGGTCATCGCCGTGCTCCTGGCCGTCTCCGCCCCCATTGAGCGCGTCGGCGCCTCCCCGGTCGTCATCGACGCCTTCGGCCTGAGCCTCCAGCACAACCAGGTCGTCGCCGGGGTGCGCCTGGGCGGCAAGCTCGGCACGGCCCTGTCGCTGTTCCTCCTCACCGGCCTCCTCGCCGGCCCCCAGGACCTGCTGCGGGCAATGGTGATCCACCTGCACGTGCCCTACCGCATCGCCTACGCGGGCATGGCGGCCCTCGGCTTCCGGGAGCGCTTCGCCGCCGAGTACCGGGTCATCCAGGAGGCGCACGCCCTGCGCGGCACCCGGGCCCGGCTGCCGGTCCTGAGGCCCCTGGCACGGCGGTGGTCGGCGGTGCCGGCCCTCATGGCGGGGGCGGTGCGCCACGCCGAGCGGGTGTCCATGTCGATGGATGCACGCGGATTCGGGGCTCACCGCACCCGCACCGAGCGCTCGGTCCCCCGCTGGCGGTGGCGCGATACCCTCCTCGTCCTGGTCTGCTGGGCCCTGGCGGCCGCGATCGTCCTGCGCTTCGGCGACGGCGGACTCGTCATCCACGACATCTGATGCTCCTCGCCTCCACGGAATCACGGTAAGGCGAGGCTCGCTCGACCCTCGTAGACCGTGGCGCTCCTCGGCCCGGTTCGGCCCTCGATCATCCTCGCCTTCTGCTGCGAGATGGCCGGGGCGGCCCTCGGCCTCCTGCCGGCGATCGGGGCGCCCCTGTTCGGTCTCATCCACCTGCTGACCCGCTCCTGAATCTTCACTTCACCCTGGTCCTCCTGGTGCGGCTGCTCATCGCCCTCGCGATCGCCGGAGCACTGGCCGCCCGCACCATGAAGCAGCTGACCGAGGAGTTCAATGAGCCGGAGAAGCAGTCGGCCTCCGCCGCCGTTGAGATGGTGGACGGCATTGCCGCCGTCAAGGCCTTCGGTCGTCTGGACAGCGCGCTCTTCAGCTGATTCTCCGACGCCCTGGGCCGCTGCACGAGGGCCTCCTACGAGTGGATGCGCGGGCCCGGCCGACCCATGGCTGTGGTCAGCGCTCTGATGAGCTCCGCCTTCATGCTTCTTCCCATTATCGTGACCGGCTGGGTCCTGGTCGGCCACGGCATGATTCAGCCCGTCGACGTGCTGCCCGAGCCCGAGACCCCCGCCCCAGTGGGTCGCGACGAGCACGGGGCGATGCAGGTATCGCCCTCGACCATGTCTCGTTCCGCTACCACGAGGGTGATCCGCTCGTCATCGACGATGTCTGCCTCGAGCTGCGGCCCGGAACGGTCACCGCCGTCGTCGGCCCTTCGGGCTCGGGCAAGTCCACCCTGGTGCGGCTGGTGGCCCGGTTCTGGGACGCGAGCTCGGGAAGCGCGAGCGTGGGCGGGGTCGATGTGCGGGCCGTGCGCGTGGAGACGCTCATGGAACGGGTGTCGATGATCTTCCAGGACGTCTGCCTCTTCGATACGACGATCGAGGAGAATGCGCGCATCGGCCGCCCGGGGGCGAGTGAGGCCCAGGTCCGCGAGGCGGCGGAGCGGGAGGGTCCGAACGAAGTGGTTGAGCGTCTGCCCCATGGCTGGAACACGCGGGTGGGCGAGGGCGGCTCCGCCCTGTCCGGCGATGAGCGTCAGCGCGTGGCGATCGCCCGCGCTTTCCTCAAAGACGCCCCCGTACTGCTCCTGGATGAGGTGACCAGCGCGCTGGACGGCGCCAACGAGGCCGCAGTGACACGAGCCATGGAGGAGCTCGGTCGGGGTCGCAAGGTGCTCGTCATCGCGCACCGGCTGAGCACGATTCGCCGCGCCGACCGGATCGTCGGACTTGCGGACGGTGCCGTCGAGGCGGCGGGCACCCACGAGGAGCTCTACGCAATGGGCGGCGCCTACCGGCGCTTCTGGGACGACCAGACAGCCATCGACAGGTGGAGACTCGTGGGCGTGGAGACGGGCGCGGAGGACCGGGGGAGTCGAATCTGCGGCTGCTCTCGCGCCGGTTACGGCTGATTATCAGCGACAGTCGCTTTGAGGCCGCTCATCTCAGCCTCCAGCTGCTCGGCCAGTGCTGAGTCACCCAGCCGATTCGCAGTCAGCGCACGGTTAAACAGCGCGCCCGTCAGATCCTCAATCGCCCGGGGCGTGCCTAAAAGGTCCGCAAGCTCACGGAGTATGGTCGTCGACTCCTCGTAGTACCGATCTACCGCCTCATAGGCTGATTCGCCGAGCAAGGGGACCGGCCCACAGAGAACCAGACAACCGCCGCCCGAACAACTCAGACGAATGCGCAGCTCATTGAGCGCATGGAGAACTTCCACGCGGCACCCCTCTTCCCAGAGATCCAGCCAGAGAACGCCCGACCTGGGCAACTCACGTCGAAGCCAGTCGACAAAGCCCGCATCGGGCTCTCACAAGGTCCACCGCTCACGATTCCTGCGGCACCACAGGACCGTCCTTTCTCTAAGGTCATCCACTTGATCGTGAGACTGCGCGACGAGGAACACAACCGTAGGCTCACCCTTGGTCCAATCCAGATGGTGACGCAGGTCCGACCACGCCTGATCTACGCCAACCGCCTCAGCCGATTCCCCGAACAACATGTCAGGTCTCATCCAGAAGCTCATTAAGAAGAGGCTGGGCGCCGTACCAGTCGACCGCCCCATTGCGGTAGCGCAGGACATATCCAAGGGCCTGAAGCTTCCACGCCTCAGAGGTCCGCTCACGTGGAGGCCGCAGCTGTCCCGTCTGTCTCACTGTCCGCAAGAAATCCCACTGCTCCTCGGTGAGCCCCACAGCAGCATACGAGCGCTCCTGACGCTCCACCTGACCGACATCGGTCCGGCTCACCGGAAGCGCACCATCTTTGACCAAGAGCATGGAGACCAGACGAAAGAGCTCACGGAACAGTCCGCCCGAGGCACAGATGAGGCGGTCTACCTGGCCTCCAAGGAGTCGCTCCAGGTCGCCGTCCGGGGCACGCCTGGCCAGTACCTGACGCAGAAGACTGATTCCCTCACGGCACTCGCTGCCGTCACGCTCCTGCACCTTGACATTGAGGACCGGCCAGATCTGCCCCTCCCAACCCGCAGGCTTGGCGTAGACCGGAACCGTGTAGACCACATGCATATCAGGCAGCGCCAGCTCCGAGGAGTACGTCGAGAAGACCGACTCAACAGAATCGCGAACCTCATCGAAGGTGGCAGCCCGTCCGCGATAGTGGTCGATCGAGTCGACAATGAAGACAGGCGTCTTCTCAGGGGGCATGGCGGAGACAATCTCCCGGAAAAAAGAGTGCATCTCCTTCTTGAATACTTTCCGGTTGGAGTCCAGAGCCTTGGCGACCTGGGCGCGGAACTTCTTATCATCGCGTAGCGTTGCCTTGAGATCAAGGTCGATCGGACCCGCCGATGCGGCCACGCCCGCCTCTCCCTTGATCTCGAGCCGATCGAGGAACTCCCTCAGTCGTGCGACGAGCCGCCGCTTCGGGACGTCGGCCTCCTTGCAGTTATCGATGAAGCCCGCCGCGAGCGCAATAAATAGGGAGCCGCCATCAAGAGGAAGCTCCGTGTTGAGATAGTCCTCAATATCCAGGTACACGGGAACATAGGCATCACGGTCGAGCTCACGGCGCAGCCGCAGCAGCTCGGTCGTTTTTCCAGATCCGCGGTAGCCCGACAGGAGCTGCACCGAGCCCCCGATGGTGAAGTCGATTGCCGTCGCCATCTCCTTGACGAGGTCAGGGCCGGCAGGACCATCGGCGAGCTCGTAGATGGGCACGTAGTACTTCTCGAACTGCTCCTCCTCGGTGAGCATCCGGGCCCCTTGGTGAAGGTTGACGGCACGGTAGAAGGCCTTGCGGTACTCCCGATCGGTGATAGTCATGACCTTGGTTCTACGGTGAGACCCGCTGATGCTGGAGAGAGGCTCAGCGGCGGCGGACGCCCGCGCCGGCCGTTCTGCCGGCCCCGGCGGGCCGCCGTCGGCGCGCCACCGCGGCCCAGGCCAGACGGAAGACCCTGCTCAGATCCGCTGAGTAGGGCAGGACCAGGTCACCGCTGCGGTGAACCGCCGGTGGAGGGACCTCGAGAGATGACACTGCTGCGCTCATGCCACGCAGCGTAAGAAGGATCACAGCCTCTGTGCAGAGCCGCGGGGAGGAATCCGCTCAGCGGCATCTCATCCTCCGGAAGGAGAGAGAACCCCGGCGTCGAGGGTACGAGCGCCCCGCGATGCAGAACGGCCCCGAGGGCGCTGAGCTCTTGCGCCTCAGCCCTGGAGGGCCAGGAGGTCCTCAATGGTCTGAGGGCGCACCGCCCAGCGGGCGCCGCCGTCCTCGACGGCCACGACGCCGGGCTTGGTGAGCATGTTGTAGTTCGAGGCCATGGAGTAGCCGTAGGCGCCGGTGGCGGGCACCGCCAGCAGGTCGCCGCGGGAGACGTCGTCGGGCAGGTCCACGTCCCACACGACGACGTCGCCGGACTCGCAGTGCTTGCCGACCACGCGGCAGCGCACCACCGGAGCCGGCGAGACGCGGTTGGCCACGGCGGCGGTGTACCTGGCGCCGTAGAGGGCCGGGCGGATGTTGTCGGCCATGCCGCCGTCGATGGAGACGTAGCGACGGCGAGCGCCGTCGGCGAGGAGGGCGTCCTTGACCACACCCACCCGGTAGAGGGTGAGGGTGGTGGGGCCCGCCACGGAGCGCCCCGGCTCCACGGAAACCCGCGGAACCTCGACGCCCAGGCGGTCGCAGGCCGAGCGCACGGTGCGGGCGATAGCGCGCGCCGCCTCAACGGGGGCGGTGGGGACCGGGTCGGCGCCCGAGTAGGCGATGCCCACCCCGCCGCCCAGGTCGATCTCGGGCAGCGGAGCGCCCACCCGGGCCCCGACCCTGGCGGCGAGCTCGCAGATGATGCCGGCGGCCTCCTCGAAGGCGGCGGTGCCCTGGATCTGGCTGCCGATGTGGCTGTGCAGGCCGCGCAGCTCCAGGTGCGGGCAGGCCGTGATGGCGTCCACGACCTCGTCGAGCTGGCCGTCGAAGGCGCCCACGCCGAACTTCTGGTCCTCGTGCCCGGTGGAGACGTACTCGTTGCCGCCGGCGTGCACGCCGGTCTTGACCCGGATCATGACGCGGGCGGTGGAGCCCAGGCGGGCGGCGATCGACTCGATCTGGGCGACCTCGTCCAGGGAGTCGATGAAGATCCGCTCAATGCCCTGGCCGTCCCCGGCGCGCAGGGCGGTCTCGATCTCGGCGTCGAGCTTGTTGTTGCCGTGCAGGCCCACCGTCGACGGCGGGGCGCCGGCGCGCAGCGCCATGGTGAGCTCGCCCAGGGAGGCCGTGTCCACCCCCATGCCGGCCTCGGTGACGGTGCGCACGACGTCGGAGCACAGGAAGGCCTTGCCCGCGTAGAAGGCGTCACCGCCGCTCATGCCGTAGCCGTCCCAGAACTCCTCGGCCATGGCGGTGGCCCACACGCGGGCGCGGCCGCGCAGGTCGGCGCGATCCATGACGAAGGCGGGGGTGGCGAAGTCCGCGGCGATGTCGGTCAGGGCCATCCCGCCGACCTCGAGGACCCCGTCGTCGCGGCGCCGCGCGGTCCACGGCCACAGGTCGGGGCGCTCGGCGGGCTCGGGGCAGACCAGGGTGCCCGGAGCCGCCTCACCGGCGGGAACGGTTGCGGCAGCGGTCATGATTCTCCTTCTGGTTCCGGCACGGACGCCGCGTCAACCGATCTCGGTGCGGGGCTGAACCGATCTCGCGCTGAGCGCGACCGCAAGCAGCTCACATGCGCTCCGGGGCGCTCACGCCCAGGAGGTCCAGGCCGTTGGCGATGACCTGGCCGACGGCGTCGTTGAGCCACAGGCGGGCCACGTGCCCGGGGCTCACGGGGTCATCGCCACGCGGGGTGACGCGGGTCGCCCCGTACCAGGCGTGGTAGGCGGCCGCGAGCTGCTCCAGGTAGCGGGCCACGCGGTGCTGCTCGCGCAGGGCGGCGGCCTGGGCCACGGCGGCCGGGTACTGCGCCAGGGCGCCCAGCAGGGTGGCGTCGGCGGGGTCGTCCAGAGCGGCCGGGGAGAAAGCCGCCTCGCGGGACACGCCGTGCTCGGCGGCGTTGCGCGCCACGTTGCGGGTGCGGGCGTAGGCGTACTGGACGTAGTAGACCGGGTTCTCGTTCGACGTCGAGGCCAGGAGGTCCAGGTCGATGTCGATGGCGGAGTCCATGGAGGAACGGGCCAGGGCGTAGCGGGCGGCGTCAACGCCGACGGCGTCGACGAGATCCGCGAGCGTCACGATGGTGCCGGCGCGCTTGGACATGCGCACCGGCGCGCCGTTCTTCACCAGGTTGACGAACTGGCCGATGATGATCTGCATGTTGACGCCCGGGGTGTCCCCGAAAGCGGCGCACATGGCCATCATGCGGCCGACGTAGCCGTGGTGGTCCGCGCCGAACAGGAAGATCTCGCAGTCGGCGCCGCGCTCGCGCTTGTCCAGGTAGTAGGCCAGATCCGCTGCGAAGTAGGCGGCGTTGCCATCGGACTTGATCAGGACGCGGTCCTTGTCGTCTCCGAAGTCGGTGGTGCGCAGCCAGGTGGCGCCGTCGCGCTCCTCGATGACCCCGCGCTCGCGCAGGATGTCAATGGCCCTCCCCACGGCGCCGGAGCTGTGCAGGGACTCCTCGTGGAAGAAGACGTCGAAGTCGGAGCGGAAGGCGTGCAGCTCGGCCTTGACGGCGGCGAACATGAGGTCGACGCCGCGGGAGCGGAAGACTTCGGTGGCCTCGGCGTCGGGCAGGGTGGCCGGGTCGGGGCGGCCGGCGGCGAGCTCGTCGGCGGTCACCTGCTGGGCGATCTCACTGATGTAGGCGCCGCCGTAGCCGTCCTCGGGGGTCTCCTGGCCGCGGGCGGAGGCCAGCAGGGATTCGGCGAAGCGGTCGATCTGGGTGCCGTGGTCGTTGAAGTAGTACTCGCGGGTGACTTCGGCGCCGCAGGCGGACAGGATCCGGGCCAGGGAGTCGCCGACGGCGGCCCAGCGGGCACCGCCCAGGTGCACCGGGCCGGTGGGGTTGGCGGAGACGTACTCGAGGTTGATGTGCTGTCCGCTCAGGGAGTCATTGCGCCCGTAGGCCTCGCCGGCCTCGACGATGGAGCGGGCGAGTTCACCGGCGCTGGCGGCATCGAGGCGGATATTGAGGAAGCCGGGGCCGGCGACCTCTACGGAGGTGACGCCGTCGAGGGTCTCAAGACGGGGGGCGAGGAGCTCGGCGAGATCGCGCGGTTTGGTGCCCGCCTTCTTGGCCAGCTGCATGGCGACGTTGGTGGACCAGTCGCCGTGGTCGCGGTTGCGGGGGCGCTCGACGCGGGGGTCGGGGATCTCTGCGGCGGGCAGGGCGAGGGAGCCCTCGGCAGAGGCCTCCTCCAGGACGGTGCGGATGGCTGCGGCAAGCTCTTCTGGGGTCACGTGCGTCAGCGTACCGTCATCGACCGGGGTCGATCGCCAGCGATCCTGACAACTGCGTGACTTCGTGGGACATGTCGCAGTCTCGCACCAGGTTCGCTCCGGGGGCGGGACACTGGTACAGTCACGCCTCGGGCCCCGGTAGCTCAGTGGATAGAGCGTCTG
>ERZ773022.2834-NODE-2834-length-10101-cov-5.332570_pt1 | contig 10101 bp, 6 predicted proteins | sample MGYA00580839_ERZ773022 | MGnify/ENA primary metagenome ERZ773022 (study PRJEB29015, sample SAMEA2738020) | human oral metagenome | biome: human oral; feature: human-associated habitat; material: dental | place: China | collected 2044 ... | reverse complement strand
CGAGCCGATCTCTTGCGACGAGGGGGAACTCGCCTGGGTGGAGAAGGAGCGCATAGAGAGTCTGGAGCTTTGGGAGGGAGACCGCATCTTTCTGCGCCTTCTGGCGCAAGATGTGCCATTTTTCACATTGAAGCTCGTCTACGATGGTGCGGGAGGGCTTCTTGAGCATCGTCTGCATCGCTATGCGTGATGAAGGGCAAAAGAGGAGAGATATAAAGTTAAGAGGATAAAATGGAAGATATTGGTTGAAAATTGGAGTAAAATAGGCGATACTCTCCTAAATGAACGATTTCTCTCGACAAAAGTAGGAGAAGAGATGGGATTAATTTTCTATTTCACGCTTATTGAGAAAATTCTCAGGAAAATGAGGCAGGAAAAAGAGTCGATTTTGCGAATATGGAGGACTAAAGGGCAATTCGTGGGTGTTTCTGGGGAATTGATATTTAATTAAAGAAATATCCAGGGAATGGGTAAGAAAGGACAGGGATGAATTGTATGAAATTAAAGCCCAAGATGCTTTTGGGGATCGGTGTGCCGCTCGTCGTGATTTTTATCATCATGGGCGTCGCCATCAACATGATGGCGAGCTCGGCGCTGACGGCATCCAAGCAGAAGAGCATGTATGAGCTTGGCGAACACTACGCGAACGAGATTGACAAGATCGTCGCCTCTGATACCGCCGTGGTCAATGCGACGGCGGCCGCCTGGGGCGAGTCGATGCCCGAGGGTGAGGCGCTGAAGGCGACGCTCACCCACATCGCGGATCTGCCGGGCGTTGCCTCTGCCTATATCGGCAGGCCGGACGGCAGCTATGAGACGAGCAAGCACTTCCCGGCGGGCTACGATCCGCGCACGCGCCAGTGGTACAAGGCTTCGGCGGCGAACCCGGACAAGGCGATGATGTCGAAGCCGACGACGGCAGCTTCCGACGGCAAGACCGTCGTGACGCTCAGCCGCGCCATCGTGCGAAACGGCGCGCTCATCGGCGTGCTCTCCATCAACATCGAGCTTGACGCCGCGCGCGAGGCAGTCAAGGATGTGAAGGTCGGCAAGACGGGCGCATTGATCATCCTTGGCCCCGATACGGAATACATTCATCATTCGACGTACACGCTCGCGGATAAGTTCAAGGAGATCGACGGCGGCGCTTACAAGGAGATCGCGGAGAAGCTCACGTCGGGGAGTCCTGTGCAGCTTGAGGCAGAGTATCAGGGCGAGGCGAAGTTCTACGCGGGTGTGCCGATCGGCGAGACGGGCTGGACGGCTCTCGTGGCGCTGCCGGTTTCCGAGGCGAACGCCGCCGTCACGCAGATGGAACTGGCGCTGTTCGTCATCTGCATCGTCGCGCTCGCGCTCATCCTGGGCATCACCTATGTCCTGCTGACTTCGGCGATCACGCCGCTCGGGCTGCTGTCCTCTCTGATGGAGAAGGTCGCGGCAGGCGACTTGACGATGCAGCTTTCCTCCGATGTGCGCCGCGATGAGATCGGCGCCCTGCAGACGAGCTGCCGCACGATGCTCGAAGGACTGAAGCGCACGGTCAGTTCGACGCGCAAGGCGGCGGGGCAGGTGTCGCAGGCGAGCGAGGAGCTTTCGCTGAACGCCGGACAGACGGCGCAGGTCTCGCAAGTCTCTGCTGAGGCTGTCACGGACATCGCCGAGCAAAGCGCTGCACAGAGTCGGATCGTTGAGGAGACGGCGGAGAAACTCGTGGATGTCGACGAGCAGATGAAGACGATCTCGCAGGCGATTGCGGAGGCCGGGCAGGCGGTCGCGTCAACGGGAGAGGCGACGAAGGAAGGCGACGCGATGCTCGATCAGGCCATCGCGGGCGTCGAGGGACTCGCGGACGGCTCGGTGAAGACGGGCGCGGCCGTCGAAAAGCTCTATGCCGGCTCGAAGAATATCGCGGAGATCAACGAACTCATCACGAATATCGCGGGGCAGACGAAACTCCTCGCCCTCAATGCCGCCATCGAGGCGGCGCGTGCCGGTGAGCAGGGCAAGGGCTTCGCCATCGTCGCCCAGGAGGTCCGAAAGCTCGCTGAGGAGTCGGCGGCGGCGGCGCAGGAGATCAGCGGCGTCATCGCGCAGAACGCCGAAGAGATCGAACAGGTCTTCGCGCTGACGAAGGCGCAGCAGGAAGAGGTGCGCGAGAATGTCGGGCAGGTCAAGGCGGCGGGAGAGAAGTTCCATCGCATCATGGATCTTGTCGGCGATCTGGAAGCGGCCATCGTGCGCATCGTCGACATCAGCCGCAAGGTGCAGGCGGACTGCGATGCAACGACGGCGTCGGCGCAGCGCATCAACGATGTCTCGCACAAGATTCACAAGAAGGCGTCCGATGTATCCGCTGCCTCGCAGGAGCAGGCGGCCTCGACGGAGGAGATTGCCGCCGCCAGCCAGACGCTCGCGAGCCTTGCCATAGAGCTGCAGAACAGCGTGCAGGCATTCCGCCTTTAATATTTGTTCATGATAAACTTCCTGAAAGGGAATTTTGTGCATATCTGCGGGATATGCACAAAACAAGAATAAGGGAAAAAGCGGGGGAGGCTATGCGGCGTTATTGGGTACAGCTTCTATCATCCCTTCTTATCATCATCGTCGTCCTTGTCGGCGTGCTCTATCTCGCAGATGCCGCAAAGGATAAGCGGGCACATCCTGCGAAAGATGAACTCACGGTCTATACAACCCTTCCTTCAGACATGACAGAAGTGCTTTCAGCGGCGTATGAACAGGTCTCTGGTGTGCGCGTGCAGTTCAAGACGATGGACGGCGATGAATTGCTTGCGGCGCTGAGGACAGAGTCAAAGGGAAACGACGGCGTTCCATTGGTTCTTGCCGACAGACAGCTGCTTGAAAGGGCGGCGGCAGAAGGGGAACTCGTCCCCTATATCTCAGAAACCAATGACATGGTGAAGGATAACCTGCGCCAAAAGGATGGATTTTGGACAGGTGTTTGGTATGATCCGATGGTCTTTGTGGTAAATCGCGATTATATGAAGTCGCTTCGCCATGTACCTGATACTTGGCAGGAACTTGCAGAGACGGATGCACGCATCGGTGTTACAGATTTCATGGCAGCAGATGCGGCGGCAAATCTTCTCTACAGCCAGACGGCACAGTTTGGTGACCAGCAGACACTGGCTATTTGGCAGAAAATCCATCCGCATGTCGTACAGTACGCGAGGTATCTTTCAAACCCCGTTCGCCAGACGGGAATGGGGGATGCTGACATTGGCGTTTCGGTCGAGAGTGAAGCCCTTCGCTATATTCACGAAGGTTATCCACTGAAACTTGTCTATCCTGCCGATGGCACGGCGGTGATCGTGACGGGGACAGGACTTGCAGTCGGCGGCGCAAAAAAAGATGTTAAAAAAGCGCAGGCCTTTGCCGATTGGCTCCTTTCAGATAACGCACAACTCGCTCTTCAAAGCCACGAATATTTCTTCCTGCCGACGAATCCGAATACGATTATGCACAAGATATTTCCCGGAAGAAATGTTGTATTCTTTACCAAGTCTGCGAACTTTACACCAGAGCAGCGGAAGGCGCTGCTGGATCGATGGGTGAGAAAAGTAAGATTCCAAGATAAAAGCTCTTTTTGATTTCTGCGGAGGAAGTCAAAAAGAGCTTTTATTCTTTCGGTCAGTTCTCTTGTGCAAGTATCGGTTTTAGATCAGTGTCACCTTCTGTGATGTAGATGGTCTTCTGGTTGGTGAAGATGACAAATCCAGGTTTTGCGCCGGAGGGTTTCTTTATATAACGCACCTCGACGTAATCGACAGGGACGTTAGATGAGCCCGCTGCCTTGCTGAAGTGAACAGCGAGGCTGGCCGCAAGGCGAATGTTTTCCTCTGTGAGCGGGGCGCCGCCGTTTTGCAGGAGAACGTGAGAGCCTGGTGTATCTTTTGTGTGAAACCAGGTATCGTTAAATCTTGCGGTTTTTGTCGTCAATCTGTCATTTTGGAGGTTGTTCTTGCCGATGAAGATGTTAGTGCCGTCGGGCGTGAGAAAATGGAAGGGACGCGCAGGCTTGTCATTGTTCTTTCGCTTCGGCTTTTCGTGGAGATAGCCAGCAGAGATCAGCTCATTGTGAATCTCATTAATTTCAGCAAGACTTTCGGATGCGATGAGTGAGGCATCGACACTCTCGAGATAATCAATCGATTCCTGACATTCCCGCTTCTGTATTTGAAGAAGTTCTTGTGCGCGCTTCAGCTTATCGTATTTCTTGTAATATGCCTGCATATTTTCAATTAATGTGTGGCGCTGGTCGAGGTCGATCGTAATCTCTTTTCCTGTCTCACTGTAGATGTTCGAAACGGTGATTTTCGCGTTCTCGCGATCCTTATACGCGTATTGATAGGTCTGGAGATTATCGCCCTTTATCTTATACTCATCCGCATTTTCGGCAGCGAGAATTTCCTCTTCGAGCTTTGCAAGTTTTCCCTTCGCCCGTTTGAGCTCTGTTTTGACAAAGCGTTTGAAACGTTCCTTGTCGGGAATGATATAGGAGCCCATTAAAGCGTCTGCCTTTTCCAGCATCTTGCTGATGGTCGGAAAGGTCAGTACCATCGCATCCGGCAGGTAGTGGAGTGGATAGGACGCCATGGCAAGGACTTTCTTTGCGCCATTTATGAGAAGAACAGGCTGTATTTCGTCTCTGCAGGCGTCACGGATTTCCAATAGCGCATGCTCAATGGAAGAAAAGTCAACCGCTTCGAGCGTCTCAATGCGCGTTGATGGAGCAAGTCCTGCGGAAAAGCAGACCTCCTTTGCGGTAATCGGTCCGAAGCCAAGGCAGACCGCAAGGAGAGCCTTGTCGAGACGTACTTCACCGTCCGTTTTCAAATGCGAGATGACAGCAGCTATATCTGTTGTGAAAAGATTGATTTTGTCCTGCGGTGGCGGTGGCTCGTAGCTGACACCAGGCAGGACAGTCCGAACACGGCTGTTTGCTTCCCCAATTTTTCGCATGGCGTCGATAATCTTGCCGTCTTCCATGAGGATGATGTTGCTGTATTTTCCCATGAGTTCAAGGGCGAGCGTCTTTGTGACAATGCGCCCACCTTCACTTAGGCAGTCGATATCGAGAAAGAGCAGGCGGTCAAGTCCCGCCTGCCGCAGTGCGCCAATGCGCCCGCCTTCGATATGCTTTCGGAGCACCATACAAAAAACAGGGGGCGTCGGGAGGTTTTCTAGATTTTTTTCGATGAGATATGCTGCGGAATTTTGCGAGTTAATGGAGATGTGGAGACGGTGGTATTCACCTGGCTGGCGTACACCGAGAATGACTGTGTGCTTGTTTGGCTGAGAGATCTTGTCGATACGCCCGCCAACGATGGCACCGGAAAGCTCGCGAACAAGCGGTGCCATAGAGAAGCCTTCAAGACCCATAATAGTTCCTTTCGCTAAAAAATACTTTGGTCGGAATTATAGCATTCGCAGAAAAGACGGTCAAACTTGAAAGAATTTGAGGTTCTAGCATAAATGTTATACGGACATGCGTGCCCCACGAAAACGCCTCGTTACGCAAGCGGTCGTGTACTTGTACGCTTAATTACTGGCGGACTTCTTAAATGGGCTGCGCTTGAACGAAAGAAGTCTGTGCACTTTCCCGTAATACTTATGCTAGACCAGCTTGTGTATTTGTCTTGACAGATAGTAGGGATGTATGCTATACTATTATCTGTCAATTTTCACCAAGCGATATGCCGAAGTGGCGGAATTGGCAGACGCAGTGGACTCAAAATCCACCGCTGGCGACAGCGTGCCGGTTCAAGTCCGGCCTTCGGCACCATGAGAAAACAAAGCTCCGCTATCTTTGTAGCAGAGCTTTTTTGTATGGTCAATCAATGTCATCGATGAATCTTGCAGCGAGAAGTCTTCGCTCCTGTTCGCGATGATTCTTTTTTATCCATCGCGCGAGAAAAATATTTGGGATAGCGACACCGATGGCGATACTGACGATAATTGTGGCACCTTCGATGCCGCTTCTTAGCCCCTTAAGGAAGAGTACCGTATCGACACTGTTAATGTTCAGCATCGTGAAGAAGAAACGGTATAGGAGAATGCCGGGGACGAGCGGAATGGCAGACGGTATCGTGAGGACGACGTTTGGCACATGGAACCAATGAATGGCACGCAGGGCGAGAATGCCAATGACGGCAGCACCGACAAAGGAGCCTGTAGCCTGAGATAATCCGAACTCGAACATACAGATGTTTCGAAGGAAAATGGTAATCATACCGCCGACCATGATGACGACGATGACGCGGCGTGGAACGTTAAAGAGCATGCCGAAACCGCCGGCGGAGATGGCCGCTGCCAGCGGATGGTAGAGGTAGATATCGCCGGGGCTGAGGTTGATATTTGTAAAGTCGTGGAATTCGCCAAGATAGAGAGCGATTGCCGTGCCAAACGCCATGCTGCCGACGATGAGAATCGTATCGAAGTAGCGTGTGATGCCCGTCGTAATGTAGTTGTTGAGAAAATCATTTGCCGCATTAATGATGGGGACGCCTGGAATCATGAAGAGCGCGCAGGCGACGATGGGGTGCATCGGTGTCGTTGAAAGATGCGTATATTGCGAAAGGCAAGCGATGAGTGTCGCAGCAAAGGCGCCTATGCCGATGCTGGCATAAGGGTTGAATCCATTATCGTCGCAAAAGGTTCTTGTCTTAAAGCCAAGGAATGCACAGAGAGCCGTGATGAAGAACGCCGCGAGGTCGCAGCCAAATAGGGCGCACGAGCCGCCGCAGGCAAAACTTGAACCGATGGCTGTGAGCGTCGGACTGTAGCATCGCTTCCGCGCGATGAGTTTGTCGAGTTCTGCTTCAAAACGCTCGAGGCTGTAGCTGTCACGAAGTGCGCCCCATATCATGCGGCTCATGTGTGCGACCATTGCCATATTCGCTGTGTGCTTGCGGCATTTATGGATTTCGGCATAGGTGCGTTCTTGATCTTTCACGTTCAGCATGATGGTCGTGAACATGATATGACAGTCAAGGTTTTCTTTGGGAATGCCCATGTAGGCCGCGACACGCACCATGTAGCGCATGATGCGGTCAGAATCTGCACCGTTTTCCATCAGGATACCGCCTACCTTTAAGATCAGCTGCATCTTGAAGGTGACTTGGGAAAAAGTATGTGTTAAGACGTGTTCAAGTGAGACATCGGTTTCTTGTGTCATAAGAGTCTCCTTTCGGGAAAGAACCCTTATTTAGTATATGCCAAGAAACAAGCAGGCGCAAGATTGAAAAGAAACACATTTTCTAAAAACTTTCTTTGCTGCAATCCTTGACAGAATAAGGGATCATTTCTATAATAGGTACATCAAATTCTAAAGGCGAAGATGAAGATAAGATTATTCAAGAACACCTTCAGAGAGGAATGCAGTTGCTGTGAGCGTTCCAGGCAGTGTGGATGATTACGACTTCGGAGCTGCGCAGCAGAACATGTGTATAAGCAGTATGTTGCGACGGAGACCTCCGTTATGGGTGCTGAGTGGCCGTAATGGCAATCAGGGTGGAACCGCGAAGCTATGCCTCGTCCCTATATGGGACGAGGTTTTCTTTTATCCTTGTTCATCCTTGCGGCTCGTAGAAATTTTTCTTATATATGGATAAGGAGGATTGTATTCTGATGATTAAAATCACGATGAAAGATGGTTCTGTGCGCGAAGTTCAAAAGGGGACGCGCTGCAGTGAACTGGTAAAACAGATTTCTAACAGCCTTGCCAAGAGAGCTCTCTCTGTAAAGGTAAACGGAAAAGTACACGGCTTAACATTTCCGCTGAACGAAGATGCATCTGTTGAGTTTTTAACGTTCGATGATGACGAAGGACGCCGTACACTTCGCCATACGGCTTCGCATATTCTTGCACAGGCAATAAAGCGTCTCTATAAGGATCAGCATGTCCAGCTCGCCATTGGCCCTGCGATTGAAAATGGCTTCTACTATGATATCGACATGGATCGTCAGCTTACAGAGGCAGATCTTGCCGATATTGAAAAGGAAATGAAGAAAATCGTTAAGGAAAATCTCACGCTTGAGCGCAAGGTGGCGAGCCGCGAAGAAGCGTTGAAATTCTTTAAGGAAAAAGGCGAAGGCTATAAGGTCGAGCTGATCAATGATTTACCGGAAGATGCTGTTATCTCGATGTTTACGCAGGGCGAGTTCACTGACCTTTGCGCGGGACCGCACGTCCTTTCGACAGGTAAGGTCAAGGCACTGAAGCTGCAGAGCATTGCGGGAGCCTACTGGCGCGGGGATGAGCATAACAAGATGCTTCAGCGCATTTATGGTACGGCATTTACAAAACAGGAAGACTTAGACGCCTATCTTCATATGTTGGAAGAAGCCGCTAAACGTGACCACCGTAAGCTTGGCACTGCGCTGGATCTTTTCAGTCTGCATGAAGAAGGTCCGGGATTCCCCTTTTTTCATTCGAATGGCATGGTTATTCGCAACGAACTCTTGAATTACTGGCACGAGGTTCATCGCCGTTATGGTTATAAGGAAATTTCTACGCCGATTATCTTGAATCGCAAGCTTTGGGAACAGTCCGGTCACTGGGCACACTATAAAGAAAATATGTACTTCACACAGATTGATGGTGAAGACTACGCCATAAAGCCGATGAACTGCCCAGGCGGTATGCTCGTTTACAAGACGCATCAACACAGTTACCGCGACTTACCGCTTCGTCTCGGTGAGCTTGGACTTGTTCATCGCCATGAGCTTTCAGGTGCTCTTCACGGTCTTTTCCGTGTCCGAAACTTCACCCAGGACGATGCGCACCTTTTCGTTACACCGTCACAAGTGGAAAAAGAAATTCAGCATACGATTGATCTCTTTGATGAAGTCTATAAGACATTTGGTCTTTCCTATGTTGCTGAACTTTCAACACGCCCGGAAGATTCTATGGGGTCGGATGAGGAGTGGGAGCTTGCGACAAATGGGCTGAGAAAGGCTCTAGAAAATCGTGGCCTTGACTATATCGTCAATGAAGGGGATGGTGCATTTTACGGTCCGAAAATCGACTTCCACTTAAAGGATTCTATCGGTCGTACATGGCAGTGCGGTACGATTCAGTACGATATGCAAATGCCGGAGAAGTTCGATCTGACCTATGTTGGTGAAGACGGAGAAAAGCATCGCCCAGTCATGCTGCATCGTGTTGTCTACGGTTCCGTCGAACGCTTTATCGGTATCCTCATTGAAAATTACGCTGGCGCATTCCCTGTTTGGTTCGCTCCTGTACAGGCAAAAATTCTGCCAATTACAGAGCGCCATGCAGATTATGCACATAAGCTCTGTGATAAACTTTTTGCCCTCGGCCTTCGCGTTGAAGTTGATGACCGCAATGAAAAGATCGGTTATAAGATTCGTGAAGCTCAGGTCAAAAAAATTCCGTATACGCTCGTCGTTGGTGATCGAGAAATGGCAGATGGTAGCGCAATGGTTCGAAAGCATGGCGAAAAGGATAGTCAGGCTATGAAGATAGATGACTTTATCTCATATATCCAAGATAAGATTGCTACGAAGAGTCAGGAATATTGATCATGCCTAACCTAATGCAGTAATAAAGAGAGGTTCCGCAGGGAACCTCTCTTTATTACGTAGCGCTTGATAGAGAACTTTTCACTGATTGATGGCAATAAACTCCTCAATATTTGAAAAAAGTAATTGACAAAACCGTTGGATTCCTGTAACATACTACAAGTCACTGCAAGATGCGGGCGTCAAAGGGAAAGAGCAAAACATCCTAGCGGAAAAGAAAAAGCTCTTGACAAAAGGCGCAGGACACGATATACTAACCAAGTCGCTTGCGAGAGCGAAAGCAAAAGCGACACGTTGCTCTTTGAAAACTAAACAATGCAGAAATGAATCATCAAACATGATTCAAGCCAGATGTCCGGATAACTTCGGTTATCCGAAATACATCGATTGATTATGAACAACATAGCAATCGGCAATTCCTTCAAATGAACACTTCATTTGAAACGAAACAAAAAGAGCCAATCGGCCCTTCCTATTTTATGGAGAGTTTGATCCTGGCTCAGGACGAACGCTGGCGGCGTGCTTAACACATGC
>ERZ773022.2830-NODE-2830-length-10121-cov-14.420425_pt1 | contig 10121 bp, 10 predicted proteins | sample MGYA00580839_ERZ773022 | MGnify/ENA primary metagenome ERZ773022 (study PRJEB29015, sample SAMEA2738020) | human oral metagenome | biome: human oral; feature: human-associated habitat; material: dental | place: China | collected 2044 ... | reverse complement strand
GGGCCTTGATCTTGTCCGGACGGAAGCCGGACCAGTGGTCCTCTCCGGCCACGACCACAGGGGCCTGGGCGTAGCCGAGGGCCCTGACCTGCTCCAGGGCCTCGACATCGAGCGCGACGTCCACCGTCCGGTAGACCAGACCCGCCTTGTCCAGGGCGCGGTAGGTAGCGCTGCACTGCACGCAGTTGGGCTTGGAGTAGACGGTGATCGCCATATCGGTCACTTCCTCGGGTTCCGGTGGCGAGCCGGACGTATCACCCCGCAGGGGGATCGCGCCGGTGTAACCACACATCTGTCATTCGCGGAAGGCCATGGCGGCCCCGCGAGACAAGACACTACCCCTAGGGGTCCACCGGGTCCACCACCCCAACATGCTGTGTCTGGCGCCGACCTGTGCACAATGACCTCCTCGCCTGTGGATAGCTCCGGGACCGCTTGTGGAGGGACCGTGGATAGTCGCCCCGCGCGCCTCGGAGCGCCGTCCCGGGGCTCCCGCTCCGATCCACAGAACCATGGTCCTGCGGGGGTGTGACACGAAAGAGGGCCCCTTAACCACAGCACCGCCGTCCCGCTCGGAGCACACCGGCCCCCACCCTGGGGACAAGTCCGGCAAATCTCGGTTGCGTCACACCCGCCTTCCGCGTGTCGCCACCGCCGCCAGCCCACCAACCAGCAGCCGCCAGCCCACCAGCCCTCAGCCCGCCAACCGCAAGGCGCCAGTCACCGCCGCACAGGCTCCGCCGCTCGCCCTCCCCGCAGCCCCCTCACCGCGCATAGGCTTACCGCCACGGTCCCCGCGCCGGCCACCGCAGGGCGGCCGCACCACGAGCCTGAGAGGGCCCGAGAAGAAAGGACCGCCCATGGACGCCGGGATACGCCGTCAGGAGATCCTCGACCGCCTCGCGGCCACGCGCAGGCCCCTGGCCGCCACCCGCCTGGGCGCGCAGCTGGGCGTCTCGCGCCAGGTCATCGTCGGCGACGTCGCCCTCCTGCGCGCCGAGGGCCACCCCATCCGCGCCACCAACCGCGGCTACGTGCTGGCCCGTCCCGCCACCCGGCCGCACCGCTCCATCTTCGTCCAGCACACCCGCGAGGACATCGCCATCGAGCTGAGCGCCATCATCAAGGTCGGGGGGAGCGTTCTGGACGTCTCGGTGGAGCACCGCCTCTACGGGCAGATCACCGTCGACCTGCTCATCCGCAGCCCCGAGGACCTCGCCCACTTCCTGGCGCGCCTGCCCCGGTCCACGGCCCTGTCCGAGTTGACCAACGGCTGGCACACCCACACCATCGAGGCCGACGACGAGGCCGCCCTCGATGCGGTCGAGGCCCGGATGGGGGAGCTCGGCTTCCTGCGGTAGTGCCCCGCCCGTTTCCCGCAGCGCACTCCCCCACGCCCCAGGCCACCCCTGCCTCCGTGACACGCATCCCACCCATGTGTCATGACACTGACGGCATCCGAGGGATAGGCTGCCAGGTGTCTTGACACCCATGGGCCTCGCGCCCCCCTTCGACTCCAAGGCAGCCCCGTGACCACCAACCGCACACCCGCCACCAGCGCCGCAAGCACCGCCACCACCTCCGCAGCCTCCCTGCTGCGCCACCTCCTGCCCGCACTGCGCGCCCTGGCCCACCGCGTCCTCATCGACGCCATGACCGGCATGGCCCACGGCCTGTTCGCCTCCCTCATCCTGGGAACGATCCTGGGCCAGCTCGGCAGGCTCCTGCCCGGCGCCGCCGGCACCTGGCTCACTCTCCTGGGGGCGATCGCCACCTCCCTGACCGGGGCGGGCATCGGCGTCGGTGTGGCCCACCGCCTCAAGGCGCCAACCTTCGTCGTCGTGGGCGCCATGGTGGCCGGGCAGGTGGGCGCCCGCGCCGCGGCCCTGCTGTCGGGCACCGCCCTGCAGTCCGACGGCGGAGCACCGGCCCTGGTTCTCAACGGCCCCGGCGAGCCACTGGGCGCCTTCATCGCCGCCTGGGCAGCAGTGGAGGCCGGGCGCCTGGTGGCGGGCCGCACCAGCCTGGACATCCTCGTCACCCCCACCCTGTCCGTATGCGCCGGCGGCAGCGCGGGCCTGCTGGTGGGCCCGCCGATCTCGCGCCTCATGATCAGCCTGGGCCAGCTGGTCAACTGGGGTACCGAGCGCCAGCCCCTGCTCATGGGCATCATCGTCTCTGCCCTCATGGGCATCATCCTGACCCTGCCGATCTCCTCGGCGGCCCTGGGCATCATCCTGGACCTCTCGGGCCTGGCGGCCGGGGCGGCCACCATCGGCTGCACCACGCAGATGGTGGGCTTCGCCGTGGCCAGCTATCGGGAGAACCGCTTCGCCGGGCTCATCGCCCAGGGTTTGGGCACCTCCATGCTTCAGGTGCCCAATATCGTGCGCCACCCCCTCATCTGGGTGCCGCCCACCCTGGCCTCGGCGATCTTGGGCCCCATCACCACCATGGTGCTGGGCATGCAGTCCAATGCCATCGGCTCGGGCATGGGTTCGGCGGGGCTCGTGGGCCAGATCATGACCTTCCAGACAATGTCGGGCTCCACCTCCACCGGGCGGCTCATCGCCCTCATAGTCGTCTTCCAGATCCTCATCCCCGCGCTGCTGACCCTGGGGATCAGCGAGCTCATGCGGGCCCGCGGCTGGATCAAACCGGGGGACATGGCCCTGGCCGCCGGCTGAGGGCCGCCGCAGTCGCCTCCACCCGGCCATGCCGCGCCAACCGCCTCAACCACTCTCAGCCCTCCCCCAGCCGAACCTCAGCCACCTCCAGCCACCCCGCTCTCCGGTATCCCACCCCCTGCCGGGGTCGGTAATTTGTCTGGGTCCCATGGCCGGAATTAAACAAAACGACATTCTGGGGCGGCTGCTGCGAGATTGCTGGCTGGTATTTACGGGGATCGCGCATGAGGATCGCCTCGTGCAGATCGACATGACAAACGAGGAGCGAGGCGTCCTCATCAGGTGGAAGAATCATTCGGACACCTACAGGCTTGTGAGAATGAAGGCGGAGGCGATTGCGTACGCTGCCCGCGGCGTCGGCCTGGATATTATCATGGAGATGGTCGAGCGGGCCGAGAAGACAGTGCGCAAGTGGCTGTCACAGTGGCGGAGGCGCAGACTGAGCTCCGTGGTAACCGGTCACGCCGTGGGCAGGAACGCGGCAAAGCTCAGGAGGGCGCAGAAGGAGGAGCGGGAGGAGATTTTTAACAAGCCGCCATCGGAGGCGGGCGCCTGGGCCGAGCTCTGGGACGTTCCGGCTCCTTGAGGATGTCGCGCCTGATCAGATTCGGCGTCGAGTACAGGTCGGAGTCCTCATACTGGCTGCTCATGCGCTTGTCGGGCATGAGCCTCTGCTCCCCGACCCGTTCGTGGAGCGCCGCGACGAGAAGGCCATCACCAGGCGGATGGCCGAGACCCGGGACCAGGTCGCCGGCCTGCTCCAGGACGGCCGGGAGCCCTGTACCGACGACGAGGTCCGCGTGGAGCACGAGGCCGAGACGAGGCGCATGTGGCTCCTCAAGGGGAAAGAGAACAAAGCTGTACGTGGACCGCAAGAAAGCGAGCCGATCGCTCTTCGGGGCACCGAGCCTGACGACCAAGAAAATGAGGATCCACCCCATCGAGGGAAACCAGAACGCCGAGCAGACCCGCCCTCATGATGGGTCGCCTGGCGCGCGAGACCGATGAGGGAAAGAAGATCGCAGTCGTCCTGGACAACGCCAGGTTCCACCACGCCAAGGCCCTGACCGACCTATACGCCCCCGGTCGGGCCCTGGAGCGCATCACACCCATCTACATGCCCCCCTACGCCCCCGACCACAATCCCACAGAACACGTCTGGAACGCCGCCAAGAACAATATCGCCAACCTCCAGCGCGACACCCCGGAGAACACCTTCGCGGCCTTCACCGCCTACATCACCAACCGCACCTTCGACTACGACTTCGAGCATCTCCCAGGCACACCACCACACACCGATCTTGTTTAATTCCAGCCATAGGTGGCGACCATCCACGTCAGCTTCAGGCCGTAGCTTCCGAAGCCCGAGACGAAGGACATGTACATGAGGGCCGAGGCGACGGCGACGGGAATAGCGATGTACCTGATCCAGCGGCGGAACTTGTCGCCGGGCCCGGCGCCCGGCAGGCGGTCCACAATGATGCCCATGCCGACGTCGGTGAATCCGTCGACGACGCGGGCGCACAGCAGCAGGGTTCCCACGTGCGCCGGGCTGATGCCGACCACATTCGTGTAGAACACCATGAAGAAGGTGGACTGGAGGGTGAAGGTGAAGTCATTTCCGAAATCACCGAACATGTAGCCGATCTTGTCTCTCAGGCCGAAGGGGCGCCTCTCCGCCGCCTCGGTCACTGGCGCCGGCGCCGATATCTGGCTCGTCATGGGCATGGGATGGTGTCTCCTGTCGTATCGCACCGTTGCGTGCAGGAAGATCCGCGTCCGGAGCGGGACCGGGTCCTGGGTGAGCCGCGGGTGCGGAGGGCATCCGCGGGGATCACGCTCTAGGGTGGCGCGGGCCCGGCCCCACGCGGCGAAGTTGCCAGTAGTTGCAGGGCGCCGGCGTACTCCCGCGCGCAGTCGCTCGGAGCTCGGCGGCGCGCCGGAGTGCGCAACTTACGGCAACTTTCCCGCGTGCGCCCGCTGGGCATGTGCAATGGTGAGCGCGTCCATCCACGCCGGACGCGCTGAGCACCAGGTGAAGGAGCCTCCATGCTGCCCCTCCGACAGTCCGTCTCCCGGGATATCCGCAGTCTCGACGGCGTGTGGCGCTTCCAGCTCGACGCCGGCGAGGACGCCGGCCTCGAGGAGCGCTGGTTCGATGCTCCTCTGAGCGCGCCGCGCCCCATGCCGGTGCCCGCCTCGTACAACGACGTGACCACCGACGTCGAGGTCCACGACCACGTCGGCCTGGCCTGGTACGAGCGCGACGTCGTCGTCCCCGGACGACTCGGCGACGACCGCCTGCTCTTGCGCTTCGGCTCGGTCACCCACCGCGCCCGGGTGTGGGTCGACGGCACCGAGGTCGCGACCCACACGGGCGGCTACCTCCCCTTCGAGGCCGACATCACCGACCTCGTGGAGGCGGGCGGGACCTTCCGCCTGACCGTCGCCGTCGACAACCGCCTGACCTGGCAGACCCTGCCGCCGGGCTACCTCACCGAGGACAGCCGGGGGCGCAGGGTGCAGAGGTACTACCACGACTTCTTCAACTACGCCGGCATCCACCGCAGCGTCAGCCTCTACACGCGCCCGGCCGTGGCCGTCAGCGACGTGACCGTGACCACCGGCTACGAGGGGACGACCGGCCGCGTCTCCTACGCCGTCGCCGCCGAGGGCGCCTCCGAGGTCTCCGTGGTGGTCCTGGACGCCGAGGGCCGCGAGGTCGGTCGCGCCCGGGGAGCCCGCGGCGAGGTCGCCATCCCCGACGTCACCCTGTGGAGGCCGGGCAGGGGTTACCTGTACACCCTCGAGGTGCACGCCGACGCCGACGTCTACCCCCAGCGCTTCGGCGTGCGCACCGTGGAGGTCAGGGACTCCCAGCTCCTCATCAACGGCGAGCCCTTCTACTTCCGCGGCTACGGACGCCACGAGGACAACCTCATCCGCGGCAAGGGGCACGACGACGTCCTCATGGTCCACGACTTCGAGCTCATGGAGTGGCAGGGGGCCAACTCCTTCCGCACCTCGCACTACCCCTACGCCGAGGAGGTCATGGACCACGCCGACGAGCGCGGTCTCGTCGTCATCGACGAGACCGCCGCCGTGGGGCTCAATGTCGGTATCGCGGCGGGGATCCTGGGCGGCCAGTCGCAGCCGACCTTCTGCCCCGAACGGGCCGACGAGGCCACCCGCGAGGCGCACGCCGCCCAGATCCGCGAGCTCATCGCCCGCGACAGGAACCGCCCCAGCGTGGTCCTGTGGTCCATCGCCAACGAGCCGGAGACCCACACCGAGGCCTCCCGCACCTACTTCGAGCCGCTCGTCCGAGTGGCGCGCGAGGCCGATCCGACCCGGCCGGTCGGCTACGCCAACGTCATGCTCTCCACCCCCGACAAGGAGCGGATCATCGACCTGTTCGACGTCGTCATGCTCAACCGCTACTACGGCTGGTACGTGGATAACGGCAACCTCGACGACGCCGAGGCCCATCTGCGCGCCGAGATCGACGGGTGGCTCGCGCTGGCGCCGGGCAAGCCGATCCTGTTCACCGAGTACGGCCCGGACACCATGCCGGGGATCCGGGACGTCTTCCGCCGCCCCTGGAGCGAGGACTTCCAGGTCGACATGCTCTCCATGCACCACCGGGTCTTCGATGACTACGACGAGATCATCGGCGAGCAGATGTGGAACTTCGCCGACTTCCAGACCGCCACGGGTATTGTCCGCGTAGCCGGGAACAAGAAGGGGATGTTCACCAGGGCCCGCGACCCCAAGCAGAACGCCTTCGTCGTGCGCGAGCGCTGGCTGGCCATGCGCGAGCGCCTGGGCTTCTGAGTCCGGTGGCGACGACGGCCCCGGGCCTCGGCGAAAGGGGGAGAGGAAGGACGGCGATGACCCGCACCGACGCCGGCAGGGCGTCCGGCTCCTCGCCCGGGCGCCGCAAGGCGATCACTATCTACGACATCGCCAAGAGGGCGGGACTCGCTCCCTCGACCGTCTCCCGGGCCCTGTCCCGTCCGGGCCGGGTCTCCAACGAGACCTCCCAGCGCATCCACGACGCCGCCGACGAGCTGGGGTACAAGCGCACCTCCCCGCACCGCCTCGCGCACACGGCGGACGACACCTGCGTCATCGCCCTGGTGATCGCCGACGTCGGCAACCCCTACTTCAGCGAGCTCATGATCGGGCTGCAGGAGTCGGCCCGCACCAACGGATACACCGTCCTGCTCATCGACTCGCGCGAGGACGCCGTGGAGGAGAGGGCCGCCATTGAGCGCGTCCTCCACCTGGTCGACGGGATCGTCCTGTCGGCGTCCCGGATGACGAACTCGATGATCCAGCAGTTCAACCGCGCCGCACCGGTCGTCTCCCTGAACCGGCAGGTCCCGGGAATCACCTCGATCCTGCCCGACGCGACCCGGGGCATGCGCACCGCCGTGGAGTACCTGGCCGGCTACGGGCACGCCGAGATCACCTACCTCGCGGGGCCGTCGGGGTCGTGGGCGAACGGGGCCCGCTGGGAGGGGCTGGTCCTCGCCTGCCAGGACCTCGGCCTGCGCGCCCACCGGGCGGGCCCCTGCCCGCCGACCGTCGGCGGCGGCGTGCGCGCCGTCGACGCCTGGGAGAGGCGCCCGACGACGGCGGTCATCGGCTACAACGACATCCTCGCGGTCGGCTTCATGAAGTCCGCCATCGCCCGGGGCATACGCGTACCGGAGGACCTGTCCGTCATCGGGATCGACAACGCCGGCCTGTCGGCGCTCACCGAGCCGGGACCGACCTCCCTGGCCACACGATCGCGACAGCTGAGAGCGGCGGCCGCCGGGGCGACCGTCGGCCATCTGCGCCATCGCTCTCGGCCCCTGGTCACCACCCTGGAGATGTCCGTGCAGGTGTGCGCGAGCGTCGGCCCCGTCGCTGCACGCATCCCCGCCCGGCGCCCGTCCGCCACCTCGCGCCACACGCGAAGGAGCCCCCGCCAATGACCCCGCAGCACCTCGTCCTGTCCGCCGATCGGTTGCTGCCGGCGGACCCCACGACGCGCGGCATCGCCCGCGATCTTCTGGCCGAGGTGAGGACGCCCCGGTCGTCTCCCCCACAGGCACGTCCCGCCGGAGCGGCTGACCGGCGACGTCGTCTTCTCCGACCCGACGAGTCTCCTGCTGCCCCCGACCACTGCGCCAACCGCCTTCTGCGCGAGAGCCGACACCTACTGGCCAGCACGCCCGTGCAGGCGTGGTTCGCCGAGGAACTCACCGGGCGGTTCGGAGAGGGCAATGACGCGGAACGCCGGCCGGGGTCCTGCCTCACGCCCGCGCGGCCCGGACGAGCCCTCGGCGCGGGTGCGGCACCGTCGTCGACTCCCCCCGGATGAACTCGGAGGCGATGACGACGGGCGAGGGCGCGGCACCGGCCCGGTCCGGGAGGTCCAGCAGAAGCTCCACCGCGGCCCTCCCGGCGGCCGTGAAGTCCTGGCGCAACGTCGTCAGGGTCGGGGTCACGACGTCCGCCAGGGGGATCCCGTCGAAGCCAGTCACCGAGACGTCCTCCGGAACGGACAGGCCGGCCTCGTGAATGGCCCGGACCGCCCCGAGGGCGAGCTCGTCGTTCGGGCAGACCACCGCGGTGACCAGCTCCCCGTACTCCTCCAGCAGCCTCCGGCAGGCCCGGTAGCCCGAGCGCGGCTCCCACGACTCGCAGCGAACGATCGGATACAGGGGCAGGCGGGCGTCCCGCAGCGCGTCGAGGGCCCCGACGGACCTGCGCTCCGGAGGAGCGTTGTTCGGCTGCGCCACGACGAAGACGGAGGTGTGCCCCAGCTCGACGAGGTGCTTGGTCACCTCGTAGGCGCCCCCGTACTCGTCAATGGCCACATACGGCTTGCCCGAGGACTCCCCGGACTGCGGCGGCCCCACGTCGACCACGGGAAGGTAGTCGGGAATCCGGGAGATCGCGCTGTGCGCCAGGGCGTCGTAGTCCACGACCACGACGCCGGCGGGCTGGTGCGAGGCCGTCGATGCCACCGCATGCTCCACGGCCTTCTCGTCGTCCCGGTCGAGCACGCAGATGAGGGAGGACATTCCCGCTCTCCGAGCCCGCTGCTCGGCGCCGCTGATCGTCTGCGCGTACCCGTAGGGCAGCGTCTCGGAGGTAATGATCGCCAGGGTCTCGGGCCGCCCGGACACCAGCTGGCGCGCCGCAGAGTTCCCGAAGTAGCCCAGCTCGCGCATCACCGCCTCCACGCGGGCGCGGGTCCTATCGCTGACCTTCTGCGAGCGGCTCAGGACGCGGGAGACCGTCACCGTCGAGACGCCCGCCTCGCTTGCGACGTCGGCGATCGTGGGCCGCTTCGGGGTGGGCTTCACGGCTCCAGGGTATCGACCGGCAGACCGACCCGGACGTCCGCAGCGCCCGCGCGCCGCGGCGCCCGCGTTCTTGTCGGGTCCGGGCCCCGCCGGTCCTCACCCCTTGACCGCGCCGCTCATCATTCCGGCCATGAAGAACCTCTGCAGGAACAGGAAGACGAACGCCACCGGCAGGACCGCAATGACGGAGGCCGCCATGAGCCCTCCCCAGTCGATGGAGTTCGCCCCCTTGAACAGCATGATCGCGGGCGTGATCGTGCGGAAGCGGTCCTGGGAGATGAAGATGTAGCCGAACATGAACTCGTTCCACGCGTTGATGAAGGCGTAGAGGCCGACCGAGACGATGCTGGGCCGCATAATGGGGAGGATCACTCTGCGCATCGTCTGCAGCCTCCCGCACCCGTCGATCTCCGCGGCCTCCTCCAGGGAGACCGGTATCGCGTCGAAGGCGCTGGAGAGCATGAAGGTACACATCGGGATCACGAAGGTCGTGTACGCGAGGACCAGGGACAGCGGGGACTCGAGCAGCCCGAGATTCTTCATCGTGATGTAGAGCGGGACGAGAAGAAGAACGCCCGGGATCATCTGCGAGACCAGCATGAAGAAGCTGGCGCATCGGACGGACCGTCTTCGGAAGAACCTGCTGAAGACGTAGCCCGCGAAGATCGCAATGACCAGCGCGAGCAGGCAGGCGGCGGCCGAGACGACGAGGCTGTTGCGGATGTACCGCAGGAAGCCGTGGTCGAGCAGGACGCTCCGGAAGTTCCCCAGGGTCGGGTGGTCGATTGTCAGGCGGGGGACGCGGGCGCGGATCTCCTCGCGCGGCTTCAATGCGGACAGCGCCATCCACACGAACGGGAAGATGCTGTAGATGACGAGGAGGGTCAGGAGGACGTAGGCGACCGCGTCACCGAGGACCCGCTGCTTCTTCATGTCGATCAACCCACGATCTCCTCACTGAGGCTCCGGCGCATTCTGTAGTATGGCTGGAATTAAACAAGATCGGTGTGTGGCGGTGTGACTGGGAGGTGCTCGAAGTCGTAGTCGAAGGTGCGGTTGGTGATGTAGG
>ERZ773022.2827-NODE-2827-length-10132-cov-3.302570_pt1 | contig 10132 bp, 13 predicted proteins | sample MGYA00580839_ERZ773022 | MGnify/ENA primary metagenome ERZ773022 (study PRJEB29015, sample SAMEA2738020) | human oral metagenome | biome: human oral; feature: human-associated habitat; material: dental | place: China | collected 2044 ... | reverse complement strand
AGGATCGTCAACGAAACATCAGTGACATTAAACCTTATAAAACAACCAAGGAAATCGTCGTTTCAAATATCTTTACCTTCTTTAATTAAACAAAGATAAAAGTTTTTCTTATCTATCGTAACAGGTAAGCCTTGTGTGTTAAATTCTAATTTATTTCCTTGAATGTTATTGCTGTGACTTAATGTGATGTCTTTTCCGAATTTTTGTATTTTCATGGATGTTCGAACAATATGTCCTGTTTCTTCTTTTAACGAATAATCTATATCTTTATTTCCAATAAACCACATGTACGCTCCTTCTCCATTAGGATAACCAGATTGTACAGGTTTATTAATTCCAAGATTTTTTGTGTATTCCATTTTTGAATGAACATTGATTACAGCTTCATTTAAGGAGTCTGTATATTTTGAATAAAGCCCAATACAACCAACTGTAATAAAACCAAATATTGTCAAAGCTATTAACATTTCTGGAAATGAAAATGCGTTTTTATTCATGTTTTATCGCCTCAATTATTTTGGAAGAATGAACGCTTCATTGTAAAATCCTTGCTTCTTGCGTCTGATAATTGGAAATTGAAATGGAGTTTGACAGCGGAAAGATGTTTGGAATCATTCATGGGAATTTCGTTACCAGCTTTATCTAAACCCGTAAAAGAACAATCTTTTAAATCATCTAAATAAACTTTCTTTTCTTCGCCTTGTTTTTGACCTGTAAATTTCTTTCCTTCACAACGGAATGTATAAATCTCGTGATTTTTATTAAAATAATTTGTTTTTATGTTTAATTCTTTTTCTGTCCCGCCACCAGAAAATTCTAAATCTCTTTTATTAAAAACATAACTTTCTCGAATTATTTCCCCAATTTCTTGCGTTTTTCTATCGGATTGGTCTTTTGCAAGAATAGAATCTTTTGTTGTCATAGATTGAGTAAATAAAAGAAAATCATCGGAAACGGCAGTCAATGCGACTGCCGTTATTATAACTGAAATCATAATCTCAAAGAGGGAAAATCCTTTATTATTCATTTTTATCCCCCTCTTATAAAGATGCAGAAGAATCTTTAATTACTTGTACGATAGCATAGGAACTGGAATTTTTAATTTTTTCTTTATCTTCATCAGAAAGTTGATTAATTAATTCATCTGCTAATTTCCCTTTTACAATACAATTATTTGTTCCATCCATAGATGTGCAACTTTTATCCGTTACTGTTGATGTGTAGCCACCTGTTCCAGCTTTACCGCCGTATTCACCGCCACCGCCACCACCAGCACCGATATTAATTCCATTTTCTCCTTGTTTTCCTATTGTTTTGTTTTGCATATCGGAGTTTGCGTTTGTGCCATTTATATTTTCTGATTTTTCTTTTTTACCACCATTGCCTCCACCACCGCCAGCAGCTACAGCAATAGGTTTTCCGTCAATATATAATCCTACTCCATCTCCACCATTCCCGCCTAATCCTTCTTTTCCTGCATTTTTACAATCTGGATTTGGTGTAGAATTTCCTTTACCACCTGCAAGTTCATTACCAATTTTTATTTCGAGTTTTTTTCCAGAAAGTTCTCCTTGGTAGTAAAGACCAGAAAGAGTTTCGCCCTTTCCACCCTTTCCACCTACATTTATACAGCCATCTCCTGTGCATCCTCCTGTTCCTTGGGTTACAGGGTTTTCTTTATGGTAACAATCAATATCTTTACAAATTGCGGAAACAGAAGCATTGGCAAAGAATAATGAAGAGCATACTCCTAAGAGTAAGGCTGTTGTTTTTAGTTTTTTATTCACTTTTCCTCATCCTCTCATCTTACGGTTCTCCATGTTTCTTTGAACATTTCTACTGCATCGGCCGAACAAGGATTATCTGCATCCTTTGTTCCTCCATAATATAAAAGATTAACGTGCATTTCGACAACTTTTTCTGCCATTAAAACATTTTCAGTATTATAAATTCTTGCGATTCCTTGCAATGTTGCATCTTTGGGAGTATCTATGGCTGAATTGTTAGCAAACTTAATATATCGTTTCACAGTATATCCTTGGGCGGTTGATTTTACTCCTCCATCTTCATTTGTAATTTCATAAAGAGTAGAATACCAATCATCATTTCCACATTTATGCCCCCCATCAGCTTTTTGTGTATTGCTTCCATAGACGCCATATACTAAAGCATTTTCTGCTTCTCTCTGTGCAATACTTACTAAACCTTTGTCTCTATTTAAACTTAGTCGGTCTCCAATAAATGAACCTGCATAAGCAAGCATTGCCGTTGACATAAGCATTAGTACAATTGCAAGCGGAAGCAGTATTCCAGATTTATCCTTTAATTTTTCTTTTATAAACATAAAATCCTACCCCTTTGTTTTTATATATGACTGTGCTCAAAAGAGATTTTATTAGTTATATTTTAACCTAAGCAACAGAAAAAGGAAAGTTGATTTGCTTTTTAAAATTTTTCATTATAAGTTTTAATCTCTATTTCTTTTTAATCAAATATTTCGTAAAAAGAATACTTAGAATATTTTTATATCTCTGCTGATTGGCAGTGAATATTATTTATGGTTCAATATTTATTCCTAACTGCGGAAAAGAAAAATAAAGAGAAATCTTTGATTGCATCAATCACATTTAGACCTTACCCACCAATCTGTTCCCCTATTAGGAGCATCCATTTCTAATACTAAAAATCTAGATTTATTAGGATCATATTTATATTGAAATGATATTATTCTACTATCACCCGAAAAACCAGAATCATAATATCGTTCTCCATTATAAAAAACTTGAAATCTATCAGGAATAGAATAATGTTCTGTTGTTAAAGTAACAAGTGTATCTTCAGTTCCTAAATAAAGAAATTTATAAAATGCACCTTGATGATTTATTTCATTATAAGAAAAAGGTTTAAAATTGTTCCTTATATAATAATTTAAATTAGCTTTTGGGCTATTAATTGAGGCATTAATTACGTCTCTTGAGAGACTTCCTTGTGATTCATCCCCACAAAAGAATAAATCTCCATTTCCTCGTGGTTCAGCAGGAATAGTCACATCATTATAAACTTTCAGTTTTTTACTCTCCATCCCACAACTCTGCCCGTCTTCGCCATCCTGCGCCTTAGCAAAGAACCGAATTCCGACGGTCTCTTCGCCCAGTTCCAGCGTATCATCTTTTGTAAAAACCCTTGGGCGGTCGAAATACTTGGCAAAAGTCTCATCTTTTTACTCCTCCTTTTGGAAATTCAGCTCTGTCGAGCCTCCTCTTTTGTCTCCTGCCAAAAGATATGGCAAGAGTTTTTTTAAAAGAAGAGGCTTCTACCCCCCCCCGCATCAATGTTTGCGAGGAGAGGACAGAAGCCCTGTCACCTTGTTTCCATTATAGAGGATTTTTGAAAATTTGCAAAGAACTATTTTTTATAATAATTCTTTTGTTACTTATAATATTTATTATATGCCCAAATAACAGGTGTGCCACCTTGAGCATGGGTAACATAATATTCACTTTTTTTACTTTATATTTATTTTTAGTTTGAGCAAAAAGTTGTTTGTTGTTTTCAACATAATTCTCTGGATTTCCCATACCTATATAATATGCAGCATGATATACCCGTAGGGATTCTTACAAATCTATATGTATTATTGAATTCGCCTGTGTCACAAACTCTTAAATCTGGAATCTCATAAGCTCTCCGTATTGGTGTCTGTCCGATAGAATCGTTAAGAACGTAATCTTGTGTCTGAACGCAAACATCAACATCATACTTTACATAAATTGTCCAATCTCCATCCCAATAATGAAGATGAATTTCATCCCCTTTTTTAGCACGATACTTAGGTGATGTAGAAAAACAACGAACCTCACCACATGCTACAACATTCCATCCAGATTCTTTTCCATTAATTGTTAATGATTTTAATGCCCTTGAACTGTTTGTAAAATAAACTTCGCCATCTGCAAGCATCGTATAGTTTAAATCCCCATCACTCCACGCATGATATCTTGTGCTTCTTTGAAAATCAAGGGCTGTAAATTTTGCTCCCATAGGACACTCTCTTTTGGGATAATTTGGGATTTCTCGCCACGATGGAATAACAGATTCATTCCAATTGGGAACAGTAGGGATTTTTAAAGCCAAAATATCATTAGCTTTATTAGTTTTATCTTTTATTTCCGAGTCAATTTTATTGAATTTATTGTCAATTTCGTTTTTACTATAATAATTATTTAAAAATGGGCGAACTTTATCCACTTTCAATGAATAAGCTAATATCTGTCCTTTTTGATGTTTTTGAACTCCCTTTTATAAACGACTTTTATCATGCGGTTTTAACCTCGGGGATTTCTGTAAAACAATTTTAATTTAAAATTTAAGAAAATTAAAGAAAAAAACAAAATATAATATATACAAAAAGAAGTGAGAAAATATTTAAATTATTTAAAGAGGTGGGCAAACATGTACGATGATGATTATGAAAATAAATCAAAAACTGGATGTATTGAACCATGTACTAAATACAAACAATATAATAAAATGCTTGCCAGTCTATATGCCAAAGCATTAAACATTAATCCAATACTTATGTCTCCTGCCCGTTTAGCCAGTATTAAGGAATGTGGAGAAATACTAATTTACAGGGAAGCAGACAAAGAAACACGCAAACTGACACAAGCCAATTTTTGCCGTGACAGACTTTGCCCGATGTGTAATTGGCGCAAGTCACTCAAGCTACATCAACAAATTAGAGCAATTGTAGAATTAGTCGAAACGTGGCAACCAACGCGATACTTGTTTGTCACGTTGACTATTCACAATGTCAATGGACAAGAATTAGGTGATGCAATAGACAATTTAAATAAAGGATTTAAACGCTTAATTGATGATTCGAAAAATCATGCTAAAAGTAAGAGATTTAGAAAGTATCTACTAGGTTATATGCGGTCAATAGAAATAACATATAACCGTAGGACAGATACATACCACCCGCATATACACGCTATCATTGCAGTACGTCCAGCATATTTTGGTCGTGGTTACTTGACAAAAATTGATTGGGCGAAAATGTGGGGCGATGCAATGAATCTGGACTATGTTCCATCCATTGATGTGAGGGCAATATTTCCCGCGGAACAGAAAAAAGCCGTCGCGGAAATTGCAAAATACCCTGTTAAGTCTACCGATGTGCTCGAAATAGATGATGAGGAACAGGCTATAGAAACGATTATTACATTGCGTAAAGCAATGCACGGCAGGCGGCTTGTCACCTATGGCAAACAATTTCGTGAAGCCGCGCGAAAATTAAAACTTAAAGATATTGAACAAGTTAATCTTAACTAATTTTTATAGAAAATTTTAAAGAAAATCCTAAATTTAATATGGTTAAAAAAGATTCACATTGGGTTACTGATAAACAAACAGATAAATTCTTTTTTATTGTTTTGTTTCTGATAAAATTTAAAGTAAAAAGGAGCTGAAATTTAGTATGAGAATTTTTTCTCTTCGTTTTTGCGCTTTCATTATTGATTGTCTTATCCTTACTGTCTTTTTTAAAATAATATCTTTTGCAACATCTCTCTTAGGAATAAGCAATGAATATATTTTAGGAATTGTTTTTTATGTCATTTTTATCCTTTATTTTTCTATCCAAGAATCTTCTTACCATCAAGCGACCATTGGAAAACGCATTTTAAATTTGCAAGTTTATACACTGAATGAAGAACGTCCATCTTTGTTTTTGGCAATATGGAGAAATGTTGCCAGAATAATTAACACGTTTACTTTTTGCTTAGGTTATTTACCCATAATTTTTACCAAATATCATCAAGGATTACATGATTTTGTTTCTAAAACTGTTGTCGTCGAAGTTTATGATTTTGATGATTATGAAGAAGAATAAAAAGAGAGATAGGCTTTCCTATCTCTCTTTTTATAAATAATAATTTTTCCATTGGACATATTTAATAGATGATGATAGCATAAAAATAAATCTTTTTTTGTTAAGATAAAATAAAAATCATTAAAAATATAAAAAGGAGGAATTAGGGATATGAGAAAAACTAAAATAATTAAACTTATTTGTTCTGCTTTTACTTTTTCTTTTCTTATTCAAGGCGGGATAATTTATGCAAGTAGCACATTAGGTACAGCAGACAGCCTTGGCGCAGATAATGTTATAGGTGCCAAAGGAGAAAAAACTATGAGTCAGAATGTAAAATATTCTATTCAATCTACAACAAAAGAAATAGAATATATATGTTCTCCTTTTGGTGGTGGGACTTATAGTGAGAAACCAACTGTAAATGAAAGATATAGTATTAAATGTGCTGTAATTTCGAAGGATGGTGGAATTGCTGTACCTCCATTTAAAACATTTAGTGATACCCCAGACCAAGGTGGAAAACGATCTAGTGATTATCATGGAGTAATTCTTCATTGGCATCCAACAAGACATGGTGGATATTATGAAGCTACTGATTATTTTGACCTCTCATTAAATTTAAACGTATATCAAGGGTCTACGAATATGGGTGGAGACCAATTTGGTTGGGACGGAAATTCCAATTATGGATTCGGAAAAGATGATGAAACAGTTAATGAAAATTTAAAGAATTTAGATTTTGGAAATGGGACATACAATGGTGGGGGAGGTAATTCAGATAGTATATATTCAACAACAGGAGATTATTCAAATAAAGATTTTACAAGTAAAGACGGCGTATTTAACAGAGCTATAAACGAAGGAATAATGAGTGGTTATGGTGATGGACAAGGAACAGATTCACAAGGCGCAAGAGGTTTCCAAGGTTATGGTGGTATCGGTGGCACGGGAGCATATGGAGATGGCTCTTTTTCAGCTTGGGGAAATTCATATGGAGACAATGAAACAGCATTAAATTATGATTACAGTACAAATAATGGGGTTGTAACGAACAATTCTTCTGGTGGTACTATTAATATAGGAAATGATGGTATTGGAGGAGTTGTCAATGATGCCTTGTCAGATTCAAATAAATCATTTAATTCAGCGCAAACAGATTGGCAAAATTCAAGCGGTGGAAATGATGGAATGACAAGTTTAGATAACTATTTTTCTGGTGCAGGAGATGGAACATCAGCGGATAGTTTGGGAAATGGATTAACGGACGACTTGTTTGGATTTGGTCAAAATGATTTTTCTATCGAAGATAAAGCTAAATTAAAAAATGATGGCTATTACGATGCAAATGGCAATTATATAAGCACGAATATTGACAAACAATCTTATTTGGATTCCATGTATGATGAGAACGGCAATTTCCTTGGTGAATTAAACGGTAATGAGGGAAATTATCCAAAAGGTAAAAATGGAACAAGCGATTATAATGATGGAGATTCATTAGATAATTTCCTTGCCAAATTTGGTAGTCTTATGGACTCAACACAAGATTTTATTGGTTCGCATGGAAACGGAGAATTTTCTTTAATGAATACGTTAAAATCCATGAGTGATTCTTTGCTAGGGAGTCCAACATCAATGTCAGACCAAGAAATGTTTGACATGATAAAGAAACTTCTTTTGGAAAGTGGTTATTCTATTGAAGATTTAATAAGTGGGAAAAATTATGATGCCAACTCAGCTTACACAGAACCAAATTCTTCATGGGATATGAATAGGATTACAACTTTATTATCAAATAAAAAAGTAAAATTAGAGCCAGAAGAAGTGAAAGTTGCCAAAGAAAAAGCGACACAGAAATCATCCCTTACGAACGCTTCTGTTTCAAGTTTGCCATTTAAATAAAAGAAAAGAGTCTCATCAGAGACTCTTTTTTATATAAATTTTATTGTTTTTTTGGTAGGCGCGGAGAGAATTGAACTCTCGTCATCGGCTTATAAGGCCGACGCACTCACCATTGTGCTACGCGCCAGTTATCTATAAAGATTTATATAATAACCATCAGAAAAAACATGGTAGAAATCTTTGCTAGAATAAGATGTTTTCCAAAGAAGTTGTAAGAATTTCATCATGAACCTTCGCTACTTCCTCCCACGTTTTTAATCGTGGGTTGCTGAATCCTTTGTAACTTCTTTCTCATTATCCTTTTTTTTGATTTTGTCAAAATCAAACATTTTGCCTACATGCGCCATCTTACGCGTTTTTACGGCAAAAAGAGCAATACCCTTTTTTGAATTTTGAATTTTAGTCATCATATAAATTCCCCCTTAAAATAAATGTTGGAGCGAGCAGCGAGAATCGAACTCGTATTCTTAGCTTGGAAGGCTAATGTTCTACCGTTGAACTATGCCCGCTTGACTGAAAACAGTATAACATATTTATTTCTCAAAGGTAGGAAAAATTTAAAAATAAAAATATTTTGTTGAAAGATTGACAAATATTATGGATTTATTTTAAAAATATTGTTTTTGTTAAAATCAAGGATCTTTTTTCTGTGAGAAAGCAATATTTATTATATAATAACATTATGAAATTAAAAACGAAAGGTTGTGGATAATAATGTTGAAAAAAATCTCTTTTTTGATTATCTGTCTTATTTTATTTTCTTCGCAGGGTTTTGCAAAAGAATCTTGGAGCACGGCACAAAAGAATCCTAGTTACGAAAAACACTTTAATACAATTCGTGCAAAATTAACAGATAAGGAAAGACAAGAACAATATCGAGAAATTCAAAGAACTGTTGTAAAAGCAAACCCAGACCTTTTGAATTTTAAGGATGGTATTCATCATACATGGTTAAAACCTCTGATTCTTGATCAAAGAGAGGGAAGCCGCTCCTCGGCTTATTATTCTGATGGCACAATCACTATCTTTGACGGCATTATGAATGATAAACTGGATTATGATTTCTATATTGGTGGTATTGACGAGAAAACGAATCATATCCCCACAAAAAACGAATCCGATGTTTATGGTCGTTCTATGGTTGCTTGGACAATCGCCCATGAAACTGGTCATTACCTTCAAGAAACAAGAAATGAGTTCAAATATAATAGAAACATTGAAATGGATGCTGATATGAGAGCAAACTATCTTCTCATGAATACAAGGGATTATTCCTTTGGTGTAGCTTATGTTGGATTCAAACAATTGAACGAAAAATATGATTACCCTGAAGAAGAAAATAAATCAGAAGAAGAGAAACATCCAGATTCCAGTGTTCGTATGAAAGCTATTCTTAATATGATTGAAAAACTAAGTAATGGAAGAGTTCATACAAATGAACGTAGTCCTAATATTTTCAGTGTAGATGGCATAAGTTGTGTTGCTCCCCCCATTGAAGGAGAGACAAGTGCAATTGTTCGTGCTCTTTATGCACAAGGAAATATTGCTTACGCTATGGCTAAAGGCATTTGGAGTTTAGATAATATTTATATCAAAACAGAAAATGAAATTTTTCACAATAAAAAAAATCGTCTCGTTCTTGTCGTAAAGGATAATAATGCTTATGGATATAAGATTATTGATAAATTCAATCTTACTACAGAGGACGCTGAAGATATGCTGAAAAATTCTAATTATGATACGAATGAGCGAGTCTATTTTAATGAGATATTATTTAAGCTAATTGAATCTGCAAAAAAATAAAAAGAGGGGAAATATCCCCTCCTTTTATTATCCAAATATTCCTCCCAGTGAGAAAATCCCTCTAACAATTTTCCCGAAAACGGAATCATCTTTCTTTTCTTCTTTTTTAGTTTCTTTTTTAGTTTCTTTTGTATCTTTATTTGGTTGTGTTTCATTTGTCTGTTGTAATCCATCTTCGTTTTGTTTTTCTTCTTTAATTTCTTCGTTTGCTTTTTCTAAAAGGAATTTTGTCTTTCCCTTACCTTTTCTGCCTGCGATTATCTGAACCATATTTTTGACCTCCTTGAAGTGAATTATAAAATGTATTATAAGATGTTTTCACTAAAACTTCAATACTAATCAGCTATTTTATTAAGCAGCCTGCTCATGTTTTTATAGAGTGAATCAGCAGTATTTATATCTGCTTTAAGCACTACTGCAATGTACTCGCTGCCATCGGTGTAGGAGCTTCCCACTATAAGGCATTTGCCCGCAGCAGCTGTAGTACCTGTTTTGCCTGCAAATACGGAAATCCCTTTGTTCAGCTTTACCGCCTGTGCCATGTCCGCCTCG
>ERZ773022.2823-NODE-2823-length-10142-cov-14.055814_pt1 | contig 10142 bp, 5 predicted proteins | sample MGYA00580839_ERZ773022 | MGnify/ENA primary metagenome ERZ773022 (study PRJEB29015, sample SAMEA2738020) | human oral metagenome | biome: human oral; feature: human-associated habitat; material: dental | place: China | collected 2044 ... | reverse complement strand
ACTGAGAAATTGGACTTGGATCTGGTACCAAGGCACATTCACCCAAGGCACGCGCTCCAGCATTTTCAAAGACAAGATCTTTCATAACTTGATCACCCTTCTCAGCTGAAATATCCACGATTTGACCATCCTTGAAAGTTACTTTAATCCCTTCAATGATATTTCCGTTATAGCTAAGTGGTTTTGTAGAAGTGACATAACCATCCGCGCGACGGAAGTCAGGCGCTGTGAAGACTTCCTCTGTCGGCATATTTGGCAAAAAGCCTTCGCCTTGAGCATTGATAGCTCCAGCTGATTCCCAAACATGGTTCTTTGGCAAACCAAGTGTCAAATCTGTTCCTGGCGCTGTATAGTGAAGGGCTGAGAATTGCTCTTTGTTCAGCATTTCTGCTTTACTCTTCAAGATAGCAGCGTGTTCTTCCCAAGCCTTAACAGGATCTTCTTCGTAGACACGGCAAGTCTTGAAGATTTGATCCCAAAGGAGGTCAACTGCTTCTTCGTCGCTCGCAGCATTTGGGAAGACTTTCTTAGCCCACTCGAGTCCAGCAGCTGCTGCTACAGTCCAGCTAACCTTGTTAGACTGAGTTGCGATACGCATTGGCTTCATGGCAAGTCCCATAGCTTTGGCAGAAGCTGAAAGTTTGTCAGCGTCTACTCCGTTCAAGGCACCTGGATCAGAAGAACGGACACCGAGACGGCTAGCCTTGTTATCAAGAAGATAGTTCATCTCAGCAATCTTGTATTCTGGCACATTGTCCAGACGCTCCATCGGCGCGTGGAGGAATTTCTCACGGTTGATGACATCATCTGTCCACTGAACGATAACCTCATGCGCACCAAGTGCATAGGCTTCTTTGACGATCAAGTGAGCCAACTCGCGTTGCTCCACATCGATTGAGAGAGCCAAAGTATGACCAGGTTGCACGTTAATTCCATTCGCAACCAACAATTTCGCATATTTTTCTAGATTTTCTTTAAAATTTGGTAAAACCATTCTATTCTTCCTTTTCTTTTGTTATTTTTCCTTCAAAGCAGAAAATAATCCTGCTAAAGCAATGGCACCAGACAAGAGCGCTGTCGATAGAAGAATTATCTGATCAGCAAGTTCCAATTGATATTCAAACACCTTCTCAGCTGGCTTATCTTCCGCAAAAATTTTTAGTTTCATGAAATATCCTCCGTTACTAGTATATCACATATGATATAAATTTAAAAACAAGCCTAATAAAGCTTGTTTTTAATTAACTAAAACAAAAGTCGTGTACATATCTTTCCACTTCTTTTTCCATAGATTGAATCTCACGAATACCCCATTTATCATTCTTTACCGTTACGTCTGCCATCATCTGTAATTTTAAACTCTGGCGATTGAAAATTCCTTCCCACTGTTTATATTTTGCACTTGGAACTAAATTTCCAAACTTCGAATTTTGACTATCTGTAATGATACAGAGATTCCCAAAGGAGTGCAAAAATTTATCATCAATTTTTTCAACTCTTTCATCACTATTTGGATGTTGTGGAAACCAGTGCTCTATAGAGCGACGATAGGTAAACTTAAAATCTTCAAATGCAACACTCGAATACTTTCCTTTTAAATCTGAACGATTTTTCCATAAGATATAATCTATAAAATTGAAATCATAAACAAGAATGGCGCCATATCTTTTGATATTTCCATCCTTGTCAAACAAACTTTCTTCAGCATATCTCACTGCCATTTTTTCAAGAAAATCCTTAAACAGACTAGCAAACTCTGCTTGATTTAACTCTTCAATATGGTTGAATAGGAATTGCAAGATTTCATATAACCAACGACTATCACGATTGGCAGTAAAGGTCACAGCAAACATAGATTGGAGCATTAAAATATCATCATTGAACTTTTCAAAAGAATTTTTATCATAATAATATTGAACATATAAATCTCCTCCAGTTTTGTTATTATAATCATTTCGATAAACTTTTTGCAGAAACCAATCATTTTCTTGTCTTCTATTGTTAGTCTCTTGTGACATTCGTACAACCAAATTATCAAATATAAATTTTAATTTCAATAAATTCCTAATAAATAATGTAACATCCTCTATACTTGTATTAACACTAGTTATATTTTCAAATGTTTCTAATAGTTTCTTGTCATCTAGCTGTATATCAGAAGGAGATACATTACCAAATGTTATATAATAAACGAAATATAAAAATGTTTCAAAGTTTATAATCGTTCTGTATTTTTCCACTTCATTCGTATGTGATATTACTTGAACTGTTGTAGATTCTTTATTTTCTATACTAGATAATAAAGATTTCTTATTAGTTGATTGAACTTCTATTTGACTTAAGAACTCATCGATATTTAAAAGAAAGCTATTCTGATAATTATTTCCTTTAATCCACTTCAAGGGAAATATTTTTTCTCTCTCTGCATCAGGATGCTTTTTCTTTGCTTTTTTTGTAAATGCATTAATTACCGGCTTATCAAACTCTGCACAGGCATCCCAAATTCTCGCAAATTTTTGTGCCATTTCTTGATCTTCACCAAATTTAGACATCATTTGCGCCTTAAGAATCTCATGAGCCTCTAGTTGTTCGCCTCGAGAGTTGAAACGTTCAAAATAAAGATTCAAATCCAAATCCTCAGGAAGTATACTCCGAAAAATGATGACATTCTCAAAAAGATAATCAACGAAAAACTGAGGATTAAGCTGGCGCTCCTCTAGCACTTTTTTCAATGCATCTTTAGCATATCCGTAGCCTCTAGTCAGCTCATTTTCATCGTCCTCTAAAATTTTTTTCTTGGCAAATAAATCTTGAATATTCTTATTTGATTTCTTCCTAGCTGGAAAGGTAAGATTGACAGCTTTCAATCGATCAAAACCAAACTCATGCTTCAAAGCCAAGGCAATCAAATTAAGGGCTGTTGTCCGTTGTTGCCCATCTATGATTTTGAAAATGTCATTCTCTTTATTAACGACTAATGTTCCAATATAGTAATTGTCTCTATTTTCTTGAAAAGCATCTGCTACGTCGTTCAATAACTGCTCAATTTCATCATAAGTCCAGGCAAAATTTCTCTGATAAAGAGGAATAGCATAGGTATCTTCATTTAACAGACGATTAACAGATAAGCTTATATGCGTTTCTACCATTTATCTTTTTCCTCTTCTATAATCTTGTCCACAGTATAATTTTCAAATAATTCTCTATCTATCTTGATCATGAAATCATTTGGAGTGACAGCATGAGATAAAAGTTGAAATAGCTTTTGAACCTCTTTTTTTCTAAACCTTCCACCAGCAACATAGTTTCCAACAGTTGCATCATATATGGCTTTAGACTTAACTCGAGGGTAATAAGACCAAATAAACAAGGTCTCTACTATCTCTTTTGATAGCTCATCTTTCCCAAATCTATCTGCGAAAAGCGAGCAAATATTTAGGAATATATTATGACACTTGAGATAGCGCCCCTTTGAGCTATTGTAAATGTTTAACATACCTTCTGGGTAAGCTAAATTTTGTTCTTCTTCCTCTAACTCATTAGAGACTCCAAACTTTTTATTTAAAAAATTTTTATGAACTTTAATAGTTTCATGAGCAGATTCAATATACTCAAAAAATTTACTTCCATCAATGATTGGCATAGTAATTGACATAGGGAGATTTTCAATATGACGATACAATTCTAGATATGGAAAGTTCTGATTCAAATCAACGCCTTTAAAATCGTCAATAAAATCCTCTGTAAAACGGAGATAAGAGCCATAACGCTTGTTTGTTAATCCTGTCTCTCCTCGCGACCAACGTCTCATACGAAAAAGATGTTTATCAAACAACTCTTTGAGACTTAATTCTTTATCCTCTACAAATTGCTCCCACTTTTCCACAATTCTTTCATCTTCGGAATCTTGCTTGCGAAGATGATAGGCTTTGAGCAAATCATGAGGTTCTAAAGATTTTCCACGATTATTCTGAGAATCAAATAGCTGAAAGGACTCTGATAATCGTTCTTGGGGCATAGTAATCACAGAGACAGCACAATTCTCTAATAAAAAGTTGCAAATATCTTTTGCCTCATTTTCGCCAACTAATTGAGTTAAATTTTTCCACTCATTATAATTTTCACTCGCATGATAGCAAGATAGCTCTCCTAATTTAGCACTCAAGAGTTGATTAGCACCCTTATAATTCTCTAAATCATCTAATAAATGAAGAAACAAGGAAATTGAAATTAGCCGTTGCTGTCCATCAACAATATCTAAGTGTCCATCATTCTCATGCAAGATAACGGAGCCAATCTGATATTCCTTTTTCCCCATAGCATCTCGTAAATCATAAAAAAGATTACGGATATGCTTTCTATTCCATTTATAAGGTCTTTGATAAGAAGGGATCCGCAAATTCCCTTCTTTCAATAGTTCTTCAACCTTTTTAGAAGCAAATTGAATACTCATTTTATCCTCATCTATATTTATCTATCATTTCTTGAACAGTTTGCTTCATATCTTCTACTAAAATCCGAGGAGACAAAACAGTAACTGCTTCCCCTTGTCCCAACAACCAACGTTTAAGCCCCGGTGTGTGCTGACTTTCAAACTGAAAATGAGTCCAATCGCCATTTTTCCCAACTATTTTTGCATTTGGAAATTGATCAATCACAATAGTAGGATCATACAAATACCCAATCTCAATACTGATTTTCTTCCCGATAAAAGCATCAACTCTCTCGTTACGAATATCACCATCTCTAAATTTATCTCGATAAGAAATAGAGGGTTTCTCTATACCACTAAGAGACCATGATTGGATACGGTCTACTCTTAAAGTAATATAAGTAGCGTGTTTTAACTGATAAACAACCAGATAAAAATAATGACTATCATAGTAAAGAGATACAGGCAAAACCGTCTGCTTCTTAGAAGATTCAGAATAAGGTTTTTGATAGATAATGTCTAGAACCTGTTCATGCAAAATAGCTTCTGATAAATTCCAAATTTTCTCTATTCTATCTTGTTGATCCGTTAAGGGAGCATAATTAAGCTTTTCACTACCAATAATCTGCTCAATTTCTTTCTGGTCATCACGAGGAACTAAAATCAGTAAATTTTTTAGTAAGCTATCAATTTCTGACCTATTCAGTGCTCGATTTTCCAATAAAATCTTTGATATAACAAGTATATCCTTTTTATTAAAAACTGACTCACTTGATAGGCTATACTTATTCGTTTTACGACTATAAAGCAAATCTCCACTAATATCGAGATTACTTGATAAAATATCACGAAGGAGCGAAAAATCTCTCTGTATCGTCTTTTCACTAACCTCAAATTCCTGGGCTAATTGCTTTTTTCCTAACGGAGTCCCAAACTGTAAGCGTAAAAAGATTGTTAGTAATCTCTCTTGATCATTCATCTAATGTCCTTTTTGTTAATCTTCAAGCGATGTTAGACAAGCTGTCATTCCCCACTTAAAACGCACAATCAAAGGAAAATGTAGATTTTCCAATTGATCTGGTTCAGAGTCACCAGAGAAAACCATTTGTTTATTCATATCATGTTGAGAATTAAAAAGATTAAAAAATTTTTCTTGAATCATATCATCCTTTTCTCCCAATATCTGAATATCATCTACTATTAGGAGATCAAACTTCTCACTTCTAACTTTTTGTATTTCTAGCTCATTTTCTAACAAATCTTTAGCAGAAATATATTTTACTCGCTTTTCTGGATTGTTCTCAAGAACCTTATTTCCAATTGCTTGCAGGAGATGTGTTTTTCCTGAACCTGATTGCCCATAAATATAAAGGGGATTGTATTTTAATCCTAAGTTCTTTACTACTTCTAAAGCTTCTTTCTTTGCTAAAGCATTACCGTCTTTTTCTATAAAATTTTCAAATTGATATTTGTTATCTAATCCTGTATTGTTCATCATTTAAACCTCTTTCTTTGTTATGCTATAAGTATAACAAAACAGATGGACAATTTTTGTCCGTCTGTTAATTTTTTTTAAAATAAATCATTAAACAAACTCAACTGATTATCCTCTGGCATATTGCCGAGAATACCCATTTCATCCATCTTTTCAACCAAGGTAGATGACAGTCCGCCACGCTTGCGGAGTTCTGTCTTAGAAAGGAATTCGCCCTCTTCACGCGCTCGTACCAACTGCTTAGCAACGTTCTCTCCCAGACCATCCATTGCGACAAATGGTGGGATGAGGGTATCTCCGTCGATGATGAATTCAGTCGCATCACTACGATAGAGGTCTAACTTGCCAAACTTAAAGCCACGTTCCCACATCTCATTGACGATCTCAAGAGTTGTATAAAGATCGATTTCTACATTAGAGGCTTTATTATTCTTCCGCTTTTCAGCGATTTCTGCCATTCTGCGCTTGATGGCATCCAAGCCCGCACCCATGGTCTTGATATCAAAGGCCTTGGCGCGGATTGAGAAGTAAGCACAGTAGTAATAAATGGGATGGTGAACCTTGAAGTAGGCTACGCGAAGGGCCATCATAACGTAGGCTGCCGCATGGGCTTTAGGGAACATATACTTGATTTTTCCACAAGATTCGATATACCACTCTGGCACCTTATTGGCCTTCATCGCTTCGATATAGCCATTTCGCTCCTCTTCGGAAATCTTGAGCCACAAGCCCTTACGTACGCGCTCCATGATGGTAAAGGCCATCTTTGGTTCTAGACCCGCGTGCATGAGGTAAACCATGATGTCGTCTCGACAACCGATAACAGTCGATAGGTCCGCAATCCCTTGCTTGATCAGATCCTGGGCATTCCCCAGCCACACATCGGTACCGTGGGACAGACCAGACAGCTGAAGTAACTCCGCAAAAGTCGTCGGATGTGTCTCATCTACCATTCCACGTACAAAGTTGGTGCCAAACTCTGGAATTCCCAACATACCCGTCGGAGTTCCAATTTGCTCAGGCGTCACCCCTAAAACTTCCGTTCCAGAAAAGAGAGCCATAACGCTTTCATCATCCATGGGAATTTCATTAGGGTCAATACCAGACAAGTCCTGCAATTTCCGAATCATGGTCGGATCATCATGCCCCAGTACATCAAGTTTGAGGACATTCTCATCGATATCGTGGAAGTTAAAGTGAGTCGTCTGCCATTCAGCCGTCACGTCATCTGCTGGATACTGGACAGGCGTAAAGTCGTAGACATCCATGTAGTTAGGAATAACAACAATTCCCCCCGGGTGTTGTCCTGTAGTCCGCTTGACACCAGCTGCACCTTGAGCGAGGCGTTCCACCTCTGCATCACGATAGAACTTGCCATAATCTCTCTCGTAGCCCTTTACAAAGCCATAGGCAGTCTTGGCAGCCACCGTACCAACCGTTCCTGCACGGAAAGCATATTCCTCACCAAAGATATCACGGACATCCAAATGGGCGCTAGGCTGATCTTCTCCCGAGAAGTTCAAGTCAATATCGGGAACCTTATCCCCATCAAAACCGAGGAAGGTCTCAAACGGAATATCCTGCCCATTCTTGCTGAGTTTGTGACCACAGTTTGGACAGTCCTTATTGGGCATATCAAAACCTGAACCGTAAGAACCATCGGTGATAAACTCACTGTATTGACACTGATCACAGACATAGTGAGGAGAGAGAGGATTGACCTCTGTAATCCCAATCATGGTCGCAACGAAACTAGATCCGACAGACCCACGAGAACCAACCAAGTAGCCCCGTTCATTGGAACGTTGTACCAACATCTGGGAAGCCAGATAAATCACAGCAAATCCATTCCCCAGAATGGAAGTTAATTCCTTTTCAATTCGCAAATCAACAATATCTGGTAGCGGATTTCCATAAATCTCAAAGGCCTTCTTATAAGTCAACTCAGCGACCGTTTCTTCCGCCTTGTCAATGAAAGGCGTGTACAAGTCACTCTTAACAACTTCAACAGGCTCAAAGATATCTGTCAAGGCATTGGTATTTTCAATAACCAGTTTACGAGCCAGTTCCTCTCCCAAGAAAGCAAATTCATCCAACATTTCATTGGTTGTTCGAAAATGAGCTTTTGGAAGAGGAGCTGGTTGGGCATGTTCACCATGACCGATAGTTCGGTTAATCATCGCACCCTGTCCCAAACTACGGACGATAATTTCACGGTAAATCTCTTCTTCCGGTTCGATATAGTGGACATTCCCCGTAGCCAGAACAGGTTTGCCAAGGCGGTCTCCGACCTCTATCAAACTCTTGATAATGGTCTGGAGCTCCTCCATATCCTTGACCTGCTCCTTGGCAATCAAGGGAGCATAGATGGCAGGTGGCATGACCTCAATAAAGTCATAATACTTAGCCACCTCAACCGCCGCATCCACACCTTGGGAAACGACCGCATCAAAAACTTCACCTTCTGAACAGGCTGAACCTAAAATCAAACCTTCCCGATGGGCATCTAGGACCGTTCTCGGAATCCGGGGCACCCCTTCGAAGTACTTGGTGTTGGACAAAGAAACCAACTTAAAGATATTCTTCAGCCCCACTTGATTCTTGACATAAATAGTCGCATGCTTGATCCGAGCTTTTTTATAAGAATCTGGACTGATCAGATCAATATTTAACCTAGCCAGATCAGTCACACCATGTTTTTCTGCCACCTCTTTGATAAAGATAAAGAGCAGACGACCAGTAGCTTCCGCATCGTAGTTGGCCATGTGGTGGTGTTCAAGTGCCACACCAAAACGCTTGGTCAAAGGGCCCAAACCATGACGTTTATACTCAGGGTAGAGATTTCTAGCAAACTCTAGCGTATCAATGACTGGCTGGCTAATCTTAGGCAAACCATGACGCTCATAATTCGCATTCATAAAGCCAACGTCAAAGGTGGCATTGTGGGCAACTAAGACTGTATCCTTGCAAAACTCTTGAAATTCTTGCAAAACTTGTTCCAGTGGTTTGGCATTTTTGACATGGTCATCTGTAATTCCAGTCAACTCAGTAGTAAAGGCTGACAAGGGATATCCAGGATTGATAAATTCATCAAATTCGGCAATAACATTTCCCTTGTACATCTTAGAAGCCGCAACCTGAATCAAGTCATTATAGATGGCTGAAAGTCCCGTCGTTTCCACGTCAAAAACCACGTAGGTTGCTTCTGACAAGTCCATCTCCACTTCGTTGTAAACGATAGGAACACGGTCTTCAACGATATTGGCTTCCATTCCATAGATCAGCTGAATTCCAGCTTTCTTAGCTGCCTTGTAGCCATGTGGGAAGGACTGAACGTTTCCATGGTCCGTGATGGCAACCGCCTTGTGTCCCCACTTAGCAGCTGTCGCAACGATTTTCTCTACCTCAGGAAGAGCATCCATGGTCGACATATTAGTATGAGCATGAAACTCAACCCGACGCTCACCTTCTGGCATGAGATCCTTCCGCTCATAGTGAACAACTTCCTGCACATCCTGCACGTTCATGGTCAAATCGCGTGTGAAGTTATTCATCTCCACATTCCCACGAACTCGGAGCCAAGAATTTTTCTTAATGATGTCAAACTTCTGAGCTTCTTCTTCATTCTTAACCCATTTTTGCATTGAAAAACTTGAAGTGTAGTCTGTCATCTTAAAGTTAATCAAGACACGGCCTGTTCTGGTCACTTTATGCTCGACATCAAAGACTACCCCTTCAAAGACCAAACGATTTTCCTCAGTCGTCACATCAATCATCTGGGTAACTTCTGCCTTATCTAGTTTTGGCTTGGCCGCAGCCTTTTTAGCCTGAAAATCAAAGGCCGGTTTCTCTTCTACTGGTGGAGGAGTCATTTGTTCCAGTTGCTCCATAGCCCGCAAGGCTTCTTCGTTGGCAGCCTGAACGATCTGCTCATTCTCCGTATGGAAGGCTTTCTCCTGCTCTTGTGTAAGGGCATCGTTCTTTTCTATTTGGCATACAAAGGCTGGGAAACCAAATTTTTCAAGTTGTTTTGCTAGATTAGGAAGATGATTCTTCTTAAAGTGTTCCTTATCAATCGCCTCTGAACCTTCAATAATGAGCTGATTTCCCTCCGCTCGAACATGCAGATTCTGGTAAAGAGATTTAAATCCTTGGCTTGTACATGGACCTTCAGAAAAAGCCTCCTTGTAGTAGGCCTGTAAGAGTTGATTAGAA
>ERZ773022.2819-NODE-2819-length-10150-cov-8.935612_pt1 | contig 10150 bp, 7 predicted proteins | sample MGYA00580839_ERZ773022 | MGnify/ENA primary metagenome ERZ773022 (study PRJEB29015, sample SAMEA2738020) | human oral metagenome | biome: human oral; feature: human-associated habitat; material: dental | place: China | collected 2044 ... | reverse complement strand
TACTTTTCCCGCACTCCCATTTCTTCCCATTTTTATCCCGACAATGCAATAAAAAGTACCGCTGTTAAACGGTACTTCTCAGTTATATATCCTCATGAAATTTATGTGGATTTTTGGCTTTTTAATTTTATATGTTGTAATCTCCTTATCACATCCCCTATTATAAATTTCAAAACTTTTATTTAGATTATAAATAAGCCTTTTTAAGTCAAAAATAAAGTCATTAATCTGCAGAGATGTTTATTTATTTATTGTGGTATTTTGCTTGATGAACTTATATAGAGCTTTTAAAATTTATGATGTTGACTTTTTCTTTGCGCCAATATATAATATTTACGACAATAAATCGATTATAAATAAGGAGGACCCATATGCCTACTAAAAATCAAGTCCCAATAAAATCAGTTCGGGAAAAAAGCGCTCTGTACCCAGCAGTTACAATTTTGACCTGTCTGGATTTTATCAGACTGATAGATTCTTTCGGCGGCAAAAGTGTAGCCTACGCTAGTATCGCAAACGGAATGGGGCTTACAAGCATCACAACAAAATCATTTTTAACCCGAATTAGTGCCGCAAAGCAATATGGCTTCATTACGACAAGCAAAAATACAGTTCAGCTTACAGATGCAGCAAGACATTTTCTCTATCCTTCTACAGGGGAAAATGAACGGCAAAAGCTACTAGTTGATTCATTCAGCAAGCCACCGCTTTATGGAAAATTACTGGAGCGCTTTAAAGACAAAGTACTTCCACAAAAAGAACAACTTTCTAATATCCTACTTAATGAATATCACATCATAAAACAAGTAAAAGATAATGCGGCTACCTGCTTTATTGACAGCGCATCTTATGTTGGAATATTACAAAATGGTGTTTTATGTTTAGATACACTAGACAATCCTAAACAACCGATTGAAATCAATGACCAAGAAAACTCCTCCCCTGAAGCAACTCTTCCTATCTCTCAAAATAGTTCAATAAACATTAATAATCCTGAAACTGGCTATAATTTCCAAATTCCGACGTTGGGAAAAGCTTCTGCCCGCTTCTACATTCCAGATGGAGTAACAGAAAAAGATTTAGATTATATAAAATTATATATTGAAAAGATGCTACCTGTCTTTTTAGAAAATTTAAAAACTCAGGTAAAACAAGAATAGCCAGCACACGCTTCCGTGGCTGGCCCGCTTGTCAATCAACAAACATGTGTCGACTGTATTATAATATGACATATTTAATATAACATATTTGTTTGATTTGAACAATTGGGATACTCTTCTATTTAGAAAGGATGGATTCCATGGAAGAATACATAATAATATATTCCCCTTTTATAACAGTAAAGGGAAAACGCATTTTTGCAAGCAGTTACGGTCTTAAGGCATTTCGCTTACGTATACCTAAAAGCCGTTACGTAAAAAGATAAAAAAACGGTTTCAGGTGTCGACACTGAGACCGTTTTTGCATGCAATACAATCCCTCTTTGTTGATCAGGATTATATTATACTATATTACATTTACAGCACACCTGCTGTGTCTGTGGTTCGTATATACTTTGCTGGAATCGGATGGTCCAAACGATAAATAATGGACATGGGCTGGGAACCTTCATAATTTACGAAATGAGCAGTTCCTAAAAAAGTGTACGGCATTGATTTTCCATAAGCATCTTTTTTACTTTTTCTTACAAAGAGGAACACAATATTTCCTTTCTCATTTTGCTGTATATACCTTTGCCCTGTTTTAGAGTGGTCAGAAGTTGTGCTTTGAGACTGCCAATGGAAAAGCGTTTTGCTGATAGAATAATCTTCATACAAGGTAGTGTCAGAAAATTCTTTTTCTGATTTATTCAGCGTCACCAGGAACACGTCGGTGTCCGTTGTGACGGAATCGGTATTCGTCATATTCAGGAATTTCACGCCTTCACGAATACTATTTGGCTTTTTAAACCCTAAGGCTGCAAAAATTTGGTCTCTTGTGTAGTTTGCATAGACATCCAAAGGACAAATATAAGGAACACTCACTTTTTGGGGTACAATTTCCACACTTTCCCTCTGCATGGTAAGGAGACTTATTATTTCTTCTTTTATATATGTCACTTTGGATAATCGATGTATAGCATCCAAAGGAGATTCCATTCCTGCGTCATCATGGTCTTTTCCCCATATCGTCCACTGCCACATACGGAGGTATTTCTTTTGCAAGGCTGTTAAGTATCTTTCTTCCTGATCATTGTCAAAAAGTGACAGCAAGAAGGAAATCCAGTCCGTTGAATCTATGGAAAGCATTCTTGGAACAGCTTTTTGAAGAAATGTTTCTTCTTCTGTTGTTTCAAAGTTTGGAATAATACCGGCGTCAGCACAAAGACGAGCATAGGTTCGTTTATCATTGTAAAAAACATGGAGCTCTACTTTTGATGCCTCAAAAAATTCTGCTGCTGTCGGCACTTTTCCTAAAGTCTCTCTCAGCTCAAGGACAAGTTCTTTATAGAAATCATAACGGCTAAGCTGTTTCTTTATATTATCAAGAATCCGTTCCTGCGCAACTTTTTCAAGCTGAATGGCACAACCTTTCGGCACATGAGGGAATCCACCTTCAATTTCTTTTTTGATGGAAACATCTTTCTTCCCAAGGAGTGCCGTAAAACGACCTGCAAAATCATATTTCTTATTTGCCTGAGCCACAAAATCCAAAACAGTGAGACAATCTTTCCCCCTATCTAATCGAAGTCCGCGCCCCAATTGCTGGATAAAGACGGTCATGCTGTTCGTCGGACGAAGGAAAAGCACGGTATTCACCGCAGGAATATCTACGCCTTCATTAAATATATCTACCGTAAAGATAAATTTGATGTCCCCCGTTTCCAATTTTTGTTTGGCACCGTCACGATCTTCTTTTTTTGAGTTTGCGTCAAGTGCTATCGACGGCAAATCATGTTTGTTCATATAGTCTGCCATAAAAGCGGCATGTTTTTGCGAAACGCAGAACCCAATGCCCTTTACATCACGCAGATCGGCGCTATACTGCTCTATGGCGTTCATAATGGCATAGGCTCTTTTGTCTGCCCCATAAGAAGAAATCGTGTACAGATCAGTAAGCTCTTTTACATCGTAATCGCCAGAAGTCCATTTTACATTTTCCAAGTTGGTGGTATCCTGTACACCAAAATAATGGAAAGGACAGAGCAATCTTCGCTCAATAGCATCAGACAGTCGAATTTCCGCTGCCATGCGATTATCAAAGTAGGTTAAAATGGACTTTCCATCCATTCGTTCAGGTGTTGCTGTCAGTCCTAACAGAATTTTGGGTTTAAAGTGAGACAGCAATTTTTGGTAAGAGTCCGCAGCAGCATGATGAAATTCATCGACAATAATCATGTCATAGTAGTCTGCGTCCATACGTTCCCAAAGTTTTTGACTGTTAAAGGTCTGTACAGAAATGAAAAGATGTTCTGCTGAGGTCGCTCTATTTCCACCCACTGCCAGTTCACCAAAGTCTGCATTTTTCAAAACTTGTCTGAAACATGCCTGGCTCTGTTTTAATATTTCTTCCCGATGTGCGACAAATAACAATCTTGTGGTCTGTGGCAATCTGCTTCCCATGAAATTTCTGTAGTCAAAAGCAGAAATTGCTGTTTTTCCTGTGCCTGTCGCAGCGACCACTAAATTTTTCCAATGATTTTTCTGTTTTCGTTCCGCTTCCAACGCATCTAAAATAGCCTGCTGGTACGGATAGGGCTTGATGTCAAATTGATAAACGACCTGATTTTTTCCGCTACCATCCCGTCCTCGCTCGTGATCAATGGCTTTGATGAGCTCGTCTTTTTGTTCCACATGAAACTCTTGAAATTCGTCGGAATTCCAGTACGTTTCAAAAGTAGCCGTCATTTTTTCCATAATAGACGGCATATCCTGCTCCGTAATTTTCATATTCCATTCCAGGCCCTCCGCAATGGCAGCGTGAGACAAATTGGATGAGCCTATATAAGCTGTAGAAAACTGGCTATCCCGATTGAAAATATAAGATTTTGCATGAAGACGTGTTTCTTTTACGTTGTAAGAAATATGAATTTCCGTATTCGGCAATTTCGCAAGTTCCACCACCGCTTTCGGGTCGGTAGCACCCATGTAAGTTGTTGTAATAACTCTTAAATGCCCGCCTTTATTCGTAAAGTCTCGCAAGTATGGCAAAAGAAGCGCCAATCCCGAAAAACGAATAAAGGAAACGAGAAAATCAATTCTATCCGCAGACATGATTTCTTTACGCAATTCAGAAACCATGGACGTATCGTTATGGCTGTTAGTAAAAAGGAAACTTTTCGTCAGCGATGTATCAGGATATTCCCATTTCCTTGGACTGGTTTTATTGGCTACATGTTCAAGAGACTTTAAAAGAAACTGATTTTTCACCACGCTGTGACCGTGACCTAAATCAGGCAAACGTTCCACAAGCATTTCTACCAGCTGATTCGTTAATTCTATTTCATCAGAAAGCACGGCTTCTGTATTTCTGTCTGCAATGTCTTTCAAGCAAAGACGAATAAGCTTTTCAAGGTATGACGATAAATATCCCGTCGCTTCATAAGCGTCTGCGTCATCTCGCTCTGCCCAAACTTTTTTCGCTTCTATCGCTTCCATCAGTTTGTCGGCAAATTCCTTCGACATGACTTTTTCATAAATGCCATCTTTCAGATGTTCGATGTGTTCTGCCATTTCAATCTCCTCATCATGAAATCGTGTATGCCTTATTATACCAGGTTAATTGCCTGTAATTTCAGAAAGCACAAAAAAAGCAGCCATGGTACATTCGCATAGCTGCCTTTATGCTGAAAAGAATTCCGTTGCGTACATATTTCCTATAGCAAAACCGTTTCCCTTTGTATGGGAAAACGACTTCGTACTTACACTGACACGTCGCGCCGGCCTGTCGCTTTATAGAAAAGGAGCAGCGACAGGATGGATGTCACCGTGAGAATGGTGGCATACGCGGAAGCGTTCCCGTAGTTGCCGCGGATGACTTCCGTGTAGATGGATACGGTGAGTGTCTGCGTGCTGTTCGTGTACAGGATGATGGATGACGACAGCTCGCTGATGATGGTGACCCAGCTCATGATGGCGCCGGAAAGAACGCCGGGCATCATCATGGGAACCGTGATTTTACGAAAAGTCGTCATATCGGAGGCGCCCAGAGAAATAGCCGCTTCTTCGATGCTGGGACTGATATTTCCCAAAATGGCGGTGGAGGAACGGACGGTATAGGGCATTCTCCGCACCGCGAAAGAAATAATCATGATCAGCGCCGTTCCGGTAAGGATAATCGGCGATTTATTGAAAGCAAAGACGAAAGCGATACCGAGGACGGAGCCAGGAATGATGAAGGGGAACATCGTAATGACGTCAAGAATGCTGTTCAGTGTATTTCTTTTCCGCACGGAAAGGTAGGCGATAAGGACACCTAAGACGAGTACGGCAGCGATAGCGCAGAGCCCCAGGAAATAGGTATGCCAGATGACGTCATTATCCTTGGCAAAGAGTGTCGCGTCATAACTCTGAAGAGCGAATCCGCCGGTGAATACTTGCCCTCCGTTTGTAGCAAGGAAAGAGGTGTATACGACGACGAACTGGGGAAGGATCGCCAGTCCCACGACCATGTAGACTGCCAGATGGGCAAGGATATTCCGCAGGCCGCTGAGTGATTCTGCCGCCATGGGTTTCAGGGCGGTCATGGCGTAGGTATTTCTTCCCGCGAGAAAACGCTGGACGAAGAACATGACGATGGTGAGCCCGATCACGATGCAGCAGATGGCTGCCGCGAAGCCGTCATCGCCCGATACTTCTCCCATGAACTGGTTGTAAATAAGGACGGGGAGTGTCTTGTATCCCTCACCGATGAGCATGGGCGTGCCGAAGTCAGCAAAGACACGCATGAAAACGAGCATGGAGCTGGCAAGGAGTGTGGGCATGACAAGAGGCACGATGATTTTCCAAATGCGCCCCATGCGGCTGCACCCCAGGCTTTCCGCCGCTTCATTCAAAGAGTTGTCCAGATTTTTCAGCGCTCCCGATACGTAAATGTAAACGAGGGGAAATGACTGGAGCGTAAAGACGAGGACAATGCCGGCAAAGCCGTACACACCGCCATAATGGAGTCCGAAGGTGTCGTTCAGGAACTGGGTGATGACGCCCTGCCGCCCGAGCATCTGTATCCACGCGTATGCCCCGATGAAAGGCGGCGACAGATAGGAGATAACGATGAGGATATTCAGGAAACTGCTTCCTTTTATTTTCACGCTCCTCATGAGGTATGCCAGCGGGAGGCCGAGAGCCGCCGATAAAATCGTGGAAACGACAGTCACTTTCAGCGAGTTTACCATCGTTCCCCAGTAGAATTTTTTGGCGAAGAAATGGGCGAAATTCTGAAGCGTGAGCACCCCTGTATCCCCATGAATGACACTCCGGTACAGAATGAGGAATATGGGATACATGATGAAAAGGGCGAAAGCCGCAAGAATGACGACACTGAAAAGGTTCCAGACAGTCAGATTCTTTTTCATAGTCCTTCCTCTCTGATCAATGTTTCTTCCGTTGCCCGGCGGAAGACATTGATCCGCCCGGCTTTGACGGTAAGCGTGACGGCGCTGCCGTCGGGAAGAATATCCTGGCCTTCCTGGGTCTGGAGAATCTCCAATTCCTGCCCGCTGCCGGTGGTGATGAAGTAATGGGTGGTGAGTCCGAGGAATACGGAAGAACGGATCACGCCGCGGATCCCCTCTTTCGTGCCGGGTTCCATATCAAATTCTTCCGGACGGACGGAAATGATGACTTCTTCTCCGTCCTCTACGCCGCCTGATAAGTTATCCATGTCTACAAGCCAGTCTTCATTTTCTTTAAAGGAAATGCTTGTCTTATCTCCTTTTTTCACGATATGTCCGTCCAGCAGGTTGGAGAGCCCGATGAAAGTCGAAACGAAAACATTCTTCGGCCTTTTATAAATATCCGCCGGTCTGCCGATCTGGCAGATGACCCCGCCATTCATAACAGCTATACGGTCGGACACCGCCAGCGCCTCTTCCTGGTCGTGGGTGACATACACCGTGGTTATATCCACCCGGCGCTGGATCTGCTTGATGGCATTCCTCATTTCGATACGGAGTTTCGCATCCAAGTTGGACAGCGGTTCATCCATCAGAAGTACCTGCGGCCGGATGACGATCGCCCGCGCAAGGGCGACACGCTGCTGCTGCCCGCCGGAAAGCGCTGTGGGCATACGGTCTTTCAGGTGGTCGATCTTCACGATCTTGAGGATTTTATCCACCCGCTCTTCGATTTCCTTTTCAGGCACTTTCCGCATCCGCAGACCGAAAGCCACATTGTCTTTCACCGACATATGGGGGAAAATGGCGTAATTCTGGAAGACCATGCCCATATTTCTTTTATCCGTCGCCACATCGTTGATGACATTCCCGTCGACGGAAATCGTACCGCCTTCGATGGAATTGAATCCGATAATCATACGGAGCAGTGTCGTTTTACCGCAGCCCGACGGCCCTAAAAGGGTGAAAAATTCGCCCGGCATAATATCCACGGACAGGCCGTTCACCACCACCGTATCTCCGTACTTCTTCACTACTTTATCTATATCGATAGAAACACTCATAATAACCTCATAACCTCGCGATTCAAGCGTCATCTATAAAAAAGAACGTCAGGCGAAATGCCCGACGCCCTCTGATGACCTGATTACTTATTACTGTCTGGAATTTTCCAGATGTTTATTCCATTCCGCCACGACTTCTTTCTTATGGGCAGCTACCCAGCCTTCGTCATAATTCTTGAACAAAGCGATTGTGTCCTGGGGTGTCATGTAGTCAGCAAGCTTCACACCCTTGCGGAGCGGACGGACAGTGAGCGTCTTTCCTGCCGCTTCCTGGATCTTCTGGGAAAGCATGAAATCGACAAATTTCTTCGCATTTTCCATATGTTTCGCGCCTTTGATGATCTGTACGGATTCGCCCGGGAAAATAGCTCCCTCTTTCGGGAATACGACTTCTACGTCAGCGCCGTTCTTCACATAGGTAGCAGCCGGATCTTCCCAGGTAAGCCCTACGGTATACTCGCCGTCGGCAGCGCCTTTATGGACAGCGCCGGAACTGTTCAGGAATTTCCCGTCCACATTCTTAATGAAGTTATCCACATACGCCCAGGCTTCGGGGGACATGGGATCTCCATCCTTGCCCTTGGCGTAAAGCATCGCCATGAGCACCTGGAACGCGGAGCTGGAGTTGGCAGGGTCGCCGCAGGCAATCTTACCCTTCAGCGCCGGATTGAGAAGATCGTCAAACCCGGCAATCTTCATATCGCCCGCCAGTTTTTTATTAACGATGAAAACAGTGGGATCGGCAAATGCGGGAGAGAAATATCCTGTCTTATTTTTGGCGGCATCAATCATATTCGCATCTTCCGGAGATACATATTTCTCAAAAAGTTCTTTCTGGGAATCCAGCATCGTCTGGTCAGCCGCCCAGAGAATATCGCCCTGGGGATTGTCCTTTTCAGACGCCACACGTTTCACGAGGGGGCCCGTCCCCGCCACAATGACATTGACTTTAATCCCCGTTTCTTTTTCAAAAGCGGGAATGACAAGATTGTTTAAGCTTTCGCTGCGCGCCGTATAAACGGTCAGCACTTTTTCCTCTGCGGGAGCGGCCTTGGCAGTATCCTTTTTATCTCCGCCGCAGCCGGAAAATACGGAACAGAGCACAGCAGCACATGCCACCGCCAAAGCTGCTTTCTTCAATCTTTTCATGACAATCCTCCTTGCCTTTCATCGTAAGTAAACTTCCTATTTAAATAATACCATGTATATTGTATCATTATTCATTCCTGTGTCTACACCTTATAAGCACAATGTATAGCTTGCCTGCAACTGTATAGGAAATACTCATAGAGTGACCAACAGGCATACCGATGTGTGCGGAAACGGGTACGCAGAAAGCAGGAGAAACCAAACCGTCCGCCGATGCCGCATTTCCCATGTAAAAACGCTCCCCGTATAAAGGAAGCGTTTTTATCTATACCGTACGGATATTTCCCCTATGTTTTAAATCTGTCCGATGCTCTTCAGGATCACCTGGGCGATAATGGCGGAGCCGATGTAGGTGCCGATGAAGACGACTACACTCACCAGAACGATGCGCCAGCTGCTTTTGGCGAAGACATCCAGGTCTTTGCAGATAGCAATGCCTGCATAAGCCAGGATCGGAGTGCAGAGCTGGAGGAACCCTACATTCTTAACGGACGCATTGATAAAATCGGAGCCGGGGAAGCCCGGATAGGTCAGGATACATCCGAGAGTGACCACATAGGCTACGCCGGGGATTTTCCCCGGAAGGACGCGGCCCATCCACATGCCGACAAAAGCGATGGCGATGAGGATACCCATACCCGGAATCGCCTGCATAAGATCATTCTTGGTGCCTACGGTATTTGCCACGAGGGACATCACGCCTGTAATAATAAGAACTTGAAATATTTCTGTCAGTTTCATTTTGTCCCCTCCTCTTCTTTCGCTTCTGCCACATCGCACTCTTCCCGCTTCGGCGGAGCTTCGCCGTACTTAATCCGATAACAGATTTTATAGAGCCATTCCGACATGGGGAGGGCGAGCCAGATACTCATATAAATACCGTCCAAACCTGAAAGCATATTACTTGCCGCACCGAAAGCTGCCAGTTGGTCGGCCATCTGCGGATACATGGCGGAAAGAGAACCTACCGCCGCCGTCATCATGCTTGCTGACCCCACGCCTGCCGCCATGGCGAGCGCCAGAGGGTGGAAAGGCAGGTAAGAAGCTGCCACGCTGGCCATAAGGCCAAAGAAAATGGTACCGATGACAGTCCCGCAGATGTAGACGCCCATAACGCCCCGTCCTTCCGCTGCATCAAGACCGTATCTTTCGCCGATAAGGGCAACATTCGGTTCACGGGCCACAGAATGCGCCGCGCCTATGGCTTCCCGCTTAAGACCGATCAGGACGGCCAACGGGATACCGATAAGGACAGTTCCCAGATTACCGAACTCCTGCAGAATCAAGGCGGGAGACGCGGCAAGGATTTTCGGCAGTGTCGGTCCGACAAGTGTGCCGTAACGCG
>ERZ773022.2817-NODE-2817-length-10153-cov-3.792038_pt1 | contig 10153 bp, 9 predicted proteins | sample MGYA00580839_ERZ773022 | MGnify/ENA primary metagenome ERZ773022 (study PRJEB29015, sample SAMEA2738020) | human oral metagenome | biome: human oral; feature: human-associated habitat; material: dental | place: China | collected 2044 ... | reverse complement strand
CCTCTTTCGTTTAGCCTCACTTTTCTAAGCTGCCTATGCGGCAGTTAACACATATCCCAGCAAAGAAGAAGCAATAAAGGCTTTCTAAGCTGCCTATGCGGCAGTTAACGCATAAATGGCTCGTATGCACGGCATCAGCGATTTCTAAACTACCTATGCGGCAGTTAACATATGCATTTTTGTCTTTTAATCGTAAATAATTTTCTAAACTACCTATGCGGCAGTTAACTCAACGTTCATGAGAGACCGTGCCACAAACATTTTCTAAACTACCTATGCGGCAGTTAACCTGATCTCTATTGCTTTCATAATCAGCGGTCATTTCTAAACTACCTATGCGGCAGTTAACATCTATGGGCGCAATTGTACTTGCTTGACGGTTTTCTAAACTACCTATGCGGCAGTTAACCACACCACGCCCGAACGGGCTGATGGATCTATTTTCTAAACTACCTATGCGGCAGTTAACGATGCTGGAGCGGAAAAAGAAGCCGACAGCACGTGCGCTTATACATCTTTTTCCCACTTTGACCCAAATTTATTCCTGCTTTGAAATATATTGATTTAATCGCATTTTTCAAACGCCGTAAAAATTTGGGTTAAAATTCCGGAACGGTTCTGTTATTACTTAAACCATAGGTTCCGCATTCTGTCAAGGCAGATTCTTCTTCTACCCGCTTTTTTATAAAAAGGCTAAATGTTCCTCCGCGGGAAAGGCTTTTCATCTGTATGTACGGCAGTCTGACAGATTTTCTCTTTCCTTGCAGAAGCCGGGCAGCCTCTTCGATCGTTACTCCCGGATGTCTTTTTGCATAGCGTCTCGCTTTCACCCAGATTGAACCTTCCGGTTGGTACCTGCTATATACGGCATAAGTTTTTCTTTCCTGTACTTTTCTTTCCGGCACTTTCCTTATGCTTGTACAGTGCACATAATCAAAGAGGCGTCCCAGTACTTTGGACAGGTTGAGTCTTTCCAATTCTTGTGCTTCCGCAAAGACACGGATTTTTTCTCCCAGACCTGTTTCCCTATATTCGGGAAATGAAACGGCATAGGGGTTATGTCCGCTTTTATTTTTTTCATCTGCAAAAGCAATATGGAGCTGGGTAAACACTTTGGTCCAAAGGAAGGCAAGCGATACTTCCGCACACGGGAGCAAGGTGATTTCCTGATAGTATTCCATGGCTTATTCCTTTTCGCTCTGACCAAAAACACCGCCGCGGACGAGAACAGCCATGACATAGTTTTTGTCATTTTCATCGTCCGGTTCACTGCCGGTTGACCACTGATCAAACAGGGTATAAAAATCTTTTTTCTCTTTTGGTGTGCGGTAGGCTTTCCCAAGAGTGGTGACTGCACCATAGGGTTCAATGGCAATCGGTATCCGTCTCCCCTCTTCCTGGGGATACCAAGTGTCGACGGTTCTGATGGCATTGCTGAGTTTCTGTGAGTGCATAGCGGCCGTACCGTCTACCTGGTAAAGAACCTTGCTCTTCTTGCCTTTTCCTTTATCAAGAATCAGTTCTTCGCTGGGATAAATTTCCTGTCCTTTTCCCATAAGTGCGAAGGCTTCCACTTCAATCAGAAGGGATGACCTCTTTCCACAGAGAGCTTCGGCAATAAAAGATGCAAATTCTTCCACTTTTTCACGATTTTTATCGAAATCCTTCAAGCTGAAATCATAAATATTAAATATCCATTTTTTATTTTCTTCTTTTATGGATACAATGACCTCCGCTTTTTCTGCCCCTACACGATTTCTCCAAAGGAAGCGGCCATTAGCTATATTCATCGCATAGCGGGCTGACAGCTCTTTAAATCCGTTTTGTTCAATAAATTTCTTTCCTATTTCTTCTATCTTTTTATGATGAGTTTCGTTATTACATGCAGAAGGATGCTCTACACCGGAAAGGACTTTGATTGTAAAGGATAATTTCAATGTGTCATCGTTTAAAGAAATAGAAGCACTGTCTACGGTCTGCAGATTTGCTTTTTCCACTTCCGCATTCAATTTCATGGGATCATTTTTTACACTATCCTTCAATCGGTTGGAAATGGTTCCTCTTACAGATTTTTCTACCAGCATAATGGGACGGGCTGTTTCATTTCTTTTTTCCCAGGTTGTTCCATACATATAGCCATCCGATAAAACAAGTTTCTTTTCAAAAGAAAGTACAGATGCCAGATTTGATTCTTTTTTCGCCATTTTCATTTCCTCCTGATCATTCCTTATTTTTACAAAGATATAATTGATTGGTTTCTTCATAGGCATAGTGCCACATCATTTCATCTATGTCACGGAACCGATGAGCCATCTTAAATTCACCAAGGGTGACTATGCTTTCTGCGAATCGATGGGGCGTATCCGAATCCCGCTGATTTTTCACTTTCCCCAGCGGAGACAATCCTTTAAATCCTACAGCAAGCGGCGCAATCCATCCGGCCGCCGCCTTTTCATATTTCCAGTCTGTTACCTTACCGGATTCATCTTTTTCTGCCGTCTGATGTACTTTCAGATAGTGAAGCAGCCTGTCCAGACTGTCTTTTCCTTCCAGCTCTTTCGCTTCCATGAGATCCCTGCGCTCAATAGGTATATAACCGGGCATAAGTGTGGAAATCACTTTCCTAACTGATATAGGATTGTCTTCATTTATACGCATGACTTGGATTTTTCTAATATCCAGTATGTCTCCCCCCGCCATTTTCATCCGGGGCAATATTTCCTTTACTGCCTGTTCCAATAATTCCATGTTATTCCCATCTACCTTTTCGGCCTCTATCAGAAGGGATACGGAAAGATGGATTCTCGCATCTTCAATAAATGACGGTCTTTCTCCTTTTTCATTAAGTGGATTTGCCGTTCCTACAAGGGAATTCACATAGTCTCCGAGTCCCTTATAAATCTGCAGATTTGTCTTGTGATATGATACCGCTGTTTTTACAAGTCGTATCCCCTCCAGAGCCGGCTCCCTCCTTTCTCCCAACTTTCGTTCCAGTGCATGGACTGCACCGAGCCATGCTGTCATAGCAGGTACTCCGATGGTTAAGGTACTGCTCATGGCATTGGCATTATGAATCCGCAGATGGGATATAAGCAGATATGCTTTCATGACAAACTTCTCACCTCCTCCATAAGCACCTCTGTCATTGCGTGCCGGATATATTTCATTTCCTCCTCGCCCAATGATACACGCTGTTCTTTTTTGATCCTTCTATATTTGTAAATAAACCATTTTGCAAAATACTTTCCTATCTCATTTGCCCATTCATCTGTCCGCTCCTCTCTATATTGTTCATCAAGCCATATTTTCTGAATCCGCGGCAGATTAAGGAACTCCTCACCGCTGCTCCAGCCGGCAGGCTCTTCCCGTAAGCGGTAACAGGACTGCAGTATGACATCAATCAGATTACAGAACAGTGCTTCCCTCTTATTCCGAATTTCCACATTATTCCGTTCCATGAGAAACAACTCATGCAGATTTCGGAACAGGAAGAAATAGTCTCGGTATGGCACTGTTTCCTCAAGGAAATTACGGTGGGGGCGACGTATTTTTTTCTCTTCCAACAGAGCCGGCATAGACATGAGCAGATCCGCTTTTCCCGCTACCCGTGCATTAAAAGCGCTGATATTCTGCGCTTTCGTTCCCCCAAAGCCAATGACTGTCCGCTCCATGATTTCATCACATGCATTCCCATAAAACTCGCTTTTCTCATTACGGCAGTCAAACCTGTGCTGCCTCATATTCCTGCTTCTGCCGTTCAGCACTTGCAGGAGGCTTGAGGACGGCAATACGGTCAACAGATGATACGTCCCTTCTCCGGCAGGAAAGTAAATCTGCCGCAGCCTTCCGTCCGTCGCTGCCGGATCGGCAGTCGCCATCATGCGTTCCACTTCCTGTCTCATTGTATCGAAGGATACGCCCAAAGATTCTACTTCTCTCCTAACGTTTTCATCATTTTCATAGATATGCTTCCATAATGGTCTTCCGTCATCCAATGCATAAAGCAGTAATTTCGCTGCGCCCATGTAAGCGGCAGAAGAATATACGATATCCGTTTCACAGTCCACATTTTCCGTCAGTACATAGGCATTTTGTCCCGCTTTATTTTTTCTCTGCAAATACACTTTCACATCGGGATGGGTGAATTTCCCGACATGTGTCGCCATATCGCATTTGGAAAGCAAAGAAACCGTATCCGCCAGCCACTTCTGTGGCGTTTTCTTTTTCCCTGCCGCCGCTTCCGATATGTACGCTGTCAACCCGCTCAAAATCATCCCTCCTGTCTGTTTTCTTTCGTTAACTTGAACATACCTAATCGATCTGAATATTTCCATTCATCCACTGTACTGGACTTCCCGTAGGGTATAGTAATTTCTCCATATCTGCAGGAAATCTCATTCATCTGCACATCCTGCGGCACATCACTTGTATCTGATACGTACCGCCTCAAGGCAGCTTCATAATCACGAATAAGCCATAACCGTCCCTCCATTTCCTCTGTCATACCACTGTAGTCGGTAATTTCCACACTATCTGAAAGCAAAGTCTTCTCCGTTCCCTCATACACAAGAAATTTTCGTTCCCCCTCCTCATAAACTGCGCAAGCTTTAAGTTCTTCCCCATAGCTTTCACGGAAGCGGCTGCAGCCTTGCGGAAGTGCCGTCATCCACCAGTATTCTTCCATCCATCCGTGCATACATTGCGGCCCGCAATCTTCCTTGCAGTTGAAGTCCATCATGCTTGCATGTTCCAAATCAGAGAGTTTTGCGAAATATTTTTTATCATCCGGACAGAATTGCTCCTTATCCAACATTTCCGGTTTTAAAATCCTCGGTACCGCATCAATCCTTCTGCCCAGCTCTTCTTCATCCACAAGATCATGCATGTCATAACTGTTCAATTTCCGTTTTTTGGTTTCATACCCGGGTTTGCTGTAAGCCGGCTCTTTTCCCTGCCAGGCTTTCAGATTATATGCCATGATTGCCATATTCTTTTTTTCAAGCGTCCCTGAAACCGGCTGACGATGACGAAGGACACGGCCGGCAAGCTGTATGATGGATCGGTACGACGACGGCTCCACCACTGCCCAATCGAAGTCATGATCACGGCCGACTTCCTCCACCGGTGTTGCTACAAGGATAAATATGATATTCTCCTCCGGTGTGCTGTCCAGATGCTTCCGCACGGTTTCATCCTGAAAATCCACTGTGGCAGACTGTGTTTTTCTTGTGAGCACCTTGTCCAGATACCGCTCCTGCTCATGACGGAGAAGAAGGATCTGCCTGCTGTGGTAAGTCATCACTCGGACAGCTGTCCCCTCACTCCATCCGCATTTCATGAGGTACAGGCTGACTTTCACACAGGGGGTGATATTTGCCACACGAACCACACCGAAAGAAATCCGCTTCTTTGTTCTTTTATCAATAACATGGTGATTTTCATGCAGCTTTTCTATGGCTTCTCTTATATTTTCAAAATAGGAAGTCTCTTTCGCAGCGTCAGTGTCATTATCTTCCGCTCCGCAGGGCTGTATATATCCCTTACGCTTTACCGGCTCTTTCCCCAGATTTTCCACTCGTTTACGGATAAATCGATCGTGAATCTTTCGATAAGCCGAATCATCCCCGCTGTCCATCGGTTCCACATCTGTCCTGAACTCATCACAAAGCACAAGAGCACACTGTTTTTTCCCCGTAAAGAAGGAATTGTAACTTTTCAGTCCTGCCTGATATGATCTGTACAGCCCTTCCGCCAGATCAGGCGGTATCGTCGCTGAAGAGATCGCCACATTTCTTCCGCACAATCCCGCCAGATGAACAAGCCTTGCTATGGCGATGAGATCCTTGGAATTGAAATCATCAATTTCATCAATCACCAGATCCGATGACATCAGCCGCAATGAAGGCAAAATATACCTTCCTCCCCGTGTCGTCTCCACAGCCCCCATCATATGATCGATAGTTGCCGCAAGAACAGGCTTGTATAGAAAGGCTTTATTCTTTTTTGACGTCTTTTCATTTACCGCCACTCCTTTTTTATCTGTCTTATTGAAGAAGATATCCAGAAACCGGGACTGCTCCTCGCTTTCCGTATCCACATACTCCAATTCTTCCGGCAGCAGCGGCTCTTCCGATAAATACCCCTTTCTATTTCCCTTTTTCTCTTCCTCTTTCTCTTTATCTGCTTCCTTATTTTCCTCATGCAATTTGGTTACAGCACTGGAACCGATAAGGACGGCCAGATCATTTCTGTCCAAATGTATCCGTTCCCTGTATTCATCACCGGTCTGCAGCGTCAACGTACGGAGGCCGAGGGCAAGGATATACCGGAGCGATTTTCCGTCCGTCGATACAGCCTGCATGATCTTTGCATTGGCAAACGTTTTGCCGCAGCCGGTGCTTGCCATATTGACTATAAAATACCTGGCACCATCCCCATTCTTCTCCCGGAATGCTCTGATTTTCTCGACAACTGTATCCTGCCATCTGAAAACTGCCGGACTTTTCTTTGCCAACGCCTTTACATCATAGACGCTCTCCATCTGATCACTGAAATAAGGAAGTCTGTGGGCAATATGGGTTGCCTGTTCACAGACCCTAACCAAATGTTCCTCCAGAAACTGCTTTTTCTTTCCGGTTTTACCGTCTGTATTCGCCCATAAATCATTTTTTGCCCATCGGCCCTTATCTGTTTCCTCAGGCAGGGAAGAAATATAATGATCCGCCAGCATAAGAGACAATCTCGTATAGTGGGCGATAGCCCTGAAAGATGGTTTATATGTTTCCCCTCCCATAATATCCATCAGTCTGTCATAATCATTTAATAATCGGCCGCACCATTTTTTTATGGCCTTCCGCCAGGCTGCCGCATTCTCCACAAGGAGTCCCTCCGGAAATACAAAGCAGCTCCTGCGGCACATAATAGCCTCCTCCGCTTCACTCTCATATCCCCAGCACGCATTCAGACTGAAGAACATACTGTGGAAACTTTTTTTCTCTACATTCACCCAGCCATCCTTATCCATAGACGGCAGCCTGTGATGAGACAAGATCAACCACATCAGAAATTTTGCAATCGGCGGCAAATGTGCTGCATCCAGCTTTTTCATATCTGCCTGCCCGTTTCCTTTTTCGTCAATTTGCAGATTCTTTTCTATATCCTCTGTCTTTATCGTTCCTTCGGCCAGTACTTTCAGCCATTTTCTGTCGTCTTCCTCCGCACCTGCGGCAAAAACAAGCGCTTCAAGAAGCTTGCAAGATACCCATTCATGACGGAAGGGATCCATTTTCAATGTCCCTTTATCCAGTTTTTCCTGAAATAACGCTGATGCCTTTCCCCAGTCATGGAAGAGTGCCGCCACCGCTGCCAGCGCTTTTATCAACGGCAGATACTGCCAATCGTTTTCCCACTCATGGTGAAGGATTTCCTTTTGTGTGGAGTGGACAGGCACGATGCCTTCCTCATTAAACATGTCCCGCTTCCCTACAATCCAGACCAGCTCGCTATGGCTCCGTGACCGGATCCAATGACACGCCACTGCTGTACTTTTGGTAGCAGTCCGTCGCAAAAGCGCCTGCACCGTCAGCAATCCCTCTTGCGTAATGACCGTTTTCCACGTATCATTCCCAATTCTGTCTGCAAAACTATCCAGAATCCTCCGCACCGTATAAATAGCCTTCTTCTCGCTCCTGCTCGTAAATATGACCATCATGACCGTTCACCGCCCGCATATAGTCTGCTGCACCGTTTCACTTCATCAAACATAAAATCCAGCGCCTTATGTTCGGTAAACTTCTGTAAGCAGATCTGCCTGAACTCTCTGTCTCTCTGCCCTCTCATGGCACAGATAAAGCTCCATGGCAGGACGATGGCATCCTTGATCAAATCCGCTACATCAAAAACAAGAGCGCCTCGTCTTGTCTTACCATGCATCACCGCGAAGCCGTGAGGAATACCAAGTACCCAGAGAGTCGTTGCCGCCAGTCCGTACGCCAGATAATTCCCATGGTCAAGCAGCCTGTTCGCAGGCTGGTCAGAATTACGCTCCCTCGTGAAATCGACTGTTTCCGTATTCTGTGCCGCGTACCTGTAGAGCTTTTTTGTGAATTCCGCCTCCGCCGCCAATACATGGGTCACATCCCCCGCTATTTCCATGCGGCTCTTAAAAACGGAAATCGCTTCTTCTGTCAAAGCATCATCGGTAAAAAAACCTTCATCGGCCAATTCATTGTCTTTATCCCAGACTGTCTGCAGAAAACGGATACGCTTTTTCTGGAACTCCTTTGCCACAGCAAGACGTTTCTTTTCATCAAACCAAAAAGACAGCCACCCCTGCACATATTCTGTCGGCCTGTACTCACTTTGCGGATTCAGCCACTCCACCTCCGTACCGGCAAATAACGGTGTAGCCCCACCACCGCAGAAACCAACAAGTACACCGGCGCTGCTGAGCAGCCGCATTGCCGCCTGTGTCACAGAAGTACCGCTGCCCAAAAGAATCACTGTTGTGTTGGCAATCGGAATATTCCAAAACAAGTTCTCTTTTTTCGTCTCCGTCAAATAAACAATACGTCCATCCTTCTGCATGATCCTGCACTTTTCAAGAAAATATAGTAGTTGTATTTCAGAGTAATTCAAAGTGTTTCAATCGCTGATAATTGCTATATTTTTGATATTTATGGTCTCATGTTTTATTTCAAAATGTGTCAGTATATTTCTCCGATTTTTGACGAATTTTTGACAGAACGCGGACAAATAAAAAGAGCGATATCATTATCGCTCTTTTTATTTTATCTACCGTTTTCATTTTTTTCTCTCATTTTTTTCAAAAAGTCTTTCACCTTTTCACATTCTTCGTCGGTCATCCTGACAGACCGTGTTCTGGCGCCCGGCGGCAGTGTTCTTTTAGCGCCGGACCCTTTACGGCGCCCGCCCCAGTTCACGCTGAATTTTTTGTCTTCTGCCATTAACCCCAGTCCTCCTCTCCACAATTCCGTATTAATTCGTTTCTATAAGCGACGGCTTCTTTAATCATATCAGTTATTTCTTCCGGTGCGTTTTCCGGAAGTCCGATAGCCGGAATTTTTCTGCAAAATTCGTTCGGATCGAGCGGATAAACGTTGAAATATTCACACATGCTGTTGCTATCGATATCGTTCGGATCCCACATGTCTTTAATCAGATATTTTCTATCTGCTACTGTTATTACATGCTGTCCGGGTTTTCCTATTATTTTTCCGTAGTTATTCGATTCTATTGTAATTTCTTCTTTGAGCTCTTCTATTGTTGTTACATTTCTGAGCTCACGGTCTTTTTCGAGCATTTTCATCTTGTCCTGAATTTCTACTTCACGAGATACTTTTTTCAGCATCGATATAACTAATTCTTTTCCGTTTTCTACATATTCGCAGCCAAATTTCTCGGCGTTTTCCTTTACAGTTGTATACTGTATGTTGAGAATTTTCAGTTCTACGTCGTCATACGTATTAATTTTCGGAAGATAAGATTCTTCTTGGATATCATTGACATCTTCAATGTCACCACAGTAGTATCTATCTTTTCTTCCCGTGTTAACGATTAATCGACATCTTTTACCGTCGACCAAAATATCGGCCATCTTTCTTTCCCAAAATCGAATCCGTCTCCCGTCATATGGGTTTTTTCTTGATTGTTCCCAAGGCGGTAACACTTTCATGTTGTCCGGAATTTCGACTACTATACAGTCGAAATCACCGTCGGCAGGTACGAAGAATGTAAAATGTATATTACTCCCTCTTGTTTCTTCGTAAGAATCGCCGCGTGAAACATATTTAACATAAGATCTATACAAAACTTGTCTCATTTTTTACTCCTCCTTTTAATATAATTCATCTGTGGCGATATTCCACAAATCTGTATCTGATGTTTCTTCGTCTGCGTTCGCGATTCCGCAGCGGGTATATCTGTTCCCGCTTAGCTCGTACATTTCATATCCGCGGTCTACTCTTTCAAATTTTATTGTCCGGTTTCCATCTGTTAAAATTCTTCCGCCTTCTTCGATTCCGATGTTTCTAATCATTTTTCTTACCTCCTATGGTTTAAATAATTTGTGGTGTTTTCCCTTTCTTGATTATATATTACTATATCATCTTTGATTAGTCAATACATTTTCAAG
>ERZ773022.2812-NODE-2812-length-10163-cov-9.453205_pt1 | contig 10163 bp, 8 predicted proteins | sample MGYA00580839_ERZ773022 | MGnify/ENA primary metagenome ERZ773022 (study PRJEB29015, sample SAMEA2738020) | human oral metagenome | biome: human oral; feature: human-associated habitat; material: dental | place: China | collected 2044 ... | reverse complement strand
CCACCCTCATGGTGACCGCTGAGGACCTCTACATGCTCGACGAGGAGCAGGCCGCAAACCAGGCGGCCGCAGGCCAAACGGCCGAGCGCTCGGCAACCACCGCACCGATGGCCCAGACCTCGCCGTCGGCGTCGAGGAGATGATGTGGCACGAGACATGAAGCTCGATCGGGGCGAGGCCGATCCGCCCGAGACGCTGGAGGAGGCGGTGGGGGTGAGCACGCCTCGAGGGACCTTCTTCGACGAGGTCCTGGTGAGCGATCCCGAGAACGGCGAAACGTCGGACGACGTCGGACACCGGCCCGTTCGGCGTCGTCGGGCGGGACGATGGGTGGTGGTGCTCGTGGTACTCGCCGTCGTTCTGGCCGCCGGTGCGGTCGGGGCGGAGTACCTCGTGCGCGCGCAGGTCGACAGCGCGGTGCGCTCCGCGCTGCCGGGGCTCAGCTCGGACGCGAGAATCGCCACCAAGGGAGTCGTCCTGGCCCAGCTTGTCGGCGGCTCGCTGGACAGCCTGTCGGTGGACTCCAAGAGCATGGAGATCGCCGCCAAGGGCCATGGTGGCACCACAGTCACGCTCAGTGACGTCGACGTCGACCTCGGCGGCATCGGTCTGCGCAATCCCTACCCGGCGGACACGGTCGTGGCCGCCGGAACCATCAGTTGGAAACAGGTCACCGAGCTGGCGGTCGCGTCCCACCCCAAGATGCGGGGCATGACCCTCAAGGCTCAGCGCACGGGAGTCAGTGCCCAGGAGCCCGGAACCATTCAGGCCTCGATCGTCCTGCTCGGCATGAACGGCGAGGCGGAGATCGTGCCGTCGCTCAAGGATGACGGAAGCCTCACACTCACCGTCACCTCCATCCAGGTCGGGGATGGGCAGCTCGGGATCGACATGGAAGCGGATCAGAACATCCTGCTCAGCTATATCGGGATGGACTCCTCGGAGATCACGATCCCGCCCGACTCGTTACCGCAAGGGCTGCGCCTGACCAGCGCGGTGGTCACTGACGACGGCCTCCGGCTGGCCCTGAGCGGAAGCAAGGTGAACCTCCGCCGGCTTTGAACCAGGACGGCCTCAATCACGATTCGTGTCACATTTCCGCTGATTCTTGCTATAGCAGCGAAAGGTGAACCCTGCCCGCGCGGGTGGGGAGGACTTCCCGTACACCGGCTCCCCGGCCGGCGCCACCTCGTATAGCCTGCCGGTGCGCTGACCTTCCGCGCGCAGGCGAACGGCGCGAGGAATCAAGCAAGAACCGAGCAAGGAGAGCCATGAGCATGCAGCCCGAGCACCGTACCCAACCCGGCGATCAGTCGGGCGGGTGGCGCAGCGGTGAGTCAATTGCCCGGCAGACCTCTCAGCAGGCCGACAGCCCCTCAGGCACCTCCGCGGGCCAGGCCGGTCCCGCCATGGTTCAGGAACCGCAGGTCTTCCCTCCGCGGATCAACCCGCAGGCCTCCGGAGTCCACGCCTCATCAGCGCCTGCCTCCTCCAGGATGACAGTTCCCGGCTATCCCTCCGGGCCGGCGGCCCCGGCGGAGGACGGGGCCAGCACCGGGCCCCTGCCCTCGCGTGAGACGCTGCGCCGTGAGGCCCGTGCTGCCTCCAGTCGCAGGGGCGCCGGCGACGCCGATGTCGAGCGCGCCGGTGAGCTGCTGAAGTCCGTGGCCGATATCTTCTCTCAACGCGTCGTCGGTCAGGAGCAGCTGCGTACCGCGTTGGTCACCTCCCTGATGTCCAGCGGGCACATCCTGCTGGAGTCCGTGCCCGGCCTGGCCAAGACCACTGCTGCTCAGACGCTGGCCTCGGCGGTCTCCGGCTCGTTCCGGCGCATCCAGTGCACGCCCGACCTCATGCCCAACGACATCGTGGGCACCCAGATCCTCAACTCCTCCACCGGCGAGATGACCACCCAGCTGGGGCCGGTCCACGCCAACATCGTCCTGCTCGACGAGATCAACCGGTCCAGCGCCAAGACCCAGTCGGCCATGCTCGAGGCCATGCAGGAGCGCCAGACCTCCATCGGCGGAGTCGTCTACCCGCTGCCGCATCCCTTCATGGTCCTGGCCACCCAGAACCCCATCGAGGAGGAGGGCACCTACGTCCTGCCCGAGGCGCAGATGGACCGGTTCCTGATGAAGGAGGTGCTGACCTACCCCAAGCCGGCCGAGGAGGCCGACGTCCTGGACCGCATCTCGTCGGGGGCCTTCGAGGAGGCCATCACGACCCTGCCCATCTCCACCGACGACGTCGAGTGGCTCCAGGGCGCCGTCGAGCGCGTCTACGTGGACCCGGTCATCAAGCAGTACATCGTCGCCCTGGTCAACACCTCCCGCGGCGGCGGCCCGCGGCCCGTGCCCGGCCTGGACAAGCACGTGCGCGTGGGCGCCTCCCCGCGCGGCGGCATCGCCCTGATGAAGATCGCCCAGGCCGTCGCCCTGCAGGCGGACCGCACCTACGTGACCCCCGACGACGTCGGGCTCCTGCGTCACGCCGTGCTGCGCCACCGCCTGGTGCTGACCTACGACGCCCTGGCCGACGACATCGCCCCCGAGGCGATCATCGACGCGATCTTCGCCGCGGTGCCGACGCCCTGACCGGGCGCAGGACCCGCGGTCGCAGTGGTTGCAGCGGTGATGACTAGGGAGGACAGGGATCACACGGATGACAGCGGTCACAGTGATGAAGCGATGAGGACATCCCGCGGTCGCGCCTCCTCGGACACGCCCGAGGCCCCGCCCCGTCCCTCCATGGGGCGCGGTTCCCGGGTGGCGCGCGTGCGCGGCCGGCTGGCGCTGCCCACGCTGCGGCGCGCCACCGGGCTGCTCGACGGGCGGCACAAGTCTGTGCTCCTGGGGCACGGTCAGGACTTCGACGACCTGTCGTTGTACCGGCCGGGCGACGACGTGACCGACATCGACTGGAAGGCCTCGGCGCGCATCGGCCAGCCCGTCATCAAGCGCTACCAGCGGGAGGCCAACCTGCCCCTGGTGCTGGCGGTGGACACCGGGCGCACCATGGCGGCGCAGACGCCGGCCGGCGAGGACAAGCGCGAGCTCGCTCTGGCCGTCGCCGAGATCTTCGCCTACCTGGCGCGCATGCGCGGGGACCCGGTCGCGCTCGTGGCCGCCGACGCCGGCCGTCAGGTCTCGCGGCCCCCGCGATCCGGCTCCGAGCACGCCGAGACGCTGCTGACCCAGCTGGCGCACCTGTTCAGCGACCTGACCGACTCCGACTCCGACGACGCGCCGCCGAGCACCGACCTTCTCGCCGCCGGGGCCCCGGCCTCCGACCTGGTCACCCTCCTCGACCGCGTCTCGATCTGGCACCGCCGACGCAGCCTGGTGGTGCTCGTCACCGACACGGCCCACCCGGACCCGGTCCTCGCCCCCCGCGTCGTCGACCTGCTGCGGCGCCTGTCGGCCCAGCACGAGCTCATCGTCGTCCAGATCGAGGACGACGACCCGCTGGCCCCCGGGCGCGGACGCGCCCACGATGTGGAGCTCTCCGGCGAGGTGCCCGCCTTCCTGCGGGAGGACAAGCTGCTGGTGGTCCGCCTGGCCCGGCAGGTCCTGGCCAGGCGCGTCGCCGTGACCGGCGCCCTGGACGCCCGCCGCATCGAGTACGTCACCATCACCGACGACGCCTCCCTGGTCGATCGGATCGCTGACCTGCTCGCCCGCCAGCGCCTGGCTTCGTCGAGAGGGAGGCGCTGAGCAGTGGAGATCAACAGCCCGGTGCTCATGCCGGTGTGGATGATCATCGTCGCCGTCGTCGGTCTGGTCCTGACCGCGGCCTGGCTGCTGCGCTCACTGCTGGTCACCCGGCGCGACCGCAGCCGGGAGGTGGGCGACATCCCCATGGCGCCGGCCGAGCGCGGTCGGTGGGCCGATCGCGTCGAGACCGCCAGGGCGCGCTTCGCCGCCGGCGAGATCGATCTGCGCGGCCTGCACCTCGAGCTCGCCTCGATCCTGCGCGGCTTCGCGGCCGCCCGCAGCGGCGAGGACATCACGACCGCGACGGTGCGCGAGATCCTGGACATGTCCGACACGGCCGGCCCCAGCGACGTCGAGGACCGGCTCAGGCTCGTGCGCCGCCACCGGCGTCCGCTCGACACCAACCCGCTGGGGCACGTCGGCGAGCTGCTGGCGGTGTGGGAGCAGCCCTCCTTCGACCGCGATCCCGAGGCCGCGGCCGAGGAGGCAGTCACCGAGGCGAAGGAGGTTGTGACCCGATGGTGATGACCTGGTTGACGTGGGCCCTGATCGCGCTCGGCCTGCTGGTCGGTGTGCTCGCCGCCACGGGCAGGATAGCCCGGCCGCGAAGGGGCCGGAGCAAGGAGGCGCCCAGGCGCATAGCCAACTCCGCGGTGCTCCTGTCCACTCCGCTTGTGCGCGCCCGGGTGCGCCGACGCCGGTTCCTGCACGCCCTCCTGGCCGTCCTGGTGATCGTCGGGCTGGTCGCCGCCTCGATGGTGGCGGGGCGGCCGGTGAACCGCTCCGTGCGCAGCAGCGCCCTGGCCAGCCGCGACATCGTGCTGTGCCTGGACGTGTCCACCTCGATGCTCTCGGCCGACGTCGAGATTCTCGACACCTTCAGCGACCTGCTGGACACCTTCGAGGGCGAGCGCGTGGCGCTGGTCGTCTGGAACACGACCGCCCAGACGATGGTGCCGCTCACCGACGACTACGACCTGCTGCGCTCGCAGTTCGACGAGGCCTCGGACGCCCTCGACTTCCGGCCCAGCAGGCTCAACCCCATGTCGGACAAGTACACCACGACCTTCAGCGGCACGATGCTGCGAGACGTCCAGGCGTCCTCCCTCATCGGCGACGGGCTCGCCTCGTGCAGCCTCGCCTTCGACACCAACAAGGTGGAGGACCGCTCGCGCTCGATCGTGCTGGCCAGCGACAACCAGGTCGTCGACCCGTCGGGCCAGCAGGTCTACTCCCTGAACGGGGCCGCCGACCTGGCGTCCGAGGAGAGCATCCGCCTGTTCTCCCTGTTCGGCTCCGATCGCCGGACCGTGGACCCGTCCCTGACCGGGATGACCCTGGAGCAGGCGCGCGACAACCTGAGATCCGTGACCGAGAAGTATGACGGCTTCTTCTACGAGGTCGATGATCCCGATGCCGTCGAGGGGATCGTCAAGGAGCTGGAGGCCGACCAGGCCACCGTGCTCGAGGGCGACACCGAGGTGCGGATCACCGACGTGCCCCAGAGGCCGGTGGCCTGGCTCGTCGCGGTCGTGACCGTGCTGCTGGTCCTGACCGCCTGGAGGCGCGCATGATCTTCGAGCCGATGTTCAAGAGCGGGGGATGGCCGCTGGTCGTCGCCGTGGCCGTGCTGCTGGCGGCGGCGCTGGCGTGGTCGGGGCGCTGGCTCCTGCGGCCCGGGGCCGACCCCGGTTCGAGGTGGACCTGGGGCAGGCGCGTGGCGCTGGCGGTCATGACGGTCCTGATCATGGCCGGGCCCAGCGTGTCCGTCACCCAGACGCGCCCCATGTCGAACCTCGAGGTCTACCTCGTCGTCGACCGCACCGGGTCGATGGCGGCCGAGGACTGGGCCGGCGGCCCCGGCAACGGTGGGGGCACGCGGCTCGACGGCGTGCGGCAGGACCTGACCGCCATCCGCGACGCCTTCCCCTCCGCCCGCTTCTCCATCATCGCCCTGGACACGTCCGCCGCGCGCGAGCTCCCGCTGACCTCCGACCTCGACGCCGTGACCTCGTGGATCAACTCGTTGCAGCAGGAGCAGACGGTGCGGTCCAGCGGGTCCTCCCTGGAGAGGGCGCTGCCGCAGCTGTCTCAGGACCTGCGCGCCAGCTCCGAGAACAGCCCTGAGGCGGCCAGGCTCGTCTACGTCCTGTCCGACGGGGAGCCCACCGACGACGGCGCCGCCGCCTCGGAGGCCGGCGCGGCCGGGCTGTCGTGGAACCAGCTGGGCTCAATGGTCGACGGCGGTGCCGTTCTCGGCTACGGGACGCCCGACGGCGGCCAGATGCGCGAGTTCGAGGTCGGGCAGACCCCCGACCCCGGTGCGGACCCGAAGTACATCATGGACAAGAGCACCGGCCAGCCCGCGATCTCCAAGCCCGATACCTCCGAGCTCCAGAACGTGGCCTCCGGTCTGGGAGTGCACTACTTCCAGCGCACCGGCGGCAGCGACGACGTGCCGACGAGGGACTTCACCAACGTCAATGTCACCGAGGTGTTCTCCGACGGTCGGGAGCGCTCGCGCAGGCACACCTACTTCACCTGGCCCCTCGGGATCGTCGTGGCCATGCTGCTTGTCCTGGAGCTGGTGGAGCTGGGTCGCGCCGACCAGGCCGCCGCGCACCTGACCCGCTCCGTGGAGGGCGACGACGCTGCGCCGAGCAGAGCAGGACCGGGCGGTCCTGCGCCGGGCGGTCCTGCGTCGGGAGGCCCACCGGCCGGACACCCCGGCAACCAGGCCGTCGCCGTGCCCGGCGGTATGGTGCCGGTCGTTCCCGTACCAGGTGGCGTCGTCCCCGTCGTCGCGCCGGGCGCTCCGGTGCCGGGCGGCGTCGTCCCCGTTGCCGCCGTGCCGGGCGCTCCGGTGCCGGGCGTCGCTGCGGCACCCGGTGGGGCCCCCGGCTACCCGGGGACTCCCGGGAACCGGACCGCCGCCGGACCGGGCTCACCGATGGGAGGAACGCGATGAGCTCGCCGCAAGTCCCTTCCGCGCCCGAGGGCGAGATCAGGACGAGCTCGCCCGCCTCCTCCTCGGAACCTGATGGAGCCGAGGACCCGCGCCGCAAGGCGGCTCGGCTCCGCCGTCGTCGGCGCCTGCTCGCCTGGGGAGGCGTGCCGGCGGTGGTGGTGACGGTTGTGTCGGTCTGGATGGGCTTCGTCTTCCTCATGACGCTGGCGGCCAACCGTGCGGCGATCGCCGGAGACTATCCCACCGCGGTGAGCCGCTACGAGAAGGTGGCGAAGGTCAATCCCTGGCTGGACAAGTGGCGGGTCCACTACAACCTGGGAACGGCCCGTCTGCTGAACAACGATGTCGACGGATCCATCACCGAGCTGGAGGAGGCGCTCACGACCGCGCCCGCGGCGGGCATGGTCACCGTCCAGCTCTCGGACGGGACGGAGGCGCAGATCCGCGACCCCGACGCGCCCGAGTGCCTCGTGCGCGTCAACCTGTACATCGCCTACCTCTCGCGCGCCGGCAGCGCCGCCGATGCGGGTGACGAGGCCGGTGCCCGGACCGCCGCGGACCAGGCGACTGCCGCCGCCGGGGAGTGCGAGGTCCCGCCGCCGCCGGACCCGTCGCCCACGTCGAGCTCGGACCCGTCGAACGACCCCTCCAGCAGCCCGTCGGACGAGCCGTCGGGCGATCCCTCCAGCGACCCGTCGAGCGATCCCTCCAGCTCGCCCTCCGAGAGCCCGGAGGGCACGCCGACCCCCGACGCCGGCGAGACGCCGACGCCGGCATCGCCCAGCCCCTCACCGAACGATCCGCAGCGCGACAAGCTCAAGGACCGCAACGGCCGCGCCAACGGTGGCAGCACGAAGAGCCCCGGGAACACCCGCCAGTGGTGACCGACGGCGCGGGGTCCTCGGCTCCGTCCGGCCTGCGACGTCCGCTCGGCGCCCCGCTGGAATCGGTCGGAGCATCAAGAGCATCACATGGCGGTCGTGCGCCCCGCACCTCGCCTGCTGCGCCGGCCGCAGGGGCTGCGCGCGCCCGGAAGGGCCGATTCATCAATTGGTCAGCGGTAACTGTATAGTCATCGTATGCTGACTATTGCGTCGCGAGTGGATGTGATGAATCGGTTGGGCCGGGCGATGGCCGATGCCACGCGATCGCGGATCCTGCTGTCACTGCTGGCGGAGCCGGGGTATCCGGCCCAACTCGCGCGCGAGCTGGGCCTGTCGCGAACGAATGTGTCGAACCATCTGGCGTGCCTGCGGGGCTGCGGGATCGTGGTGGCCGTGCCGGAGGGCCGCAGGACCCGCTACGAGATCGCGGACCCGCACCTGACGCGGGCGTTGCGCGCGCTGGTCGATGCGGTCCTGGCGGTCGATGACGGGGCGCCCTGCGATGACGCGGACTGCGATGTCCCGATGTGCTGCGGCCCCGGCGCCGAGTCCCCCGCCGATGTCGAGGTGGAGGCGGTCCGGTGAGTCGGGGCCGCTGCCGCTCCCACGCGCCGATGGCCGCCGAGCCGGTCGACTCCTGCTGCGGGACGCCCGGGTCCGTCGATCGCGGCGGGGAGCACGAGGCACCGGGGCGAGTCCCCCCGTGGTGGTGCGATCGTGCCCTGGCGCTCCCGGTCCTGTCGGGCCTGCTGTGGCTGGCGGGCCTGGTCCTGGAATGGGCGGGGCTGACTGCTCTGGCGCTCGGCGCGCACGTCGTCGGGATGACGGCGGGCGCGTGGAGCTTCGTTCCCGCTGCGCTCAAGCGACTGCTCACCGCGAGGGGACGCGAACGGCTGGGCGTGGGCCTGCTGATGACGCTCGCCGCCGTCGGCGCGGTGCTGCTGGGCCACGTGGGCGAGGCCGCGGCGCTGGCGTTCCTGTTCTCCATCGCCGAGACCCTTGAGGATCGGGCGATGGACCGTGCCCGACGAGGGCTGCGCGCCCTGCTCTCGCTGATCCCGCAGACTGCTCGCGTCTTCCGGCTGGACGGAGAGCGGGTGATCCCTGCCGCCGAGGTCCACGCGCTGGACGTCCTGATCGTCGGGGCCGGTGAGCGGGTCGCGACGGACGGCGTTGTGGTCTCCGGCAGGTCGTGGATGAACAGCGCGGCGATTACCGGCGAGTCGATCCCGGTGGAGGTCGGCCCCGGAGACGAGGTGCCGGCGGGGGCGGTGAACGGCCCGGGCGCCCTGCGCATCGAGGCCACCGCCGAGGGGCGGGACAGCTCGCTGACGCAGATCGTCCGTCTGGTTGAGCAGGCGCACGCGAGCAAGGGCGAGCGCGCCCGCCTGGCGGATCGAATCGCACGCCCCCTGGTGCCGCTGGTGCTGGCTGCGGCGGTGCTGATCGCTGCAGCCGGATGCCTCATGGGTGATCCGGGCACCTGGATCGAGCGCGCTCTGGTGGTGCTGGTGGCGGCCTCGCCGTGCGCGCTCGCGATCGCGGTGCCGGTGACAGTAGTCTCCGCAATCGGCTCGGCGAGCAGGCTCGGAGTGATCATCAAGTCCGGGAGCGCGTTCGAGCAGCTCGGCACCATCGGTCGAGTCGTGTTCGACAAAACCGGCACCCTGACCCTCAACAGCCCCCGAGTCGTCGCCGTCCGCGCCGCGGACCACTGCGCCGAGGCTCATGTGCTCGGACTCGCTGCCGCGTTGGAGGCGGCCAGCAGCCATCCGCTGGCCGGCGCCGTCGTCGCGGCGGCAGCGACCAGGCCGGAGGCGGCCGGGGTCCGCGAAGACCCCGGTCACGGCCTCACCGGTGCCGTCGACGGCTGCCGGGTCCGGGTCGGCAGCCTGCGCTGGATCGACCCGCGGGCTCTCGCCGACCGGGCTGCGGACATGGCCGGGCAGGGCATGACCGTGATCGTCGTCGAGGCGGACGACCAGGTGGTGGGAGTGATCGGTATTCGCGATGATCTGCGGCCCGAGGCCGCCGAGGCGATCTCCGCCCTGCATGCTCGGGGGGTCTCAACGATGATGCTCACCGGCGACAACACTCGTACTGCCGACGCCGTCGCCGCCCTGGCCGGCATTGGCGAGGCTCATGCCGAGCAGCTCCCCGCGGACAAGGCCGAGCGAGTCCGCCGCGCTGCGGAGCAGGAGCCCACGGCGATGATCGGCGACGGCATTAATGACGCCCCGGCTCTGGCCTCGGCAACGGTCGGCATCGCGATGGGCGCGACCGGCTCGGCTGCGGCCGTGGAGTCGGCCGATATCGCATTCACCGGTACCGATCTGCGACTGATTCCGGACGTCCTTGCTCACGCGCGCCGGGGCCGGGCGATCATGACCGGCAACATCGGTCTCGCTCTGGCGCTCATCACCATCCTGTTCCCGCTCGCACTGCTCGGTGTCCTCGGACTCGCCGCCGTCGTGCTGGTCCACGAGGTCGCCGAGGTCGTCGTCATACTCAACGGGTTGCGCGCGGCGCGAGCGCCTCGACGCGCAACCGGACCTGTCCCGGCCCGGCGCCGCCGGTGGGCGGGGCGCGCAAGCG
>ERZ773022.2811-NODE-2811-length-10167-cov-12.909612_pt1 | contig 10167 bp, 7 predicted proteins | sample MGYA00580839_ERZ773022 | MGnify/ENA primary metagenome ERZ773022 (study PRJEB29015, sample SAMEA2738020) | human oral metagenome | biome: human oral; feature: human-associated habitat; material: dental | place: China | collected 2044 ... | reverse complement strand
CGCTGACCGCGACCGGGACCGTGATCGGGACGCTGCCCTACATGGCGCCGGAGGTCGTCTGCGGGGAGAGGGCGACACCGGCGTCCGACGTCTACTCCCTGGGTGCGGTGATGTACGAGTGCGCCTGCGGGCGGCCGCCGTTCATGGCCGACACGGTGCCCGCTCTCCTGGTGGCAATCACCCGCGGTGACTACCCGCCGCCCTCCTGCGCGGCGGAGCTCAGGGACCTCATTGTGCAGATGCTGGACCCCGACCCCCGCCGGCGCCCCACTGCCCAGGACCTGCTGGTTAGGCTGGCCGCGATCCGCACGAGCATCACGAGCGAGGCGGCCGAACGCGTCCAGGCCGAGGCAACCAACACCAGCATCAGCGGTGTCAGGGGCGAGGCCCGCGACGAGCAGCCGACGTCGGCCACTTGGCGCCTGACGACGCCGAAGACACGGCCGTACACCGACGGGGCCCCGCGGTCGAGTCAACCTACGGCGACTGAACTGAGCAATGCCTGTTTTTCGCATGCAGAACACTCTAAAAATGAAAAAACAAAATCCGAAGAACAATTAATAAGCAGTGAAACATTTGTTTTTTGGTATTTCTTTGGAGCATTTCTTGTCGTATTTCCATTAAGCTTCCTGTTTAGGGTGATTGCCGGACAGGGGGGAGATGTACGTGCGACCTTCGAATGGGTGGAGTTTACTGCATCTATTTTTACGATTCCTGTAGGATTTATTTCGATTGCGCTGCTGGCCATCTTGCTCAATGTTTTTGAGAAACTTTTTGGCGAACTAAGATGCAATGTCAGCATGTTTTCGGATATTTCGAGTGCTTTAACATGGTTTGCAAGCAGCATGCTTTCGTATGCGGCCGCCGTCAAGTCGCTGTCTTCTCTTTCCGGGGTTTTTGATCTGCCCCGCGCGTTTCATAAATACTTCGATATTCCCCTCTCCTTTCATGAGACTCTTGCGTCAAATCCCGGATTATTTAGCGCCTGGTGGTCGTCCGCATCAATTATGTCGCTAGTTGTTTGGCTGACGGGACTCGGTATTATGTGGATAAAACGTCGGTCGCACGACTCGCCTACCCTTGCGAAGGGCTCGGTCGAGGTTATGCAGGACTTCACCGTGACCACCCCCATTAAGGGCCGTTCGGTGCCGCTGAGCGAGGTCACCGACCCGATCTTCTCCCAGGGCCTGCTCGGCCCGGGCATGGCGATCGTCCCGGACTCCGGGCCGGTGGTCTCCCCGGTGGACGGCGAGGTGCTCGTCGCCTCCCCGACCGGCCACGCCTACGGGCTGCGCTCGACCAGTGGCATTGAGTTGTTGATCCATGTCGGTGTGGATACCCTCGAACTTGATGGTAAACATTTCAGGCCTCGGTTCGGGGTGGGAGATAAGGTTTGTCGTGGGCAGATCCTCGTGGATGTAGACTGGAAGGCTATCAAAGCCGCTGGCTATGAGACGGTGACCCCAGTCGTCGTCACTAATGCCGTTGTCTTCGATGCAATAAGGAAGACTTCCCCGGCTGAGACCGTTCCCAGCGACGTATTGTTTTCGGTGGTTCCTATCAAAGCGTCGTCGGGATCCCGATTGTGAGGTGCCCGCACCGACACCCCCCGTCCGCCGGAGGCCGCTGGTGCAGTGAGCGGCTGCTCTCCCGTGCAGATGCCACAACAGCTTGCCGGGTGTGGACGCTGGTGGCCCGGATCAGGCGAGCGAGACCGGTCAGGACGTCGCTCACCTTCCGGGCCGTATCCTTGTCCTTGCGGATCTTGACGTGTCTGCCTCTCGGCTTGGACACGGCCCCCACCTCCTCCCTGGCTCCTTAACTTCCCCGGCAAGGACACTGGGTGTTCCGGGAGAAGGTGCCGGAGAAGGCCCCACCAGTATGCCGTGCGGACTGCCCGACCGGCCACAGTCCCGGCATGCTGATACGCCTGTCGCCCTACGGCTCCGCGTGCGGTCCCATGACGGGTGGGGCCCTGAGACCCGAAGGATGTGCATGAGCTTCAAGGCCCATCTCGTGGCCGTCTCGCCGACGGTGCCGCGTCTCGACATCCTTGCGCATCCGGAGGGCGGGCCCGAGGGCGCGCAGGCCTTCATCGACCGGTCGATGCCCGGGTGTCCGTCAGAATGACATTGGAGGCCCGGAGCGTCGTGCCCCTCAGAGGAATCCTTGCGATCATGCGGTTTCTCTCTTGCGTGTCTGGGCCCGGAGGGGCCAATGTCATTCTGGTGGACACCTGCCGGCTCGGAGTCGCTCGGCGTGCGACCCGTCCCTCCTTCGCCGGAATGCGGGCCCGCCATCCACCGTGGAGCACCCTGCGATGGCTCGCGCATCAGCGACGGCGCCCGCGGCTGAGGCGAGGTCGGCGTGGAGGCCGGGCGGGTGTGGACGTCGGCGGTTCGGGTGGGTCATAATGATGGGGAGCCACCCGGTTGGGCCCGGACGGCTCCCCTGGCAGACGGCTCAGCTGAACCACCTGCCGAGGGCATCCACAAGGACACCAACGGCCCGGACCAGGCGAGCGAGACTGGTCAAGATGTCGCTCACCTTCCGGGCCGTATCCTTGTCCCTGCGGATCTTGACGTGTCTGCCTCTCGGCTTGGACACGGCCCCCACCTCCTCCCTGGCTCCTTAACTTCCCCGGCAAGGACACTGGGTGTTCCGGGAGAAGGTGCCGGAGAAGGCCCCACCAGTATGCCGTGCGGACTGCCCGAGCAGTCCAGCCGCGAGCACAGAGCGGTGCCCTGTTGCCGCGGGAAGGATCAGCGCGGCTCGTTCTCATCGGGGAGGAGCGGCGGCGTCACCTGCCCGTCACGGTTGATGAAGCGCGCCGGCGGAAGCGGCTGCGCCTGTTCCAGCTCATCGAGGAGGGCCAGTGCCGACGCGCTTCCCACGACCCGTTTCGAGGGGACGAATTTCAGCGCCGTGGAGTTGATCGCGATCTTCTCGCCCGCTTGAGCCATGCGGCTCGCCATATTCATCAGGGGATTCGAGCGCTCGCCCTCGTCGATCTCTCTCTGGAGAAATTCACGGCATTCTTGGACGTCTTCCTTCCAGCTTCGCAGCTCGCGCTGGATGAGGCGCTCGTGCCACTCGAAATTGTCGCCCATCGATTCAATGATCCACCCCGGCCACTGGGCGCAGAAGGCCTCAATCCCCATATCGTCGTCCATGAGGGACCACCAGCGCAGTGATCGCTCTCGGAAGTCGATGTGCACGCCCGTGCAGGGTCGCTCGTCGCGCGGCTGGTCGTCCCACAGCAGGGGCTCTCCTGCGCGGGAGCGTTCGAGGATCTCAGCTGCGATGCGACGCATATTGATGGGCCCCAGCTCCGCAATGACGTCGAGGGTCCCTTCGCCGCGCCACCTGAGGAGCTCGCCGTCCTCGAGGACCGCGGAGAACGCGTCGGCGGGCTCGAACTCGTCCCAAGGACCGAACCACGACGCCCCTTCCATCGTCTGGGTATCGTACGCAGTGCTTGTGAAGAGGGAGGCCGGGTCCACCCCTGCCGCCCAGAGCGTGCCGCGTGTGCCTTCGGGGGACCAGATGGCCGTCCACCCCGGCCAGGTTCTCTCTACCAGCGCATTGATCAGCCGTGGGAGGTAGAGCCCCTCGCTCTCCTCGGCCCACACGACCGTCTTCGACCTCAAGTCGATGAGCAGGGTGCCCTCGATCCATACGGCGCCCTTCCAGTCGTGCGGGGTATCGACGCCCATGGGCTCCATCTGACGCACGCGGTGCAAGGTGGCGTCGAACCCGTCGAGAGCGATGTCGCCTCCGATGGTCTGCGCGGCCCAGTGGTCGTAGTAGATCTCCGATCCGGACTCGGTCTGGACGATCACTCCCAGCCGTGAACCCACAATGAGTTTCCTTTCTCCTGCACGCCCTACTCGGCCACGTGGATTTCGGGCGATACGCCCAACAGCCCACTGAAACGGTCGACGTGACGGAGTGTGCGGGTGTGCGCCGGAGATGGGAGGTGGCTGTCGCGTGAGCCGATACTCTCTAGGAGCTCGGTGAGGTCGCGTCGGGTGCCGTCTTCCATGGGCCAAGTGTGCTGCAGGGGTGCGACGCGAATCCGCAGCGGGACGCTTTCGTGGCCTGCATGAAACTGGTGAAGAGTCAGGCGGCGCATGGCATGATCGCTCATACGAGCTGTCTCACCCAGAGAGGCCTGTTTGCGGAATTAAATAGGGTTCCGAGGGCGACATTGGAAATGTTTAATATATGCCAGTTTGATGTCTATTTCTGGTGCATATGTGTGAAGTATGCCAGGTTCTGAATCCGGTGTCGCTAATTTGGATTGAGGGAGAAGTCCAATTTTTAATCCACGTTTAATTCCTTGTCGCCTAGACGGAAAATTAGGTAAAAGAAGGGACGGGTAGGACGCTTCGTGGTGTAGCAGTCGTTTCGAAATGTAGGAATTAGGTCGTGAGTTTTAACTATACGTCAGAGGGTTCTGGACCTTAAGGTGCGGCGCTTTAAGGAGTTTTATGAAAAGTCGGTAACTTCGCTGAAGTCGATAAAGTCTTCTTCGGGAGCCCAGGAAAATTTCTCATGCCGCAATTCCGATAACCTTGTCATGCGAATACGCATTGGCGCTGTATTTAAGTTAAATTGGCCGATCGACAGAGAATGTTTGCTTAAGACTGACAAAAAAGGTTCTCCACTACCTCGCGTTGCGACTACTGCCTTGCCGTTTCTCGAGGGTTCCTTGCCCCAAGCTGATCCGGCAAGAGTGGCGCGAGCGAATCTCCCGGGAATGCGTCTCAGTGAATTGGGTGCCCATCGAATGACGAGGGCGCCTTCGAGTCCCATCGGCCATAGTGGGAAAAATGGCATCATTGGACCGCTGATCGGGCGAACGTAGAATAACTTGTCCTTCCCTTTTGCTGATTTCATCAACGCCCTGGCGTGTTCGCCCGAGTAATATATTGCTGCAATGTGCACAGAATGGTATGGAAGATTATCTTCACTCCATAAAAGAAGATTCCCTACCTGGGCGCCAGACGTCGGCTCCGGGAGGTGTGATATGTCGGTAATAGTATATGAAAATAGCTGAATCTCCGATGCGTTTTGAAGCGAAGCAAAATGCTGCCGCAAAGATAGTGAACCGGTAGTCGTTCCGCGAATACCTACCACTCCACTTTGATGATAATGAAATTTCGGTAACTCTCCATCGGGAAGTTGTTGATAATGGGTCGGTAAATATGTTGGATTCGGGGAGAATGTGGAGGGGCAGTCTCCGATCTGGAACAGGTTCCACGAGTCTCCCGGTGAGCTGGTCGGGACAACCTGAAATCCTCCGTCTCCATTAAAAAAGAAAGTCAGGATATGATGCATGACGCCATTGGGAAGGCTGATAAGCAATCGTCTAGACGCCTTGGCCGCCGTTTTTGAATATGACATCGGATTTTCTCCTTTCATGTTAAAGTCATATTTTTACGCCGCGGTACTCAAGAACCGAAGGGTGCTGTCAGAAAAGCGAGCAAAATTTATCGTACTCGTGGTCTAGTCTGTCTGCTAAATCCTGTCGTCTGAACGTGAGTACAGGGCGGCGTATGTTGTGGGTTGAACAAAGACATGCCTCGAGATTGTTTGAGGCGCTCCCAGAAGACCAATGAAGATTAGTACTTACCTCAGGTGGGTATAGTTCTGATCAGCCCGCTGAAACGGTCGACGTGGTATGCGAGCTCGTCGGCCACACGGTGCTTCTTGGTGTCGAGAGTGTCGGAGCCGGCGGTCCTGCGGAACCGCGACATGGGCGGCAGGATGCGTGAGACGGCGGTTCCTTCGACGCCGATGCGTGCGAGTCCCTCCAGAGCGGCCGCCACGAGCCGCCTGGTCGGCTCGGCCTTGAGACGCTCCTCGGAGATGAGGGCATCGAGCTCGGCTTGTTGGCGGCCCGTAATGTGGGCCTCCCACTGGGCGGCGACGTCGCCCGTCGAGGACACGGAGCGGACGAAGTCTTCGATGAGGTCGCGCTTGTTGTGCAGGGACGGGCTAGAGGCCAGTGCGCGTGTGATATCGACCGGGATCTCGCGGTCGCCGCCGTCGAGCTCGCCGCGATGCTTCTCGACGAGCATGAGGACGTAGTCGACATTGACCTCGACCTGCTTGACGAGCTCGATCTCGAAGACGAGGTCGTCGTTAATGACCTCCTTCTCCGCCGTTCTCGTCCGCCGCAGCTCCTGGTAGAGGTCGACGTAGACGCTCTTGTAGTCGTCGAGCTCGCCGACGTCGAGGACATCGGCGTCGGCGAAATCGTCGAAGCTCGTCAGGATGTTGCGCAGCCGCAGGATCGCCCCGAAGAGCCGGATGAATCGCTTCTGCTCGCTCTCGGAGGCGATCACTCCTCCGGGTTTGAAGCCCGCGCGCAACTCGCTTACCTTCTCAAGGTACTCCTGGAGGTACTCGGCGTAGGGGCGCAGGAGGACGAGTCCGCCGGCGTCCTTGTCGCCGAACAGGGCGATGGCTTCGTCAGTCTGCTCCTGCAGGTTGCGGAAGCAGACGACGTTCCCGTATGTCTTGACGGAGTTGAGGATCCGGTTGGTGCGGGAGAAGGCCTGGATCAGTCCGTGGGTGCGCAGGGGCTTGTCCACCCACAGGGTGTTGAGGGTCTTGGAGTCGAAGCCGGTGAGGAACATGTTGACGACGATCACCAGGTCGATGGCCTTCTTCGTCAGACGCTCGGAGATGTCCTCGTAGTAGTTCTCGAATCCCTGGGCGTCGGTGCTGCAGCTGGTGGCGAAAGTCCGGTTGTAGTCGCCGATGGCGGCGTCGAGGAAGGCGCGGTCGTCGGCCGACAGGCGCGTGGGGTCAACAGACTCCTCCCCCAGCAGTCCTCCGGGGGCGTCGGCGTTCGGCGCGCAGGAGTAGATAATGCCAACCGTCAGCCGCTGGTCGACGGGCAGCCCCTCCTGCTGGCGCTTGAACTCGCTGTAGTACTCGCGTGCCGCCCGGATCGATGCCGTGGCGAAAAGGGAGTTGAAGCCGCGCACGCGCGCATCGTGGAGCGTGTAGGAGCTGGCGCGCTTGGTCTTCTGGGCGAAGTGCTCGCGGATGTAGCGCACCACCTGACTCAGGCGCTGTGGGGCGAGAAGGGCCTGCTCGGTGTCGATCCCGGGGACCTCGCCGTCGCGGACGTCGTCGGGCATCTTGATGGTGTCGATGTAGTCGACACGGAAGGGCAGGACGTTCTTGTCCCGGATGGCGTCGACAATTGTGTAGGTGTGCAGCTGGTCGCCGAAGGCCTGGGCGGTGGTGCGCAGGTCCAGCTTCCCGGATGTCCCGGAGTTCTCGGCGAAGATCGGGGTCCCGGTGAAGCCGAAGAGGTGGTAGTTGCGGAAGGTCTTGGTGATGGCGGTGTGCATGTCGCCGAACTGGCTGCGGTGGCACTCGTCGAAGATGAGGACGACGTGCCCGTTGTAGATGGAGTGCCTGCGGTGACCGCCGACGAAGTTGGAGAGCTTCTGTATTGTGGTGACAATGATCCTCTGCTCGGGATCATTGATCTGGGCGGCCAGCTGCGTTGTGGACTGGTTGGCGGAGACGGTTCCGGCGGAGAAGCGGTTGTACTCCTTGATGGTCTGGTGGTCGAGGTCCTTGCGATCGACGACGAAGAGGACCTTGTCCACGTCCTCGAGGCCGGCGGCGAGCTTGGCGGTCTTGAAGGAGGTGAGGGTCTTGCCGCTTCCGGTGGTGTGCCAGATATAGCCGCCGGCGGCGGGGGTTCCGGTGCGCTTGTTGAGGGTGGAGGTGTTGATCCGCTGGAGGATCTGCTCGGTGGCGGCGATCTGGTAGGGCCGCATGACGAGCAGCTTCTCGGCGGTGGTGAACACGCAGTAGCGGGTGAGGACGGCCAGCAGGGTGTGCTTTGCGAAGAAGGTCCTGGTGAAGCCCTCGATATCGGCGACGGGCCGGTTGCGGGCGTCGGACCACCAGGAGGTGAACTCGAAGGAGTCGGAGTTGGCGGCCTTTGCCTGGCGCCGCCCGCCGGTGTTCTCGGTGACGTGGTCGAGGCGGGTGGTGTTGGAGTAGTACTTCGTGTCAGTGCCGTTGGAGATGACGAAGACCTGCACGTAGCCGTAGAGGCCCGAGCCGGCCCAGAAGGAGTCGCGCTGGTAGCGGTTGATCTGGTTGAAGGCCTCGCGGATGGGCACGCCGCGGCGCTTGAGCTCGACATGGACCAGCGGCAGGCCGTTGACGAGGATGGTGACGTCGTAGCGGTTCCTGTGTGTGCCGGTGTCGACGACGTACTGGTTAGTGACCTGGAGCCGATTGTTGTGGATGCGCTTCTTGTCGATGAGCCGGATGTTCTTGAACTCGCCATTGTCCCGGCGGAGGACCTGGACGTGGTCCTCCTGGATACGGCGGGTCTTGTCAATGATGGAGTCATTGGAGGCGGCGATGGAATTCCTGAAGAATCGCTTCCACTCCGCATCGCTGAAGCGGTAGTCGTTGAGGGCCTCGACCTGGGCGCGGAGGTTGGCAATGAGGTCGTCCTCGGTGTCGAAGCGGACGTACTCGTAGGCCTGGGCCTGTAGCTGCTTGATGAAGGCGGCTTCAAGGGCGGCCTCGGACTGGTAGGTGGTGCGGTCGCGCTCGGCGGGCTCGTACCGGGCGACGACGGTGGATTCCTCGGTGAGAATGACGGGTTCGATGCCAATGGCGCGGGTGTCGTGGGTAGTCATCCTTCTGCGGTCCTCTCGCTGGGCGGAGTCGGCGGGGCTGGTGAGGCGGCCGGCAGGTCGCGGTTCTCCCAGTCCCCGTAGGCGCCGCCGTCCCAGAGCCATGAGAGGCGGCCGTTGCAGGCGCGCCCGGTGGCGATGGCTCCGGCGGCGGATGGCGAGGCGAAGGGGATGTCCCGGGTGACGACGGCGGTGGCGCCGTCGAGCGTGATGGAGCCGTCGGCGACGAGCTTGGCGTGGCGCTCACGGTAGGCGGCGTAGGCGCGGCGGGTGCTCGGGGTGCGTCCGACGCCGGTCCACGCGGCGGTCACGCGGGAGCCTTCGAGGAGGAGGAACTCATCTCCGACGACGCGTGCGCGCGCATCGATACCGTTGCGGACGACGGTGAGACGGAAGACCGGGGAGGCGTCGGATGCGGGTTGCGGCGAGGGATCGGGGGCAGTGGATGCTGCGGTGCGCAGGACATTGACCCCGAGGACGGGGAGGATGCCGCGAATCTGGGCGAGGAAGGCCTCGGCGTCGGAGACCTGGGCCTCGGAGAGCCTGCGGGGTTGAGGCCTTTGCCTGTTGTCGGGCAGGGAGCAGCGCTCGGCACGGGTGGCGATGTCGAGGAGTCGGGCCTCGAGGTAGCCCCAGTGCCCTTCGTTGAAGGAGTCGTCCCGGCTTGAGATGAGGACGGCGCGGTCCCACCAGTCGCGGTTGCGGTCGTGGTCGCGGAACCTGGCTGTGAAGGACTCGGTACGTCCGATGTAGCAGGTGGTGCTCTCAATGGATGAGGGGTCTTCGCCCAGGAGGAGGTAGACACCGTTGCGGTTGGCGTCATCCCGGGCGAGGAGGCGGGTGAGGTCGGAACGGGAGCCTGTGAGGACGTGGCCGGTCCAGCCCGCGACATCGGCGGTGGTGATGCCGCCGGGCTCCCCGTCGACGAGGAAGAGTTCGATGTGCTTGCCGCTCACCCTCAGACCGCCTTCTCCGGGAACGTGAGGAGTCTGTCCCGGTAGTACTCGTACTGCTGCCGACGCGCCTCGATCTCCGCCGGGATCCCAGACGAGATATCGGAAACAAGTGAGTCGAAGTTTCCCAAGATGTCGGCAATCCGTCGCTGCTCCGAGAGCGGAGGAAGGGGGATCGTAATCTGCTCAATACCGCGCGCTGAGAGTCGCTTGACCTTGGCGCGCGAGACGAACCTGTCCTTCTGGCGATGATACTCCGACGTGCGTAGAACATGTGAGATGTACCGCGGATCCTGCTGGTGATGGAGGGCGAAGGAATCATCGTGATAGGCGACGGGGTGATTTCCGAGCCACGCTACGCCGATCCCGACCTCCTCCACAGTCTCTCCGACTCCAGCGATAATAACGTCGCCTGGCTCAGCGTATCGGAGACTCTGAGGCTTATTCATAGGGTGTAGGTGAATATGATTCCGAGGACTGCGGTGATGGTTTCCGGGAAGGTTTCCGGTGGTCTTCTGTAGCCG
>ERZ773022.2810-NODE-2810-length-10168-cov-10.825274_pt1 | contig 10168 bp, 8 predicted proteins | sample MGYA00580839_ERZ773022 | MGnify/ENA primary metagenome ERZ773022 (study PRJEB29015, sample SAMEA2738020) | human oral metagenome | biome: human oral; feature: human-associated habitat; material: dental | place: China | collected 2044 ... | reverse complement strand
ACCCGTGCTACCGCCGTGAAAGGGCGGGGTCCTGGGCCGCTAGACGATGGGGGCCCACTGCCCTTGGCGTCGTCGCGCCTCGAACCGGGTAGAACAGTATGGGGCCGGACTCCCTCCGCGCAAATCTCCCGGGCGTGAGTCTGCTCACCGCGACGCGGTGTGAGAGGCTCGGCCCATGAGCCCGGTGCACCTGTCCGACGAGGAGTTCGAGGCCGCCGTCGGCAACGCCCTGGACGCGATCCCCGACGAGCTCGCCGCCGAGATGGACAACGTCGTCGTCCTCGTCCGCGACGAGCCCGAGCCCGAGCTGCTCACGGAGGCCGACTACGACGCCGACGGCCTGCCGACCCTCCTGGGCCTGTACGACGGCGTCCCCCTCACCGAGCGCGACGACGCCTGGTCGATGGCCCTGCCCGACCGGATCCTGGTCTTCAAGGGGCCGCTGGAGCGCTGGTGCTCGACCCGCGAGGAGCTGGTCGAGGAGATCGAGGTGACGGTCATCCACGAGGTCGCCCACCACTTCGGCATCGACGACGACCGGCTCCACGAGCTCGGCTGGGAGTGACCCGGCCGACCCCGCGCGCGTCTCATGGCGGGGGCGGGAAGTGGAATAGGGTGGCGAGCATGGACGACCACTTCCTCACCGGTCCATGTTCCTCTTCTGCGCACCGGACGGTGGGCCGCCGCCCCGTGGTCCTTTCCGGCCTGCTCGGGGTCGCGGCCCTGGCGGGGTGCGGCACGAAGAGCCCGGAGTCCGACTCCCAGCCCACGGGCGACCCGGACGCCACGAGCCCGGCCGCCGAGACGGTGGAGTCCTCGCCCGCGCCGGACCCCGGAGCCACCGCCTCCTCGACCTCGGGGCCGCTGGGGGGCTGGACCCTGGAGCAGAAGGCCGGCCAGCTCCTCATGGTCGGCGCCGAGACCTCGGGCGATCAGGCAACCGCGCTCGACGCCGTGTCCACCCACCACGTCGGGAACGTCTTCATCGCCAAGCCGACCCGCTCCGGAGCGGGCTCGGTGCGCGACATCGTCGCCTCCCTGACCGGCCTGGTGGGCCCCGAGACCACCCACGACGCCCCGATGCTCGTGGCCACCGACCAGGAGGGCGGCCAGGTCCAGGTCCTGGGCGGAGACGGCTTCTCCGACATCCCCCCGGCCTCCGAGCAGGCGGCCGCGTCCGGGGACGACCTGATCGCCAAGGCCCAGGGGTGGGGCCAGGAGATGGCCGACGTCGGGATCACCATGAACCTGGCGCCCGTGGCCGATCTCGTCGACATCCCGAACCCGTCGGACAACGGCCCCATCGGCAAGTGGGAGCGCGAGTACGGGCACGATGTTGAGACCGTGCTGGACCGCGCCACCGCCTTCGCCCAGGGAATGGAGGACGCCGGCCTCATCGCGACCTACAAGCACTTCCCCGGCCTGGGCCGGGTGACCGCCAACACGGACACGGCGAGCGGCGTCACCGACGACGTCACGGCGCGCTCGGAGGACCCGGCCGTGTCCGTCTTCGCCGACGCGATCGGCAAGGGCGCCAAGGTCATCATGGTGTCCTCGGCGATCTACTCGCTCATCGACTCCTCCGCGCCGGCCCTGTTCTCCTCCGTCGTCGTCACCGACATGCTCCGCGGGGACCTCGGCTTCACCGGGGTCATCATTACCGACGACGTCTCCGCCGCGGCCCAGGTGCAGGACCGGACGCCCGCTGAGCGCGCCGTCCAGGCGGTCAGGGCCGGCTGCGACATCGTCCTGGCCTCGGCCGACGCCGCCGTCGTCGCAGACATGGCGCAGGCGCTCGTCACCGAGGCGCAGGGCGACCCCGCCTTCGCCAAGCGGGTGGACGAGTCCGCCGCCCGCGTGCTCGCGCTCAAGACCGAGTCGTAAGCACGTCAGGCCCGCGCCCGGCCGCTTTTCCGGGCGGGCTCGGGCTCACCTGTTCACCGTTGTCCCCTCCGAGGGCCCGTTGGTGTCGATGTACTTGGCGAAGCAGTGCTCGGCATCGAATCCCTGCGCGTCGCACCAGGCGTTGGCCTCCGCAGCCGTGCTGTACGGGGTGCCGGCGATCGTCACCCAGTACTTGCCACCGGCGTCGAAGACGGGCCAGTCCTCACTGTACAGGAGCTTGGCGGTGGGGTACTTCTGGCGCAGCTTGAGGAACTCCTGGAGCGTGGTGCGGTTGTCCCAGGTCATGCCGTCGGCGGTCATCCCCGGCTTCTTAGAGGACAGCTGCGCCACCCACTTGCCGGTCAGGTCCTTGGTCACCGAGGGGCGGTCGTGGTCGACCTGCCACTTCAGGGACGACTCCGCCGCGGACTCCTCGGAGGCCGAGTCCTGACTCGTGGTGGAGGCCGACGCCGACGCCGACGACGGGTTCGACGAGCCGGAGGCACTCGGGACGCCCGCGGTGGCCCCGCTCGTCCCGGAGGCGCGGTCCGGCGTGCACGCCACGGTGATGGTCTTGACATCCAGGTCGTCGGCGGTGCGGAAGAAGTGCCCTTCTCCGAAGCGGAGCATCAGCGTCGTTCCGGAGTCCGGGATCACGAGCGGGGAGTCGGAGAAGTCGAAGTCGCCCGAGGCGACGACGGCGTCGGCCGACCCGGTGCTGTCGGACCGCGACGGCCCCTTCAGGTCAATGTGGTTGGCCGTTCCTCCCAGGACATCGCCGCTGGGGCACGAGGCGGTCACCTTGACCTCCACCTTGAGCTCCCCGTCCCCGTTCTTGACGGATGTGGGGGTGAAGGTGGGGGCGCTCCCGCAGGGTGTCACGTAGTTCGTGGCACTGGTCCCCGTGGGATCAACGGAGCCGGGCGTTGAGTCCGAGGCCGTCGAGTCGCCAGCCGCCTTTCCTCCGCCCCGGTGAGCCTTGTGGCCCTGGCCGGGAAGGCTCAGGGTGATGGGGGTGTCGTAGATGACGCTCATGAGGAACCATCCGCCTGCCCCACCGGCGAGCAGCAGCGCCAGAATGACCACGATGATCACCGGCTTGCGAGTTCTTGAAGGCGACGGCGCCGAGCCGAGGGACCCGGCCGTCTGGGCCTGGGTCGGGACGAAGAAGCTGCCAGGAGCAACCGCGGGCTGAGACGCAAAGCCCGCCGAGAGCGCGGTCCCCGGTGTAGAAGCAGGCGTCTCCGGGGGAGGCGCGGGCACCTCCCCCAGCGAGACTCCCTCCGGCGCGGCTTCATCCGCAGACGACTCAGCAGGCTCAGCCTCATCCGCGAGCGACTCAGCCACCTCCTCCGGCGCGGCTTCATCCGCAGACGACTCAGCAGACTCAGCCTCATCCGCGGGCGACTCATCAGGCTCAGCCTCGTCCAACGGCGAGTCAGGCGACTCAACGGGCTCGTCCGATGCGTCCGCCTCAGACACATCCTCGTCCGCCCCAGCCGAGGCCCCCTCCGGCGCGGCCTCATCCGCAGGCGAACCAGCAGACTCAGCCTCACTCGTCCCCGCCTCGATCGTCTCCGTAGGCGCGCCGCCATCGGCCCGGGAGTCGGCAGGCTCAGCCTCGTCCGACGGCGAGTCAGGCGACACAGCGGCAGCCTCGGGCTCAGCCACATCAGACGGCGACTCAACGGGCTCAGCCTCATCCGCGGGCGCATCAGCGGATTCGTCCGATGCGTCCGCCTCGGGCTCAACCTCATCCGCCCCGGCCGAGGCCCCCTCCGCCGGCGGCTCACCCGCCTCCTCCTCCGGCGCGGCCTCCTCCGCAGACGAACCAGCGGCAGCTTCAGCCTCGCCCGACGGCGAGTCAGGCGACACAGCAGCAGCCTCGGGCTCAGCCTCGCCCGACAGCGAGTCAACGGGCTCGTCCGATGCGTCCACCTCAGACACATCCTCGTCCGCCCCGGCCGAGGCCCCCTCCGCCGGCAACTCACCCACATCCTCCTCCGGCGCGGCCTCATCCGCCGACGAACCAGCAGGTTCAGCCTCGTCCGACGGCGAGTCAGGCGACTCAGCGGCAGCCTCGGGCTCATCCTCGCCCGACAGCGAGTCAGCGGGCTCAGCCTCATCCGCAGACGAACCAGCGGCAGCTTCAGCCTCGTCCGACGGCGGGTCAGGCGACAAAGCGGCAGCCTCGGGCTCAGCCTCATCCGCCGACGACTCAGCAGCCTCAGCCTCTCCCGCCGGTGGCTCGACCGGCCCTTCCGGCCGAGCGTCTCCAGGCACGCCCTCTCCGGCCTGGGGCACCGCCTCCGTCTGCGGTGCAATACCACGTGCCTCGAGCGCCAGTCGCACGGCCGGCTCCTGTATACCGGACAGCCATTCGAGCAGACTGGGATAGGTCGTGGGATTCGAGGCCAGTGCCGCCCACAGGTCGGGCCTGTCCTGGGCGATGGCAGCCTGAAGCCTGTAATCGGTTGTCTGCGCTGCAAGGGACTCATCAGCCACGGCCACCGCCGCAGCAAGCTGTTCGGGATCCATGCGGGAAGCCTTCCAGAAGATCGCTGCCGTGCACTCTACAGCACAGCATCCCCCATCCGTCCGCGAGTACCGTGTCTTAAAAATTAGACAGAGCAACACAGAGCAACAGAACCCTGCTGCCAGGCGGGCCTCCGCCTCCTCCCCTCGACCTCCCCTCGACTGCGGCCCCGAGGTACGACCGCGTGAGACAGCAGGTCCGACCGCGCCTCGCCAGGGACGGCCCGAGACCCGGCCCCCGAGCGTATTCCCGCCGCAAGCGCGGCACTTCTCACCCCGCCAAGCGATACAACGCGCTGTCCCCTCCCCGGCGGCCTCCGATAACCTCCAGGCATCATGCCGATGCCTCTGCTGCACGCCGCCGGACGGCTCATCCCTGCCCCTGATGCACCCCTGCCGCAGCCGCCGTCCTCCCGCGTCCGGGCGCTGCTGGGCTGGCTCGCGCGCCGGGCCGCCGGACCGCTGACGGTGGCGGGCCTGGCCGCCGTCGTGTCCAACACGATCCAGGCGATCGTGCCCACCTTCCTGGGGGCCGCCCTGGACTCGGGCATCGAGAACGGGCTCAACGCGCGCCTGTGGGCGATCTGCCTGAGCCTGCTCCTCCTGTTCGTCGTCTACGCCGTCGGCGACACCGCCCAGTCCTACTTCGGGATATCCGCCTGGATGCGCACCAACTTCGACGTCACCCGGCTCGTGGGGCGCCAGGTCTCCATCACCGGCGCCGACCTGCCCCGCCAGGTCTCCACCGGCGAGGTCGCCTCGGTGGTGGCCTCCGACGCCCAGTACATCGGCAACTTCTTCGAGCGCCTTCCCCCGCTGATCGGCTCCGCCGTGTCCTTCGCGGTCGTGGCCGTGCTCATGGTCTCGGTCTCCGTGCGCCTCGGCCTCATCGTGCTCATCGGCATGCCCCTGGTCGCCTGGATCGTCACCCTGGTGATCAGGCCCCTCCAGCGGCGCCAGGCCGTCCAGCGCGAGGCCCAGTCCGAGGTCACCACCATCACCACCGACACGGTCGCGGGCCTGCGCATCCTGCGCGGGATCGGCGGCGAGGATGTCTTCGCCCGCCGCTACCGCGAGGCCTCCCAGGAGCTGCGCCGGCGCGGGGTCGAGGTGGCCGGCACGCAGTCGGTGCTCATGAGCCTGCAGGTGCTCCTGCCGGGCCTGTTCGTCGCCGTCGTCGTGTGGGCGGCCGCCCGCCTGGCGATCGACGGGGCCATCAGCGCCGGCGAGCTCGTCACCTTCTACGGCTACACGGCCTACCTGTCGTGGCCGCTCATGGTCTTCTCCAGCTCGGTGCAGGACTACACGCGCGCCATGGTCGGGCTGCGGCGCCTGGGCAGGCTGCTCGACGTCGTCCCGGCCGCGGGCACCGCCGCCGAGCGCCTGAGCCTGGATCCCGCCGACGGCGCGGCCGAGGAGGGCGAGATCATCGACACGGCCTCCGGGGTGCGCTTCGCCCCGGGCCGCATGACCGCCGTCGTCGCCGCCGATCCCGAGTCCTCCGCCGCCCTGGCCACCCGGCTCGGGCGCTTCGCCGACGCCGGCCCCGTGGTCACCCTGGCGGGCCGGCCGCTGACCGACATGCCGCTGCGCGACGTGCGCGCCTCGATCGTGGTCTCCGGCGCCACCGCCGAGCTGTTCACCGGCACGCTGCGCGAGGGGCTCGACGTGCGCCGCGCCGCGCCTCCCGAGCCCGTCGGCGTCGAGGCGCTCGTGGCCGCGGAGGCCGAGCGCGCGGGCGTCGACGCCGCCGACCAGGACGTGCGCGCCGCCGCCGAGGAGATGCCCGGCGACGATCGTCTGCTCGCGGCCCTGGAGGTCGCCGACGCCGGCGACGTCCTGACCTCCCTGGACCGGGGCCTGGCCGGCATGATCACGGAGAAGGGCCGCTCCCTGTCCGGCGGCCAGCGCCAGCGCGTGGCCCTGGCCCGCGCCCTGCTGACCGAGGCCCCCGCCCTCGTGCTCATCGAGCCGACCAGCGCGCTGGACTCCCACACCGAGTCGCGCGTGGCCCGTCGCCTCCATGCTGTGCGGCGGGGTCGCACCACCGTCATCATCACGGAGTCGCCGCTGGTGCTGGAGGCCTGCGACGAGGTCGTCCTGCTGGGCGACGACGGCGAGCAGACCCGCTCCACCCACCGCGAGCTGCTCGCCCGCGCCCACCGGGGAGACCCGGACGCGCTGGCCTACAGGGCCGTCGTCGCCCGGGCCTACGGCGAGCAGCCGGACGACGGCGCCGGCCGGGGCCCGGGAGACTGCGCCGATCAGGGCGGCGCCTCCGCGGCCGGGGCGGTGACGAGCTGATGGCGCTTCCCGTCGCTCCCGGCAGAGTCGCCATGCGCAAGACCTTCCGGATCATGGCCTCCTACCGGTGGCGCTTCGCGGGCGTGCTGGCCCTCCAGGTGGTCGCGGTCCTGGCGACGCTGGTGGCCCCGCAGCTGCTGGGCCGCCTGGTCACGCGCGTCGCCGCGGGCACCGGCACCGTCGGCTACGTCGACCGGGTCGTCCTGGTCATCGCGGTCGTCACCATCGCGGGGGCGATCATCAACCGCTTCGCCCAGATGCACGCCCGTACGCTCGGCGAGTCGGTCTTCGCCGACCTGCGCGAGCGCATGATGAACCGCGTCGTCCACCTGCCGCTGAGCGCCGTCGAGTCCGCCGGCACCGGCGACCTCGTGGGCCGCACCACCAACGACGTCTCGCGCATCGAGTTCCTCGTGCGCGTGGGCATCCCCCAGATCATGGTGTGCACGGTGACGATCGTGTTCACCATTGTCGCGGCCGCCGTCAGCGACCCGCTGCTGGCGGCCGGGCTGCTCGTCGTCGTGCCGCCCGTGTGGGCCATGATGAGCTGGTACCTGCCGATCTCGGTGCCCGCCTACCGCGCCGGCTCGGCGGCCTTCGCCCGTCTCAACGGCGCGGTGACCGAGACCGTGGAGAATGCCGAGACCATCGACGCCCTGGGCATCGGGGCGCGCCGTGAGGCGGTCATCGCGGCCTCGGTCGAGGAGGCCTGGAGCCTGGAGCGGTACACCGCCGAGCTGCGGCTGCGCCTGTTCCTCGTTCTCGACGTCGCCTGGCGCGCGCCCGTCGTCGTCATCCTCCTGTGGGGCGCCTTCCTGGCCGCCGGCGGGCACGCGAGCCTGGGGGCCATCACCACGGTGTCCCTGTACGCCATGGAGCTGCGCAAGCCCATCGCCCAGCTCATGTTCTGGATCGACCTGATCCAGATCTCGCAGGCCTCGCTCTCGCGCATCCTGGGCGTCGAGGAGGTCCCCGCCGACCGCGCCCCCACCGGCGAGCTCCCCGACGGGAGGCGCATGGTGCTGCGCGACGTCCGCTTCTCCTACCGGGAGGGCGTGGAGGTGCTCCACGGCATCGACCTGGACCTCGTACCGGGCGAGCGGCTCGCCGTCGTCGGGCCCTCGGGGTCGGGCAAGTCGACCCTGGGGCGCATGCTGGCGGGCATCAACCCGCCCACCTCCGGGACGGTGACGGTGGGCGGGGTGCCGCTGACCGACCTGACCGAGACCGAGCTGCGCCGCCACGTGGCCCTGGTGACCCAGGAGCACCACGTGTTCGTGGGCACCATCGCGGACAACGTGCGCCTGGGGCGCCCCGACGCCGACGACGCGACCATCCGCCGCGCCCTCGAGGCCATCGGGGCGGACGCCTGGGTGGACGGGCTCACAGACGGTATGCGCACCGTGGTGGGCTCCGGGCACCTGGCGCTCACCCCTGCCCAAGCCCAGGAGGTGGCTCTGGCCCGCCTGGTGCTGCTGGACCCGCACACCCTCATTCTGGACGAGGCGACCTCGCTGCTCGACCCGCACGCCGCGCGCACGCTGGAGCGGACGCTGTCCACCGCGCTGGCGGGACGCACGGTCATCGAGGTGGCGCACCGGCTCTACACGGCGCAGGACGCCGACCGGGTGGCCGTCGTCATGGACGGGCGGATCGTGGAGCTGGGCACGCACGCCGAGCTCGTCGCCCGTGGCGGGGAGTACGCGGGCCTGTGGGAGGCCTGGAGCCAGGACTAGATGATCGGCTCCTGAGTGCGGAGCGCGCCGGATGGGCCGCGCCGGGGTCCGGAGAGCGCCGGTCGGAGCGTGCGCCTCAACGTCAACGTACCTTCGTCACGTGAACGTGCCTTTCTCCTATCCTTCTGAGCTCTACCCCTAGAAGGATGGGAGAAGAGTACGTCCATGTTGGAAAGGTACGTCCACGTTCCGCCTCGGCACCGGCCCGCAGGGCCCGGCCTCGGCCAAGGACCCAGGAACAGCGCCGGGAACGCGAGGCGCCGAGCAGCCGGGCACGCCGGCGGACCGGACGTCGCTTGCCGCGCTCCTTGGAATCTCATCCGGATGCTCAGCGCCAAGGGGACCAGCGCTTACCGTGCTCATTCGTTCCCTCCTGTACGGCCGCATGAGGCGCAGTAAGGGGAAAACAGGCGTGGTAGGCGGAATGACGCCGTATGAAGCCGCGCCCAGAACCCCGCTCGCCGCCGAAGCGGTACACCATCGACGCCTGCCATGTGAGACTCTGTGCACGGTAGATTCATGCACGACGCTCGCCGCCGCGAGCACCCGCACCGGATGAAGGTCGATCCTATGACCCAACAGCCCCAACCTCCTCGCACACCGCCCGCATCGGCGGGACCTCGCCCCGGTCAGCCCACGATCGGCGAGCTGGTCAGCCGTATCTCCGAGAACATCTCGGACCTGCTCAAGGGCGAGATCGAGCTGACCAAGGCCAAGGCCCTGCGCGTGGCGAACACCGCGGGCGTGGGTGCGGCCCTCCTGGTGGCGGCCGCTGTCGCCGCCCTGTTCGGCCTCGGCCTCCTGCTGGGCGCCGTCGTCGATCTGCTGTCCCTGGTGATGCCGGTGTGGGCGGCCAAGCTCATCGTCGCCGTCGTCCTGTTCGCCGCGGCTGTGGCGGCGGCGCTGCCGGGCAGGGACAGGCTGAAGGCGGCCAAGGCCGACCTTCCCGAGCCGCAGGTGCGGCTGCGCGAGGACGTCGACGCCGTCAAGAAGGCCGTCGCCTCCGGACTGGAGAAGGGTGGCCGACAGTGAGCCCGACGCAGCCGCAGCAGCCGGGGCAGCCGCAGCGGCGAGAGCAGCCCCCCGCCGGGTCCCCCGAGGCCATCGAGCTCGCCCTGGCCGTGCGGCGCGCCCGGCTGGCCGACGACGTCGAGGCGCTGGCCGCCGTCATGGCTCCTGCGGCGCTGGCATCGACGGCGCGCCGGTCGGTCCAGGACACCGCCGCCGAGTGGCGCAGGCGGGCCAAGATCCGCACGGCCCGTCTCAAGGCGCGCGTCGGACGGATGGGGGACGACCCGCTGGTGCGCAGGGCGCCGGCCGGTTCCGGCTCCTGCCCCATGGGCTGCGCGCGCCTGAAGGCCGCGATCGCGGGGCTCTCCCCCGGCCCGGTCCGCGACCGACTGGTCCGTCTGGTCGAGGACGCCCGCGATGGCGAGCCCGTCTCGCTCGCCGTCGTGACCGGCACCGTCGTCGTACTGACGGGGGTCGGCGTGGCCGCCGTCATCAAGGCGGTGCGCCGGTGAGCGAGCGGCCCGGGCAGGGCGGCGCGGCGCAGGCGCCCGAGGGCCCCGAGGACATTGAGGCGAGGCTGCGAGCCCAACGCGAGACGCTGGCGGCCAGCGTGGACGAGCTGGCGGCGCGGGTGGACCCGCGGACCCGGGCGCGCCTGGCCGGGGAGGACCTGCGCGGTCGCGCCGACGCCGCCGCCA
>ERZ773022.2808-NODE-2808-length-10177-cov-4.709346_pt1 | contig 10177 bp, 8 predicted proteins | sample MGYA00580839_ERZ773022 | MGnify/ENA primary metagenome ERZ773022 (study PRJEB29015, sample SAMEA2738020) | human oral metagenome | biome: human oral; feature: human-associated habitat; material: dental | place: China | collected 2044 ... | reverse complement strand
GCTTACTATTATTCAACAGAGCTTTCTTTATAGTCAGGCATTTCGATATGGAGGAGAAACTTCAGCAGCCATTATGGCAGTATCATTAAGAATACAAGCTTTTTCTTTCATTCCGCTATGGGGAATGAGTCAAGGATTACAACCCGCTATTGGTGCCAATTTCGGAGCGAAGCAATATAATAGGGTGAAAAAAATATTTAATGTTTTTACTATTAGTTCAATCGTATTGGCAGCTTGTTTTTGGATACCAGCAGAAGGATTTGCTAAACAGATTCTTAATTTATTTGGATTGTCTGATGAAACACTACTTTTAGCGGTTCCAAACTTTCGTATAATGTATAGTATTTTCATTGTTTATGGGATAATGATTATGATTATGACATTTTTCCAAGCGATTGGAGATGGTAAAACAGCTGGTATTCTAGTTATGTTAAGGCAAGTGATTTTATTTATTCCAACTATGATTTTCCTTCCGCACATATTTGGAGCACAAAGTATTTGGTATGTTATACCTATAGTTGATGGCATTGTTATATTATTGGGATTGCAGAGATATTTTACAACAGTTAAGAAAATGAAATAGCTAATAAATTATGTAGAAGAGCAGCAAATCGAAAGGTTTACTGTTTTTTCTTGTTTATTATAAAAAGAAAGGAATCTCTATTCCTTAATGTGAGCATACCGAATTTATGATATAATAATAGTAGCACTATACAAGGAGGTTTACCGTGACTCTTGATGTAAATAAAGATAAATTAACAATTTTAGGGATTCCCTTTGATAACTTTTCAGATTTTGATACCGTCTGGTATGCTATTGGGTCATCAATGATTGAAAATTATGAACCTACTGTTCAAGATGTGATTGATTTAAAAACTTATGTTGTCAATAGACGAAAGGAATTGAATATTGGTTAAAAATCAATACGAAAGCTATAAGTACATTGACCCTAATCACCAATATACTTATCCAAATTCCACAGTCTTAATCAACAAACAAAATATTACAAATATTGAAGAAGCCTACCGGAATGAGCATTTATTCGTTACTAGAAGGCTTGCAGACTTGCGCTTGAAAACCATAGAAGTCTACTCCATTAGTGATATTTTAGCCATTCATAAATATTTATTTCAAGATGTCTATGCTTGGGCGGGACAATATCGCAAGGTGAATATCTCAAAAAGCGGGAATCCCTTTATGCCAATACAATCTTTCAATACTGCCCAAGACTATATCAACCATCTTATTCATTCCTATCATCAAACTGCCAACTCAAAAGATGAAATAATTAAACATTTAGCAAAAATTCTTGATAATCTTAATTATTTCCATCCCTTTCGAGAAGGAAATGGACGAACTCAACGAGAAGTTATTCGTTCCTTAGCACTATTAAAAGGGTATTCTGCACAAATACGAGTGGAACAAGATGATGAAGTTTACAACCTTTATATGGATGGAACAGTCTATGGAGATTTAAGAAAATTAGAAGAACTACTTTGTAAAATATTGATAGAAATTTAAGAAATAATTGTTTAACATCATAGGCTACAATGATATATTAAAAATTCTCAACTGCACAAAAATGAATACGGGCAATTTTTAGTTATTACCATATAGTTCTGTGGCAACTTCAAAATTTAAAAAAGCAAGAATCAATGACGATTCTTGCTTTTTATCTAGTCTACTTCAACTCCTTTTGTATTAGGAGAGTCCATAACAATAGGATTAGTAGTTCTTGTAATTAAATATCCTCCCAATGTACCACGGTTAGAGTCATATGTATAAAAAGTAGTATATTGGCTATCAAAGATAGTTGCCTTTCCAACACTATTAAAGCTAGTATAATCATATAAAGGTCTTTGGGGTGAAGCATTCCGTCCTTCAAATACTAAATAATTAAATCTCTCACCAATAGTCTCATTACCAGAGGCATCAGTCTTAATGTTTACTTTCAAATCTTGACTCATTACATCTTTACCAACAGATTTCTGCAAGTGCTCAAGTGAAGCTTTCTCTTCAGGATAAGTAGCTTCCTTTAAATATGTAATCCAATCTTGTTTGACTTGCTCATACCATTTTGAAAGCTGTTTTATGATTTCTTTGTCAGACATTTTGCTGATATCTCCAAGCTTTAAACTATCTGGTACAGAGTAAATTTTAACCTTACCTTTATTCACCAACCAAATATCAGATATTTCTTTATTTTTATCTACTTCTGAAACTCTATACCATAATTCATTTTTAGCTGTCTTAAAATGTTCATAAATACCAACTGGTTTTTTAAATTCATTTGTTGCTGATTTTTCTGTCTTTTGAGCAGTTTCTGATTGCTTTTGTATCGTGGAGCAAGCACTCAATATCGTTACTACAGATAAAGCTAAACAGATTACTTTTACAATTTTTTTCATATACTCCTTTATCCGTTTCTTCCACGTTTTCTACGTACACCAAAGCTAAGACTTGCTAAAATTCCCATACCTATCAATGCCAGCCATGAACTTTTTTCTCCAGTTTGTGGGAGTTGTTTGTCAGCTCGGCTATAAATATAGCTTGAGTGAATGGTTGGGCGAATCTTTTTGCTTGTGGTCATTGGTTTAACAGCTTGACGCATTGAAAGAGCTTGTGCTTTTTCTTCTGCTGCTTTCTTAGAAGCAACCCACTCCTCATAAGCCTTTTTCACCGCCTCATACTGGCTATTTGCATCCCGTTGGTCTCTCAACAACTCTGCTAATTTGCTACGCTCTACATTCACTTTAGCAACGGCTTCCTTATGCTTCGCACTTGCTTCCAATTGTTTTGATACCGCTTCACCAAGCAACTTATCTGCATTCTTATACATGACCAGCAAGTTTTGTTGATCGTTCAACTTACTTTCAAGCGCCCTCGCTTCCGCAGCCAATTTAGCTTCCATGTTCTTCGCAGCTGCCACCGCTTGTTCAGCGGCTACCAATTTGGCATCTTCACTCGCTTTGCTTGCTTTCAGGGTTGCTAAGTTGTTTTCAGCTGCCGTCAAGGCTTGTTCTGCGGTACGAAGTGCCGCTTGTTTTTCTTTGATAGATGCGTTCAAGTTGGCAACCGCTTTGTCTGCCGCATCTTTACGAGCTTGCGCATCCTTGCGAGCAGTCGTTGCTTTTTCAAGGGCTTCATTAGCCGCTGGTGTAGCGTCTTTCACCCCGGTGAGTGCTGCCAATTTGGCTTTGGTAGCGTTGAGCATCTGTTGCGCTTCCATTGCTTTGGTTTCTGCTTCACGAAGGGCGGTCGCAGCCTTTTGAGCCGCTTCTTCTTTAGCAGCCAAGACCGCTTGCGCTTTTTGCAATGCAACTTGTTTTTCTTGAATCGATGCGTTGAGGTTGGTAACCGCTTTGTCTGCACTCGCTTTGCGGGTTTCTGCGCTAGTACGCGTTGCAACTGCTGCACGGTGTGCCATTTCAGCGCTAGGTGTTTGGAGCGCTTGGTTGCGTACAGTAGCCAATTCGCTTTGTGTCGTGCTCAGTGCTTGATGAGCTGCATCAAAAGCAGCTTGTTTAGCAGTCAGAACCCCATTGGCTTCATTGAAGGCTGTGAGTGCTGCTTGAAAGTCACTTTCGGCTTGAGCCAAGTCTTTTTCCAATTGCGTCGTGTCATATGGGTCTGGTAGGGCATTATCATTTGTTGCAAATGAAACAGAGTGTTCTCGCGCAGCACCATTTGGTGTTACACTGGTTGCAACTCCTACGACATGTTGGTCATTATCGGATTCTGTCAACATATTGACAATGTGACCATAATTTTGATTGTAATCGGTTCTAAATGTACCCAAAATTGATTCAAAAATGTAGCGATACATCTCTGTCATGGTTGTGGTACCAGAACCAATAAATCCGATATTTTCAGATGTCCAGTTTGTTCCACCTGCTGCACTACCTTCATTTAATGCATCACGACTGTGACCAGATGACAATGGTTTATTTTCTTTTGCATATGCTTCCGCAATTTTCATTACAGATGTAATAGCATCTTCTGTGGTATATGATTTCGCATTTGGACCCCAGATTTGACGACGCATTTCTGTTAAAACATGCGCATAATATTGTGATAGGGCACGAACTTGGTCACGTGTTGGATGGGCTGGATCAAAAGTTGATGGATCTGTTGGTACTACAGGTGCTTCATATAATCCAGCTTGTTGTTCAAACCATTTATCCATAGAATCGAAGAATTCATCTTTTGCTTCTTGACTTCTACCAGAATCTACAAACTTCTTATAAGCTGCAATCATTTCTGGTGTGAATTTCGGTATTTTAGATAACTTCTTCTTAGCATCCAATTCTTTCCGTAAAGCATCACGTTTGGCTTCGGCTGCTTCTTTAGCTGCTTTCTTGGCTTCGGCATTTTTCTTGGCTTCCGCAAGGGCATTTTCGGCGTCCGTTTTAGCAACCTTTTGGTCTGCTTCTTTTGTCGTTAAGTCTTTGATTTTGGCATCACGATCGGCGTCTGCTTTCTTGGCTTCGTCCAATTTTTGAACGGTTTCCACTTCTTTGGTTTTGGCGTCAGAAAGAGCCTTCTCAGCGGCTTTTTGTTCATCCAAGACCTTTTGGGCACCCGTCCCGTCAAGGGCTGCCTGAGCTGTTTCTACTGCCTTTTTAGCGGTGTTAACGTCCGCTTTAGCTGCGCTATCGGCTGCCTTTTTCGCAGCAACATCGGTTGCAGTGTCGGTTGCCGTTTTGCTTTGAGTGGTTGCTTGGTCTTTCAAGTCCCTGATTTGGGTATGACGGTTGGCATCTGCCTTTTTAGCGGCTGCCAATTTTTGAGTAGCATCGCTTTCTGCCTTTTTGGCATCTTCTAAGCTTTTATTGGCTGCTTTTTGTTCATCAAGAGCTTTTTGTTCCCCGGTGCCATCGAGCGCTGCTTTGGCGGTATCGACACCTTTTTTAGCCGTATCAACTGCTTTTTGTCCAGCTTCTACCCCTTTTTGGGCTTGTTCTACCGCTTGTTTTTGGGTAGTAGCCGCGTCAGTCGCTTTTTGTGTGGCGTTAGCTGCGGTATCACTTGCTTTTTGATTTTGTGCAATCTCTTTTTGCGTATCGGTTACGCCTTTTTCCGCTTGGGCAATCGCATCTGGTGTAGCGGCAGCCTTATTCTTTTCCGCTTCGGCTACTTTTGCGGTAGCATCTTCAACAGCCTTTTGGCTGTTCGCTTCAATTTGAGCACTTTCAGCTACTTTCCCAGCTTGGTCGGTCACCGCTTGATCAGCTTGTTGCTTAATCCCATGCGCTTCCTCAACCGTCTTCTCTGTTGGGGTGGTGGTGACCGCAGCACCATCCTTTGTCAATAGAACACCGTCTAAAACTTTAATATTATGCGCCTTGGGTGCTGTTACATCAGAAGACAGAGTAGTTGACGGTTTGGTCAATTCTTCTGCTTGCACAGTTGCCCCACTAGCTACACCAAACGCAGCTAGTGCTATAGCCCCTGTCGCCGTACCTTTAATAACCTTGTTTCCCATAGTTCCTCCTGTTTTTTAACTTTTAGGAAGGCTTGACTACAAAGTCAAGCCTTGTTATATGTAGTATAACAAGCGTTTTTGTCAAGTATTTAGCACTTGTTTAGAACTATTTTAACACAAAATTAGTCTACAGACAATATATTAGATATTTTTAGCTTGTATACTGGTTATTTTGTACTTGTAAACTCTGTATCATATTTTATATACGAGGTTATCATTATGACAAAATTTTATTTACGGCAGTACATAGGAAAAAGAGTACGAACTTTACGAAAAATCAAATCAATGAGTCAGCAAACTTTAAGTGAAAAAGCAGATGTTGGAACGGATTATATTTCAAATTTAGAAACGAAAGGCTCTAACATCAAAATAGATACACTTGAGAAAATTTTGACTGCATTAGATTCTAATACCGTAGAATTTTTCGAAAGTCAGGTTAATACAGAAAATAAAGAACTTCAAACATTAGTTGATGATCTGCTTGAATTACCTTCACCTGCACAAAAGCAACTATTAACTGCTTTTCAAATTCTTATTAAGACAGTGAAAGATAAAAATTAAAACTCATTCAATATACAAAACACGAACAATCTTTGCTCAGTTAATTACTGAACTCACATTGTTCGTGTTTTATTTTTTAGAAGTCACTAATCTTGAAATTTAATTGATAAAAGATGATTTTAAAAGTTGAACTTATGTAGACTTAATGTCTAAGTGTAAAGAGTAAGAATTTATTTAAAATTTTTTCTTATTTCTCTTTATTCTTTTTTTCAGTTCCTTTGGAAATTCCTTATCTTCCATAATCTTTCCCATTTTATCTACATATTCAAGTGCCTCATCGTATTTATGCTGTAATTCTAGAACATAAGCTAAATTCACATAATGACGAAAATTTTCAGGCTCTAAAATTATCATTTTATCGCAAACTTTCTGTGCGTTTTCATAATCTGCAACTTTCACAAAAAATCTTCCTTGCAAATTCAGCATTTTTATTCGTGAAAGCTCCTTATTTTCATTCGTTGCATTTTCATAATTTAAAAGCAAAAGTCTTATTTCCTCATATTGTTCTGCTCTAAATAATATCTCAAAATAATCTTCAAACACGTAATCTTCCACATTTTCACAATTTATGGCAATATTATAATATTTTATAACTTCCTTTATATTATTCGCATAAGCCATTGTATCGCCCATTCGTGCATAAAGTGAAAATTCCTCCACTTCATTAAATTTAGAATTTAACAATTTTTCATATTCAGAAATCGCCTCGTCATATTTTCCCATCATTGTAAGGCAATCTCCCTTTTCAACATACGCTTCCGAACTTTCAGGCTCCATTTCTATCGCAATATTAATATTTTCAATTGCCTTTCTATAATACTTCAACAAAGCATAGGACATTCCCATATTAAGATACACAAAATAATTTTTTTCTATATCTAAAAATTTTTTATAAAGCGAAATCGCCTTTTTCAGTCTCCCAAGCGACTGATAAATAAATCCCAACGTAAAAAGCGTATCCTTGCTCTCAGGATACTTTTTATACAATTTTTCAGCATACTCCTTCGCTTCCTCAAACATCCCAAAATCTGTATAAATTTTGGAAAGTGTCATGAGTGCCGAATAGTTGCTTTCATCAATTTCAAGCACTGACTTCAAATACAAAAGTGCATCATTATACTTATAATTTTCTATTGACTTATCCGCTTCCTTCAATAATTCTTTAATATACATTTTTTCTCCATTTATATTTAAATTCTTCTGTAATTTACAAAAATCTATAAAACCCAGTTAATACAGTATTTTTCAAGATCAATTCCTTTATTTCAGGTTACTTCTAACAAATCCAATGATAATAATAAAATTACTTATTAATCATATTTACCATTTCCATAAATCTAGATGGCTCCCTATCATAAGGATTTGGCATAACATCATCTGTTATCATGAGCCATCCTGCATTTCTCTCTCTTGATAACCTTATAATTTCCGCATAGTCCTTAGGATTAGCACTATGCACAATATGCCAAATATGTTTTGCATTTGCCTTATCATTCTCAAAATTAGATTTCGGTTTCTCAAATTTGTTAATATACACATTTGCACTTACCTCACTTGTTACAAAAATATCCGCATAAGGTGAAATCGCATCAGTAATCGGTGCTCCTGGATTGGCAATCACGAAATTATTTTTAGACTTATTTTTCACATAATCAAAAACTTCCTTCATATAATTTACCTGTTGCAAAGTATCCGAAGCAATTTCATCAAAAAAGAATCCATTTATATTATCTTTGCCATAAAATTCCAAATATCTGTCAACTTCATCTTTTACTTTCCCAATATTTCTCTTTTGATAATTTGTCGGAATATAAGCAATATTTTTTATCCCAGCTTCCTTATTTTTTTTAATCTGAGCTGCATAATTCACTTCTACCTTTTTTCCTGCACCATTATTTGGATTTATCAGTACATAAGGAACCTTCTCTTTCCCCAGTATCAAAATATCATTCCAAAATGAATTTTTTCCATCTGGGTAAGTATACGTTGTAGCAATCACAGACTGTTTTATTTTCATATTATCTTTATTAATATTCTTATCTGAAAATCCATTAATTCCCAAGAGCATTCCAATCATTAAAAATATTTTCTTCATTTCCTTTTTTACCTTCTTTCAATTTTTTTATCAAATAGTTAAGATATATCATTTTAACATATTTTTTAGTTTTAATAAACCGACGGAGCTTTTATTTGTTCAACTACGACTGCCTGATGACTAGAATGAGGAATTTCAGAGTTGGGCAAATAAAAGTCAGAGTCTAGCCATAGGTATTACGTAGCGATTCTTGCCACAATTTTAATTATTAGAATGAACCTTCATTGCAAGATAAGGATTTGCGGCAATGAGCAATCCTGTGAAAATAAAAGAAAAAACATAATAAAAATAGTAAAAACTGTTATTAAAGAAATAATCTAATACTAAATCCCATAAAAAAATAGAAACTGTATTGAAAACAAGAAGTTTTAATTTCTTGATAAATAGTGTATAATTCAAAATTTATTAAACATTTACTCTCTAAATGAGTAATAATATTAATCCGAATAAATCATGATATTGAAATATGTTTTAAAAAAATTTTGCTATAAAATCAATATCTCCTACTATTCTCAAGCCTAAATTTCATATCCTTTCTTAACCTTCTCAAAGCCCACTTTCTCTCAATCTTAAAAACCTCCTCATTATCACTCCCGACTTTATAATCCACATAATTCTTTATAAATTTTTCCACATCTTCCCTTGACTCACTCCGAATTTCAAACTCATAATCCTCATTTAAAGAAATTTCCCTGTTTTTTTCAAGGCAGTAATAAAGCATATCATTGTAAGTCTGCTGTGCCAAAATATCCCGTGCCTTATAATATGTGGATTTATCGGTATTTGTCATTCGGACTGCCTGTTTTTCTGAAACATACGGTTTATTTCTTATTAAATCTGTCATTTTCTGAAATTTCTGATTTTTCTCATTCATTCTGCACTCAAAACACATTTTTTCATTACTTTCCTGCAAAAATAGAATTTTACAATTCTCACACTCTATATATCCAATACTTTTCAAATATTTTTCTCTTTTTTTCAATTTTATTGCAATTTTTTCCAAATTTCTAGCAATGTCCTCATACTTTTCATCAATTTTATTAATATTCTCATGAATTTCCTTAATTTCCTCTGGAGAAAGTATAATATCCTCTATTCTTCCTGTAATTTTATTTTCTGCTTCAGTATTTACTTCTTTTTTCCTAACATTCCCTCTTGGAATCTCCCCAATTCGAATTGTCCCTCTATTTTCCTCATTTTCAATAAGTTCATCCAATAAATCACGTTTTACTTTGTAATTTATTTTCATAAACTCTATATTTTCCACAAATTCTCCATTCAAGAAAGTATTTATTTTTTCCTTTATAACTTCTTTACACATTATTGTTGTATGATAAATAACATTATCATTAATAACTACAACCAAATTTCTATTAAATAGTCCCTTCGGATAAGTTTTTTCACCAATTGGACCATTTACAATTTGCTTCCAACTTTTCTTAATTTTCAAAAAAATATATTTCTCATTTTTTAAAAGTGAACTTTGCTTTTCAATCGCCTCTAATGCCAAACTTTTTAATTCTTTAATTTCTTCCATTTCTCAACCCTTTTATTTATTTTTTTTCTACAACTTTTCCCTTTTCCACAATAAATTTTTTCCCTTCTATTCCCAAATCCTCTGTCGAAGTTATAAAACATTGGATTTTTTTATTTACAAAATAACTTAAAATACTTTTTTTTCTGACTTCATCAAAATATGAAGCAATGTCGTCCATCAGAAATATCGGATATTCCTTTTTTTCCTTTATTAAAATATCAATTTCTGAAATTTTTAGCGAGAATATTATAGATTTTTTCTCCCCTTGTGAAGAATATGCCTTTGCATTTTTCCCATTCAGCTCAAAGATAAAATCATCTTTTTGAGGGCCAAGCAGGCTATATCCAAGAAACTTTTCCCTCTCGCTTTTCCTTTTACATAACATTTCAAATTTTTCCTTCAGTTCTTCCCTAGTCTTCTTTTCCACATCCCCAAGAAAACAGTCATATTTTAATTTTAATTCTGAATTTTCATCAAATAATTTTCGATAATTCAAGTT
>ERZ773022.2805-NODE-2805-length-10181-cov-17.097571_pt1 | contig 10181 bp, 8 predicted proteins | sample MGYA00580839_ERZ773022 | MGnify/ENA primary metagenome ERZ773022 (study PRJEB29015, sample SAMEA2738020) | human oral metagenome | biome: human oral; feature: human-associated habitat; material: dental | place: China | collected 2044 ... | reverse complement strand
CCGGCATGGTGGGGGAGGCGTGGACCACGTGGGGGCAGAAGTTCCACGACGTCCTTGCGGATGATCCCCTTCGGGCAGCAGCCAGTCAAGCAGCGGGGCGGGAGGTTGCCCTGGCGGAGCTGCGTTTCGCCTACGACCCCGCGGTCTCGGCAGTGCTGGACCGGGCGGCCACCGCCCTGGGCGAACTGGTCGTGCTGGCCAAACAGTTCTGGGGGCCGGAGAAGATTCTTTTGACCGGTGAAGGCATCGTCCACTTCGAGAGCCGCATGGACCTCGTGCGGCGGGTCATCGTCAACCGACGTTTTGAGGACATCGATCCACCTGAAATCGTCGTAGCGGAACAGGACTTCCATGCATGGGCACGCGGAGCAGCGGCCCTTGCGACCCGATTGAGCCTCGAGTACTGAGGGCATCAACCGAGCTTGATCCCTTCCCCGACACGATGGGCCAGGCCATCGGCAACAAGGCTCGCGATGCAGCGATCCAACTGAACGGGGTCGTGCCAGACAAGGTCGTGTGGCAGAACTCCTTGAGCGGTCGCCCGCAAGGACGCCATGATTCGGCCCCTGCATTGACGATCGGTTCCTGTCCACGGCTGGACGGGGCGAGTGGGGCCATTCCACACGGGACTGCCGTCAGCAACCCAACGGCAATGTTCCCGGATCGGGCAGGCACTGCAGGTGGGTGATCCGGCCACACATATCAATGCCCCCAGTTCCATCACCGCCTGCGACCATGCTGCGCACTCGATGTCATCCTCCGGGAGCCACGTGGCGGCGCGGGCGCGCTCGGCTGCTGTTTCGGCAGGGGCAGGACGAGCATGACCGTCGGCCAGGCGAGCAAGGACTCGGCGAACATTCACGTCCAGCACCAGTGAGCGTCGTCCAAAAGCGAAAGCCAGGATCGCTGCGGCGGTGTAGCGGCCAACACCAGGTAGCTCCAGCAGCTCCTGTTCGGTTTCGGGCACCTCGTTCCCACGTGCTGCCAGCTTCCGTGCAGTTTCAAGTAGACGCAGAGCACGACGTGGGTATCCGAGCCGCCCCCACGCTCTCAACACCTCGTCAGCCTCGGAACAGGCTAGATCCGCCGGGGTGGGCCAGCGTTTCATCCAGTGGCGCCAGGGCTCTACCACCCTGGAGACCGGGGTTTGCTGGCTCATCACCTCGCTCACCAACACGCCCCAAGCGCTTACGCCGGGAACTCGCCACGGCAAGGGCCGCGCGTTTGCGACATACCAGTTCGTGACCAGAGCACGGATGGACTCCTTGAAAGCGGCATCTGTGGATCCAGACGCCGAGGGTCGTCCCTGATTCTCGCCGGCCCTCATCTCAACCACAGTGGTCCCTCACGCTGCTCACCGCTGTTCGACGGTTAGGCCTTTGCGGCTCAGTAGATGCGACACGTCGGGGTCTGAGCGGCGGAAATTGTGCCACGCCTGCATAGGTTCAATACTGCCGCCCCGTTCCAGTAGTTCTCGACGAAAAGTTTCGCCGGCCCTCCGACACAGACCGCCGTTTTCCACAAACCAGGCGCAGGCGTCGGCATCCAGCACCTCAGCCCACAGGTACCCGTAGTAGGCGGCCGCGTAGCCACCACCGAAGATGTGACTGAAGTAGCAGGAGCGGTAGCGCGGGGGAACCAGCGCATGTGCCACCCCGGCTCGCTCCAGCGCCGCAGCCTCAAAGGACTCGACTTCATCCACGGAGCTGGGAAGCTCCTCCAGTGCGGTGGTGTGCCAGGCCTGGTCCAGCAGCATCGCGGCCACCAGCTCCAAGGTGTGATGCCCTTCGCCGGCGGACCTTGAGGACCGCAGCCGGGCGATCAGCTCGGATGGCAAGGGCTCGCCGGTTTCGTGATGGATCGCAAACCGGGAGACCAAGGTCTCGTCCCACGCCCACAGCTCGTTGACCTGAGAGGGAAACTCCACGAAATCGCGAGGAACTGCGGTTCCGGAGCGTGATGGGTATCGCACTTTGGAGAGCAGACCGTGGAGGGCGTGGCCGAACTCGTGGAACATCGTGATCACGTTGTCCCATGTCAGCAGGCAGGATGCTCCTTCGGCGGGGCGGGAGAAGTTGCATGTGTTGGTCACCACAGGAAGGGAGCCAGTCAGGTCCGACTGGTCTACGATCGAGGTCATCCACGCCCCACCACGTTTAGTGGGCCTGGTGAAAGGGTCGAAGATCACTGCGCCCAGCGGAGTGCTGTTTGCTTCGCGGACTTCGTACACCTCGGAATCTGGAGTGAAGCCACACAGATCGTGTCGTGCGTGGAAAGTGATGCCGTAGAGGGCAGTTGCAGCAGCGAAAACACCATCGTGCAGCACCCGGTGATATTCCAGGTAGGGGTGCAGTTCGGCAGGATCGACGGCCTCGGCGGCGGACCGTTTCGCGGCGTAGTGTTCCCAGTCCCAGGCGGCGAGTTTTGCTCCTGGGACGTCCTGATTCAAAGCCTTCTGTAGCTCGTTGGTCTCGCTATTGGCGAGCTTGACGGCTTCCGGTGCTACCTGCTCGAGCAAATTGAGGACGGCTTTGGTGGTGCGGGCACAACCGTTGGCGGCCACCCAGGCCGCGTGGTGTTCGTATCCCAGGAGCCGGGCGCGTTCAGCGCGGCGTCGTGCTATGTCCAGCACCACTTGTCTGGTGTCGTGTTCACCTCCCAGCCCTCGTCCCAAAGAGGCCTCCAGAACACGACGACGCAGGTCGCGGTTCGTCAGACTCTCCATGACTGGTTGGCCTGTGGTGTTGGTCAACTCGATCAGCCACCCCTCCTGCCCGTGGGCCCGGGCAGCCTGCTGGGCAGCGGAGATCTCGTCCTCGTTAAGTCCGGTCAGCTCCGTCGGGTCGGTGACCAGCACTGCTGCGGCATTGCGCCCCTCCACCAGGGCTTGTTCGAATGTCACTGACAGGCTTGCCAGTTCCACATTCAGCTTTCGCAGGTGCTGCTGTGCGCCGGCATCGAGCAAGATCCCGGAACGTTCGAATTCGCGAATGTGCTCGTCCAGCCAGTAACGGTCTTGCTCGTCCAAGTCCACCTCCGCTGTCTCAGCCCGGGTGCGGAGTGCCACCAGGCGGTCATAGAGCCGCCGGTCCAACAGAATTGCGTTGCTGTGTTCAGCGAGTTTCGGTGCTAGCGCTGTCTCAACGGCATCACGTTGTTCGTTGGCATCGGCTGCCTTCATCACCCAGAAAGCCGATCCCGCGCGATCCAGTGTTGTCGAGCTGAGCTCCCAGGCCGCGATGGTGTTTTCCACATCGGGTTTTTCGGGGTTCGTCGCAATCGTTTCCAGAGCGGCTCGCTGCTCGGTCAGGCCGATCTCTATCGCCTCTTTGAACTGCGCATCGGTCAGGTGTTCGTAGTCGGGGATCTGGAATGGCAGTGTCGAGGCGGTCAGCAACGGATTCATGGGTCCCATCCAACCACGCGTAGAATCTCCCGGTCGGAAACCTGGAAGGGGGATGGAGTGGTCGAGCCGCTTCGCCTACACGCGCCCAGCCGGCGTAACGCCGTCGTGGTGGAGCTGCCTGTGGTTCTGGCCCCGATGGCCGGGATAACGAATGCCGCTTACCGGGCTCTCTGCCTGGAGCAGGGGGCTGGACTGTATGTCTGTGAGATGCTCACGTCGCGAGGAATCATCGCTGGAGATCACAAGACCCACTCGATGCTGGCATTCGACCCGAGCGAGACCATCCGTTCGGTGCAGCTCTACGGCGTGGACCCAGAAACCATGGCGCATGCGACAAAACTCCTGATCACCGCCCATGGCGTTCATCATGTCGACCTCAATTTCGGCTGTCCCGTTCCCAAGGTCACACGCAAGGGCGGAGGAGGGGTTCTGCCCTACAAACGCGACCGGTTGCGCGCCATCATTCGCGCCACCGTGCGGGCAGCAGATGAGTTCGGGGTTCCCGTCACGGTCAAAACTCGGATCGGCATTGACGAGACCCACGAGACCTTCCTTGACACAGGGTTTATCGCTGAGGAGGAAGGGGCAGCCGCAATCGCGCTGCACGCTAGAACTGTGCAACAGGCCTACTCCGGCAGAGCTGATTGGTCCCGCATCGCAGAGCTCAAACAGGCAGTGGACATTCCTGTGCTGGGCAACGGTGACCTCTGGGAGGCCGAAGATGCGCTGCAAATGATGGCCGAGACAGGGTGTGACGGGGTGGTCATTGGACGCGGCTGCCTCGGCAGGCCGTGGCTTTTCGGCGACTTGGCAGCTGCCTTCGCTGGAGAGCCTCAACGTGTACGGCCCACGCTCGGTGAGGTCGGCGCCATGATCATTCGCCATGCGGAACTGCTGACCGCCCTCAAGGGCGATCGCGGGGTGGTTGATCTGCGGAAACACATGGCCTGGTATTTCAAGGGATATCCGGTCGGAGAGCTCAGGCGGCGCTTCGCCATGGTCGCTTCGCTCGATGAACTGCGCGCGCTGGTTGGTCTCCTCGACGCTGACCAACCCTTCCCCGTCGGGGAGCTCGGCACCCCAAGGGGGCGGCAGGGCGGTCCGAGGGGAAAAGTGGTTCTTCCCCATGGTTGGTATGACGACACAGGGGGGTGTGGACTTGACCTGTCCGATGCTGAGGACGGCATCAGCGGAGGGTAGCCGATCGGCATTGTTCACCTTCGTGTAACAGGGGTGTCACACAACCCGGATACGGTGACCGGATCTTTGGAGAAACGGAGGAGCCGTCATGTCCGACACCGTGACCCTCGTAGTTGACGGTATCGCCCACGAACTACCCCTCGTGACCGGAACCGAGGGAGAAAGGGCGGTGGACATCTCAAAACTACGGGCGACCACTGGTCTCATCACTCTCGACGATGCCTACAGCAACACAGGGTCCTGCAGCTCTGCCATCACCTTCATCGATGGTGAACGTGGGATCCTCCGGTACCGCGGGGTTCCCATCGAGGACCTTGCTGCTCGCTCCTCCTTCATCGAGGTGGCGGAGTTGCTGATCTTCGGTGAGCTTCCTGACGACGATGAGCGTGACGAATTCCGCCAGCTGTTGACTGAGAATTCCTCTCTCCACCGCGACATGCGTAAGCATTTCGATGGTTTCCCCGTTGAGGCACACCCCATGGCGATCCTCTCCGCGATGATCAACGCCATTCAGGCCTATGACCTACCTGAGATCCACATCACCGAGGAAGCGGGATTTCGTCGGGCCGCAGCGTTGCTGCTGGCAAAGACCCGTACCATCGCAGCTGCTTCCTACAAGAGCCATATCGGGCAGCCCATAGCGTATCCGCGCTATGACCTGCCATATGCGGAGAACTTCCTTCACATGATGTTCACCGTGCCATACCGGGATTATGAGGTCACCCCTGAAGCGGCCCATGCTTTGAATATGTTCTTCGTGCTCCATGCCGATCACGAACAGAACTGCTCGACATCCACGGTACGAACTGTTGCTTCCAGTGGTGCCAACCTGTTCACCGCCGTGTCCGCAGGCGTGACTGCTCTGTGGGGGCCATTGCACGGTGGGGCGAACATGGGCGTGATCGAGATGCTGGAACAGATCCGCAACGAGGGGATGTCGGTTGGTTCCTACTTGGCGAAGGCCAAGGACCGAAGGTCAGGGATCCGTCTCATGGGCTTCGGTCACCGCGTCTATCGCAACTTTGATCCGCGTGCGAGGATTCTCAAGAAAGCTGCTCACGACCTCCTGGAATCGATGCACATAGATGATCCGTTGCTCGATATCGCTCGACAGGTGGAGGAAGCGGCTCTGGCAGATGACTACTTCGCAGAGCGCCATCTCTACCCAAACGTCGATTTCTATTCGGGCATCATTCTTCGGGCCATCGGGATTCCTCTCGACATGTTCACGGTGCTGTTCGCCATAGGACGCACCGCGGGATGGATCGCCCATTGGAAAGAGGTCAACGACAACTCCGGTCAACGTATCCATCGGCCTCGTCAGCTCTACACAGGAAACAAGCTCACGAAGTGGCTGCCCCTCGACGAACGCTGAATGAGCCTGGGCTGGGAGAACCTGAAGTGATGGTTCCTGGAGTCTCGTAGGCTTTCCCGTGATGAATGAACCGCTCCCCAGGGCCCGTGAATGGGCCAGGACCATGCGCGGCCACGGCGATGATGTGGTGGTGGCCCACCGTGACTCCGCAGCCCGGGTGATGCCCTACCCGCCCCGACGCCGGGAGGAGCGTGAAAAACTGGAGAGAATCAGCCTGAACCCGGCTGCAACCTTCGCTTCCGGTGCGGGACAAAGAGAGCAGGAAGAGGAACCCTGTGAGTTCCGCACCTGTTTTGAGCGTGACCGGGACCGTATCGTGCACTCGGCCTCGTTCCGACGGCTGGCAGGCAAGACCCAGGTGGTCGTGTATCCCACTGACCACCAGCGCACCCGGCTGACCCACGCCATCGAGGTGGCGCAGTGTGCCGTGGCCATCGCCCGTGGAATCGGGGCGAATCTGGCTCTCACCGACGCCATAGCGCTCGGCCATGACTGCGGTCACGGCCCTGGCGGGCACGCCTCAGAAGATGCTTTTGATGCTTTTCTGCCGGAGGGTTACGACCACGGCCCGTGGGGCGCCGACGTGGTACTCAAAAGCCTGAACCTGACTTCCCAGACCCTCGACGGTATTCGCAACCACTCCTGGTCACGGCCTGCACCCGCCACACTGGAAGGGGAGATCGTCAGCTGGGCTGACCGGATCGCCTACTGCGCCCATGACCTGGAGGACGCTATTGCGGCGGGGATCGTCACCACCGCAGATTTGCCCCAGGTGGTGATCGAGGTGGTTGGTGCAGCGCGTCGTGCCCAACTGGCGCGGTTCATCGGTGCCGTGATCGAGACCACCATGACCACCGGCACCGTCGGCATGGACCCGCTGACCGCCGAGGCCCTGGGCGAGCTCCGCCGCTTCAACTACGAACGCATCTACACCCGCTCCGAGTCGGTGGCGCAGTCCCGCATGGTGGTGGATGTGCTGCGTGGGCTGGTCGAGTATTTCCTGGAACATCCCGAGCAACTGCCCGCCGAATACCGAACCGAGAACGCTGTGCGTGGAGCCGTGACCTATGTCGGAGGCATGACCGATCGGTTTGCCTTCGACCATGCCGAACGCCTGCTGGGTTGGGACCGGGCGCTGCTGCCCAGAGGCATTGGAAGGGGAGCGTGACCCTGTGTTCACAGCAATAGGCATGATATTTGTCATGCAGGATTCGTGATTGTCGGCCCGGGTCCGGGGCCCGGGATGTGGCGATCCTGAAGACATGAACGCCATTGAGTTGCAGCAGCTGCGAAAGACCTTTCGCTGCCCCAGCGGCCTCGTCGAGGCCGTGTCCGGAATCGACATGGCCATGAACCAGGGAGAGGTCATTGCCTTCCTTGGTCCCAACGGGGCCGGGAAAACCACCACCCTCGACATGGTGCTGGGGTTGACCGGCCCCACCTCGGGAACGGTTCGGGTCTGCGACCTGAAACCCCGGGAGGCCATCCGGCGAGGAATGGTCGGGGCGGTGCTGCAGACAGGGGGGTTGCTGCGCGACATGAGCGTCGGCGAGACCATCCGGGCGATCGCCGCCTTGCAGGATGCCACCTCCCGGATCGAGGTGGTGATGGCGATTGCCGGGCTCGAAAGAATCGCCTCTAGACCCGTCTTTCGCTGCTCTGGCGGGGAACAGCAACGGATCAAGTTTGCCCTGTCCCTGCTCACCGATCCCCGAGTTCTGATTCTTGACGAACCCACCGCAGGACTCGATGTCACGGCTCGGCGCGACTTCTGGGAGGCCATGCACCGACAGGCGGAGATGGGGCGCACCATCGTGTTCGCCACCCATTACCTGGAGGAGGCGCAGAACTTTGCTGACCGGATTGTGCTCATCGCAAAGGGCCACATCATCGCCGACGGCACGGTCGATCAGATCCGTGCCCTGACCAGCCAACGCCGTGTCACCGCCCTGCTGCCGGCGGATCGGACAGATGCCCTGGTGACGGAGCTCCGGTCACTCCTCGGCGAGAACGCCACTCTGGAAGGAACCCGCCTCAGCGTGATGGTTCCGGAATCCGACGCGCTGGCGCTGGCCCTGCTGCAGCGGGGTGCCCACGACCTGGAGGTGGTCGCCCCCAGCTTGGAGGACGCCTTCCTTACTCTCACGGAGACGAGGTGATCACTATGAATCTCACCTACATCCGCATTGACCTGCTCCGTTGTTTCCGGGATGTCACCAACCTGCTGTTCACTTTCGCCATGCCGGTGTTCATGTACCTGTTGTTCGGCAAGACCCAGTACTCCGGCGTCCAGTCGGGCCGGGGCACGCTCGGGTTCCATTTCATGTCGTCCATGGGGGCTTACGGTGCCGTCATCGCCGCCACCGCCGTCGCCGCCGCGGCGGCCACCGAGTCGATGCTGGGTTGGGGCCGCCAGCTGGCCCTGACCAAGCAGCGACCGCTGGGTTTTGTCGCGAACAAGGTTACGGTCGCTCTCGTGCTCGGGGCCCTTTCCTCCGGCCTGGTGTTCGTCGTCGGGGTCCTCACCGGCGCCAAGGCCGATGCTTGGTGGGTCTGGGCGGTTTCCTGGGCCACCGGCATTTTTGGTGCGGGGCTGTTCGGGGTCTACGGGCTGGCGATGGGGCTGCTGCTCAAATCCGAGAGCGCCGCCGGCGTGGCGTCGGGAACCGTGGTTTTCCTGGCATTTTTCGGGAACATGTTCATGCCCCTCACCGGCGTGATGCTCGACATCGCCAGGTTCACCCCCATGTATGGCTATGTTGGCCTCGTGAGGTACCCGCAAGTTGAGGGCGAGATCCAGCAGACCGATCCATTGCAGACCGACTCGATCTGGCTGTTGGTTGCCAACTATTTCGCTTGGTTGCTGGTCTTTACCGGGTTGGCGGTGCTTGGCCAGAGACGCTCCAGGAAACGCCAGTGAGACGTTTCAGGAACTGGCTTCTGGATGCGGTCAATGGCCCGCGCGTCGGGGTCCTGATCGCATCCGTCTGGCTGGTGTGCCTCGTTTTTCCAGTTCACTCTCTGCTGATTCTGGAAGACCGAGTCCATTGCCTCGTGGGCCTGCTTGCGTTGGTCCTCTTTGTTCCCGTCTACCTCGCGGGTTTCCGGGACCTGGGGGGCCAGCTCGAGGCGGCTGGCAGGCGCTGGCAACTGCTGCGGGGCGGTTTCGTGTTGGCGGTGATGGGGGTGCTCTGCTGGGCCATCGGCCTTGACGCGATCAGTTTGATGCCCTTTCTGGTTGCCTTTGCCGGTTATGGCTTGTGGCCCCCGGTCCGCCTGCCCGCTGTCATCGTGCTGGTCGGCTCCGGTTTCTTAATGCTGACTCTGATGGATAAACCCGTTGCCAGCAACAGCGCCATCATGTTCATCACTGCACTCATCGCTGTTCTTGGTCTGTTCACAGTCAAGATGATCGAAAGCAGCATTGCCGTTTCCGAACAAGACCGACAACGCGCTGCTCTGGAGCAGCGAGAACGGATGGCCCGCGATGTCCACGACCTGCTCGGGCACTCCCTGACCGTGGCGAATCTCCAGCTCCAGCTGGCGGAACGCCTGTTCGACTCAGATCCGGAACGTGCCCGCATCGAGCTGGTCCGGACCCGAGTTTTCCTGGCCGAGGCCCAGGAGGAACTACGGCGCAGCGTCACCGACCAACGCGGGCGAACCATCGAGGAGGAACTCGACGGCGTCCGCGACGTGCTGTTCTCGGGTGGTCTTGAGGTCGCCGTCACCGGGGATCCACACGAGGTGACCGGACCTGTCGGGCTCGTGCTCGGCTGGGTGCTGCGGGAAGCGGTCACCAACGTGCTGCGACACGCGCATGCCACACGCGTCGAGATCTCCTTTGCCCCCGGAAGGTTCTCGGTCGTCGACGACGGTGACGGATATACCGGGGGAGAGGGCAACGGTCTTGCCGGGATGCGGGAGCGAGTGGCCGCGGCCGGCGGCGAGTTCCGCTGCGGTTCATCCCCGCTCGGAGGCTTCGAGGTGGTGGCGATGTGGTGATCAGGGTGCTGCTTGCCGACGATCAGGCGCTCGTCCGCGGGGCCATGGGAGCGCTGCTCGATCTCGAACCCGACATTGAGGTGGTTGCTCAGGTGGGGCGAGGTGATGAGGTGGTTGCCGCGACCCGGGAAACCGGGGTTGATGTGTGTCTGTTGGACATCCAGATGCCCGGTATCGACGGCGTGGAAGCGGCCC
>ERZ773022.2803-NODE-2803-length-10187-cov-14.959830_pt1 | contig 10187 bp, 4 predicted proteins | sample MGYA00580839_ERZ773022 | MGnify/ENA primary metagenome ERZ773022 (study PRJEB29015, sample SAMEA2738020) | human oral metagenome | biome: human oral; feature: human-associated habitat; material: dental | place: China | collected 2044 ... | reverse complement strand
CTCGCGCAGGGCGGGGCGGTCCCCGGAGTCGGCGAGCTCGGCCAGCCAGCCGGCCGCCGCGACCCGCTCGCGGGCCGTGGAGGCCACCAGGCCGTGAAGGGCCGCCGCGCGCACCTCGGGCGTGGCGCCCAGGACCCGGCGCGCCGGGAGGGAGGCGCGCTCCCCGGACAGCGCCAGCCCGGTGACAGCGTCGTGGATGGCGCGCGGGACCCACCGGAAGCCCGCCAGGATCTCCAGGGCGTGCAGGGCCGTGTCGGGGTCGGTCAGGCGGGCGACGAGGTCCTCGGGGTGCTCCAGGTACCAGGACCGCGCCGCCCCGGCCGTCAGCTCGCGGAAGGCGAGGCTCTCGGTCTCGACGCGGCTGCGCTCGACCGGGATGTCGAGGCCGACCATGAGCTCGTGGATGGCGCGCGGGTCGTCGTCGCGCCCGGTGCGGGCGCGCAGCACCGGCCAGTAGCGCGGCGCGCGCTCGGAGGACACGAGCCGCAGGGCGTGGACGAGGCCCAGGCTCGGGCCGTGCTCGAGCACCCAGTCCAGGCCGAGGCGCCGGATGAGCCGCGGGTGGCGGTGCAGACGGCCCTCGGCGACGGCGATGAGCTCGGCGAGCTCGGTCTCGCCGACCTGGGCCGCCTCCAGGCGCATCCAGTCGGGTTCGCAGACGTCGGCGCGCAGCCGCTCCAGCGCCGCGCGCAGCTCGACGCCGGCGGGGGCCGCCGACTGGCCGGAGCCGAGGATGGTCACGGACTCACGCACGGTCGGCCCCCGCGCTCGGGCGCCAGTGGGGGTCGGGCCGGCCCAGGGCCGCCAGCGCCGCGAAGTCGGCGCAGCACTCGGCCAGGAGCACCGGCGGGACCCGGCCCAGGACCACGGGCGCGCGGCCGCGGCGCACCTCCAGGTCGTCGACGGCGCAGGGCTGGTCCTCCTCGGGCAGTCGGGCGCCGCTGAAGTTGACGGCCGCCGTCAGGCCCAGGGAGGGGAAGTCCTTGAGGTAGCTCCAGAACCAGCCGCCGTCCTCGGCGGGGGCGCGCCGCCAGCCGCGCTTCGCGGCGGCCCGGCGCAGCGCGAGGGTGGTGGTGACGCGGCGGCCGCCGGGCGCCCGGACCGCGGTGGCGTCGGCCGGGACGTCGGGGGCGGCGGCGCCCAGCTGGTCGAAGGGCGGGTCCACCTCGTAGTCGGCCAGGTGCCGGCGCCACGCGTCCGCCTCGGCTCCGCTCAGGGCCGTGCGGTGGGCCAGGCGCACGGCGGTGCCGGGGGCGAGCTCGACGGCGGCGTCGTCCACCCCGAGCAGCGCCCCGTCCTCGGCCGGGCGGAAGCGCACGCCGTCGGGCAGGGCCTCCCAGATCAGGCGGGTGACGAGCCGGCCCACCAGGGGGTGGTCGGCCAGCAGCTCGCGCCACTGGTCGGCCGGCCACGTCCGGGAGGCGCACATGGCCTCGTACAGACGGGAGGCCTGGAGGGACATGACGGCCTTGACCTGCCTGCGGGCGGACCCCAGCCGCTTCTTCGCACCGTCGGCCCCGCCCGGGTCGTCGGACGTGCGCGCGGCCGGCAGGGACTTGAGGGGCCTGCCGTCGGCGTCGGCCAGGACGACCCCGCCCTCCGGGGTCGGGCGGGCGATGACGGTCCGCCCCCCGTAGGACAGGCGCAGCGCGCCGTCGTCGTCGAAGCCCGCGGTGGGGATCATGCGGTCGGCCAGCTCGTCGGCGCTCCAGCCCCGCCACCGGGCGACCTGCTCCAGCAGGGCGGTGGCCGTCTTCCGGATGGAGCGCATGGCGTGGCCGCGCGCGGCGCTCTGGAGCAGGGCCAGGGCGTCGGGGTGGCCGTTGGCGGCCAGGGCGGTCATGAGGGCGGCCAGCTGGGCGCGGTGCCCGCCCTGCCAGCGCCAGCAGGTGGCCTCGTAGTCGCGCACGGCCCGCGCCAGCTCGGCCCCGTCCATGCGCACGGTCAGGGCGAGCAGGCCCTTGTCGGCGATCGCCGAGCCGGGGAAGAGCTGGTGGTGGTAGCGGTAGGCGCGCTCCACGTGCCGGGACAGCGGCACGGCCGCCTGGCGGCGCGCGTAGTCCTCCTGCTCCGTGCCGATCGCCCGGGCGAGGTCCCGCTGCGCCCGGTCGTGGTTCCTCCGCCCCTCGAGCTCGGCGTGGGCGCGCGACTCCTCCTCGGGCGGGCGGATGGTGTCCTGGGCGATCCAGGCCCGCAGCACGTGGGAGCCGAGGGCGGCGGCGTCGGCCGCGTCGAGGCGGTCCAGGTAGAGCTCGAACATGCCGTGGCCGCTGGGGTCCTTGAGCCTGTCCGCCAGGACGACCCACCAGCGGGCCACCCGCGGGTCGACGGCGGTCCCGTCGGCCCACCGCAGCGCCGGCAGGGCGTCGGCGTCGAACCAGGCCAGGGACGCCGGGGGCCTCCGCTTCAGGCCGCGCTCGGCCTCCGCCTCCAGGGCCCGCGGCACGACCAGCTCGGCGGCGCGCTCATCGCAGGCCGCGAGCGCACCCAGCAGCGCGGCCCGCGGTCTCGGCGAAATCTCCCTGGCCAGGGCCTCGCGCAGGGCGACGACGGCGGTCGGGTCGGCGAGCTCGGCCAGCCACTGCGCCGCGGCCTCGCGCTGCTTCGCCCCTCCCGCCAGGGCCCGGGCGGCCAGGTCCCCGACCCGCGGGGAGTCGGCTCCGGCGCCGTCCGGGTCCCCGCCAGGCCCGCCGACCGCTCCGGCCCGCGCGTGGCGGGCCACGATCCGCCGCGCCAGGGGCCGGTTGACCGCGGAGGGGCCGATGGCGATCTGCACCAGGGTCGGCAGGATCTGCTCGGGGACGGTGGGCATGTGCTCCAGGGTCTGCAGCGCCTGGGCGGCCAGGCGGGTGTCCCGGAGTCGTTCGACGACCAGGTCGGGGTTGGCCAGCGCCCACGGCCAGACGCTGTGCGGGTCGTGGTGGTACCACAACCAGTTGTCGAACCAGGTCGCCCAGTCGCGTTCGGGCAGGTCGGTCGCCCGGAGGACCTGTTCGACCGCCCGCGGGTCAAGGCGCTTGACGGGCGGGTCGTACAGCAGCCCCGCGAAGTCGGGTCTTCGCGCGCGGGCCTCGATCCGGGCCCGGTGCAGCAGGTGCAGGCGGGGGCAGTCCTTGACGATCGCGCGGACGTCATGGTCCTGGAGACTGGAGGGAACCTCCCCCTCCGCGCCGTCGGCGATGGCGATGAGCCGGTCGATGTCGGAGTCGGTGACCTGCTCCAGCCGGCGGCGCTCCCGGTGATGGGAGTCGGGGTCGTCCTCGGAGCACTCGCCGATCCGGGCGTTGATCCGCTCGCGCAGCTCCGCCTTGGCGGGGGCGGCCGAGGGCGCGTCCAGCAGGGAGGCGAAGGGCGGCGGTTCGACGGGCGGGCCTGGATCCGCCCCGGCCCGTGCCTGCGCCTCCTCGTCCGTCCCCGTTCCGCGGACGGCGCTCCCACCCGCACCCGCCCTGCGAATCGGCCCGTCATCCGTCCCGGGGACGGTGCTGCAATCCGCGGGCCCGTCGATCCGACCATGCGGTCGCGCTGGTGCCGGGTCGGGGGCATCGGACTCGGTCATGGTGCTCCTTCGGTCGGCGGTGAAGGCGGTTCGGCGGGATGGGATCGCGGGGCCGGGACTCTCCCCCCGGTCCGGGTCGCGACCGTCCGTCGCCACCAGGCGGCGCAGTCGGCCGGGGCACTCGGCCGGGGGACGGATGGGGCCCGATCGGGGTCACGGGGCGTCGGCCTCGGTGCGAGTGTATCCGCGTCCGGTGCCCGCCGCGCCCCAAGTGGGCAGTGGTGCCCCGTCGAGCGCGGGCGTGTCACGCCGCGCTGCCGGGCGGAGTCGCGGAGCCAGGGTGCCCCGTCGAGCGCGGGGGCGTGTCGCCGAGCCCGGCGGCGCCTCCGAGCGATACCGCGCCCCTGCCGAACGCGGGGGATCCGCGGGAGCACGGGGCCGGGCGGCCGCCACGGGGAGGGACCCCGCGGGAACCACCACCGGGCCAAGGGACTCGCCAGTGTCGCTGTTCATTGTCAGGGTTCTGACGTTGGGAAAAGGTGGCTGGCGCTTATCTTTCACCCGCCGCCCCACGCCCCTCCCGTCCTGAAGTGGCGCAATGACGCCGTTCCCCATGCGCGCACCAGCGCCGACACACCCGAAAGATATGCGCCAGCCACCTTTTCCGGCCCGTCCCGCCCAGCCGACGCGTCCGGGGCGCTGCACGCGCGGGAACTCCCTCGCCGCCGAAGGCGTCGACGCCCTCCAGGGACTCGGGGCGCCGCACGCGCGAGAGCGCCGGGCCGCGGTCCGCGAGATCGTCGGGTAACCGCCGAGATCGTCACTTGACCCGCGAGCACGAGTGGGGCCATGGCCAGTAATCATCAAGATGATTTCATGAGCCTATACTTGAATTTCGTCTCCCTGATCAACGTCTCGAATGCGTCGCGGGTGTCCTCGAAGTCGGCGCGCTGGATGTTGCTGATGGAGTTCTTGGCCTCGTTCCAGACGTGCTCGATGGGATTCTTGTCGGGGCTGTAGGGCGGCAGGTAGATGAACTGGACCCTCCTGAGGTTCTCGACCTCCTCCAGCTTCAGGTTCAACTCCTTGGAGTTGTGATGGCTCGCGTTGTCCCACACCACGACGATCTCCTTGCCGGGGTACTTCAGTGTCAACTCGATCAGGGCCTTCACGATGTTCTCGGTGTTGCCCCGCTCCAGGCGCATGAGGTCCACGCTCCCGTCCGACTCGTGGAGGAACCCGATGCGCTTCTGCGACTTCCTCTCCCGGTCGACCCGCAATTTGACCTTGGTGTTCTTCGCGTACCAGGCCCGTCGCAGGATCGCCTCGTGCTCGATTCCCACCTCGTCGGCGGACACCACTATGACATCCTCGCGGACCGCCTTCTCCCCGTCCGCCTTCTCCCCCGTGATCTCGGCGATCTCGTCGCGGATCTGCGCCATGCGGGCCTCGATCTCCTCCTCGGGGGCGCGGCGCCGGTCCACGCTCTCGGGCAGGTGGAAGGACAGCCCCGCCATGTGCAGCAGACAGCGGTAATAGGCGTCCGACGCCCGCCTCACGGAGAAACGACCGTGAATCCACCCCGCCAGGTCGGGAACGCTCCAGAACTCCGCATCCAGTCCCTGCTCCGAGGGCGGACGGGACAGGGCCTTCAGCACCTCCTCCTCCTGCTCCCCGGTGAGCAGGCAGGCGTTCCTGTTCCCGGCGTGCCCGGTGCGAATGGAATCCAGGCCGCTCCTCCGCCATTTCCCGACCCACCTGCCGACCGTCCCGACGGAGCGCCCGACGAAATCCGCCACGAACCTCCTGCTCGCCCCCCTCGACAGCATGAGAATGGCCTCGGCCATCCGCCTCATCAACTTGTGCGGGGCGTTCCCCCTATGGGCCCGGAGGGCGTCCCGCTCCTCATCGGTCAGCACGATAATCGTAATGGACGGATCATGCACCGGTCCGCCATTCCGGACCCGCACCCGGAAACACCCGGACGAACACCCCTCCGACAACCGCACCCGAAATCAAGGGGACGTCACCTTGTTGATTACTGGCCACAGCAGGAGCGGACTCGGCCGGAGCAGGAGTCGAACCGGGCGCGGGCCGGCGGGCCGCGACGCACTGGGATGGGACGGAGGACCGGAACCAGGCGAGACGCGGGTCGGCATGCGCGCCCACTGATCGAATACGTATTTCTGCATCCGGCCGGATAGACTCTACGCTGATCGCATGTCTACCGAGCCCCCCGCATCAGCGCCGACCGGACCGGAGCCGGAATCGACCCCGATCCCGCCCGCCGAACCCGGAGCCCCCCAGGCCGAGTCGGCCTCTGGTCCCGCCCAGGATCGACTCGCACCGCCTCCGCCACCACCGCCAGCAGTCCCGCAACCAACGCTGGCAGCACCCGCCCCGCAGCCGGCGTCGCCGGTGTCGGCGCCGCGCCGTCGTCGTCTGGGCCGCCGCGGCCGCGCCGTCATCGGGGTGGTCCTCGTGCTGGTGCTCGTGATCACCGGAACCGTCACATGGATGGTGATCCGTTCGAGGAGCTCGGAGACCCACAAGAACCCGCCCTCCCTCCAGGCCGTGCTCGACCTGTCGAACCTCGGCGGGAACCTGATGCCCGCCCCGATCGACTCCAAGGGCTCCGCGCTTCTCGCCTCCGACAAGCTGCGGATGATGCGGGTCGTCAGCGACGGCCGTGAGTCAATGATCGCCGCCGACATCTCCTCGACGTCCGGCCTCCCGGTGTGGCAGACGCCCATCCCCGACGAACTCGTCGGCACGACGCTCGACTGCCAGTTGGCGCAGGACGTCCTCGACTGCGGCGACTTCCTGCGCATCGACCTGACGACCGGAATCAACCAGGTCGCCAAGTCCGGCATGACATCGGCCGCGGCCCCCAGCGCCGACCCCTCCGAGGCGCCCTCCGCCCCCTCGCAGGGCACGGCGCCCGGAGCGGGCACAGCGCCGGGGACGGACACGACGCCCGGGACGGACGCAACACCCGGAACGGACACGCCGTCGGGAGCGGCCACGACGCCCGGGGCGACGACGGCGCCGGAGGCGAGCGCGTCCGCGGCACCAGCCTCGAACGCCTCCGTGCGGCTGGGCGAGTCCGCCTCCGACGTCGTGCCCCTGGCGGTGAGCGCGGACGGCGTCCTGACCGCCGACAGGACGGCGGTCAAGGGGCTCACGCTCGACGGCGCCGCGCCGGTGTGGGCGGTCCGCGTCGACGTGCCCCGCAAACTCGTCGGCGTCGACCTGCCCATGACCCGTCAGGTGTGGGTGGTCAGCGACGGCGCGACCATGGCGGCCGTCGACGGCTCCACCCTGCTGTGGTCGAGCGCCCTGCCGGAGGGGGCCGCCGCGCTCAACGGCCTGGGCGCCCCGGTCCCGCCGCGATGGCTGGTGAGCCAGGACGCGATCGTCGTGGCGCACCCGGACGCCGTCGTCGCCATCGACCCTGCGGACGGCGCCACCGCATGGCGGGTCGACGGCGCAGTGACCTCGTGGTTCGCCTCCGGCGACACCGTGGTGGTCTTCAACGGCTCGACCATGTCCTTGCTGTCCTTCGACTCCGGTTCCGAGCCCGTCACCGCCCTGCCGACGTCGGCCCCGGTCGCCGGGGGCGCGCCGGCGCTCAGCCCCGACGACCTGAGGAACTCCACCCTGGAGGTCCCCGAGGGGCGCTGCTCATTGATCGGACCCAAGGACCCGAGCACGGGGACGGCGATGGCCACCTTCGTCGACGGCGTGGCCACCGGATCCCTCTCCGACGGGATCGGGGGGATACTGCCGACCGGCACCATGACCGAGGTGCTGCCAGGGGTCTTCGACGGCTCGCCGGTCATGCTCGCCATCCTGACCTGCATCGGAGGCGGGGCCGGTTGGGAGCACAGCACGGTCGTCGCCTACGACGCCGATAAGGCGCTCATCGGCTCCGTGGATCTCCCGACCGACAACTCCAACTACTTCGCGGACACACCCATCGAGAACCTGCGCTCCGTGGGCAATACGGTGATCTACACCATGCCGGGACTCCAGACCGCCGGCGACGGCTACTGCCACGCCTGCACGGGCAGCGCCGAGGCCACGATCACCGCCCAGTGGGACGGGGACTCCCTGGATATCGTCGACGTCCTCTACCGCCTGCCCTCGGGGGCGGTCCGGGTGCCGACGGCGCAGGACGTCCAGGTCGCCTACGACGCCATCGCCTCGGGCGATGACGCCGCGGCCGCCGGTCTGGTCGATCAGGATGTCCTCGACAGGCTCGACGGGCACCTGGGCGGCGGCCAGCCCACCCCTTCCACCACGGTGCGCGCCCTCCAGTTCCCCGAGGGCGGCCGGGTCGTGGAGTGCAAGCTGGCGGGCCCCGAAGAGACGACGTACAACCCGCGCGGCACGAACCTGCCGCAGGGATCCATCGTCTGCCCGGTGACCACGGACGATCCGGACAAGCCCTGGTTGCATCTCAAGGTCGGCCAGTACGGCACGGAGTCCTACGCCTCCTGGCTCATTCTGCGCGCCGACGAGACCGGCGCCTACACGGTGGTCAACTTCGGGCGGGCCTTCGGCTGAGGGCGGCCCCGGCCGGGAGGGGGTGCAGTCCCGGCCGTGGCCCGGTCCGCCGGGCCCGGCCTCGCCCCGGCCGTGGAGCAGGTCTCAGCCGACCGCACCCCGGCCGGGGACGCCCCACCGTGAAGCAGATCGCAGCCGACTGCGTCCCCGGCCCCGGCCGCGGGTTCCTGCCGACGTCGGCCCCGGTTCCGAGTCCCCTCACATGAAGGCCTTCTTCTTCCAGTCGGGGTCGTAGGGGCCCAGGGCGGCCAGGGCGGCGTAGTCGGCGCGGCACTCGGCCAGCAGCACCGGCGGCACTCCGGTCAGCGGAACCTCGTAGTGGCCCCCGTGGGTGAAGGACAGGCCCGTGGTGGCGCAGGAGACGTTCTCCTCGGGCAGGCAGGCCCCGGTGAAGCCGAGCACCGCGGTCAGGTTCAGTGCGGCGAAGTCCTTGACGTAGGTGTCGAAGAAGCCCGCGTCCATCACCTCCCCGCGCTTGTAGCCGCGCTTGAGGGCGGCGCCGCGCAGGGTGAAGGAGTCGGTCATGTGCCCCTGAAGGTCCGTGAGGACCTTCTGGTTCTTCTCAATGCGCGGGACGACGGCGCTCAGCTGGTCGAACGGGGGCTCGACCCCGTAATCGGCCAGGTGCTCGCGCCAGGCGGCCGCCTGCTCGTCGGTGAGCCGCGCGCGGTGGGCCAGGGAGACGACGGCGTGCGGTTCGAGCTCGACGACGGCGTCGTCGGCCCCCAGCAGTTCCCCGTCCTCCGTGGGGCGGAAGGTCAGGGTCTCACCCTCAAGCGGGGTCTGTCTGGGAGTCCCGGGATCGGCGGGTGCCGCGGGGTCCGCATCTCCGGTCGCGTCACGGTCCGAGCCCTTCGCAGGGTTGGTGGAATCGGCGGCGGGCGCCGCGGCCGTCTTCGGCGTCCTGGCCCTGGTGGGGGTGTGGGTCTGCCTGCCCGTCAACCCGTACGTGCCGCCCGTGGTCCTCGTGGGCGCGCTGGTGTGCCTCGGCCTGGCCCCGCGCTTCTCCTGGCGCATGACCGGGGGGGACGTGCTGGTGCACACCGCCTTCGCCCTGGTCGGCGTCGCCGCCCTGGGCGGGGCCTCGAGCACGCAGGTCCTGGGCGAGCTCATCCTGGGCGCCTACCCCGCCTACATGATCGGGCGGATGCTCGTCGAGCGGATCGGCCTGGTCCGGGCCGCCGAGATCATGACCTGCGTGTGGGCCGTCGCGGCGGTCCTGGGGCTCGTCGAGGCCGTCACCGGCTTCAACCCCTTCACGGCCGTCCCCTTCCCCAGTCACCTGTACCAGGTGTGGGCCGTGTCCCAGGAGCGGGCCGGGATGGCGCGGGTCGAGGGCGCCTTCGGCCACTCCATCGCCTACGCCACGTCCATGGCCGCGGGCATCCCCTTCGCGGCGGTGACCCGGTGGCCGTCCTGGCTGCGGTGCTCGGCCATGGTGCTCCTGCTCGGCTCGACCCTGCCGAGCCTGTCGCGCACGGGCATGGTGTGCGCCCTCCTGGCGCTCGTGCTGTCGCTGACCCTGCTGCGCACCGATATCGGTCCCCGGTGGCGGGTGGGCACCCTCGCGGGGCTGGGAGTGCTGGGCGCCGTCGGCCTGTCCCGCCTGCTGGATGTGTTCGCGCGCGCCGGCCGGGAGCAGTCCGGCAGCGCCGAGTACCGCGGCACCATCCTCGTCCTGGTGAGCCGGCTGCGGTTCCTGGGGGCCTCGCCCGCGGCGGTCAACCGGGGCGGGACGACGAAGTGGGCCGGCTTCAACTCCATTGACAACGAGGTCCTGCTCGCCGCCCTGCGCTTCGGCTGGGCGCCGGTGGCCCTGTTCCTCGTCGGCCTGGCCGTGGTGGTGGGACGGGTCCTGGTGCGCCGCGGCAACGCCGCCCAGGTGGCGCTGACGGCCCTGACGCCCGCCTACGTGACAGTGGCCTTCATCACGCAGCTGGACAGCGTCGTGTGGATCGTCCTGGGCATGGCGGTGGCGGCCCAGGCGGCCTCGACCTCCGACGACGGGCGGAGCCTGACGGCCAAGGAGGCCGAGGAGCTGCGGGTCGCCAGGGTCGTGGCGGCCTTCGGCCGCCGGTTGGTGCCCGCGACCCCGTCCCCGGCCTCGCCCGCGACCCCC
>ERZ773022.2802-NODE-2802-length-10190-cov-8.652590_pt1 | contig 10190 bp, 17 predicted proteins | sample MGYA00580839_ERZ773022 | MGnify/ENA primary metagenome ERZ773022 (study PRJEB29015, sample SAMEA2738020) | human oral metagenome | biome: human oral; feature: human-associated habitat; material: dental | place: China | collected 2044 ... | reverse complement strand
AAGAAAATCAACCTAACCTAACTCCAAAAAGAATTGGAGATTGGATAGCAGAAATTAAAAAAGAATTTAAATAAAATTTTATTTTTAAAGATTGAAGAAGTTATTGAAATAATAGCTTCTTTTTTTATTGATTTTAAAATATAAAAGTGATAAACTGAGAAAAGGAGAGGGATGATATGAATATTTTTAAATTATTAGGGTTTAGAAAAATACTATTTTGTTTTTTTAAAGCTTGTTTGATAATGGCCTTTAATATATTTTTTTTACTTATTTTAATTGATGAATTTATTAGTCTTCCTGTTTTAGCCAATATTATTTGGGTTAGATTTATTTATTTTCCACTTTTTTATAGTATTTTATTTTACCTTTTTTGCTTTTATTTAAGAAAAGATTTTAATAATATAGATAACTTACCTAAAATAAAACCTTTAAAAAAGAAAAGGAAGTTTTTAGAAAAATTCAAAAATAATTATAAGGAATCAAATAAAAAATAGAATAATAGGAAAAATATTAACCATTTCGTTTGTTATACTTGTTTTAGCTATTCCATATATCTTATTTTTTGGAGATGAAGAATAGTGAGGTTTTTATTATGACATTATTTAAAATTTTACTTATAGTTCTTTTTTGTTGTGTTTTACCTGTTGTTATTGTTTTAAAGATATGGACACATTTTGTAGCTCTACATACAGAAAAAAAGAATGATTTGAGAAGACAAAAATTATTATCGTATCTTCCAATAAAAACAGTTCCTGAACTTTTAAAAGTTTTAGAAACTGAAGCCCAAAAACCAAAAGAATACTATTTAAAAACTTACTATATAACAACAGAATTGCACTTTAATGATATGTGTTTAATTCAAGGAGAAAATAATTGGCTAGTTTGTTATGCTGATTGGCATTCTTTTACAGATGAACATTATTTTCAAACTGAACAAAAAGCCTGTGAATTTTTCTTTCACTATTATTTCCTATTATAAAAATAAAACTATCCCAATATTTAGAGTAGTTCAATTTCTTACACATTTTATATTTGATTTAAAAGAAAAAAATTTACTAAAATTAAAATTAATGATACACTTAAGTGGCAATATCAAAAGTGAAAAGGAGAAATTGATTTATGAAAAGAAAATTATTTTTTATTTTATCATTATTTTTAATTAGTTCTATTTATATTTTTGGAGAAAATTTTCCTCAAAAAGCAAAAACTGTTAATGATTTTATACCAAAAGGTTGGAAAGAAATTCTTACTACTAATGGTGATTTGAATAGGGATAAACTTGAAGATACTGTTATAGTAATTGAAAAAGAGGACAAAAAAAATATTAAAAAAAATGATGGTTTTGGTCCTGAAGAATTAAATCTAAATCCAAGAATACTTTTAGTCCTATTTAAACAAAAAGATGGAACTTATATTCTAGCAAGTAAAAATGATAAAGGCTTTATAAAAAGTGAAGGAAACGATAATAATCCTGCTCTTATGGATACTTTAGATGATATTATCATAAAGAATAATGTTTTAAAAATAGTTTTTAATTATTTTATGAGTGCTGGAAGTTGGTGGACTTCTACAAATGTATATATTTTTAGATTCCAAAATAATGTCTTTGAACTTATTGGTTATGAAAGTAATGCATATATGAGAAATACTGGTGAAGAAGAAGGAACAAGTATTAATTTTTCAACGAATAAGGCAAAGATTACTACTGGTGGAAATATATTTGAGGAAAAGGAAAATAATCCAAAAGATGAATGGAGATATCTTAAATTTGAAAAGAAATATATATTGAATGAAATGACAGAGAGTACATTGGACGAAATATTAGATATTGTTTATTAATTATAAAATAAGGATTGCTACAATTTTTGGTTGTATAATAAAAACTTTTCAATATAAATTCTAAGATTTCTCAAATTCACTATTACTTAGTTGTTGTCAGAAGTATTCTCAAATAAATGTTTGTTTGACAATGCTTCTGACAATATTATTATATTCAATTTTTTATAATTAATCAATCTTTTTTGTTAATGCTTTTTCTAATTTTCCAATAACTTCAAAATTTTTACTATTATCATAGTGTGCATAAATATTTGCTGTTGTAGAAATATTAGAATGACCTAACCAATATTGTATTTTTTTTAAATCAACTCCTTCCGAATACATTAGTGTTGCACAAGTATGCCGTAATTCATGTATACTTAAATGTTCTAATTCTATATTTTTTAGAATTTTATCTAACTCATAATTTAATTTAAACTTTCTTAAAATTTTTCCTTCTCTATCAATACATAAGTATCCTTCAGCATTAAAATTTAATTTTTTATCTATACCATAAGTATTTCCAAAAAATATTTTATCTTCTTTTATCCTATCTATCCTTTCTGTTATAAAATCTGTGAGTACAGGAATTAAAGGAAATTTTCTATGTGCTAATGGGGATTTCATTTCTCTATTAACAACATATATTTTATTTTCACTATCCCAAATAAGAGATTGTTCCAAACATAGACTTTTTTCTTCAAAATTTATATTATCTATCATTATTCCTAAAAGTTCACTTTTTCTAAGTCCCAAAAATATTAGTAAATAAAATTCTAATTTGTATTCACTATTTTCTAAAGCTTCTAAAAATATTTTAGCTTTTTCTTTTGAAAGAGCTTTTCTTTTAGCTTTTTTTACTTTTATTGGCTCAGTTTTATATATTAAATTGTACTCCACTAATTCTCTTTGGATTGCAACTTTATAAAGACTTCCTAACACAACTCTTATCTTAGCAATTGTAGAAGGTGCTAATTTCTCTATTATAAAAAGGTATTCTAAATAATGTTCTATATCTTTTTTAGTTAGTTCAGCAAAACTTATTGATTTAAAAGGAGCGTAATTTTTCATTTTTTTTACTTCATTTTTATATCCATTTTTGGTTACAATACTTAAAGATGGATTTTTAAGTAAATAGATATTCAAAGCCCATTCAAAAAATTCATATACAGATAAATTTATAATTTCTGTATTTTTTATAATATTTTTTCTAGCTTTCCTTTTGAGATATTTTTCTTTCATTTTTTTTGTATTATTTGGATCAAAATTTACTCTTGCTTCCATTAATATGGTGTTTGCTTCTTTTTCCTCTTTTTTCCCATTAACTTTTATACCAGTTGAAAACGGAAATTGCTCTTGCTTTTTTGCTTCATTTTGCCAATATATTATAGCATAATAAACATTATTTCTAATTCGTAAAGTCCCAGATAACATAGAAACCTCCTATTCTTCTATCCTTTCTTTACTCTTTCTATTTATATATTCTATCACATTTTCTTTTTTTATTTTATATATTCTTCCAATCTTAATTGATTTTAATTCACCGGATTGCAATATATGATACATACTATTCATACCAATTCGTAATATTTCTTTAGCTTCTTTTACTGTTAATACATCAGGATATTTATTAAGCATTGTATTTTCCTCCAGTATCCACAAATATTATTTACTTCTATTTAAATTTACCTGTTTCATATATTCAGGATTTTTAAAATAGAATTCTTGTTTATATTCTTTATTACCTATACAAATTGAATTATTAGTTAGATTAATATAACCAGTATCAAATTTTTCTAAATCATTTCTAATAATTTCTAAATTACCATTTTCTTGAGTAGATATTAAAAATTTATTGTTATTTCCAATTTTAAGTTCTCTTAATATATTAGCTATATGTTCATAATGCTCTATTAGAGTTATACATCTAATTCTTTTGTCATCTATAGTTTTTAAAATTTTTTCAAAAACTTTTATTTCATCTATATTTTCTCTGCATGGATTACAATAGATATAGATTGTAAACCTCCTTGAATAATCTATTTTATCAACATCTTCTATTATGGTATTCCTATTAATAAAATACACATTGCTATATTTTTTTCTATGTTCATTAGTAATAGAATAAATCTCTCCTTTAAAATCCAAAATAACAAAATTTATATCATTATTTTCTAAAATAGTAGGAACCATTATTGAACTTGTAACACCTGTTCTAGTTTTTGCAGTTATTAATAAATTCTTATTTCTTAAATGAAAATTTTTAAAAATACTCATTATTCACCTTCCTTTATTTTAGGGGTGGATGAGGAAATATATTTAAATATTTTCCTACATCCTATATTTATATAAACTTCTTATGAAGAATATATTAAGTTAATATTTTTTCTTGCTTTTTATATTGACAAATACAATTTTTTTATTCATTAGAATGTCCAGATTGTCTAAAATAAAATTTCTATTTATTTTATAAGTAAATTTGCTACTTACTGTTAAAAAATCATGGTTATTTATAACCTCACTTGAAGTATGTTTTGTTTTATATATATCCCCATTATGTACAGAGAGTATAAATTTATCTTTATCAAATACAAACTCATCAATTTCAATCATATTTTTCCTCTTAAAATTTTATTTTTAATCCAACTGTCCCAACTCTTTCATAGTAACTTGTGTCCATAGATTTTTCTATTTTGTATGAAGCATATATGTCAATAACTTCATTGTATTTTATTGTTGTTTTTATTTCACCAATAACCTTGTTTAAATCTTTTTCTTTAGTGTCTAAAGAGTTATATTTTTTACTAGCTAAAAATTCTCTATTATACCCTGTTTTTAATGTTGTAATTATTTTTGTATCATCTATAAAAATTTCATTTTTCCCTTCAAGTCCTATTGTAGAATTTAAAGTATTATTTTTTCTATTTTTACTTTCTTTTTCTTTGCTTCTAAAGTCATATCTTAAATAATTAGTATCTATAAAAACTGAAGGAGTTAAATAATCAAAAGTTCCTAAATATTCATAAGGAAGTTTTCTACTATAGATTCCATAAACTCCATAATAATTTGCTTTTTCTTTATTTTCTTTCTTATCAAGTTTTAATTCATCTCTTCCAATATAAGGGGCTATTGTAAAATTATATTTTTCTTTATCTAAATGGTAGAATAAACTAGCCGAATAACCTTTTTCTTTTATATTGTCTTCTTTAAATTTTCCATTTTTAAAATTGAATTTTATTCCAGCTCTACTATCATTATCAGAAGATAATCCTAATAAAATAGAATAATTATTTGTACTATATTTTTTTGAATTAAATCTTGTATAATCAACACTTATTAGTTTATCCCTGTCTCTATTATCATTTTCTAAATTTCTAACCAGAATATCTGTATTATTTTTTATCTCAGCATATTTTATATCCATATCTTTAGTAATTTCATCAGATTTTATTCCATGACTTACAAAATTACTCCCTATTTCAAAGCCTGAATATCCCCATTCTGTTGCTCCACCATAATTCTTAGATAAATCTATGTCTGCATAAGAATAACTACTTAAAATAAATCCTATAGCTAATAAAATACTTTTCTTCATCTCTCCTCCTAAAATGTTAAAATTGGTTTCACTTTATAAAGAATTTCTTCTTTTTTTATTTTTCCAAAATATCTTGAATCAAAAGAGTTATCGCTTTCCCCCATTACAAAAAATTTATCTTTATTTAAAATTAGAGGACTTTTTATTTGAGGGAGTTGTCTTCCATGACTATCAAAATTACTTATAGAACCTAGAATTTTATTTTCTTTGACTAATACTTTTTTTGATGATTTTGGAATATTTATAGAAGAAAAGTCAATATTTTCATTAAATTGAGAGCTTTTTCTCTCTTCAATAGAGAGTACTTTAAAAGTTTCTCCTTCAACTCCTTCAATTCTTTTTAACATTGTTTTTAACATATTTCCGTCTATATAGCCTCTTGAAATCATGAAATCCATTCTTTCTTTTGGAATATTTAATACAACTATATCTCCTTTTTGGAAGTTTTTATCTTCTTCCAATCTTTGATATATTCCAATTGGCAAAGATTTTGATATATTAAAAATATATTTATTTTTCTTAGCAAAAATTATAAAGCTAATAAAACTTATAATTAAGAAAATTAAAAACCACAAAACACTATAATATATTATTTTTTTTAAAGGTTTTCTTTTAGATTTTTGTACATTCTCCATTTTTTATAAAACTCTCTTTCTCTTTCTTCTCCAATATATCCATATTTATTCAACTCTGTTTCTATCTCAATACATTTAGATTGGTCTTGAGGTGAATTTGAACCAAAAAATGCTAATTCAAATTCAGAAAAATCAGGGGTAAAATCTAAATTTCCAATATCTGATACAGCATAATAATCTCTTTGCATTCTTAATCTTGATATTAATTCTATTTGTTTTAAATTTAATCCAAGAGATTTATATAATTCACTATCAAAAGTAGTTTGAGCCCTTCTATTTGCTAAATATATTGTTGTTGCAACAGAAGATTTTAAAGTATTTTTTATAGAAGATTCTAGTATGTCTGTAATTTCTTGTGTAGCAAATATAACAGATACATTTAACTTTCTCATTAAAATATTTGAAAGTTTTGGATTAAAGAGAAGTTTTCTAGCTTTTGCAGAAATAGAAGATAATAAGTTAAAACTTTACCTACCAAATTCATTAGAAATAGAAAAAAAAGTGTTTCTATACAAAGTAAATAAAGGAGGTATTGGAAAAACATTTTTAACTGCTCAAACTGGACATGGTTTAGCATTACTTGGAAAAAAAACATTAATTCTAACTTCAGACAGCCAAAATAATATATTAAATTTTATGTCAAAAGAGAAAGTGGAAGTAAAAAAAGGCTTAATAAGAGCTGTTTTAAATGATGAAGATAATATTATAAATTTAAGAGAGAATTTAGATTTTATCCCTTTGGAATCTAATAAATTTGATAAAAAATTTATTGAAAAATTACCTTTATGGATTAGTGAAAAGAAAAAAGAATATGATGTTATACTGATTGACAGTGTTCCTACAATGAAAATAGATACTGAATTTGTCAATCTTGCTGATTATATTATTATTCCAGCTTTTTGTGATGAGGCAACTATAGAGGGGATTTTAAATCTTTTAGATGATATTGATTTAAATAAAGTACTAGCAATACAAATTAATAGATTTAAACCAAGAGTCATAGAAATGAAGTATAGAGAAGTTTTAGAAAAAAATATAAAAGGAACTCCAATTTATTTAGGAGAAGCAATAAAAGATCTAAGTTTTGTTCAAACAATGCTAGACAAAAAGAAAACTATATGGGAATATACTACTAAAAAAGCTGAAGAAGTTCAGGATATATTATCAAAACTATTGCTTAAAATTACAGAAAAATTAGATGAAAAGGAAGGAGAGGTGTAAAATGAAAAATATTTCAGCAAGATTAAAAGAAAAAATGGATGCTATAAAAAATAATCAAGGAAATATTAATACTTCTGTTGCAAATACAGAATTAAAACTAGTAAATCCATTTGATAGTTTATATTCAGAAGAAGACTTTAGTTATATAAACGAAATTCTTGAAGAAGAAGATTTAAGAGAATTTTTAAAAGATAGAACTAAGAAATTATTAATCCAAAAAGATTTTACAGTTATATTTCTTGGAGATACTTTAGAAGAAGTATTCCAAAAGATAGGTAACCATAAAAATGGAACATATCAGAAGTGGTTGCATTTAGTTGGAATTAATGAAAGAACTGCATTAAGATATAGAAATAAAGCTAATCTTTTTAAGAAAGCTATAAGTTTTAATGCAAAGAAAGTTATTTTTGAGTTATCACATGATAACATACAAGTGATTTTGGATAATAAAGATATAGAAGAAAAAGTTTTAAATTCTCTTGAAAACGGAGCTAACAAAAAAGATATTCAAAAATTATTGACTACAGAACAATTATCATTTAATATTAAAGGAGAAAGAGAAACTTTTGAAAAAGACATTAATTTTTCTAGTATATCAAATGAAATTTTTGATAAATGGGAGAATTTGGATAATAGAAAGAAAAAGAAAGTAGAAACACTGTTTATAAAAATAAAGAAAATAATTAATAGTTAAAAGGGGTGGTTTTAAATGAAAAAAAAGTCATTGATATTGTTAGGTGTATTTTTTATAATTATTATCTCAGCTTTTATAATTTATAACAAAATACAAAAAGAAAAAGAAGCTGAAGCATTTAAGAAACGATATCTTATAGAAACTCAAAGAATTGTTCCAAATACTGAATATGATGTTATAACAATACATTAATGTTTTTAATTATTACTGAAATATTCGGACAACCTGTCTGAATATATTTAAAATAAACTGTCCGAATATATAAGGAGGAAAAATTGAAAAAATATTTTATGTTATTTATATGTTGTTTATTTATAATTAGCTGTGGCAAAGATTATAAAACATACTCGTTAAAAGAAAAAAAGGAGATGATTAAAGAAGCTGTTATAGAAAATAGACAAGGAAATAGGGAAAAAATGAATAAGTTAGATGAACTTATAAAAAAATTAGAAGAAGCTGCTAGAAATGGAGATAAAGAGGCTGTAGCTGAGTTAAAAGAATGGCATGAAACAGCCTCATTAATAGAAGGGAGCTATTAAGTCTTAATTGACCTAAACAACTATTCATAATAAATCATAAATATTACATTTGAAAAATTTAATAAATAAAAAAGTGAAGTTTCCTATTAAATTATATCCAGACAGATTGTCTGGATATAATTTTTTTAAAATTCTAGTTCCCATCTTTTATCAGGTTCATCATCATTAAACTCTGTATTTAATGTGTTTTCTATATCTCTTATACAAGAGCTTAATTCATGCTCTAATTTATCATCATTTTGAATTTCATTTTTTATTTTCTCTAATTCTTTTTTATCAGATTTAGAAATTCTTTTTTTATATTTTTTAATTTTTTCTTCCGTTTCTTTTTTCTTTGTATTTTCTTGAATTTCTTTTTCCAATTCTTCTTTTTCAAAAATTATTCTGCTTTTTAAATCATCTTTTTCTATTTCCTCTAGATTAGATTCCTGAATATTTTTTGATATAACCTCAAAAAAATCTATAATTTCTAATAAAGAATGGCTAGAATTTTTTATTTCTTCAATAAGGTTAATAAAACCTTCATAACTTTCATTCAAGTCATTTACCTCCTTCTAAAAGATTTGATTTTTCTTTCTTATTTAACCTTTTATATACTTATTTTTAATCAATATATTCGGACAACCTGTCTGGATATAATTTGTAAAGTAAAAAGACAACCAACAGGTTGTCTCTAATTTGAAAAATCATACTTGTTAACCTAACAAGATTAACTTTATTTGTGCTTATGTTATATATTAACTTTCTTCTTTTTGCAATATATTTTTTAATTCTTCTAACCCACTATTTTTATTATAGGAATTGTTTTTCTATTTAAAAAATCGGTTTAATTATATAATATATAATTATGCTATTATTAATAGTATAATTATTAAAAGAATTATAGTTTTCCAAATTAATCCTTTTTTTCGTAATAAATATAATAAAAAAATAAAGAAGTAGATAACTAAAGTATATATTTTTTCTTTTTTAGTTTCTAAATATAATATCCCATTTTCAGGTTTTTCTAACCAAATAAAAATCCCACCTAAAAGTGTAATTAAAGCAAATAAATTAGCTGTTTCATGTAATCTTACATCAGATTTCTGGTAACCATTGTATTGATAACTATACCCTTGTGAAGTCATCTTAATATAGTATTCATTTTGATTTTCTTTGTTTTTTAACATCCAAAACTTTAAATATTTTCCTTTATTGATTCTTCCTAAAGTTCCTATAAAATATAACCTTTTATTTTTAAAATTGAAGTTGTTTAAATTATTTCTATGTATACTAGAAATTATTTTTTCTATAAATAGTGTAGCCTTTTCAAATTCTTCCTCATTAAAAGAAATTAGATTTGTTCCTATATATCCAACATCTCTATAAATATTTTTTCTACTTAGTTTATGAATGAACATAAAAGAAATAAGTATTTGATATTCTAAAGATTGCTCATCATTTATTTTAAAAAGTTTAAAATAAATTTGGTTTAGGAAAAGAGTTATTTTATTTAAAGTTAGCATCTCTATCAACTGTATTTAATGTAGATTTAGAAACTTTAGTATTTTTATTTAAATTTAAATTGCTATCTTTCTCTATTTTTTTTCCTTCTTTTATAATATCTGACATCATTTTTAATACTATTTCTTTTGCCATATGAATACCTCCTTTTTTATATTATATCATATTTAAAAATATTATTACTA
>ERZ773022.2800-NODE-2800-length-10194-cov-11.243121_pt1 | contig 10194 bp, 8 predicted proteins | sample MGYA00580839_ERZ773022 | MGnify/ENA primary metagenome ERZ773022 (study PRJEB29015, sample SAMEA2738020) | human oral metagenome | biome: human oral; feature: human-associated habitat; material: dental | place: China | collected 2044 ... | reverse complement strand
CCCCTGTGGGGCTCGAACCCACGACCTTCGGATTAAAAGTCCGCAGCTCTGACCAGCTGAGCTAAGGGGGCGTTGCGCCGGGCGCGGGAACGGTTCGCGTCGAGCGGCGGCAGTCAGCATAGCGGGTGCGGGCGGCGGCGAGCAGGCATGTCTTCGCGGCACCGATCTCTTGACGAAAATATACGTACATGTTTGTATGTATGTCGTGAGGCGCCCGTCGCGAACACCGCGCCGGTCCGCGAAGCCATCGCTCTCTGGTGTTGCGCCCGTTCGACGCCGGCCCCTCATCCACGATCTTCATCCGTACTGCCGTGCTCCGCCGGCTATCGCCCCTGCGAGATCCTCCGAGGCTCTCCGCCGGGGAATGACGGGAGGCCGGAAGGCCACCGACTCCGCCGTCGGCGGAATCGCGCACTCTCGCTGCCGGACGGCCGGCGCCCGCGGCCCACGCCTACCGAGGAGCATTCATGCCCGCGTCCGTCCCAGCACCCGTAACGAGCAGGACCAGTCCGCGCATGGCGGTCATCGTCTCCTGCACCGCTCTGTTCACCGACATGCTCGTCTACGGCATGCTCATACCTCTCCTCCCCCTCATGCCCGCAGTCCAACGCTTCGGAGCGTCGGCGACCGGACTGCTGTTCGCCGCGTACGCGGCCATGATGATCGCGGTCACGCCCCTCGCCGGACGGTTCGTCGACCGCCGAGGCCCCCGCGGACCGCTGCTCGCCGCGCTCCTGGGCCTGGCCGCGGTCTGCCTGCTGTTCGCCGTCGGCGGCCCGTACTGGCTGCTCCTGATCTCCCGTCTGATGCAGGGGGCCGCCGCCGGGCTCGGCTGGGTGGCGAGCCTCGCCCTCATCGCCGCGTCCATCCCCCTGGCACGGCGCGGGCCGTACCTCGCCCTGGCCATGAGCATGGTATCCGTCGGCACTCTCGCGGGGCCGCCCTTGGCCGGCTGGCTCGCCCGCGATCACGGCCATGAGGCCCCCTTCGTCCTGGCCGCGGCGGTCCTCCTGGTCGACGGCATCCTGCGCGTCGTGTTCATCAGGCCCACCCCGCCCCAGACGGACGACCCGGCGACCGCCCGCGACGTGCTGCGCGTCAACGGGTCGTGGCCCGTCGTCGTCCTCATCTGCCTGGGGTCCGCCGTCACGAGCGCGATCGAGCCGATCCTCCCGGTCCGCCTGGCGAACGGCCTCGGCCTCGACGCTGCGGGGATCGGCCTGCTGTTCGCCCTGCTCGTCATAGTCGGGGCGGTTCTCAACCCGCTCGTCGGCGCGGCCCTCGGCCGAGTCTCCCCGAGGCTGCTCACGCTCATCGGCGCGGGTCTGGCGATCGCGGGTCTGGCGATCGCGGGCGCCAGCTCGCACCTGCCCGCCATGATCACGGGGATCGTCGCCCTGGGCGCGGCCATCGCCTTCCTCATCGCCCCGGCCAGCACCCTCATCGGCGTGCAGGGGGCGCGCACGACGCCGCCCGCTCTCGGCGGCGCCTACAGCCTCTACAACGTCGCCTACGCCGCGGGGCTGACGCTCGGACCCGTCCTGGCCGGGGCGCTCACCTCCACGATCGGCTATCCCGGGGCATGCGCCTGCCTGGCGGGCGGAATCGCCGTGGTGGCGCTGACCGCGCTGAGGCGCCTGCCCGCGGCGCTGCCGGGAGGGAGCAGCGAGGGGGAATAGCCCCGTTCCGCCGGTCCCGGCCTCCGGGCCGCCGCGCCGCCGGCGGGAAGTTCCGAGCCGCAAGAGGCCGCCGAGGCGGCCGCATCACCCCTCCCGATATCCTGATATGTCGTCCCCGCGGAGCTCGCGCGCCCCGTTCCCCGGAGCACCCGATGCGGGAGAATAGAGCGTCCCCGCGCCCGGCGAGGGCGCGCCGACAGCAATCCCGCATGAGGAGCCCCTATGACCCGCCAGTTCCACCGTCCCGCCCGCCTCGACCCGGAGGCCGCCGAGTCCATCGAGGGCACCGCCGATACCGCCGCCTCCTCCGAACTGGCCCATCGCACCGCCCAGGCCCTCCTGGGAGGCTATCCTTCTGAGGGCGGTGAGCCGGGCGACGGGCAGGCGCCCGGCTCACCGCTCGGGAACTGCGCCGCCGGGGAAGCCTCCGAGGAACCGGGGGAGTGGCTCGCCCGCCCCGACGTCGTGGCCGCCGTCGCCTCCCACGGCGTCGACGCCGTCGCCGAGCTGTGGGCCGACTCGCCCGCCACGACCCTGCCCGGGGTGCTGTGGCGCCTCTTCCTGGTGCGCGAGTGGATCCGGCGCGATCCGGCGCTGGTCGCCAGACGTTACGCCACCGTCGTCGACCTGACCGGACGGGACGACAAGGTCCTAGCCCGGTTCGAGGCGGCCCTGGCCGAGGCGGACCCGGCCCCCTCCCCGCTCGATGTGCGCGCCCTCCTGGACCGGGTCCTCACCGGGCGGGCCGACGGTGGACTGCCCGCACTGGTGCCCGTGCTGGCCACCGTCGCCGCCTTTCTGCGCGCGCTCGCGGCCGGGAGCGACCCGGCGTGGATCGTCGACGATGCCGATGAGCTCGCCGACCGCGTCACCCGTCGGGACTCCGCCCTCCTGGCCACCGCCGATGAAGTGACCGAGGCCGCGCGCCGAGCCGCCTCCGGCCGTCTGGACTGATCGGGGCCCGGGCCGTGGCCGTGCCGCCCGATCGTGGGGCACGATCCGATCGTGCGGAAGATTCGCTCGCCGACGTACTCCTCACACCGGCCCAGACGTGGGACCATGCCCTCATGACGACGCCCGACCCCGCCGAGACACCCACGCCATCCCAGGAGAGCCCCGTACCGCCCGCCGCCTTCCCCGACGACCGGGCCCGGGACGGGACCGCATCCGTCGACGGGCCCCAGCCGGCTGCGGACGTCGCGGAGGCGTCGGCCCGCGAGGATCTCGCGGAGGCTGAGGACATCGACATCCCCGCGGACCCCGATGACGACCCCGAGATGGTCGATCATGTCATCGAGGCGGCGGATCCGCGCGACTTCGCCGACGACGCCGGTCCCCAGTACGAGGACGAGGACTTCGATGAGAACATCGACGACCCCGGGTGGACCGGCCGGGGCCCGCTCGGCGCGGAGAGCACCGACGCCCTCATCGATGCGGCGATCGCCAGGCCCGCGCCGCCCCCGGCGATCGCCGCCGACCCGTCGCGGGCCGACGGCGTCTGCGAGGCGCGGAACGGGGAGGCGCCCGTGTCCGACCCGCCCGATCCCGAGGACGACCTGCCTCCTCTGGAGTCCTTCGCCGAGCGCTACACCGACCGCGAGCTGACATGGATGGACTTCAACGAGCGGGTCCTGGAGCAGGCCGAGGACCAGGACCTCCCGCTGCTGGAGCGCGCCTGGTTCCTGGCGATCTTCTCCTCCAACCTCGACGAGTTCTACATGGTGCGCGTGGCCGGGCTCATGCGCCGCATCAAGGCCGGCATCACCCCCGTGCGCGCCTCCGGGCTCGACGCCCACCAGGTCGTCGCCGAGATCACCCGCCGCGCCAAGGAGCTCACGGCCCGCCAGGCCGCCCTGTGGCAGGAGGACATCCGCCCCCGCCTGGCCGAGCACAACATCGAGGTCGTCGACTGGGAGGACCTCGACGAGACCCAGACCGAGCGGCTCACCCGCTACTTCCGCCACCAGATCTACCCGGTGCTCACCCCGCTGGCCGTCGACCCCTCCCACCCCTTCCCCTACATCTCGGGCCTGTCCCTCAACCTCGCCGTGCTGCTGCGCAACCCCCGCTCCGGCAAGGAGCACTTCGCCCGGCTCAAGGTCCCGGCGTCGCTGCCGCGCCTGGTCACCGTCCCCGGCCGCGAGCTCAAGGCCTCGGACAAGGCCGCCGGCACCGCCCTCATCCCCCTGGAGAAGGTCATCGCCCGCCACCTCGACCACCTCTTCCCCGGCATGGACATCCTGGAGCACCACCTGTTCCGGGTCACCCGCAACGAGAACCTGGAGGTCGAGGAGGACGACGCCGAGAACCTGCTGACCGCCATGGAGAAGGAGCTCGAGAAGCGCCGCTTCGGCGACTGCGTGCGCCTGGAGGTCGAGGACACCATCAGCCCCTTCATGCGCCGCTACCTCGTGCGCGCCCTGGGCCTGGGCGACGAGGACGTCTTCTCCCTGCCCGCCCCCCTGGACCTGAAGTTTCTCAACATCGTCCACGACCTGGACGTGCCGGCCCTGAAGTACCCGCGCTTCGTGCCCGTGACGGCCGCGGGCCTGGGCGAGGGCGAGTCCTCGACCCCGCGCGACATCTTCGCCGCCATGCGCACCCACGAGGTCCTCCTGCACCACCCCTACGACTCCTTCTCCACCTCCGTGCAGGAATTCGTCTCCCAGGCCGCCGCCGACCCCAAGGTCCTGGCCATCAAGCAGACCCTGTACCGCACCTCCGGCGACTCCCCCATCGTCGACGCCCTCATCGAGGCCGCCGAGTCCGGCAAGCAGGTCGTGGCCATCGTGGAGATCAAGGCCCGCTTCGACGAGGAGAACAACATCGGCTGGGCCCGCAAGCTCGAGCGCGCCGGCGTCCACGTCGTCTACGGGATGGTGGGGCTCAAGACCCACTGCAAGCTCCTGCTCGTGGTGCGCCAGGAGTCCGACGGGCTGCGCCGCTACTGCCACGTGGGCACCGGCAACTACCACCCCAAGACCGCCCGCGGGTACGAGGACCTGGGGCTGCTGACCTGCGACCGCGACGTCGCCCAGGACATGACCACCCTGTTCAACATGCTGTCCGGGTACGCGCCGCGCGCCCGCTTCCGGCGCCTGCTGGTGGCGCCGCGCACCGTGCGCGACGGCCTGATCGAGCGCATGGAGCGGGAGATCGCGAACAAGCGGGCCGGGCGCCCCGCCTGGATCCGCATCAAGGTCAACTCCATTATCGACGAGGCCTGCATCGACGCCCTGTACCGCGCCAGCCGCGCAGGGGTGGACGTGGACATCGTCGTGCGGGGCATCTGCGGCATTCGCGCGGGTGTGCCGGGGCTCAGCGACAACATCCGGGTGCGCTCCATTCTGGGGCGCTACCTGGAGCACTCGCGCGTCTACGCCTTCTGCAACGACGGGAGCACCGACCTGTTCATCGGGTCGGCCGACCTCATGCACCGCAACCTGGATCGACGCGTGGAGGAGCTGGTGCGCATCACCGACTCGGCGATGGTCGATGAGCTGGAGTGGCTGGTGACTCACGCGGCCTCGGACGCCGTCTCCTCCTGGTGGCTCGAGCCCGACGGCACGTGGGTCCGGCACGCCTACGGTCCCGATGGGGAGAAGCTGGAGGACATCCAGACCACTCTCATGGCCCGGGCGCGCTCGCGCGTCAAGGGCCGCCACTGAAACGCCCCTGAGGAGTGCAGGCCCATGTCATCATCATCGCGTGCCAAGCACGTGGTGCGCGCCGCCGGCGCGCTCGTGTGGAGGGAGCGCCGCGGCCGCCTCGAAGTGCTCCTGGTGCACCGCCCCCGGTACGACGACTGGTCGTTCCCCAAGGGGAAGGTGGAGCCGGGGGAGTCGGTGCGCACCTGCGCGGTGCGGGAGGTCGCCGAGGAGACCGGTGCTCGTATCGCGCTCGGCCAGCCGTTGGAGACCATCCGCTACAAGCTCTCGGACGGACGGCGCAAGCGCGTCCACTACTGGGCCGCGCGCGAGCTTGACGACGACGAACCGGGCGCCCGCGCCCGTGCGGCGGTGGCCCCGGCGTCGGCCCGCGAGATAGACGACGTGACGTGGGTGCGCGTCAAGAAGGCCCGGGGCATGCTCACGCACGCGGTGGACCGCGACCTGCTGGGCAGCCTGGTGGACCTGTGGGAGGACGGCAAGCTCGATACCTGGACCTTCGTGCTGGTGCGGCACGCCCGCGCCGTCAAGCGGTCGGTGTGGAATCGCCCCAAGAAGCGTGACAAGGAGACCAACGAGGCCACTCGCCCGCTCACTGATGATCAGGGCGAGGTGCGCGCCCGGGCGCTCGTGCCGGTGCTGGCCGCCTACGGCGTGGGGCGGGTCGTGTCCAGCCCGTGGCGGCGCTGCATGGACACGGTGGCGCCCTATGCGAGGGCGGCCGGGATCGACATCGTGGCGGAGCCGGCCCTCACGGAGCTGGCGCACGCCGATTCCCGCAAGGCGGCGCGCAAGGTCGTCTCCGATGTCCTGCGTCATCGGGATGTGCCGGTGGCCCTGTGCACTCACCGGCCGGTGCTGCCCTCTGTTATGGAGGTGATCTCCCGGTACGCGCCGGGCAAGTTGCTGCGCTCAGTGCCGGACCGGGACCCGTGGCTCAAGACGGGGGAGATCATGGTGGTGCACCTGGCGCGCCGACCGCGCGGCAGGATTCGAGCTGTGGCGATTGAGAAGCAGCGCCCGGTCCTGTCAGAGGGCCGCTGAGGACGGATGCGTGCGGATGAGCGCAGAGCGGATCCGTCGAGATCGGTCCGCTTCCGCATCGAGATCGGTCGCAGTCCGCTGCGAGATCGGTCCGCTTCCGGCTCGAGATCGGTCGCAGTCCGCCGCGAGATCGGTCCGAGGCGCGCACCGGGCACTGCTCAGGACGGGGCCTGGCCGACTGGGCCCTGGTGGCAGACCGCTTCGATGTTGTGCCCGTCGGGGTCCAGGACGAAGGCGCCGTAGTAGCCGGGATGGTAGTGAGGGCGCTCACCGGGCGCGCCGTTGTCGGTTCCTCCCGCTGCCAGGGCGGCCTCATGGAAGGCGTCCACCTGCTCGGTGGAGTCCGCACTCAGGGCGAGGTGGACGGTGGTGGGATTCTGACTTGGGACCAGCCAGAGATCTGGACCGGCGCCCTGGGGCCTGGCCACCCCCATGCCGCACACGTCTCCGAACACCATGAGGACGGTGTACCCCAGCGGTTCCAGGGCCTGTTCGTAGAAGGCTCGAGAGGCCGCAGGATCATGGACGGCAAGCGATGCGTGATCAATCATGCTCGGCAATCTAAGGCTTGACACCGTGCGAAGGTCCAGCGCTTCGTGTCAGCCGCCCGTTGAGCGTCGTGCCGGGAGTCGGGTGCGGTTGCTGCGGAGCGGGACGCAGCGCGCCCCGCTCCGCGCCGGTTGCGCCGACGGCGCCCGGGCTCAGTGATCCATGCGCCGTCGGCTCACCAAGACGCGCCCTGCCGCCGGATCTCGAACGGCGTGCGCAGCGCCGTCACCGGATTCTCCTCGCACAGGCTCTGCGGCAGGACTCCGCGCAGTCCGGTGAGGAAGCCCTCGCCATCGGCGACATCCGCGGGCGTCGCCCGTTCCACATGAACCCCGGCAGCCTCTATCGCCGTCTCGCGCCTGTACTGCGCCGAAAGCGCGGCGTCGGCGTCCTGCAAGTACTTGATCTCGCCGTCGATCTCGTAGGCGAGCATCGCCGCCCGCCAGCCGAGATCGGCGTAGAAGACGCCGGCCTCAGTGCGCACGGGCATCTGGGGCTGCGGCGCCGCGATCCCGTCGATCAGGCACAGTCTGCGCGCCTCGGTCTCCCACACCGATTGGCTCCACGGCGTCGCGGCCATGACGACGGCGCGGGCCCGCCGCACGCCCCGCTCGTGCGGCCGGGCGTCAAGCCGCTTGATGAGCGCTCGGCGGAACCGCGCGGCCTCGGCGTCGATTTCGGGGCGATGATCCCAGGGGCGGTCGCCGGCCCCGGCCGCGATCGCGAACAGCGAGTCGACGACGGCGAGCGCACGGTTGGGCGGCAGGAACCGGGCGCAGTCCTCGGCTGTGCGCTCCAACGAGGTCACGCGCAGCCCATCGAGCTCGACGATGTCGGAGCCGGCCAGCTCGTAGCGATGCCGGATGAATGGGCGGGCCCCGAGCGCCCGACGGCGGTCGCGCGGCCCGAGCGCGCGCGAGGCCGGCCGATTGGGCGGACGCCTCCGAGAAGCGCGTCTGAGGCCGGCGGCGTTCCAGCCCACGATGAGGTGAACCGCCGCCGGCTCGTAGAGCGCGCGCCCACCGTGGAGGAGCGCGGCGGTCTCGAGGGCGACGACGCCGTCGAGCCTTTCAGTGCGGACGACGCGCAGGAGGACTTCGCGGATGGTGCGGTGGGTGGTGAAGTCGGGTGCGTCGGGGCTGGCCGGTATGTAGGTGCTGCGGCGCACTCGTCGGATCTCGCCGGTGGCCAGGCGGCTCTCGATCTCGCGTGGATTGCGCTGATCCTGGGGAATTCGCGGGGTGGGACACGTCTTCGGGCTCATGTACCGACAGTGCCCGATGACGCAGCAATTCGCCAGGTGGCGGCAGGCGCCTGTGGATAACTGCGGTGCCCGGCAGGGCCGCAATCGGTTATCCACAGGTCTGTGCTGCGGGAGGTGCCGATCTCGGTGCGGAGTACGACCGATCTCGAGCCGGAGAGCGACCGATCTCGGTGCGGAATCGGACCGATCTCGGCGATCAGCCGGCGATGAAGCTGCCCATGAGGCGCGCGATCGTGTACACCGGTGCGCCCAGCGCCAAGATCGGCACGATCGCGCTGGCTACCGCGGCGCGCCCGCCCGGCACCCACCGGTGCGTCCACAGCACCCGGTTCGAGGACGCCATGAGCACGCCCGCGACGAACCCGACGATCACGCACGCGGCCGCCGACTGGAGGACCTGCTGCAGCCCGGTGTGGCCCGGCCCGAAGAAGCCCGCCGCCGCCAGGACGCCTCCGGCCACTCCGGCCACGAGAGCCGGCACCGTCAGGGTCAGCGCCTCCAGGACGGTGGCCCGCACCTCGAGCACCGTCAGCAGCGCCCCGGCGAACAGCGCCAGCGCGCAGGGGACGATGACCGCCGGATCCGCCAGGCCCGGGGTCAGGGCGCACCAGGCGGCCCCCGAGACCATGATGAGGTTTCCCGCCACGGTGGCGGACAGGTCCTCCACGAGGTCCTTGCGGCCGTCCTGGCGGGCCATCTGGGTGAGGAACGCCGCCAGCACGCTGAGCGCCATGACCACGCCCGCGGCCCCGTAGTCCCTGCGCAGGGCGACGGCGACAGCCGCGGTCAGGCCGGTCAGGGTGACGACGGCGGTGCCGCCCTGGTCGTGCTGGGAGCGGACGAGGGCGGGCCAGCCCTGCGCGGTCAGCGGCACGAGCAGGCAGACGACGATGAGCCGCACCCACGTCGGCAGCGTCGAGGAGGCGGCCAGCAGAACGGGCACGATGCCGGCCACGGCCAGGCGCGTCCAGGCGGGGTCGACCAGCCCGGGCTCGATCGGGCGGTGCGCGCCTCGGCGGGTGCCGTACGCGCCGGGCGCCGCGGGCGACGGAGCGGTGACCGGAGGGGCCGGGGATGCCGAAGAGACCGGAGAGTCGTCCTGGGTGTTCACGGAAGCATCGTCCCATACCCGAAACGTGAGCATGTGGTTCACTGAGATCCGGAACCTCACCGCGGCGGAAGGAGTCCGGAGCATGCGCGTCATCATGTTCACCCATGAGGGCGATGTCGCCACTGTCCTCCCGTCGGCCTCCTTCCTCGACTCCCATGTCGAGTGCCGTCCCCCCACGCCCGCCTTCTACAGCGCGATCGACGACGCCGACGTCGTCATGGTCGATGCCCGCGGCGACCTCATGCGGGCGCGGGCCCTGTGCCAGCTGCTGTCCGGCCCGATGGACTGCCCGCCGATCATCCTGGTGATGGAGGAGGGCGGCGCCGCCGTCGTCCAGCCCGACTGGGGCGCCTCCGACTTCGTCATGGCGGGCGCGACGCCGGCCGAGCTCTCCGCGCGCCTGCGGCTGCTGCGCACGCGGGCGCTCGTCCCCGAGCCCGTGAGCGACGACCAGATCGAGGCCGGTGATCTCGTCATCGACGTGACCGCTTACACGGCGCGCATCCGCGGCATGATCCTCGACCTGACCTACAAGGAGTTCGAGCTGCTGAAGTACCTCGCTCTCAACCAGGGGCGGGTGCTGACCCGCGAGGTGCTGCTGGACGAGGTGTGGGGCGAGGACTACATCGGCGGCTCGCGCACGGTCGACGTCCACATCCGGCGCCTGCGCGCCAAGCTCGGCACCGAGCACGACAACCTCATCGGCACGGTCCGCAACGTCGGCTACCGCCTGGATGCCCCTGAGGACGCCTGACGGCACAGGGACCGTCCGACCGTTGGGCGGACACCAGGACGAGCGAAGACCCGTACCTGTAGACTCGTGCGCGGCGTCGGGCCGTGACGGGCCCCGGGCTCCAACTCAAGCCGCCGCGAGCGGCA
>ERZ773022.2798-NODE-2798-length-10197-cov-72.844311_pt1 | contig 10197 bp, 4 predicted proteins | sample MGYA00580839_ERZ773022 | MGnify/ENA primary metagenome ERZ773022 (study PRJEB29015, sample SAMEA2738020) | human oral metagenome | biome: human oral; feature: human-associated habitat; material: dental | place: China | collected 2044 ... | reverse complement strand
ACGACCCGGGCGAAGAGCTCGGCCTTCTTCTCCTTGAGGGCCATGACCTTCTCCTCGATGGTGTCGGCCGAGACGAGCCGGTAGACCATGACCGGCTTGTCCTGGCCGATCCGGTGGGTGCGGTCGACGGCCTGCTCCTCGGCCTGCGGGTTCCACCACGGGTCCAGCAGGAAGACGTAGTCGGCCTCGGTGAGCGTGAGCCCGAAGCCACCGGCCTTGAGGGAGATGAGGAAGACGTCGGCCCCGCCGGCCCGGAAGGCGTCAATGACCTTCTGCCGGTCGGGGGTGGAGCCGTCCATGTAGGCGGTCCGTACACCGGCGTCCTCCAGGTGCTCGCGCACGCCGGAGAGGTAGCGCGTGAACTGGGAGAAGATGAGGGCCCGGTGCCCCTCGGAGACGATGGGGCCCAGGTGCTCCAGCAGCACCTCGACCTTGGCCGACGGGCTCGGCCGCCGACCGGACCTCCGCTGCCCCTTGGAAGGAGTGGCGGCCGCCTTGTCCTTCACACCTCTCGCACTGCGGGCCGCTGTCTTCCCTGCCCCGTCGTTCCCGCCGTCGCCGTCGACGAGTTCAGGGTCGAGCGCCATCTGCCGCAGGGTGGTCAGCGCCTTGAGCGCGATGAAGCGCGACTGCGCCGTGTCCTCCTCCAGCAGTCCGAGGATCCTCTGCCGCTCCCGGGCCAGGCGCTGGTCGTAGGCCTTGCGGTGCTTGGCGCCCAGCTCGACGGCCAGGACCTGCTCGGTCTTGGCCGGCAGGTCCGCGGCCACCTGCTCCTTGGTGCGCCGCAGCAGGAAGGGCCGCATGCGGCGCCGCAGCCGTCCCAGCGCCTCGGTGTCCCCGCGGTCGATCGGCTTTCTGTAGACCTGTCCGAAGCGCTCCGGATCGGGCAGCAGCCCCGGCGCCGCGATGCTCATAAGCGCCCACAGGTCCATGAGCGAGTTCTCCAGCGGCGTGCCCGTAATCGCGATGGTCGACGGCGCCCGCAGCCGCCGCACGGCCTTGTAGGTGGCCGAGGTGCGGTTCTTGACGAACTGGGCCTCATCACACACTACCCAGGCCCAGTCCTGGGCGATGAACTCCTCCTCGCACAGCCGCGCGATCGTGTAGGAGGTGACGACGACGTCGGAGCCCTCCGCGATCTGCTCCAGGGTCTCCTCGCGCTTGGCGGCCGTCCGCGTCACCGCCCGCACCCGCAGGTTCGGGCAGAAGCACTCGGCCTGCTCCACCCAGGAGCCGACCACGGAGGTCGGCGCGATGACGAGCACCGGCCCGGTCCCGTCCGGCTCGTTCAGCTCGTCGGAGTCAGTCGACTCGCTGTCCTCGCCGGTACCGACGTCGGTCGGCGCCTGTCCCTCGGCCTTCTCACGCTCCTCGGCGAAGCACTGAACAGCGGCGAGCACCTGGACGGTCTTGCCCAATCCCATGTCATCGGCCAGGACCCCGCCGAGGCCAGCCTGGCGCAGGAAGTCCAGCCAGCGGTAGCCCTCGAGCTGGTAGGGGCGCAGCGTCGTCCGCAGCCCCTCGGGCACAGGAGCCTCACCGGCGTTGCCCTCGACATCGGCAACGGCGTCGTGCTCAGCAGCGGCCTCGGCGGCGCGCGCCCGCTCCAGCAGCCGCCCGACCCGCTCCTTCCAACGCGCCGTGGCCCGCCCGATGACGCCGAGGGACTCCAGGACCTCGTAGTAGCCGGCGTGCAGGGCACTGACCCGCAAGCTACCGTGCGCCTGCGGATCGGCCAGCTCGCGCCCCTCCTCCATGAGGTGGGCCAGGGCCTCGATCTCCGGGCGGTCGATGCTCACCCACGTGCCCGACTCCAGGAGCACCTCGGGCTCACCGGCGGCCACGGCCGCCATGAGCGGCGCCAGTGGAATCTCCTCCTCACCCACGTGGACGTGCACGCACAGGGAGAACCAGTCGGGGCGGTCCTCGTCGTCACTGACGCTGGTGGTGATGACCGGGGCCTCGGCAGCCTCGCGGTAGTCAGGGACGTCGTCGTCGACCTCGACATCGAAGGCCTCCAGCTCGCGCAGGACCGGCAGCGTCTCGGTCATGAAGCGGGCCGTGGCCATGCCGCGCAGGTCCAGGGGGTGCCAGACGGCGGGGTGCTGGACGGCCAGGGGCAGCAGGCGGTTGAGGACCTCGCGGGCCAGGCGGGTCTCCCCCTCCACGTCTCGGCCGGCGGCCCCGTCCTCGATGCGGCCCTCGGCAGCCTCTGCGAGGTCCCCGACGCCGTGGCCGTGCCGGACCTCGCCGTCCTCGGAGACGTAGCGGATGGACCACTCGGTGGTCAGGTGGTGCTCGTCGGCGTCGACGTGGACCGCGAGCGCAGCGCGCAGCGTCGTGGGCCGGGGCAGGCGGATGGAGGCGTCGGCGGACAGGATCGGCAGCGCCCGGGTGAGGGCCTCGAGGTGCTCGGTCTCGAAGCGCTCGACGTCTCCGGCCGGGATGGTGATCGTCTCCCTCTCACCCAGGAGCAGCCGCGAGAGCGCCTCGGTGGGGCGCGGCTCGATCGGCATGAGCAGCAGCTCGCGTCCGGGCATCCACGTGTAGAAGCCGTGAACCGGGTCGCCGATCGGCATGAGCGTCAGATCGAGCTCGATCCCGGGTACCTGCTGGCGGTTGATCTCCTCGACGTCGTCGATCTCCAGCGCGGGGGCGACGACGACGCCTCCGTCGCCCTCCCGGATGAGGTGGACGCCGCCGCGCAGGCCCTCGGCGAGGTGGACGGGCCGGCCGTGGCGCTGCGCGGTGGTGAGGGTCAGGCCGGCCGCCACCCCGCGGCGCAGCACCTCCCAGACGTGGGCGGGCGCGGTCACCAGGGAGACGCGGTCGTCGGCGTAGTAGAAGCCGTAGCCGCCAGCCATACCGGCCAGCTCGCGCAGGACGCCGATCACCTCGGGGTCCACCTCGTCGTCGAGCCCACCGGAGGCGATCTGGCTCCAGGAGGCGCCCTGTCGGTTCCAGCCGCGCTTGCCCTCGATAAGCGGCAGCATGGATGGGCCGGCCGGGTTGCCCCACATACTGCCGGGGTCATCGATGATCTCCAGGGCCATCCGACGGCGCGGCGTGCGCTCCAGCCGCAGCAGGCCGGCCAGACGGCTCTCCCAGGGGGCGACCTGCCCGGCCGGGGCTGCGACGTGGGGCTCCTCCTGCGCCAGGGAACGCGCCGTGATGAGCAGGGCGGCCACGTGCTTGCAGTTGGCGCCCACCGGGCACGAGCAGTTGCCGACCCAGGCCTCCGAGCTCCTCTGGTCGTGCTGCTTGCGGAAGACCATGGTCTGATAGATGTGGGTGCCCGAGCCCTTGGACTGGGCACTGATGATGTCTCCGTTTCCGGCGACGCCGATGCCCCGCACCCGGCCCTTGCGCGCGTAGTCCAGGCCGCGCTGGAAGGCCCCGCGGCCGACCCGACTGATGATCTGGTCATCAGTGAGCCTCACCGGCCAGTCGTCATGCCGAATCGCGCGCGCCATGCCCCCAGGTTACGAGGCGGGTACGACACGATCACGAGCGTGAACGCGCGGGCCGAACGCCCAACGCGAAAGCGTCCGGCCTTACACCTCGGAGGAAGAGCTTGGTACCGAGGTTCGCACGTCTCCCCCTCAGGGAGGACCTGGACCGGATCAGGATCTCAGACCTGCGAGGGATCTCAAATATGTCACGGTAGGATGTACTGGATAACTATGAATACGATGCTGATTTGCGAAGAATTGTTCCTACTGCTGACCAAGGACTCCGGAAAGCCCGAGAGCCGCATGTCCTTCCCGGTCTACGGACTCACCGGCGCACTGCTCACCGACCTGCTGCTGACCGGTCGCGTCTGCCTGACCGAGGAGCACAGGCCCCACGTCTACATCGTCAATCCCGCACCCATCGGGCACCCCGTGCTGGACCGGGCGCTGGAGATCCTGCCCGCCAAGGACGGAAAGAGCTTCTCCTCCCTGGTCTCCTGGAGCAAGCTCAACCCCACGCACCACATCGCCGAGTCCCTGGAGGCATCCGGGATCATCCGGATCCACACCGGCGGGCTGTTCGGCTCTCTCAGCCCCACCTACCCCACGCTCGATCCGATCCCCGAGCAGCAGCTGCGCGAACGCATCAAAGGCGCCCTGCGCGGAACGCAACCTCCCACCGGCTCCGATGTCGCCCTGCTGTCGATCCTGCAGGCGCTCCACGTCGCGCCGATAGTTCTGCCGTCCCAGGAGACCGGGCTCAGCCGCGGCGAACTCAAGCGGACGATCAAGGAGATGTCGGCGACGAGCCCCGTGGGCCGTGCGGTTCAGCGGGCCGTGGACGCCACGACGGCGGCCATCATCGCGGCCACGAGTGCAGCAGCAGTCGCTACCAACTGATAGGGCCCACCACTACCCGCCTCACTGCCTGCCTCCGCCATTACGGCCGGTCGGGCCCGGCAACCCATTCACGGCCCGGGACATTCTGTGCAGCTGGGGACGAAGTTCTCCCGGCGGGGACCTTCGACGCGTACGGGCACGGGTTTCCTGTCCCCGTACGCGCAAACGGCACCCGCCGGCATCACAATGTCCCCGGCCGCGTGGAAGGCCCCTGGCATCGACTGTCTCCATGAGTGACGGGAGGAAGGCCCCCACCAGGACACAGCCGGATGGAGGCCACCGCGCAGGTGGTCGGGCGCGAGTGACCTAAGGCCGCACCCGACCGCATCGAGAGCCTCAGCCCTCAATGAGCTCGCGGATCTCGGCGGCGGTGAGGGCCGCCGGACTGAGGCCGCCTGCACCCGCGCCCGCAGCCCCGGCCACGCCCTCGCCGCCGGCCTCGACGTCGCCGGTTCCCTCGATGACCCGGGCGAAGAGCTCGGCCTTCTTCTCCTTGAGGGCCATGACCTTCTCCTCGATGGTGTCGGCCGAGACGAGCCGGTAGACCATGACCGGCTTGTCCTGGCCGATCCGGTGGGTGCGGTCGACGGCCTGCTCCTCGGCCTGCGGGTTCCACCACGGGTCCAGCAGGAAGACGTAGTCGGCCTCGGTGAGCGTGAGCCCGAAGCCACCGGCCTTGAGGGAGATGAGGAAGACGTCGGCCCCGCCGGCCCGGAAGGCGTCAATGACCTTCTGCCGGTCGGGGGTGGAGCCGTCCATGTAGGCGGTCCGTACACCGGCGTCCTCCAGGTGCTCGCGCACGCCGGAGAGGTAGCGCGTGAACTGGGAGAAGATGAGGGCCCGGTGCCCCTCGGAGACGATGGGGCCCAGGTGCTCCAGCAGCACCTCGACCTTGGCCGACGGGCTCGGCCGCCGACCGGACCTCCGCTGCCCCTTGGAAGGAGTGGCGGCCGCCTTGTCCTTCACACCTCTCGCACTGCGGGCCGCTGTCTTCCCTGCCCCGTCGTTCCCGCCGTCGCCGTCGACGAGTTCAGGGTCGAGCGCCATCTGCCGCAGGGTGGTCAGCGCCTTGAGCGCGATGAAGCGCGACTGCGCCGTGTCCTCCTCCAGCAGTCCGAGGATCCTCTGCCGCTCCCGGGCCAGGCGCTGGTCGTAGGCCTTGCGGTGCTTGGCGCCCAGCTCGACGGCCAGGACCTGCTCGGTCTTGGCCGGCAGGTCCGCGGCCACCTGCTCCTTGGTGCGCCGCAGCAGGAAGGGCCGCATGCGGCGCCGCAGCCGTCCCAGCGCCTCGGTGTCCCCGCGGTCGATCGGCTTTCTGTAGACCTGTCCGAAGCGCTCCGGATCGGGCAGCAGCCCCGGCGCCGCGATGCTCATAAGCGCCCACAGGTCCATGAGCGAGTTCTCCAGCGGCGTGCCCGTAATCGCGATGGTCGACGGCGCCCGCAGCCGCCGCACGGCCTTGTAGGTGGCCGAGGTGCGGTTCTTGACGAACTGGGCCTCATCACACACTACCCAGGCCCAGTCCTGGGCGATGAACTCCTCCTCGCACAGCCGCGCGATCGTGTAGGAGGTGACGACGACGTCGGAGCCCTCCGCGATCTGCTCCAGGGTCTCCTCGCGCTTGGCGGCCGTCCGCGTCACCGCCCGCACCCGCAGGTTCGGGCAGAAGCACTCGGCCTGCTCCACCCAGGAGCCGACCACGGAGGTCGGCGCGATGACGAGCACCGGCCCGGTCCCGTCCGGCTCGTTCAGCTCGTCGGAGTCAGTCGACTCGCTGTCCTCGCCGGTACCGACGTCGGTCGGCGCCTGTCCCTCGGCCTTCTCACGCTCCTCGGCGAAGCACTGAACAGCGGCGAGCACCTGGACGGTCTTGCCCAATCCCATGTCATCGGCCAGGACCCCGCCGAGGCCAGCCTGGCGCAGGAAGTCCAGCCAGCGGTAGCCCTCGAGCTGGTAGGGGCGCAGCGTCGTCCGCAGCCCCTCGGGCACAGGAGCCTCACCGGCGTTGCCCTCGACATCGGCAACGGCGTCGTGCTCAGCAGCGGCCTCGGCGGCGCGCGCCCGCTCCAGCAGCCGCCCGACCCGCTCCTTCCAACGCGCCGTGGCCCGCCCGATGACGCCGAGGGACTCCAGGACCTCGTAGTAGCCGGCGTGCAGGGCACTGACCCGCAAGCTACCGTGCGCCTGCGGATCGGCCAGCTCGCGCCCCTCCTCCATGAGGTGGGCCAGGGCCTCGATCTCCGGGCGGTCGATGCTCACCCACGTGCCCGACTCCAGGAGCACCTCGGGCTCACCGGCGGCCACGGCCGCCATGAGCGGCGCCAGTGGAATCTCCTCCTCACCCACGTGGACGTGCACGCACAGGGAGAACCAGTCGGGGCGGTCCTCGTCGTCACTGACGCTGGTGGTGATGACCGGGGCCTCGGCAGCCTCGCGGTAGTCAGGGACGTCGTCGTCGACCTCGACATCGAAGGCCTCCAGCTCGCGCAGGACCGGCAGCGTCTCGGTCATGAAGCGGGCCGTGGCCATGCCGCGCAGGTCCAGGGGGTGCCAGACGGCGGGGTGCTGGACGGCCAGGGGCAGCAGGCGGTTGAGGACCTCGCGGGCCAGGCGGGTCTCCCCCTCCACGTCTCGGCCGGCGGCCCCGTCCTCGATGCGGCCCTCGGCAGCCTCTGCGAGGTCCCCGACGCCGTGGCCGTGCCGGACCTCGCCGTCCTCGGAGACGTAGCGGATGGACCACTCGGTGGTCAGGTGGTGCTCGTCGGCGTCGACGTGGACCGCGAGCGCAGCGCGCAGCGTCGTGGGCCGGGGCAGGCGGATGGAGGCGTCGGCGGACAGGATCGGCAGCGCCCGGGTGAGGGCCTCGAGGTGCTCGGTCTCGAAGCGCTCGACGTCTCCGGCCGGGATGGTGATCGTCTCCCTCTCACCCAGGAGCAGCCGCGAGAGCGCCTCGGTGGGGCGCGGCTCGATCGGCATGAGCAGCAGCTCGCGTCCGGGCATCCACGTGTAGAAGCCGTGAACCGGGTCGCCGATCGGCATGAGCGTCAGATCGAGCTCGATCCCGGGTACCTGCTGGCGGTTGATCTCCTCGACGTCGTCGATCTCCAGCGCGGGGGCGACGACGACGCCTCCGTCGCCCTCCCGGATGAGGTGGACGCCGCCGCGCAGGCCCTCGGCGAGGTGGACGGGCCGGCCGTGGCGCTGCGCGGTGGTGAGGGTCAGGCCGGCCGCCACCCCGCGGCGCAGCACCTCCCAGACGTGGGCGGGCGCGGTCACCAGGGAGACGCGGTCGTCGGCGTAGTAGAAGCCGTAGCCGCCAGCCATACCGGCCAGCTCGCGCAGGACGCCGATCACCTCGGGGTCCACCTCGTCGTCGAGCCCACCGGAGGCGATCTGGCTCCAGGAGGCGCCCTGTCGGTTCCAGCCGCGCTTGCCCTCGATAAGCGGCAGCATGGATGGGCCGGCCGGGTTGCCCCACATACTGCCGGGGTCATCGATGATCTCCAGGGCCATCCGACGGCGCGGCGTGCGCTCCAGCCGCAGCAGGCCGGCCAGACGGCTCTCCCAGGGGGCGACCTGCCCGGCCGGGGCTGCGACGTGGGGCTCCTCCTGCGCCAGGGAACGCGCCGTGATGAGCAGGGCGGCCACGTGCTTGCAGTTGGCGCCCACCGGGCACGAGCAGTTGCCGACCCAGGCCTCCGAGCTCCTCTGGTCGTGCTGCTTGCGGAAGACCATGGTCTGATAGATGTGGGTGCCCGAGCCCTTGGACTGGGCACTGATGATGTCTCCGTTTCCGGCGACGCCGATGCCCCGCACCCGGCCCTTGCGCGCGTAGTCCAGGCCGCGCTGGAAGGCCCCACGGCCGACCCGTCTGATGATCTGGTCATCAGTGAGCCTCACCGGCCAGTCGTCATGCCGAATAGCGCGCGCCATGACCCCAGGTTAGACGCGGGGTACGACGCGTTCGGGCACCATGAGCACCGATCGAACGCCCAGCGCGAACGGTCCCGGCTCTACGACGTGCGGGACGAGGGCTCGACGAGGGTCCCACGGCCTCCGCCCGGGGCCGGCCGCGAGGACAAGGACCTCCCCCTCAAGGAGGACCCGCCCCGGATCCGGATCTCGCACCTACGAGGGATCACAAACAGGTCACGGCGCGTTGTACTGGACCCATGAATGCGATGCTGATCTGTGAAGAATTGTTCTTGCTGCTGACCAAGGACTCCGGAAAGCCCGAGAGTCGCATGACCTACCCGGTCTACGGCCTCACCGGCGCGCTGCTCACCGACCTGCTGCTGGCCGGCCGTATCTCTTTGACCGAGGAACGCAGCCCCCGCATCTACATCATCAACTCGGGGCCCACCGGGCACCCCGTGCTGGACTGGGCGCTGACGGTTCTGCCCGCCAAGGACGGCAAGCGCTTCTCCTCCGTGGTCTCATGGGGCAAGCTCAACCCCACTCGCCACATCGCCGCATCCCTGGAGACGACCGGAGTCATCCGCATCCACACGGGCGGACTGTTCGGATCCTTCAGCCCCACCTACCCCACACTCGACCCCGTTCCCGAGCGGCTGCTGCGCGAGCGCATCGACGGCGCTCTGCGCGGGGTGCAGCCGCCCACCGGACCCGACGTCGCCCTGCTGGCGATCCTGCAGGCACTCAACATCGCGCCGGTCGTCCTTCCGCAGCAGGAGACCGGGCTCAGCCGCGGTGAGCTCAAGCACCGGATCAAGGAGATCTCCGGGGCGAGCCCCGTGGGCCGCGCGGTGCAGCGGGCCGTGGACGCCACGACGATGGCCATCATCGCGGCCACGAGCGCAGCGGCGGTGTCGACCAGCTGATCGGGGCAACCTCGCCACCAAGACTCACCTTCGTGGCCGACCGATCATCTCAGCAGCACACCAAACCACATCACCCGCAACCGAGGGCCCGCAGCAGCAGATCCTGCTCGACGTCGGACAACGGCTCGGCCTCGTCACCTCCGGCCGCAAAGGCGATCCCAGCGAGGACAGCCCCCAGGACCAGTCGGGCTCCGGCATGAGGATCCAGGTCGAAGGCACCCTCACCGCGCGCCCGGGCCTGATCCCGGATCTGCTCCAGGTGAGAACGAGTGGCGGCGAGGAGCTCCCCGAGGAGCAGCTCCTTGAGCTCCGGGTCCTGCGGCAGCTCTCCCAGAAGAGACAGCACCGCCTGACCTGTGGCCCCTGACAGCGCCCGGTTCTTGTGGGCGATGAAGGCCTGCAGGTCCCCTCGCAGCGAACCGGTATCGAAATCCTCGGCCACGGCGGCACCGGACCCCACGGCCTCGTCGGCCACGCCGGTCTCGATCATGCGCCTGGTTGAGGCCAGGACGAGCTCGCGCTTGGTGGGCCACCGGCGGTAGAGGGTGGCGGTGGAGACGCCCGCGCGCCGGGCCACGGCCGCCGTCGTCAGCGCGGCGTAGCCGCTCTCGGCCAGGAGGTCGCGCACGGCCAGCATGATCGCCGGCCCCAGAGCGGCGTCAACCGGCCGCCCCGGAGTGCGCTTGCTCCTCGGTGCCTGTGGGCCCACTGCGTTCATGGGGAGATCGTACCGACCTATAGTGAAACTGATTGACTTCGTTTCCTAAGACTGTCAGGCTGCGGCCATGCGATCCTCGGAAACACGCTCCATCATTGACTTCGACTCCACCATCGACCTGAGCGGCATCCCGGTCGACACCAGCAGCCCCGTCATGGTCACCGGCGCCACCGGCTACCTGGGCAGCTGGGTCACCAAGGGACTGCTCGACGCCGGCGTCACCGTCCATGCCGCCGTGCGCGACCCCCAGAACACGAACAAGGTGGCCCACCTGAACCGCATGGCC
>ERZ773022.2791-NODE-2791-length-10221-cov-8.773165_pt1 | contig 10221 bp, 7 predicted proteins | sample MGYA00580839_ERZ773022 | MGnify/ENA primary metagenome ERZ773022 (study PRJEB29015, sample SAMEA2738020) | human oral metagenome | biome: human oral; feature: human-associated habitat; material: dental | place: China | collected 2044 ... | reverse complement strand
CTAAGTGCTGTGGATGCCTTTCAAAAAAGACCGGGAGGAGCACCAGCCAATGTGGCAGTCGCTGCAGCAAAGCTTGGTGCAGAAGCATATTTTGTCGGTATGGTCGGAGATGATCCATTTGGACATTTCTTAAAAGATACGATTGCGGGTTATGGTGTTAATACGAGATATCTGAAGACTACAAAGAAGGCAAAGACAGCGTTAGCCTTTGTAAGCCTTGCGGATGATGGACAACGTGACTTTAGTTTCTATCGTAATCCAAGTGCGGACTTGCTCTTGGATAAAAGTGATGTAGAAGAAATTGAATTTACAAGTGAAGACTATATCAGTTTTGGCTCTGTTGATTTAGTAGAATATCCTGTAAAGTACGCAACAGAGTACTTGCTACAGAAGGCGAAAGCAGCGAATGCGACAATCCTGTTTGACCCAAATATCCGTAAAGATCTTTGGGATGATTTAAATGAGTGTAGACAAACAATTTTAACTTTTATGAAGTATGCAAATATCGTTAAGATGGCAGATGATGAAGTGGAATTTATCACTGGTAAATCGTCTGTCAAAGAAGCCATTGAAGTGGTAAAACAATATGGTGTTGAACATGTCATTGTGACATATGGACCTGAGGGTAGTGACGCTTACTTGAAACATTGTCATAGTCATGCGGATGCCCATAAAGTAGATCCAATTGATACAACCGGTGCAGGTGATACGTTTGTTGGTGCGCTATTATATTACTTAGATCATTACAAACAAAAGCCTGATCAAATTTCACCAGAGATGATCAAAGATGGATTATGTTTTGCCAATCACGCAGCTGCTATCGTTACGACGAAAAAGGGTGCGATGAATGCTGCCCCAACATTAGAAGAATTACAGAAATAAAAAGTTTTGGAGAATACCATGTTTAAAAGAGCAGAGATGAATACCTATGAAGCAGAGATTACTTGTCATTCATGTGGGAAGAAGGAAAAAGTTAAAATCAAATCACTTATTGATACAGCTTTAGATCCATCGGCAGAAACGAGCTTACTGCGTGGCAAGTTATTTCGTCATAGCTGCTCGAAATGTCATACGGAACAAAATATGTTATATACGTGCATGTACCATGATGGTAGTAAGAATCTATTAGTTGGATATCCAGATAATCAAAAAGATTATGAAGAGATGAATCTCATGTTCAATCGCCGCTATCATCGTGATGAGTTGGATGAAGCGTTAAATAAATGGATTGAGACATGTACGAAGAGAATTGTGTCGAGTCAATCAGATATGCAAGAAAAGGCTCTGATTTCGTTACTAGGATTAGATGATCATATCATCGAAATTGGTAAGTATGTAACAGGGGACCTAGCTAAGATTCAATCACAGGGTTTAGAAATCAATCATATGTATTTCAATACTCGTGGTGATGAGTATGCGTTCTTAATTCAATCTGGAGAGGGAATTGTTGGAGAAGTTCCCTTTACCAAAGAACTGTATCAAACATTAGAAGAGCACTACAAATCATATCTAGCTGAAGATGAATCTGTAGAAATTGACTCTTATTGGGTCAGTGATTTCCTAAGAAAAGTTAAAGAAAAACAAAGCCAGCCGAATTAATGATTGGCTTTGATTGTTAGTTCAATCATGTGTAGTGCAGTAGCACGTAGTTCATATTGAATCAGTTCTCGGTTTTGGTTTAATTTTGCTTGTATAGATGCTAGTTGGCTTGTTTGTGTACGATTTGTTTGTAGGGTGATGATGAGATCATTATCTTTTACCTTCGTATCAATAACTTTCACATTACAGTTAAATTCATTTGCGAGGAAGACTGCCATATTCTGTGCAATCGTATAACGTGTCTGCTGTATATCTTGACGTAATTGATTCCGTTTATTTGCTTGACGGCGAATCGAGTATTTCTTGATATAGTAAACAAATCGAACAAATGTAACGATAATAAAGAAGAATAACGCAATCTGATAATAATCTAGTGTAAAGATTGAGAATGTCTTCTGTATAGAATACATGTATGCATGAATAGAAGACAGCATCACAGCAATACCTGTTGCGATTTTTGCATGATGTGGAATTGCCTGTAAGAAGGATGCGATAAATAATAGACTATAGGAAATAAACTGATAGTCTTTAGTCGGCTCTGTACTATAGAAAATCTGATGGAGTTGAATGATAGACCAACCAAAGAAGAGAATTGCCATTGCATGATAAAGGGTGTAACGATTATCTTCTTCCATCGGTTCTACATTATCCCATAATAGAACATCTGCCTCTTCAGCTAGCTTACGTGCACCAGAGGAGAAGTCGTTGTTGGTAATCACAACTGCTTTATCCAGCTTGTAATAAGCGATGCCAGAGAAGGCTTGTTGTACAGCATCATTTCCTACGGCTCTATTGTAATACTTGCATTGGAAGCCGTACTTTAAATTTCCTTTGGTAGCGATAATATCAATTCCTTGATCACCACTTGCCTTGGTGAGTGTTATATTTTTATATCCGAGTACAGATAAGTATTTTGCACAACTACGTTCATATTGAATTCCATTCATGAAATCATTATACAGTACTTATTTTGAATTTTTAGGAGGAAGGGTAAATAATTCGTTTTTGCGCTTTCCTTCTTCGATGAGGTTGTTATAAGCGAGCTGTGCATAAGTCTCTAGTCTTGATGAATAAGCATTTTGATTGCCATATACAAAGTAGTTACCATCTTTATCAATACAACCTAAAGCCGATACAACAGGTACGTCTTGATATACATTTTGAAGGAAGTTTTGATATGGCGTTAGCTTTACGTTTGCGTTTTCCGCAAGTAAGGTGCTGAGGTAGTTTGCGCTGATATAAGGGATCATACCGCTTGGAATATCATAGTTTGCCCACATAAAGAAGTGGGTAATATATCTGCGTTGATTTTCCGCATCACTGAGTTCGTGAAGACTCTTACCATAGAGTTCTTCGTAGAATTCATCTTCAATAAATGGTTGATGGTCACCATACATCAGGATAATTGTTGGTTCAGAAACGTTCTTGAAGTAATTTACAAGTTGTTCTAGAGCCATATCACTACGACGGATAATGCTGAGATATTCTTCTGTTTGCGGATAATTTCCTTTCATTGAAGTGATATGGACATCGTGAATCAATCCTGTATCGTATGGCGAATGATTCTGCATCGTTACATTAAACATGAAAAATGGTTTTGATGTATCACTCTGTTCATATAAATCAATGACGTGTTGGAAATCCCATTCATCAGAAATGTAGTTTCTTAACCTTTGATAGTTTGTGATATCCTCCATACCGATAAATCGATCAAAGTTCATGTATTGGTAAGTGTTTATGCGATTCCAATTTTCTTTGTAGTAAGGGTGGAAGGCGGTCGTACTATAGTTTTGATTGGATAAAGTCATCGCAAGACCGGGTTGCGTATGTTTTTCGTATAACGTATAGGCATTGGAACCAATTGGTAAAAAGGCCATAGAGTTACCGGTTAGAAATTCATATTCAGTATTGCTGGTGCCGGTTCCTATCGTGGAAACATAGACATTTCCTTGGATGGTGTTTTTAGCATTCCTCATACTATTTTCAAATGGAAGATAGTCTGTATCAGTCTGAAACGATCCAACAACTTGTAAATCTGAGAAGGCTTCATTCATGATCGTAATGATATTCGGATGTTCTACCGTCGCATTTGGATGTTGATCGAGTGCTGTCTCCGTGATGGTTTGGGTAGAACTGGTATTCTCCTTTAATTGTGTTGAAAGTGTTTCTATATCATAGCCATGCGGCTTTTGAAGGGAAAGATAGCGTGTATTCACGAAAAATTCCGCAATCGCACCATAGTTTTCATAACCTCTTGCTTGATTGAAGAAGTCAGGTGTTGCACCAAGTCTAAGTTGAAAGAAATCTGTACCATAAAAAGTAATCAAAACTGCAGCAGATAGGAAAAGGCAAGTTGTACGATAGAGTATCTGTTGTTTTGTTTTCTTTGCTTTTGGTAGCCAGAATAACAGTGCAAAGATGAAATTAACCACGGTTAGCGTAAATAGCACTTGTACATTGAATGTTATCTGATAATTGGTAGCGACGCCAGCTGCGGTTTTGATGACACTTAAATCCCATGGTAAAAGAGGGATTCCTTTAAACTGCTTTACATACATGTTTGCAATTCCGAAGATACATAGGATGATAGTTGTAACCGCAAAAGAGAATTTCATACTTGCAAGTAGTACGTAGAAAATCATTGCAATCAGAAGAATGATACCGTAGTTAACAAATACATTACCGATACCTTCGATATCGGAGAGTAAGTTATTGTTGCAGAGTTCGACTGACATTTCTATCAGTAATGGAACAAGCATGATTGTAATCACTTTGACTATCGTATCGATTTTTGGTTTATGGGGTAGCCATTTTAAAAGAATAGATAAGAGCGATACGATGCTCGCGATGAAAAACATGGTATTTGTTGGATCAAGCTTATGATAATTCTGGTAGAAATAGAAGTTTGCGACCAGTAAAATGGTCGTGATTAGGAGTGGAATGGTTCGTCTTAATTTATTCATAAGAATATTATAGTAAGATTGTAATGGAATTGTCACTTTTGTTATATATACTATGCTTGCAAGATGGTAGAATATTGTTAAAGAGTTAGTTTATTCTACTTATATCAAAAGAAATACATCATTTTGCAAGATATAGTCTGTTAGAAAAGATACAGGAGATTTGTATGCTAAAAAATAAGAAGATTTTGATTGCGGTACTTGTTGCGGTTGTGGCGATTGTCGCTACAATATTTACCTTCTTCCAAAAGAATCTTGGTGGAACTAGTGGAGGGTCGGTTGCCTATGTAGATACCATTAGTAATATCATGGGTTCTACGGGTGGTGGAAATGACCGTTATTCTGGTGTGGTAGAAGCCCAACAGAGTGTAAAGGTCAACAAAAACCAAGAGAAGAAGATTGAACAGGTATTTGTGTCTGTTGGTGATCAGGTAATTCCTACAACAGTCCTTTTCCGCTACGATGTTTCAGAAGCGCAAAAACAGATTAGTTCAATCAATTTAGATATTGAATCATTAAGAGGCACAATTACGGACAAGTATAATGCAATCTCCGAATATAAAGCCAGTGGTGATACCAGTCAGATTGCGATTGCGGAAAATGATATTCGTGTTGCACAGTTATCTATCCAACAAAAGCAGTTGGATTTAGCTGCGAAACAAAAAGAAATCGATAATGCGAATGTGCTTGCCAATACAACTGGGATTATTAAGGCAATTAATGAAAATGGTACAGATGCACAAGGTAATGCAACAGCGTTTATCGAAATCTCACAGTCTGGTGACTTTAGAGTGAAGGGTACCATTGACGAAACATCCATTACATCTATCACACTTGGACAAGAGATGATTGTACGCTCTAGAACAGATGAGACAAAGTTTTGGACAGGTAAGATTACAGAAATTAAGACAGAACCAAACGCAAAACAAAATGATATGTATAGCATGGGTGGCTCTAGTAACTCTGAAAAGGCTAGTACATATCCATTCTATATTTCATTAGATTCTTCTGATGGTTTAATGCTAGGACAGCATGTATATATTGAAAAGAATAATGGTACTGCTATGAAGAAAGAAGGTATCTGGTTAGATGCATCTTATGTTGTTATGGAAGGCGATAAAGCATACCTTTGGGTTGCTAACAAGAACAACCGTTTAGAGAAGCGTGAAGTTGAAGTTGGTGAGCTGGATCAAAACTTATACCAGTATGAAATTAAATCTGGCGTATCTGAATCTGATAGTATTGCATGGCCAATGGAAGACTATAAAGAAGGTATGAAGACAGAACCTATCTCTACAGCAGGAAGTGGAGAATAAGTATGTTATTGAACTTACAAGGAATCTATAAAAGTTATGGCGGCACCATCGAAGTACCTGTTTTGAAGAATATTTCTTTTCAGGTGGCAGAAGGTGAGTATGTCGCAATTATGGGTCCTTCTGGTTCAGGGAAGACAACATTAATGAATATCATTGGATGTTTGGATCGCTGTACAGAAGGAACCTACGAATTGGATGGTACAGATATTTCACGTATTTCTGAAAATGAACTATCAGAAGTTCGTTTAAAGAAAATTGGTTTCGTGTTTCAGACATTTGAACTTTTACCTAGTGAAACCGCAATTGAAAATGTTGCATTACCACTTGTATATGCGGGTATCTCAAAGGCAGAACGCGAAAAGGCTGCAGTTGAAGCACTTACCAAAGTCGGTCTAGGAGATCGTATCAATTTTAAGCCAAATCAATTATCTGGTGGACAAAAGCAGCGTGTAGCGATTGCACGTGCATTAATCAATCATCCACGTATTCTTTTGGCGGATGAACCGACAGGTGCACTAGACCAAGCATCTGGCAAGCAGGTCATGGAATTATTTGAGGAATTAAATAAAGAAGGTGTCACAATTGTTATGATTACACACGACGCGCATGTTGCAAGTAAGGCGAAGCGTGTGATTCATATTATTGATGGCATGATACAGGAGGGCAGGAATGAATAAAAAACGAGTCATTATCAGTGTTTCTGTCGTTGCGGCCTTAGTACTTGGTTACTTTGGAATCCTCCAATATCGTAAGGCATCCCGTAAGGTGGGTGTTGTCCAAGTTAGTACGATGAATATGGGTGGAAATCCAACGGAACCACAGATGAGTGGTTTGGTATCCGATTCAGCCACACAGACTGTTACACCATCCGTATCTCAAATTATCACTGCAGTATATGTTACTGAAGGTCAAGCAGTATCCGCTGGTGATAAGTTATTGGCATATGATATTACAAGCTTAAACTATACAGTGGAATTGCAGAAGATTGAAATTTCTACTACACAACTTCGTTTAGAACAAGCAAAGAAAGAATTGCTACAACTACAAAACACAAAACCGATAGAAAGAAGAGCAACCCCAACACCTACTCCTACACCTGAGCCGGAATATAGGCTGGATACAGAAATAGGCCCACAGGTAGAAGAAAATAAAGTGTGGAATTATCTAAATGCGTTAACGGATGAGGATACAGAGTTTACAAAGGATCTCGATGAACCAACCCCTACGCCTACGCCAATCCCAGAGCCAACTCCAACACCTACTCCAACTTCAACTCCTACACCTACCCCAGCAGTTCCTGCTGTAAACACATATGAAAAGGGTACAAAAGCCAATCCATATCACTTTGCCATAAAGAGTGATGGTTTCCTTACTGGTAAGTTTATCAAAGAACTCATTCACAAAGCAGAAACAGATGGAAAGAGATTCTATGTTTCCCTTGATGTTTACAAAGATGATGATAAGACAAAGGGTCTTGTAGATTCATGGCTAGTATCTGTAGATAGACTAAAGGAAATCTTGGGTACAGAAACAAATGATATGGCAAAGTTAGATCTAAAGACACGCACAATTCTCGTAGTGTTAGTTCCTCACGAAGAACCTGCACCTGAAATTGAACCAAATGGTATGACGGCCTCAGAACTGGTACGTGCAATTCACGCAAAGGAATCTGAAATTCGTGAGTATGATATCGATATTCGTCGTAAACAGTTAGAACTATCAGAATTACAGACACAGTTGGCAGATGGCGTTGTTTACGCAAAGCGCAATGGTGTTATTAAAGGTCTAAAGGATATGAATAATGTACCTACGGATGGAACACCGTTCTTGACTGTCGCAGGTGGAACAGGTACAGAAGTAAAGGGCACAATTTCAGAATTGTTATTAACAACAATTCAAAAGGGTACGAAGGTATCTGTTACAAGTTATGAAACGGGTTCAATCTACGAAGCAGTCGTTACACAGATTGATAACTTCCCGACGAATTCTAGTGAAGGATTCTATGGTGGTAATCCAAATGTTTCGATGTACGGTTTTACTGCATATATTGAAAAGGGTGATGATTTAAAACAAGGTGCGTATCTTGCCTTATCAATCCAAAAAGAAAATACAGATACATCTTCCATCTATCTTAGCAATGCCTTTATCCGTGATGACCATGGACAGAAGTATGTTATGAAAGATGTAGATGGAAAACTTGTAAAGACATATATCAAGACGGGTAAAGTGTACTTCAATATGTCGACAGAAGTATTATCTGGCCTTTCAGATACGGACTATATTGCCTTCCCATATGGCGATGGTGCAATTGAAGGTACTCGTACACAGATTGGTATGGGCGACAACGCTATGTACGGAGGCTACTAATGGGTGAGAATATTAGATTATCAATTCGTGGAATCCTATCACATAAGATGCGTTCGATTCTAACAATGCTGGGTATTATTATCGGTATTGCGGCGATTATCGCTATCGTTTCCACAATCAAAGGTACAAATGAACAGATTCAAACAAACCTCATTGGCTCGGGTGTCAATACCGTCAATGTACGTATGACCCAAGGTGATTGGGAGTATGATTTTGGACAGGGCATTCCTGGTAAATACAGAGAAGTCTCTACATTTCAAAAAGAGGATTTAAAGAAGATTCCTGGTGTGGTCAATGTGTCACTCTATCATCGCCGTCAGGTATACGATGGCGTATTCCATCTAACAAACTCTTTAACAGGCGGATATGTATACGGAATCGATGATACGTATTTACAGACAAATGGTTTGATTGTAAGCCGTGGTAGAGCTTTTTCTACAAATGATGTCGATAAGAATCGCAAGGTTTGTTTATTGGATAAGGTTTCTGCAGAACAGTTATTCCAAGGAGAAAATCCAATTGGTAAAACAGTAGAAATTCAAAAGGAACCATTTGTGGTTGTTGGCGTTGTTTCGCCAGCGGTAGAGTTTGAACCTATCATCAAAAACATGAATGATTACTATACATATAACCAAGATACTTCTGGAAAGGTATATGTACCAACATCAGTATGGCCGTTGTTATATCAATATGATGAGCCAGAAAATGTAATATTACGTGCAAAAGATACAAACTCAATGACAACGATTGGTAAGCAAGCTGAGGAAATTTTAAACGCTACAGCAACTGGTAATAGTGATACAAGCTATAAGTCAGAAGATCTGATGAAGCAAGCAAAGCAAATTCAACAGTTATCTCAAGCAACCAATACAATGTTGTTGTGGATTGCGGGTATATCCTTGCTTGTTGGTGGTATTGGTGTTATGAATATCATGTTAGTAAGTGTAACCGAAAGAACACGCGAGATTGGTTTGAAGAAGGCAATTGGTGCTCCTAAGAAATCAATTCTGATTCAATTCTTGACTGAAGCAGTCGTATTAACATCGACTGGTGGTGTGATTGGAGTCATCTCAGGTGTTATCCTAGCATTCCTAATATCGAAGCTAAATGGTACACCGATAGCTATCAGTGTCGAAGCTTCTATCTTTGCAGTATTATTCTCTATGTTAATTGGTATTGTGTTTGGTATCTTACCATCCTACAAGGCCGCAAACTTAGATCCTATCGACGCATTACGTCGTGAATAAGTGGTTGATGATGTTATTATCAATCACTTTTTTAATGCGAAAAACGGTTGAGAATGATATCATAATAAAAACATCGACAGCAGGAGGATATATGAAATTTTTATTTGCCCCCGATTCATTTAAAGGCACGATGAGTGCTATCAATATTAATCGCTTGTTAAGACATGCGATGCACCGTGTGTTTGGAAGTGTGGAATATATCGATGTAACAATGGCAGATGGTGGAGAGGGTACAGTGGAAACTGTCACTCGTAATCTGCGAGGCTCGATTATGTATGTGCCAACGCATGGTCCATATATGAAGCGTAGAGAAGCTAAGTTTGGCTTGGTAAATCAAAAAGAAGCAATCCTAGAAGTTGCGGAAGCAGTGGGTTTAGCATTGGTTCCACAAGAGAAACGCGATCCACGTTACACATCATCCTATGGTGTAGGTGAGTTAATCGCTCACATTCTCGATGATGGGATTCGTGATATAAAGATTGCGATTGGTGGAACATCCACGAATGATGGTGGTATTGGTGCGATGCAAGCATTAGGTGTACGCTTCTTAGATAAAGATGGTAATGAAGTAAAAGGAATTGGCGATAGTCTAAAAGATATCGTTACAATCGATACTTCACGTATGAACCCATTAGTTCAAGAAGCTAAATTTACAATCATGTGTGATGTGGATAATCCTTTATGTGGTCCAAATGGCGCAACAATGTGCTATGGAAAACAAAAAGGTGGTAC
>ERZ773022.2790-NODE-2790-length-10222-cov-4.460411_pt1 | contig 10222 bp, 15 predicted proteins | sample MGYA00580839_ERZ773022 | MGnify/ENA primary metagenome ERZ773022 (study PRJEB29015, sample SAMEA2738020) | human oral metagenome | biome: human oral; feature: human-associated habitat; material: dental | place: China | collected 2044 ... | reverse complement strand
CTTTAGTAGATTAGATATGTCTTGATTTTAGCATAAAGAAAATATAAAAAAAGATCTTAATACTTGGGAAATATTTATAGAAAAATTAATTCCTATAACATGGATACTTATTGATGAAAATGAAAGACCAGGATATGAAGAATTTTCAAAGTCTATAGATAATGTAGGAATAGGAGATGAATGGTTAATATCTGTTATAGAGATATTGACCTTATCCATTCTATTCCCAAGAATTAATGGATTATAATAAAGAAAATAATGATAATAATGAAAACGACAATGAACAAAATGAATTTTTCACAGAGCACAAAGTAATACGGATTAGCTTATAAAATGAACATAGATACAGAAGGGTTAAAGATTCTTACTTATGTAGATATAATTAAGATTTTGACTTCTATGATAGATAATCAAGAAGAGAAAAAAGAAAGACAGGCAACTCAAGAAGATATCGATATGATATGGTGAAAAGTAGAAAAATAGAAGATAGAAAGAAATTTTTATCTTCTATTTTTATATAAGGAAAGGATATAGTTATTATGGCAAAAGGAATGGATATAAAGCTTAAAGCTGATATATCTGAATTAGAGAAGTCTTTGAGAAAACTGAATACTGCTGCAAGATTAAGTACAAAGGAACTTAAAGAAATAGAAAAAACAGCAAATATAACAAATGGAAAAGGATATGATCTTAAATCTCAAAAGATAGAAGCTTTAAAACAGAAATTAGAAGCTGCTAAATTGAAATTAAAAGAACTTGGAGAACTTGAAAAAAAATGGGCGGAGGCACGGCGATGTTGATAACAAAAGTAAAGAATATAGGAAAATTCAAAGAGAAACTATATTAACCAAAGAAGAGATACAGAAATTAGAAGCTCAAATAAAAAAGACCAATAAAGAACCTATAATAAATCAAGATATTATTGAAAAATTAGAAAAAGCTAAGAATAAAGTAAAAAATTTTGAAGAAATATTAGGGAAAGCAGTAGAAAAAACTAAATTATTTTCAGTAACTGCAGCAGGAGCAATGACATATGCAGTTACTAAGTCAAATGAATTTGAAGATGCTATGATAGGAGTTCAGAAAACAACAGATATAACAAATGCTGAAATGGTAGAATTCAGTAATACAATACTTGATATGAGCAAACAGATGCCTTCAACTGCAACAGAAATAGCTAAAACTTTTGAAATGGGAGGACAGCTTGGTATAAGAAAAGAAGAATTAAAAGAATTTAGTAGAACTATAATAGATCTTACTAATTCAACTAATCTTTTAAGTGAAGAAGGTTCTGCGGATTTAGCTAAATTTAATAATATTGTTAAATTTACAGCTAAAGATGGAGCTGAAGGATATAGGAGATGGGGATCTGCAGTTACAGCATTAGGTAATAATAGTGCAACAACTGAAAAAGATATTGTATCAATGGCAATGAGACTTGCTAGTGCTGGAAAGAGTGCAGGAATGACATCAGCACAAATATTATCAATTGCAGCAACATTATCTTCTGTAGGACTAGAGGCAGAAGCTGGAGGTTCTGCTATGTCTAAGCTTATTGTAAAAATTCAACAAGCGGTAGAAACTGGAGAAAATTATTTGGATGATTTTGCTAAAATTGCAGGAATGAAAAGTGAAAAATTTCAAAAAGCATTTAAAGAAGATGCAGTTAGTGCAATAGATGCATTTATAAAAGGGCTAAAGAGACAACAAGACGCAGGTATAAGCGTATCTGAAACATTAGAAGGAATGAAAATAAAAGAAATAAGGTTAACTGATACAATAAGGCGTTTGATGAATTCAGGTGATTTATTAAATAAAACGGTTGAAATAGGGAATAAAGCTTGGAAAGAGAATACAGCATTAAGTAATGAGGCAAATAAAAAGTATGAAACAACATCAAGTAAAATGAAAATGATGAAAAATAGAATTGATGAAAATGCGATTGCTATTGGAAACAATTTAAGACCTAAATTATTACAACTTACAGAAGCAGGAAAAGGTATTACTGATTGGTATATGAAATTTGATAAAGAAACTAATGGAGCAACTACTAATATATTGTTATTTACAGCAGTATTAACACCAACTATATTAGGAGTAAAAAATGTAGCGTCAGCAGTAAAAACGATGATAAATGTATGGAAAAACTTGAATTTAACAATGATGTCTAATCCTTGGACATTAGCTTTAACTGCTGCGATAGCTACTGCAGGTGCAGCAATGACTATATTTGCAAATTCTTCATATAGAACAGGGAAGGAAACAAATGAAGCTTTTAGTCAAATGGGGAAAAGTATGACTAATTATTATAATGAAGCTTTTAATGGAGTTAGTAAATATAGTGAAGCTATAGAGGCTAATGTTAGAAAAAATGGAGAATATACAAAGACACAAGAGGAAGTACAAAATGCACATATAAAAGCTACGAATATAATAAGAAAAGCACAAGAAGAAAGAAGATCATTAACACAACAAGAGCAAAAAATATTATCAGAACATTTGAAAACAATAAGAGAAAACAAAGAGAAAGAGCTAAAACTTCTTCAAGATCAGACAAATATATATTATGAAATATCAAAAAAAGAAATACAAAACTTTAATGGATCTAAACAAGAGTTAAATAAACTATTTGCAGAAAGATTTAATACAATAAAGGAAGGTAATGAGAAAGAAGAAAAAGCATTAAGAGAAGCAAAAGAAATAGAACTTGGAATTGTTGTGGAAAAATATAGATTCAAAGGTAAATTAAATACAGAAGAATATAATAAAGAATATGCTGAAAGAAAAGAGCATTATGATAAGTTATTAGAAAATTTAATAACAAATAATAATAAAGAGATGGAAGAGATTAATAGAATAAAATTAAATAAAATAAATGCTTCCACAGAATTAAATAATATATTAGATGGATTGAGATCACAAGAAAATGAAAATGCAAATAAGTGGATGAATATTGAACAAAATGAATTAAATTTAAATAACGATATCGTAAAGGGACTTGGAGTTACAAAGTGGAGAGATAAAGAAGAGCGAAACAGTCAAATAGATAGAATAAATGCAAATTACATAGAAAATCTAAATGATACAGGAAAAAAAGAAGTAGCAGCATATTTAGTCCAAGCAGCAAATGTTGAGTTTTATGGTGGACAATTAGAAGGAAAACAAAAAGAAAATGTAGATAAAATATTAAGAGCACTTGAAAAGTTACCACCACAAACAAAAGAAGTAATGAAAAATGCAATGAAACCTATGGTTGAAGAAATGCAAAAAAAGGAGCCTACATTATTTGAAAAAGCAAGTGATATAGCTACAGGAGTATTATCAAGATTAAAGAAAGCTTTTGATATTAATTCTCCTTCAAGAGAAACAAGAAAGATATTTCAATCTTTAGGAGAAGGTGGAGTTTTAGGTTTAGAAGATACTGAAAAACAAATATATAAAAAAATAGATGAAATTGGATCAAATTCATTAAATAAATTTAAAAAATGGGGAAAAGCACCAATTAGTATGGGATTAAGTTCTAACTTGGGAAGTATTCCAAGATTACCCAATAATATAGGAAATCATTTGCCATTTAGTAATAATAACAAATCTATCGTAAATGCTCCTAATATAACAATAAATGTTCAAGAATTAGATGAATATAATATGAAAAAAGCACTAGATTATATTGATAGAAGATTTGGAGGTAAAGTATATGGTTAGGCAATTTATAATAAAGAATGAATATGGTGAAATATTTGATCTTATGAATATAGAAAAAGGATGCATATTTTCAGAGCCTCAAGGACTGGGGGTAACTTATAATATAGGTTTTTATAAAATAGGAACAGTATATATAGAAAATAATAAAGAATTAACTCAGAGTTCTATAAGTGGTAAATTATATTTTAAGGATTACAAGAAATATCAAGATTTAAGAGAATATATAAAAAGATCTAATAATATAAAGTTAGTATATAAAATTCCTATAAATGGGAATTATGATGAATATTATAAAGAAATAGTGATTCAGGAGATAACAAAGACAGAACTTTCAGCAAATCAATTATTAATTAGTGATGTACAGATAAGGGGACTTAGTAATTGGAGAAAAGAAGACGTAATAGTACAACTTAATAAGTTATTAAATAATAAGAGGATTAGATGGAATTTTAGATGGAATTCTAAGTTTGGAGCAGAAAGAAATAAATATATATATAAGAATAATTCTAATTTAGGGGCAGGATTTATAATAGAAATAACAGGAGAAGTGATTAATCCTGTAATAGAAATAAAAGATGAAGAAGATACTATAATAAATAAAGTTAGATATAATGGTACAATAGCAAGTAATGAAAAATTGATATATTCTACATTAGATAATGAGTTATATTTTAAAAAGGTTAATAATGAAGGAGTAGAAGAAAATTTATTTCAAACTTTAGAATTGAATGGATTGAATTTTAATAAAATGAGACCTGGAATAAATAAGATAAAAGTTACAGCTAATAATGAATTAAAGAATATAACTATTAGAGTTTATCCAGAAGAAGAAATGGTATAAATAGTAAGAGAAGTAAGGAAAAAACGATTGACTAGAATCGAATTTAAGGCGCTAAAAAATTAATAGTATAAAATAATATACATGGATTCTTATAAAAAATATATTAAAAGTAAAAATGAAAAGGAAGGAATAGAAAGATGATAGTTGGACATACATTTGAACTTCAAACTTTTGAAGTTGAAGCATTTTCTTCATTTGTAAATATTTTTTTAAATGGAGCATCAGGAATAATAAGAGGATGTGACATTACTACAAATGGGAAAAATATATTTATAAATGAAGGGTTAATGATAATTAATGGAAGAATAATTGAGATAAAGGGACAAGAAAAAAAGGAAATAAATACAAAAGGTAATTACGTTTTAGTAGTAGAAGTTAATTTGAATCTACAAAATACAGAAGAAAAATTAAATCAAGTTACTATTAAGGGATTATATGGTAATAATGAATATAAAACACCATTAAAGGAAGATATAAATGATAAAGGAAAAATATATCAATTTGAATTAGTAAGATTTAGGTATGATGATATACAAAATAAAATAGTAGATTTAAAAATTGCAAATACAAAGATAGATTATAAGAATATACTTAAAATATTAGAAGATGAAGTGAAAAAAATAAAAGCAGGATCTGAAACAATATTGAAATCAACATTTGAAGAAACGTTGAAAAAGTATATTAAGAAAGATGAACTAAGTATTAAAAATGGTAAAATAGTACCAACATTAGATCAATTAAAAGAGGATGAAATATATATTCAATGGTCAGAATAGAATATAGGAAGGAAAAATAAATGGCAAGAATAAATGAATCTTATTTAATAAGAGATCATGCACTTACAGATCAAGTAAGAGTTAGTATATATTATGATGCAATAAGGGGAGTTGTAAGGGGAACGGATGTAGTGGAAGATCTACAAAGTACAGAGGTATGTTATAAATTTTTTATAAGAGTATATTTAAAGAGCTCTAGTTCAAGTTTTGCATATCCTATATATTTTGGTGGATTAGAAATACAAGGTTTTAATGCATTTGGACCAGATACTATAAAACGGAAATGAAAGAAAGTTTGATAAATGGCATGTTTTACCATGGGTTTCAGTACATCAACCTGGTACATCTTCAACAGGAGTTAGGTTAATAGTTAGAACAGCATATAAAAATCTAACACTAGATACAGGATATATAACAATAGCGGCACCAGAAAGAATTATTCCAGAAAATCCACCAAGAGTTCAAATAGATAGAGTAGTAGCTTCTGATTTAAATGAGCTTTCCATATATTGGAGACATACAGGAGGAAATGACATAAAAGAATTGAATTATTCATTATGGGGACAGTGGCATAATGCTTGGACATTAGATAATCCATTTAAATTGAAAGCTTTTATATATCCAAATACTTTGTATGATGTTAGAATAAGTGGAATAGATAGATATAATAAAAGAGGAGAACAAAGTAATATAGTACAAGTGAGATCAAGAGATTATCCAAAGATTATAGAATTGAAAGATTTTATATTATCTATAAATGATCCTATAAAGGTGAAATTTAAGGACTTGAGTGGTTATTATACAACAATATTAGAAATAGGTGATGAGATAAAAAGGACAATAACAAAAGAAGATGAGGATATCAAGCTCACAAACACAGAAATAGAAAAACTATTTAGGAAATATGGTGAAAATATAAAATTTACATTAAAAACATATGGGAAAGCATTTGAAAATAATACTTTTGTAAATAAGGAATATGAAGATATACAGATAAGAAAGATACAATCAAAAGGAAATCATAATACAATTAGAATAAGGAAAGATAATAAAATAAGAAAAGGAATTGTATATATACGAAAAAATGGAGTAATAAGAACAGGGATAGTTTACATAAGAAAAGGAAATGCTATTAAAAGGGGAATTTTATAGATGGAAATATATATATTAGATTATTTTACATTAAAGGTCAAGGAAATACTCAAGCCTATAGTAAATGATCAGGGAGAAGAAAGATATGAAATAAATTTAGATGAAGAAACAAATGCTACTTCTGAAATATATTTAGAATATAAGGAAGATGTGAGAAAAGGCGATTATTTGATTATAAATGGTTTATATAAACAACAATTATTTATTATTTTAGGAATAGAAAAAGAGGATAATAGTAAGATAGCAAATATTTCATTAAAAGATATTTCAAATATATTTGATAAGAAAGTTATTGAAGAACCTATAGGAAATTTAAGTATAGAAGAGTATATAAAGAAAAATATAGAGAAAAATTATATAAATACGGATGATAAACTTAATAATCTACCATATTTAAATATAATAGTTAAAACAAATACAAATACAGTGGTGAAAACAAATTCGGAGGATGGTCTATTTAATCTTCATACCTATATCATAAATTGTAGGCAATATAAAAATATACGAACAAGTTTTCAGTTTAAAGATAATAAATTAATTATATATATAGAAAAGAAAGAAAACAAACAAATAAAAATAGATACTAATGTTGCAGAGATAGGAAAAGTGTTAACAACAGAAGAAGAAGATTTGATAACAAAAGTAGAGGCATATGTAAGAAGTAATAAATCAAAATATTATTTATATTTAAAGAGTGATAGAACTACAACAGAAAATCCGAATGATAGTTTAAGAATAAAAGGAAAAACTGAAGTTATAACAGCAGATACATTAGATAATGCAAAAGAAGAAGCATTAAATACTATTAGGAGAAATAGATATAAACATCTTATAGAATTTAAAATAACAAGAAGAAGCAATCTTATAGATGTAAAATCATTAGAAATAGGTGATGAGATACAAATAAGAGTGAAAAATATTAATTATTTTAGTTATATATCAGCAATAACAATAAAAGATAATGAGATGGTATATTTTAAATCACGGTAATCTAAGAAACAGATTAACAGATAAATTAAACCAACAAAAGGAGACAATTCGGAAATAAATTAGATATAACAGGTGGAAATATAACTGGAAATTTAACAATTGGAGGAAGTCAAGCTGTAACAGAAAAGAATATAAAAGAAATTATGAACAGCAATAACAATGTTAAAAGTATATTAACAATATTAAATACTAATGGTACAAAAAAAGAAATAAGGATGGGAAATGATAAACCTCAATTCCATGCTTTGAAAAATTTTCAGGTAAGCAAAGGAACTGCATTTGCATTAACAAATGATGGAAAAATAAAAGTTAAAAGGGATGTAAGTACATTAATTTCATTTTCAGCATATGTAGAACATGCAGGACCAGAAGGTACAACACCAGTAGCGGCAGAAGCAATAATAATACTAGAGAGACTTTATCCAGGAGAAACAAATCCTAGAAAAGAAAATACAGTAAAAGATTATATAAATAACAACGGTACTTATAAAGTTTTGCATGGAGGACCTGCAGCAGTGAAGTTAAAAGAAGGTGACTTATTATATATGCTTATAGGTAAAGTTGATACTACAGGGCAGGGCTACTTAAGAGTAAGGCGGTTGGTTTGAGACATCTTTGACTGTTCAAGAAGTATAATAAAAAGGTTTTTACAAAAGATAAAATTATTAATAATATATATTATAAAAAAAAAGGAGAAAAGAAAAAATGATAAAACACAATATAGCACCAATATTTGGTGGAATATTTGCAACAATAGCATCATTTTTAGGAGGATTTGATAATGTAATAATAACACTATTAACATTCATGGTAGCAGACTATGTAACAGGAGTGTTAAAAGCCATAAAATTGAAACAACTTAATAGTCAAATAGGAGTAAAAGGTATAGTTAAAAAAGTGGGGTATTTAGTCGTAATAGCTGTAACTGTAAAACTAGATGCATTATTTGGCAATACAAGTGCAATAAGAACTTTAGTAATATATTCATTTATAGCAAATGAAGGTTTATCTATAGTAGAAAATGCTTCAATTCTGGAAATAATAGTTCCAGAAAAGGTAAAGAATGTATTAGAACAATTAAAGAGTAAAGAAACAAGAAATGCTGAAATACCAAGAAAAAACGACTAACGAGAATCGATTTTAAGGCGATAAAAAAATTAAATAGTATAAATATATACCTTGATTTTCAAGGGGAAAGAGGAAAAAATGGAAGAAGTAAGAAAAATAACAGGTACTAAAGAATTTGAAGAAATATCAAGAAAAAAGATACAAGAATATTATAAAAAAGAAGGAATTGAACTAGATAAAGATAATGATATATTTGTAGTATGGTTAGCTAAAGCTTTAGATAATACAAAGGGAGTATTTATTACAAATAAGATGGATAAAAAGTTATATGAAATTACATATAACGGACAAAAGAATGAAATGTATTTAGATGCTTATATAAAAGAAGAAAATATATTAATAAAAAATGATGAATTTTAATTAAAAGAGTTGAGTAGAAAGGAAATAAAAATATGATAATAAAACAAATACCAATGTTAGAATCTAAGTATAAAATTAAATGCCCTTATGTAACTGATAAGATAGGTATAACAGTACATAATACAGCAAATTCTGCTCCTGCAATTAATGAAATAAAGTATATGATAAATAATAATAATCAAGTCAGTTATCATGTAGCAGTTGATGAAAACGAAGTTATTGAATGTATACCATTTGAAAGGAATACATGGAATTCAGGAGATGGAAGAGGAAAAGGTAACATGAATACAATTTCAATAGAAATATGTAGAAGTACTAGTTCCGATGAAAACTTATATAATAGAGCAGAAGAAAATGCAATTGAATATATAGCTAAATTATTAAATGAAAGAGGTTGGGGAATAGATAGAGTATACAAGCATCAAGATTGGAATGGTAAGTATTGCCCTCATAAGATATTAGACAGAGGGGAATGGGAACTATTTAAATCTAAAATACAAAACAAATTAAATGGAACTACTAATGTAACACAACCAACAAATACAACTAATAAAGGAGATTTTAAAATGGGAATATATAAGAATGGAAGTACACCAGAACCAGTGTATTCTGATAATACATTTACAAATAAAATAGGGGAATTATTTCCACATGAAGAAGTAACAGCTTTTATACCAGAAGATGGTGATTTTACGGTTTATTATACAGTAACAGGTACAAATAAAAAGAAAACAGGTTTTGTAAAATGGAAAGCAGGATTACAATAAAATATTAAATATAATATAAAAAGAGGTTAAATAAAAACCTCTTTTTTCATAAAAAAGTTCAAAATAATATAAATATTATTGACTTCGTACGGTGATTATAGTATAATATAAATGTAGTGAGAGAAGGAAGAAAGAGAGGGAAAGAATGACATTAAGTGAACAAAATGAATTAATAGCAAATAAAACAAAAGAATATATTAAATTAAAAAAAACTAAAAATAAGATATTACAAAAGATGCGAAAAATAGAAAAAGAGATTGAAATAATCTCAGAAAGTCAAATAGAAGGATAATAAATAAATCCTTCTCTCATTATTATTTTATTATAGAAATGGAGATTTGTAAAGTATGGAAAATAAAAAAAATTTAAAAGAATTAATAAAAGAAAAAAATAAATTAAAAGAAGAATTGGTACTAATAAATAAAAAGATGAGGAAATTAAAAAAAGAAATAGAGGATATAGTAAATGAAGAAACAAAATAAAGAAAGATTCGATAAAATAAA
>ERZ773022.2783-NODE-2783-length-10236-cov-2.646204_pt1 | contig 10236 bp, 9 predicted proteins | sample MGYA00580839_ERZ773022 | MGnify/ENA primary metagenome ERZ773022 (study PRJEB29015, sample SAMEA2738020) | human oral metagenome | biome: human oral; feature: human-associated habitat; material: dental | place: China | collected 2044 ... | reverse complement strand
TTCCTTTCCGGATTCTTGTTCAACAATGGCTGCAGATCCCGGGGCCGTCCCCAGCGGGCCGAGCCATGCTCCTCACCGGAGCGCTGCGGCCGGCCCAGCAGGTAATACCACCAACCCAAGACAGCAACCAGCACCGCGACTGCACCCGCCAGGAGATCCGCTGAATCCCACGACAAACCTTGCAGTGTCTGCACCGCCGAGAGGGCCGCGTTGACGGCCACGAACAGATTCGCTACTCCACCAGCGGTACGGAAACCGTGACTGAACACATCAGCAGCCCAGAACACCAGGCTCGCAGCCAGCAGGCCAACAACCCATGCCACTGTTCGGCGGACGCGATTCCGTATCATCGTTCCAGCCCTTCTTCGCCGCGGTTCCGCGCCGGTTCAGGTCGCGTTTTCAAGCTTTGGTGTCGCTTGGCGGTTTCTCGAATCGTGTCGATTAGTGGGCGTGGTTGTTGCAGTTTGTGTCGCTGTTCGAGGTTGCGTCGTAGCCGCGCCACCAGTTCTTTGGGGGCAGCTCGCTGCAATTCCACCGCCAACTGCGACATCGACGCGGTCTGCGTGGTTACGGGCTGCTGGGGGTCGCCGCGCAGCTTGGTGAGGGCCGCTCGCTCGAGCTTCGCCACCGACTTTGCCGAAATCCCCAGCTCACATCCGACGCTTGCTTGTGTTGCCGGCGCTTGACCCTCCAGGCCGAAACGTGCGGTCAGGATACGCTGCTCGAGTTCCGGCAGCTGCCGTATATGAGTAATGAGCCGGGTCATCTCCACGGACCTGATGGCATCGGTTTCAGCAGATCGTGTCTTCCCGGCCGCCAGGGCTTCACCATCACGCACCTGCTCGTCGCTCACAAAACCTTCCAGGGCTGGTTCACGACCCAAGGTTTTGAGGTGATGCATCACGGCCCACCGGGCCTGTTGATACATGTATGTCGACAGCCCCGCCTTGGCTGGGTCGAAGTTGTGGGCCGCCTTGGTTATTGCCTCCATCACATCCTGCCGGATGTCCTGGTTGCGGTAACCGATCCGAGCGATGGCGGCTTCTGCCAAGGGCTGCGACCAGGTCACCAGCTGCGCGATCGCCGCCTGCCCTTGGGCGACGAGCTGCTCCAGCCGTTCGGAAGGAACTTCTGCCGTCAATCGGCTGGCGGCGGGATCACCGGCCAGGGCGGCGGCAGCGATCACCCCGGCATCCCGCATCGCCGCCATCTCACGCCACCCTTCCGGGCCGCTACCCTCATGCGACACCTCCACTATTGCATCCTCGCGTCGCGGCCCACGCCTCGCCGATCGGGAAGGAACCTCTCGGGCCACGGAGAGGGAAGGAGACGGGGGTGGGGTAGTTGCAGCGCTTGGTTGCTTTGCTGGTAGTTCAGCATGCGTGTGGGGAATGTCGCGGAGGGTGATGCCGTGCAGAGGATCGGCCAGGATCTCCAGCTCTGTGCCCACCCTGGTCAGCAGCGATTCCAGTTCTGAGGGTGCCCGTATCGCAAGAGCGGCGGTCAGTGACCCAGCGAACCCGGAGTCAATCATTGCCGCCATCCACACCGCGGGGGACTTCTCGCGCCGCAATGCGGCTACAACCCCTGCCCAGGCCTGATTCATCACCGCCTCGCCGGCACCAACACCGGGAGCCAGGACACGAGCGGAAGCCCAAGCTTTCTGGGCTGTTCGCCACGCGGTTTCGGCATTCCATACCCCGACAGCAAGCCGTCTCAGGTCCACACCAGGCGACGTCTCCACCTGCCGAAGCCACCGGCTAGTTCGAGCCAGCAGAGTTGACTGCACCATCGCCAGCCATGCTGCACCCTGAGGAGACACACCATCATGAAACGACGCGACCGCGTGCTGCCACTCCCGCAACGCCACCCGCGGAACCGTCAACTCCACCCCAGGGGTGGGCAGCAATTCCCGCATCACTGCGTCGAGGACACGTTCTTGCCATTCCAACGTCACCGACCTGGAGGAGACATGAGTGGCCAGCAACAAAGCCGCCCGAACCTCCTCCACAGCAGGGCGATCCACCCCCGGCGACTCGGCAACAGCTCGGCGAACAGCATCAACCACGACAGCATCGCCGCCCAGCGGGGCACCGGCCACGGTATCCCTGGCGGCGGCCGCTACCTGCGCCACGTACCGCAGTACGGGATCATCCAGTCCTTGACGGGCCAGGTCATCGGCCGCGGCCGCAACAACCGCCCGCCACGTCCGAAACGAAACCGGTTTCCCTGCGGCCAGTCTCTCCGACATGATTTGTCGAACCCGGCCCCACCCAGAAGTCACGACGCACTCCCCGACATGGCCGCTCGGCGCAGGTCATCCATCCGAATCGCAAACGCCGCCTTCGCGGTCGTGTCAGCAGACCAGGCGGCCACGATCTCGAACGCCTGCAGGATCGCATCACGCCACCCCAGATCAACCGTGACATCGGTCTCGGCATTGATGTCGTCGGTGGTAATGAATTGCTGAAGATCGAGGCCGGCAGAAATCACGTCAAGCACCAGATCATCGGCCCAAACCTCCTTCTCAAGCTGCGACGCCGCGTGCAGCAGCAACCGATGAACCCGAACCGCATCCTTCATTTCCTCAAACCTCCTCACAGCCCCCGCGGGGCCTTGTCTTCGCTGTAGCTATAGGTATGAGCCACCCGGGCCGGGAAGTTACCCACACCCCAGCCGCGAGCCTGCCCGTGTTCTAGTCGCTCTGATCCGGTTCGAAAGCAACCACCAGGCCATCGCGGACCGTTACAACCCAGATGTGGGTTTTCACCCCCTGGCGTGGAGCACGGCCGACGGCGTGAGAGGTGCGGGTGAACATCACCTCCAGCTGCACTTCTTGGCCCGGAGTGATGGTTGGTTCTGGGCTTCCCGGAGGCGGCGCGGCTTGAGGCTCATCGCCCACAATGTTGCTGATCTCGATTGAGACGTAGCCATCTGTGGTGAGCAGCCTCCGCCACCATCCGGGAACATCTGCTGTGGTGTCCGCGGTGGTGATTTGCTGGGCGAGTTCTGGGGCTGCGTGCGCGGTGGCGCGGGTCGTGGCGTGTTGGGGAGCCGAATCCAGTCTGGCATCCGGGGTTGCCGCAGCGATAACGAATTCTGCCGCTGCCAGCCGGTTGGGGTTGTTGGCGGCCTCTGGGATCGGACTATCCGCCACACCCCGAGATGCTGTCGGCATCGAGGAGGCCGCGTCTGGTGACGGGTCACCACAACCGGCCAAGAAACCAGTGAATACAACAACAGCCAGAATCGTTAAAGACTTTATCATGATGGTGGCGGATTCTCGAAGTGTATGAATTTGCTGAATTGGTCGGATTCCTCGCCGAAGCGTGCGGTACGAGAAGAAAACCCGAGGGTCTTAACGTGATTGTATTCATTGACCACAAAGCTGCCATCGCTGTTTACGGCGACCACAAAAGCAACATGCCCGTGTTTGCCGCTCGTGCGCTCGGCAACCGATCCTACAGTGGGAACTTCATCGACATGTATGGACAAACTTTCGGCGGTAACATGCCAATGCTTGGCATCGCCGAATGATGACCCCTTCCAGTCGTTACGGAAGTCGGCGTGGGGGGTGTATTTCCGGACCGCAAATGCTGCATAGGAGGTGCAGTTCTGCCATGCGAATCCCAATGGGTCGTACGGTTCAGTTGGTACTTCTTTGCCGTGTAAATTGATTGTTTTGGGTTGTTTATCATACCAAGGGGCGTAATCGTCGACGCCCGCCAAACTGCTGCCCGCGGGGCCGGTAGGACATGGCTTCGGCTGATAGTTTTCCTGGATCTCGTGGAGATAATCCATCACGCCGCCCGTGATGTTCGGGTACGCCTTCAGGGTGCCTTCCCCGGCGTTGTGTGCGATCACCAAAGCATCCAGATCGGATAGCTTCGCGAACTCCTTATCGGGATGATCAAACTTTAGCTTCTGAACCGTCTCCAAACGGTTCTTGAAATATATTCCCGCATAACGGGAATGAATCATGGGATCCGTGATCCCCGGGGGAGGGGAGGATTTCCAATTCTCAAAAGAAACCTTCTCCCCGGGGTAGACCTTGTTCCACTCCTCCCAGTTGAGCTGGAACAGACCCCAGGTTCCGCCGTTTCGGTCATCGGCAAATAATCCGGGACGGAAATCGGATTCCCGATCAGCGATGGCAGTGAACCAAGCCGCCGGGATCCCGGAACTCTTCTCGGCCTCGGCCATCCACGCGATGGCTTCTTCTGGCGGGTTAATACGGGTCGTGCCACCGCAAATTCCGGCAGGCCCTTCCGCTAGTTTCTGAGTTGAATTGTAGTGTCCTGCACCGGTGATGAACGATGGCAGGATCGCACACAATGCTGAAATGATGGCGAGACATCCGAATAGCACCGGCAAAAGGGCACCGGCTGCCCCATAAGCTGCTACGAGAGCTTTTGTGACGATCACGCCGCCCCGCCACATCGCCATTGCCATCCGTCCCGGATAACTTACGGCCTTCCGCCATACCGCCTGCGTGACCTTCACCGAGGCGCGATCAACATCGAGACTGCCACCGTCCCGAATCGAAGAGCCCATCGCCCCCATCGTCCTGACCCCGGATCGGCCAGCCGATACTACCGCCCTGGCCCCCGCCCTGACTCCGCGTCGAGCCGCGCCGCGAGTCAATTGGGACAGCAAGCTGGGTTTTTTCTTGGTTGCTGTGTAATCCATTGCGTGCGGTCGGAATCGCTTAGCGACCACTACTGCTGCATGCACGCTCCCCTTGGTTATCGATTTACTGGCATGTCTCGCGTGAGCTGCACCTTGGCGGACAAGGCCTGCGGTCTGTGCGTCAGTGTCCTCCTGTCCCATTCCGTCGGTTTGCCGGAGCTGACTCAGCCCAAGCCTCACCGCTCCCTTGGCCGCAGACTTTCCTGCCCGACCAACATGCTTTCCCGCAATCTTCGCAGTTGTGCGGGCGTCTTCTCCGATCTGTTGCGCAGCCTCTGCCCGTCGTTGCTGGGGGGTGGTGGTTTCGGTGACCCGGTTTCCCCTGATCTCGGTGATGACGCCGCCAAAACGAGGTTTGATCTGATTCGGGGGAGTTCCCGGGTCAATTCGGTAGGAGATCTGCCGGGTGGTGCGGATCTCCCCGAACCGGCGGGGTCGTTCGTTAACCATGGCCGGCTCTTGTTTCTTCGGTGAAGGTGGTATCGAACAAGGCGGCGAGAGGGCCGTCTTGGGGTTTGCGGGCATCGAACGCAAGGATCGTTGGTCCTACCCGGATCAGTCCGCACCCGGGCTGGGCTGCGGCAATGGTGCGAACCTGCTGATCGCTCAGTCCGAGTAGCTCCTCGAGGGCTTCGGCGTCATTCTCGGACTGACCCATCAACACCAGGACTTCCGCGTTGTTCAGCATCCTCCTGCCTTCCTCGACTTGGAGAAGGGCGGTGATGTTTTGCAGCACACCGGTTGGCACGCCACCGTATTTCCGGAAGCGCGTGTAGAACGCCATTAGCTGTTCCATCGCGTGCCGGTTGCTGAACATCGACGCGAACTCGTCGATGTAGAGCCAGGTTCGCACGCCTCGTCCGTAGTTACGCACCACGCGCTGCCACACTGCGTCCAGGACGACCATCAGACCGAAATTCTGCAGGGAGTGCCCCAGTTGGGAAGTGTCGTAGACCACGAATCTGTGGTTCACATCCACGTTCGTCTGTCTCGCGAACCCGGAGAAACTGCCGGTGGCATACAGCTCCAAGGTGCCGGCAATGCCGACCGCGGCTTCATCCGGCTGGACCTGCAACTCGGCCAGCAGATCCACGAACGTTGGTGCCGGAGTTCCGGGATTTTGGGTCCAGCGGCCATACAGGTTGCTGATGCACCGGTCCAGCACCGATCGTTCGGGACCGGTCAAGCCTTCGCTGCCGCCCAGCAGCACCTGCAACATCCCCAAGACGGCAGCGGACTTCAGCTTGACCGGATCCCCCTCGAGATTCGACAACGTGAGGTCGAACGGGTTGATCGTTTGCTGCGAGCCGGCGTGTACCTCCACGATCGTGGCGCCGAACGCTTCCCCGAGAGGCCGGTACTCACGCTCCGGATCAATGATGATGACCTCATCGTGGGGGCGTCCAATCAACACCTGCGAAATCTCCCCCTTCGCGAGATGCGACTTTCCTGAACCCGACGTACCCAAAATGAACGCATTGCCGTTCCGTTTGGTCAACCGATCAAGAATGATCGGATTCCGGGTTGTTGCGTTCAACCCGTAGAACAACCCCTGCTCATTGAGAATTTCCTCAGAGGAGAACGGCATCAACGCCGCAGTGGCGGCGGTGGTCAACGTCCTGTGGAACGGCAGCCGAGACGGACCCAGCGGCAGTACGGTATTGAATCCGGCTTCCTGCCAGTACTTCAGGCCTGTCAGTTCACACGACCTTCCCGATACGACCTTACGGACTTGGTCGACTCGCTCAGCCAGTTCCTCCTTCGAGGATGCGCGGACCGCCACCACCAGCGTGGTGGTGAACAAACGCTGATCTTCCCGGTCCATGGCATCGAGGAGGTCCTTCACCTCCTCGGTGGCCTTCGTCAGCCGCATTGGCAAATCAACCTCAGGATCCATCTGAGCCTTGATCAACCGGCGCCTGGCGGACTGGCGTTCCATGTCCAGAGCAGCCTTGCGCTTCATCACCAGGTCATGCGATTCCGACCGGTCGATCGGATGGACAGCAAGAGAGATCAACAGGTCCGTCTGCACCGCCGACAGTTTCGCGAGCAAATCATCACTCAACCAGGTCGCATAGTCGCGGACCATCAACACCTGGTAGTGCAGCTCCTCACCGTCACCCGTCAACACCAGTTTGGAGAGGTCGCTCAGCTCCACTGCTTGTGGGGCAAGCTCATCATGGGTGGACGCACCCGAGGCGGCCATCGCCGCGTAGTCGAATCCCTTCTTGTAGCATCCCCTGGTCCACTCTCGCAGGAACTCGATACGCTTCGGCCCGTCTAGGACCGAAGCGCGGCATTGCAACATCGTGAGCATGTCACTACATACAGAGGCCGCCAGACGCTCCAACGTCGCTTTCGCTGTTTCCAGATCCGGTGCGGACACGGTCAACGTCAGATACTTCTCGTTCACCAACGCATAATCGCGTCCGCCGATCATGTCCACAATCATTCGATTGTGGTCGCGGCGATACAGCGCCAAGTCGTCTTCGAATCGTGGTTCGGTGAACATGACCCGACCCACCAATTCATCACGAGACACCCGTCGTGATGCGATCGTGATCGTCAACTGCTCCCCAGCGCCGTACTGATTGAAAAACCGTGCATACGCCTCCAGCAGGCGGCGTTTCGTCTCTGGTGTCGCCAGCTGGTAGCTGATATCCGACAAACGCAAGGACACTGAATACAACCCGCCCCCCAGGACGCAGACACCGCTTTCCAGCAGCGACTCGTACCACAAGAAGTCTTGGGCACGCCTCACTGCGCCGCGTCGCCGCTTCCGCCGTGACTTCCTTCCGCGGCCACGAGCATTCTTATGCTCAGTGGAATCCGTGCTCTCTATGGCGGGATTGTTACTGTCCGGCTTCGGGGCGCCGTTTTGCTTCTTTCCAAGAAACATTTTTTCTCCCAGCTATAGCGTTCGCGAATAGTTTTTCCTGGTCTTCCCCCCAGACGGGTTCGTTCACATACAGCAAGCGTCGGGGAGCAGCGAGTACCTTCAATGCATGGGGAAGCCACACCTCCAGGCGAAGCCCCATCGGTTTGAACCATGCCCAAGCGGCGAGCGGAAGACCAATTAGTGCACTCACGTTGGCCACTTGTTCAGCTCGTCCTGTTACGACCAGCCACGTGGTCGCCCCAGCGATCAGTACTACGCTCGCGGCAACGGCGATGAGTTGACGAAACGTCATTCCCCACATGACTTTTGGGTCAACATCAGTGACCTCGTCATACACCCGAATCTCTAGTGCCATATCAAATCACTCTTTCTTGGGGACGAATCCTTTGCCGTCTGCCAAAAGCAGTCCAGGATTCTTTCCGATCTCCACCGTTGCTTTCTGCTGCTCCGTCGCGCCATTTGTAGTGGTCACCGACAAAGTGAACGGCAGGCTGCATGCTTTCGGGCCCGACACCGACGGTGTGGAATCACCGATCCACTGCCGGTTCGACACCAACTCTTTGGCATTGTTGTTCCACCCCGTCACCGTGCCGATACGGTCAGTCACCCACGCATCTCCAGCAGACGGCGTCAGCGTTGCTCTGAGGGTGTTCACAGAACGGTGCAACTCCACTAGGGAAGCCGTGCCATCGGCATTCAACTGCAACTGCACACTTATCGACTCCTGGCCGTCTGGGGACGTAGCCGACGAGGTCCACACCGTCGATCCCTCCAGCGCCTCCGCCGCATGAGCAGCGCAAGACCAGTACTTGTCCGCGGTCTTCTGGTTGTCTCGTTCAGCGGCCTCGATCAGTGCCTCGACCTTCTCCTTCGAGTCCGCGACCTCCAGCTCACGGCGGAACTTGGCCTGATCGGTGTAGACCATGCCGTCCAGACGATCCAGAGCCTCCTGGCGCACCTGACTGACCGAGGTGCCGCACCCGGCCAGACCGATCGCCAGCACAGCAACGCCGCTACACAACAGTTTCTTCATGTCAGCCTCCCAGCATCTCCGACGCGATCTTCCCCGACCCCATCAGCAACATGCCCAAGACTAATCCCATGAACATGTACATCGAGCCAAGCTGGAACGCCGCGGCAACACCACCGCTATCCAGAGACGGAACTGCTTGTTCTGTCCACTTCAACGACAGCAGTCGGTAAATTCCGAGGGCCATGATGATCACAAACGCCTGCAAAGCGGCGGATGCGTAATTGTGTAGAAACTTGATTCCGTACGAGCGAGTATGGTCAGAGATCAGGAAGGACATCGGTACTGGAGCGAATGCGCCATACATGTACAGTTTGACGAATCGCATCACAATCAATGCCAACCCACCCAGGCAGGCGCCCTTGTAGATGAGCCAGGCAAGTAGCATCAAAACAACAAGAAGAGTTTGCCCCAGCCAGTCCAGATCGTTTACCGCCTGAAAAAGCGGGTTTAAGTCCGCGTTCTTGGAAGTTTTGCTTTGAAACAATAAATTAGTTTTGATTGCCAAATCATTGCAGAACTCATAGACACCCTTCAAAATAGCCGGAGTCTGTTTGAAGAGTGCCCATACCAAACCGAACTTGACGCCGGCCATGATGGTCAACCGCAAACGAGCCTCCCCGTCACCCTCAATCGTCAACAATGACTTCTGCAAATCCAGCATCGTCAAAATCAACAAAATGATTAGGGCGCTCGACTGAATCAGGGCCGTTGATACGGTGTCAACGATCTTCCAGGTATCATTGGAAAACACGTCCGGTGTCGATGTCGCCGACAACAAGGACAAGCCGAACAGCTCCCCGATCCCACCTTGGATATCCTCCAGGATGGGTTTGAGGATTGTTATCGTCCAAGATTCTAGCAGCACCGGCATCAGATCAGAACCTCACACGATCGTCTTCAGGTATGCGCCAATCGCAATTACCCCGATGCCGCCAACGATTGCCAAGATTCCGTTGCGCATCCCAGGGCCCTCGTGATTCGAGAACCCGAAATACAGAATGATCGCGCCAATTGCAACCGCGATCTTTCCGGCGTAATCCAGCAGCTGGCCCATGCCGCCCAAGATGTCGTGCAATACCTTCGTATCAAGTTGCATCTCAACCTCCAATAAATAAGCGAAACAATTTACATATAGACGGGAATCCCAACAATCAGGACCCCGACGTACCCTCTGCCGCCTTCTTGACGGCATCCAATTCGCGCATCAGCCACCAGGCTCGGGACCGGCCAGCGTCAGGCGATCCTGTCCGGATCGCCTCCGCCCGGGCAGCCTCCGCCCGCACCGCCACCGGAGAACGCTCCTCCGGCCGCAACGGAATCGACGGCGGATCCGGTATCCGCCGCTTGGACGGCGACGACTTCGGAGCTCCTTCCGGCGGAAGCTTCGACAAGCGGTGCGCCACCAGGCCTGCGAGATGCCGGACCCGGGCCGGTATCGGATTTCCCGCCAGATGCGCCCGCAGATCGGCTGCGGTCCAGCCAGCCGCGAGACGCTCCCGCAGCAGCGGCGCCACCACAGCGACGCCGTCGGCGTCGAGGACCTGCATCGGCTCCGGCAGCGCGTGCCGGATCAAGGCCCAGTCAGCCGCCACGTATTCCCCGCGAGAGCGGGGAT
>ERZ773022.2781-NODE-2781-length-10238-cov-7.068349_pt1 | contig 10238 bp, 17 predicted proteins | sample MGYA00580839_ERZ773022 | MGnify/ENA primary metagenome ERZ773022 (study PRJEB29015, sample SAMEA2738020) | human oral metagenome | biome: human oral; feature: human-associated habitat; material: dental | place: China | collected 2044 ... | reverse complement strand
ATATTACTAGAGGTAAATTAAAAAATAGAGAAAAAAATAAATTATATATATTATAAATATAGTGATAATAAGCTAAAATCTAATTATTATTAAAATTACAATAAAACATAAGAATGTTACAATTATTTACATTTAAAATATATTTTTGATAAACTTTTAAATAAGTTAGTTATATAAAATTTGTTAAATGAGGGAAAAGTATGGTAAGAAAAAAAGGTGGAATAACATTAATAGCATTAGTTATATCAATAATAGTATTAATTTTACTTGCAGCAATAGTTATAAGTACATTAAATGGAGATACTGGACTTTTTACTAAGGCAAATACAACAAATTATAATCAGGCAGTAGGGGAATTATATGATAGAACATCTGCAGGAATATCAGATATAGTGATACCAGGAAAAGTTAATGGAACAGATAATTTTAAGTTTGAGGATTTGTATAATAGTAAAGAATTTACTACATATTATGAAATAAGGCATGATATGATATGGGATAAGATAAGAAATATTGAACTTATTAAAAAAGAAGATTTTGAAAATAATATAAGAGAGAAATTTAAAGAACAAGGAAAAGAAAGTGCAAAACCTATAGTAAATGCAATAACAAATGAAGATAGAAAAATATCAGGTTCACGGAGAAATAGGTGCTACAATATATGTAAATATAGCAGGTAATCAGTATGAAGGAATAGTTGATGAAAACGGTAAATGGAGCATAGATGTACCGGTTCAACAAGTAGGTACAGTTATAACAGTTACACAAAAAGAAAAAGATAAGATAGTAAGTGTAGAAGTAAAAGTAGAAGTAGTAAAAGCCAAATTAGAACAAATAACAATAAATAGGGTTATAAACACAGATAATAATGTAACAGGAACTGCAAGACCAAATGCAAATATATCTATAGTAATAGGAAGTACAGAATATACAGGAGTAGCAGACCGGAAGTGGAAGATATAATATACCAATAACTGCACCATATGAAGGAACAGTAGTATCTCGGAAGACAAAGTATGCATGATAAGCTTACAAGTGATGTAGTAACAACAATAGTTGGAATGGCAAAAGGTGAAAGACCAACAATTAATGAAGTTAAGAGTAATCATACAGAAGTAACAGGTACAGGTATTTCAGGTAGTAGGATAAAAATTGTATTACAAGATGGAAGAGAATATATAGGAAATGTAGATGGATCAGGACAATATAGGATAACAATACCAAAACAAAATGAACATGCAAGAATAGTTGCAACACAAATAACTCCAAGAAGAACAGAATCAGATCCTATAGATACATATGTAGTAAGAGCAGTACCAGCTCCAGTGCCTACAATAAATGAGGTAGATACAGATGATACTAAAGTTACAGGAAAAGGTGTAGCAAATTCAAAAGTATATGTAAAAATACCAGGTAAGTTTGAAGGACATGTAGATGTTAATTCAAATGGAGATTGGGAAGTAAATACAGGACTGTTAAATGGAGGACAAGAAATAACGGTTTATCAAGAACTTCCAGATAGACCAAATAGTGAAGAAGTTAGAAAAACTGTAATACAGTTACCAGCACTTCGGAATACCTAGAATAGATTATGTTGATTCAAGTCATGATAGAGTGTGGGGTTGGGCAGATCCAGGAGCAACAGTAGATGTCCATGTACACCGGAATTGTAAGACAAAATATTACAGCAGATGGAAGCCGGAAGATGGAATCAACATATAGGGCAAGAAAGAGGAAATGCTAGAATAGAAGTAAGACAAATGAAGACAGGTAGACCATGGAGTGATATGGCAGTATCAAATGTTGTACAGCTACCACCACTTCGGAAATCCAAGTATAGACCAAATGAATACAGCACAAGACCATATTTATGGCTGGGCGAATGCATGGGCAACAGTAAAAGTACATGTTCACGGAATATTCATACGTGATATACAAGCAGACCGGAAATGGTAGATGGGTAACACATTTAGGATTTGAAAGAGGAAATGCCATTGTAGAAGCACAACAAAGAACAGTTGGTAGACCATGGAGTGGATGGTCAAGAATGGTAGTACAACAATTACCACAAATGCCACAACCAACAATAAATTATATAGATTCATCACATTATTGGGTATCACGGAAGAGGAGAACCTCGGAGCAACATTGAAACTACATGTACACCGGAGTTGTAATAAGAGATATACAAGTAGATGGAGCACGGAAATTGGTCATCACATATTGGGAGACAAACACCTTGGAGAAGAATAGAAGTACAACAATATAAGCTTCGGAAGACCGTGGTCTGCTTGGGCAGGAACAAATGTTGTAGAAAGATTTGTTGGACTTAGATTTAGGCTAACGGCAAATAGATTGCATAAGGTTCGCATAGAATCAGGAGGACATCACCAAATATCATGGCATTGGGGAGTTGCAAATTGGAATGATAGAAATATATGGTTTAATGATTTTGCGCCAACACCAGGAACATGGTATGAAGTAAGAATAATGGGAGATGTTACAGCAGTAAATGTAGAAGGTGGAGTAAATGTAGAATTACTGGATTTCTATAATCCAGGTAGAGGAACACCAGTTTACTTAAAAGTTAATGGAAATGTTGTACAAACATGGAATCCAATACAATAATTTTAAATGGAAGGAAAATAGGGAATGAGAGGAAGAGAAATAATAAAGAAAAAAAGTAATATGAGAAAATATCAAGAAATATTAATTAAAAGTAGTATTTGTACAATTATAGTTCTTTTAAGCCTATACTATATATTTCCTATTTTCTTAAATTATCCTAAAAATATTTTAGAAGAAGAATTTCAAAAAAAGATTATGGGTATTACATATAATACCCAGTTTATAATCTTTTCAATATCCATATATTTAATTATATTTATAAGTCTTGTATTTGCATATAAGAGTACAAAAATAGTAGAAGGAGAAAAAAGAGAAAAGGTTATAGCTAAAAGAAAAAGAGCTTTTAACTATCCATATATAATACTTCGGAACAATATCTTTTATGCCTGCAATTATAATTACAATATTGTCAATATTACTTGGACTTGAAACACCTATGATTTTTACAATAATGTCTATAGTATTAGTAGCCTCTTCATTAATAGCAATAATTATATATATGATATCAAAAGAATATTTTGAAGATATATTAATAGAAACAGCATATTATGTAGAAAATAATATAAATGGGAGAAAGATAAGTTTAGGAAATAAGCTTTTAACACAACTACTTCCAATAATATTAGGAACTTTAATGTTAATGGTTTCAATATTAAATTATTTGGTAATATATGATAAAGGTGTAATTCAAGAAAAGTTATATTTAGAAATGTTAAAACAAGAATTTAGTGAAGATAAAAAATATACTTTAGAAGAAATAACAACAAAACTAAAGAAGATAGAAGAAAATAATAGTCAAGAAAATGTAACCAAAGTTTTAGCATATACAAATGATATAAGAAATCCAATATATGGAAAAGAATATTTAAATAATTTCGCAATAGAATATATTAATATGTTCTATACATCTGAAAAACAAAATATCGTATATACAGAATATTCTAAAAATAAGCAAATAAGTATATTAAAGATAGATACTGAAAATGGAAATGCATTTGTAGGTATAGGATTTAGAGTATTTACAACAAGCTTATCAACAGATATATTTATGCTTTTACGGAATAATAATGATATATACAAGTATATATATATGGTATATGGGATATATAGTAGAAACAGATATATCAAAAGTTACAAATGGTATGAAGAGTATATTAAAAGCAAAAGATAATGTTGTATTAAATAATTTACCAATCCTTAGAAATGATGAAATTGGAGAACTTGTAAGAGAATTTAATTTGATTCAAAAAAATAATAATAATCAAATATATAGGATAAATAAAGCTAAAAATATGATGATTGAACAAGAAAGACTTGCATCATTAGGACAAATGATTGGAGGAATAGCACATAATTTAAAAACACCAATTTTTTCAATATCTGGAGCAAATATGGCTTTATCAGAACTTACAAATGAGCTTTCAAAATCAATAGATGATGAAAGGGTAGATAAAAATGATTATAGAGAAATTGCAAAAGAAATGAAAGAATGGAATAAGAAAATAGATACATATTTAGAATATATGTCAGATATTATAACAGCAGTAAAAGGACAAACAACAGTTTTTGCAAATGATTTGAAAGAATATATTGTTATAAGTGATATATTTAAAACTATAAAAGTACTTATAGAACATGAAATGCAAAAAGAAATGATTGAATTTGAAATCAAAAATTATACAGAAAATAATATTAATATATTAGGAAATAGTAATATTTTAATCCAGATTATAATGAATCTAATACAAAATAGTATTGATAGTTATGAATATATATCTAAAAATGATTTGGATAGGAAGATAATACTTAAGGCAGAAACAGATAAAAATAGAGAAAATCTGATAATATTTGTAGAAGATTTTGGGGTGCGGAATATCTAATGAGGTATTAAAAAAACTATTTAGAGAGATGGTAACAACAAAAGGAAAAAAAGGAACAGGCCTTCGGACTATATATGTCAAATGTTACATTAAAGGCACAATTTGATCGGAAGAATAGAAGTAATTACAAAAGAAAAAAGAGGAACAATAATGAAAATATATTTACCATTATAATATGGTTGAAAGGATATTTAGGGTGAGAATAAAAAATATAATTAATGAAAAAGAAAATGATTTGAAAAGAAAAATTCTTGTTATAGATGATGAACAAGGAGTTATAGATTCTCTAAAAGTATATTTAGGAAAAGAAGGATATATTGTAGAAGGAGAAACAAATCCTCTTTTAGGAATAGAAAATATAAGAAATAATTATTATGATATATTAATATTAGATTATATTATGGTGCCTATAAATGGTGATAAAGTAATAGAAGAAATAAGAAAATTTAATAAAGATATATATATAATAGTACTTACAGGACATAAAAGTGTAGCACCACCAATAGAAACAATTAGAAGATTAAATATTCAAGGATATTTAGAAAAAACAAATAAGTTTGAACAAATATTGTTAATGATAGAATCTTCTGTAAAATCTATAATACAATTAGAAGAAATAAAAAAGAAGAATAAAGAAATAGAAGAAACATATATAGAAAGTATTGAAACATTAAGAAAAATAGTAGAAGCTAAAGATAATTATACACTTCGGACATTCTGATAGAGTATCAGGATATGCATGTATGATAGCAAAAAAAGTAGGGTATTCAGAAGATGAACTTGAAAAAATAAGAGTTCGGAGGACTTCTTCATGATATTCGGAAAAGTAGGAATTCCAGATAGTGTATTATTAAAAACAGGAAGATTTACAGATGAAGAATATGAAAAGATGAAAGAACATACAGTAATTGGTTATGAGATATTAAAAAAGGCAACTGTTTTTAATGATATTTTAAATATTGTAAGATCACATCATGAAAGAATAGATCGGAAAAGGATATCCAGATGGCCTTAAAGGTGATGAGATAGAAGACTGTGTTAAAATAATTACAGTTGCAGATTCTTTTGATGCAATAACTTCAAAACGTGTATATAGAAATGAAAGAACAATTGAAGAAGGATTAGAAGAATTAAAGAAAAATATTGGAACACAATTTGAAGAAAAATTTGTAAATATGATGATAAAATGTTATGAAGAAAATAATGAAGAATTTATGAATACATATAATATACAAAGAAAATAATTAGAATAATATAAGTTTAAGTAATAGAAAAAAGTAAGGAATTGTGATATACATATAATATGGAAAAAATGGATTTAGAAAAAGAGAAGAAAATAGAAGAAGATAATAATATAGAGAAAAAGACAGAAGGTTTTGGAAATAAGTTTGCAAAAAATGTATTTATGTTAATAGTAGCACAAATACTTGTAAAAGTTTTAGGACTTATATATAGGGTTGTAATTGTAAATGTACCAGGATTTCGGAAATGTAGGAAACGGACATTATGCTTCAGGATATGAAGTATATGCACTTATGCTTACGCTTTCAAGTATAGGTATACCATCTGTTATATCTAAACTGGTATCTGAAAGAATAGCAATAGGTGATAAAAAAGCGGCACAAAGAATATTTAAAGTAGCACTTACATTTTTTACAGGTCTTCGGACTGTTATTAAGTGTATTATTATATGTATTCTCAGATTGGATAGCAATACATATTTTAAATGTAAAAGATACTGCAATAGTTCTTAAAGTATTAGCACCTGCAATAGTATTTGTTTCAGCATCATCTGTTATAAGAGGGTATTTTGGTGGACTTCGGAGATATGAAATCTACAAGTGTTTCACAAACATTGGAACAACTTTTGAATTGTATATTAACAATAACACTTGTATATATGGCTGCAGGAAGTCAACCACATATAATGGCAGCAGCACGGAAATGTAGCAACAACAATTTCTGTTATTTTATCATTTATATATATGTATACATATTATAAGAAACATAAACTTATAATATATAGAAGGGAAAAATCAAGAGAAGATAAAAAGCCTACAAAATATATAATAAAGAAAATACTTAAATTATCAGTACCTGTAACAATAGGATCATTAATTTCTATTGTACATACAATGATAGATACAATAACAGTAACAAATGGTATACAAAAAGCATATATGCATATATATACTGCTAAAGATGTTTTGGAAAGTAAGGCAACAGAAATGAAAGGTATACTTTCAAAAGTGTCTACAATAGTTGGACTACCACAATCAATAACAATAGCAATAGCAATAGCAATAGTTCCAGTTGTATCTGTACTTGTTGCAAGAGGAGAAAGACAAAAAGCAAAAGAAAGAATTGAAAGAGCAATAAATTTATCTATTATTATAATAATGCCTGCAATAGTAGGACTATTTGTATTATCAGAACCATTACTTAAACTTATGTATCCAAGAGCATCAGAAGGTGGAGTACTTATGCAAATATTATGTGTTGCAACAGTATTTATGTGTTTAAGTCATACAATACGGAAGTGGACTTCAAGGGATCCGGTGATGTTATAACACCATCTATAGGTGTGTTTGTAGGTGCTGTTATAAAAACGGTAATAAATTCGATATTAATACCAATATATGAAATAAATATATATGGTGCTGCAATTTCATCTGTTATTTGTCAGGTGATAATGTTCTTGATTGTATATATAACATTATATAGAAAGATAGGTGCAAGAATAGAATTCAAGAAAAATCGGAAGAACATTTTTAGCATCTATAGCAATGGGAATTATAGCATATGGAGTATATTATTTTAGTATAAGATATTTAAGGAATTCAGCAGCTGTAATCTTAGCAATAATTTCAGGAATAATTTCATATACATTATTTGTAATAATGTTTAATGTTATAACAGAAGAAGAATTGAAAGAACTTCCTAAAGGTGAAAAATTATTACCAATATTTTTAAAAGCTAAAAAAATAAGAAATAAGATTTTTGGAATTAAAATAAATAGATAACTATATGTGATATAAAAAAATATAGTGAAAGGAAAGAGTATGGAAAAAAACAAAGAAAATCAAGGTAATGTACAAAGCAATGTAAAAATTGAATGGGATTTAACTAAGATATATAGTAATATAGATGAGCTTAAGAAAGATATAGAAAAAGAATTAAGTATAATAGAAAAAATGACAACTTTTAAAGGAAAGCTTAATAATAAGAAAGATATATTTGACTTTTTTAAATTAGATGAAGAAGCAGAATTAATATCTTCAAAGACTACAGCATATATTAACCTTAGTCTTCAAAAAAATATGAAAGATCTAGAAATGTTAAAAATAGATTCTGAAATAGAATCTAAATTTAAAAAACTTTCTAAAAAATTGGTATTTGTACAAGATGAACTTCTTGCAAATGATAAAGAATTTTTAGAAGAAATTTTAGAAGACCCAGAATTTGAAAGATTTAATAATAATTTAAGACATGAGTTTTCTTTAAAGGGACATATTTTAACACAAGAACAAAAATTACTTATGAATCATATTGGAAGTGCAATGAATTTTTCAAATATATATGACTTAATAGAAAATGAAATAAAATTTGAAAAAGCAGAAGATAAGAATCGGAAATCTTCATGAAGTTACACATTCAAAATATGTACCATTAATGGAAAGTAATGATAGAATACTTAGGAAAAATGCATTTAATTCATTATATAATAATTACAAAAATTCAGAACAAAGTACAACAGAAATATATTTATCAGAAGTAAAACTTGAAAATGAGTTTGCTAAATTATTAAATTATGAATCACTTTTAGATAGAAGTACAAGAGGGGATGAATCAAGTATAAAAGTATATGATACACTTATATCATCTGTAAATAAAAATATGAAAATATATCATAAATATCATGATTTAAGAAGAAAAATATTAGGATTAGGTAAAGATTATACATCATATGACTTATATGCAAATATAATAGAATCACATGATAATAAGAAATATGCAATAGAAGAAGCAAGAGATATAATACTTGAAAATCTAAGTATTCTTCGGAAAAGATTATATAGATGTTTTGAAAAAAGCATTTTCTGAAGGATGGCTTGATGTATATGAAAAAGAAAATAAGGGAACAGGTGCATTTAGTTATGGAGTATATGGTGTACATCCATATATATTACTAAATTATGAAGGGAGATTTGATGATATATCAACAGTAGCACATGAACTTCGGACATACAATGCATTCATATTATGCAAATAAGTCACAAAGTGTAAATAATAGTAATTATACAATAATGGTTGCAGAAGTAGCATCAACAGTAAATGAAATAATTCTTGCAGAAAATATATTAAAAAAAGAAAAAGATATAGAAAAAAGGAAAAAGATTATAGCAGAACTTATAGGTACAATAACATCAACACTTGTAAGACAGTCAATGTTTGCAGAATTTGAAAGAAAAATACATGATAGAATATTTAAGGAAATTCCAACAGTATATACAGATGTTACTAATGAATATGAAGAACTATTAAAAAAATATTTTGCTAATATAACAATAGATGAAAAACATAAATATGAATGGCTTAGAATCCCACATTTTTATAGTCCATATTATGTATATAAATATGCAACAGGGATATCATCAGCTATATATATTGCAAGAAATATCTTAAATAAGAAAGAAGGATATTTAGAAAAATATATTAAAATGTTAAAAACTGGAGGAAAACTTCGGAAGTTTAGATATACTTAAAATTGCAGAAGTGGATTTAGAAGAAGAAAAAACATATGATGAAGCATTTAAATATTTAGAAGAAAAAATATTAGAATTAGAAGAATTAATGAAATAATAAAAAACATCAAAGAGCCTGCCTACCGTGCCGGGCAGTTATATAAATGGCTCCATATTAAGCATGTGCTAAGCTTTGATGAAATGAATAACATTCCTCTGGATCTGAAGCAAAAGCTTAGTAAGGATTATTATATTTCAGGACTTAAGGAGGTGCTGTTTAAAGAGTCGCCGATCGACGGCACTAGAAAATATCTCTTTAAGCTTGATGATAATAATATAATAGAGAGTGTGTTTATGAGATATAAGCATGGCAATTCCGTCTGCATATCTTCACAGGTAGGCTGTAAAATGGGCTGTACCTTCTGTGCTTCAACCCTTGGAGGGCTGGTCAGAAATCTTACAAATGCCGAAATGCTTGCTCAGGTTTATGCTATAACTGAGAGTGTGGGCGAAAGAATTTCAAATATAGTTATCATGGGAGCCGGAGAGCCTATGGATAACTATGAAAATGTAGTAAGCTTTGTAAAGATGATAAGCGATGAGCAGGGTGTAAATATAAGCCGAAGAAATATAACCATCTCCACCTGCGGGATAGTGCCTCAGATGAAAAGACTGGCTGATGACAAGCTTGCAGTGACACTGGCACTTTCACTGCACGATACCGACAATGAAACCAGAAAAAAGCTTATGCCGATTGCTCGGGCTTATAACATAGATGAAGTCCTTGCCGCCTGTGACTACTATTTCAAAAAGACCGGCAGGAGAGTGTCCTTTGAATATGCACTTGTTGCCGGTGTAAATGACAGCAGCCAGGAGGCACAAAAGCTTATTAAATTAATAAAACACAGCAAGGCTCATGTCAATCTTATACCGGTTAATCCCATAGAAGAAAGAAGCTACAGGCAATCTGATAAAAAAAGAGTTG
>ERZ773022.2774-NODE-2774-length-10254-cov-5.797333_pt1 | contig 10254 bp, 8 predicted proteins | sample MGYA00580839_ERZ773022 | MGnify/ENA primary metagenome ERZ773022 (study PRJEB29015, sample SAMEA2738020) | human oral metagenome | biome: human oral; feature: human-associated habitat; material: dental | place: China | collected 2044 ... | reverse complement strand
TTCCCGTCGGCTGGTCTTCCTTTCGAATCAGGCGTATTCTCACGATGCCCCTCCTTGAAAATCAAAGAGCCTCAGGCGCGTCTCCCGGTCCCGACGGGAGCCCCGCAGTCGGCCGGTCCGCCGCGGAGCATCTCCAGTCCGTGCTCGAGGGCGGGGAGGACGGCCTCCAGGTTCTCGATCGCCGCCTTGGGGCTGCCGGGCAGGTTCACGATCAAGGTCCCCCCGCGAATCCCCGCGGCGCCGCGCGAGAGCATCCCCCGCGGCGTCACCTTCAGGCTCGCCGCGCGCATGGCCTCCGGGATCCCCGGGACCATCCGCGTACAGGCCCGCTCGGTTGCCTCGGGCGTCACGTCGCGCGGGGAGAACCCCGTCCCCCCGGTCGTGAGGACGAGCGCGACATCCCGCTCGTCCGCGAGCCGGACGAGCGCCCGCTCGATCTCCCCGGCCTCGTCGGGGACGATCTCCCTGTGCACGACATCGTAGCCCCGCTCCTTCAGGAGCGCCTCGATCCTCGGGCCGCTTCCGTCGGCGCGCTCGCCGCGCGACCCCCTGTCGCTCACCGTCACCACCGCAGCCGTAAACATGCCGTTCCTCCTCCCGTCCCTGCAGCCGTCTCTCAAGGACAGCCATTTCTCGAGGGCAGCCGCCCCCCGACAAAGTCAAAAACTACCGCCGAAGCAGAAGGACGTCCTCGGGGTCGACCGAGACCGTGATCCTCTCGCCGGCCCTCGGCAGGGGGATCCCGGCCCCCGCCTCCATCCGCAGCGGGGCCGCGTCCGGCCCGCCCTCCTCGGGCTGGAGCAGCAGCGTCGTGCGGTCCAGGTCCTCGAGGACCCGTGCGACGAGGCAGGGGATCCGATTCCCGTCTCCCTCCGCCGTCGGACGGAGGCGGTGCGCGTGAATCCCGGCGAAGGCCGCCTCCTCGCCGACCGGTTCGGCGCAGGCAAGACGAACCCCCCAGTCGGGGACGAAAACTTCGCGCGGCCGGCCGCCTCGCTCCGCCGAGGCGAGGTTCCTGCAGCCGCACAGCCGCGCCGCCCTCAGCGTCCGGGGGGCGCCGAGAAAGTCGGAGACGGAGACGGGGGGATCGACCTCGCCGGTCTCCATCACGCACACCCGGCTGCAGTTTCGGACCACCTCGGAACGGTCGTGCGAAACCCACAGGAGCGTCCCCGGGAAGAGAGAAAGCGTGTCGGCGAGCTCCAGCTCCAGCTGCCATTTCAGATAGCTGTCGAGCGCCGAGAAGGGCTCGTCCAGAAGGATCGCCTCGGGTTCCGAGGCCAGGATGCGCGCCAGGGCCACGCGCTGCTGCTGTCCCCCGGAGAGCTGGGAGGGGTACTTGCGCTCGAGCCCCTTCAGGTGAAGCCGCTCGATGTACTCCATCGCGGCGTCGCGGCGTTTTTTCCGCGTCCCTCCCGCCCCTTCGCGAGGGACGCGGACGCCGACGGCGATGTTCTGCAGGGCGGTCATGTTGGGGAAGAGCGCGTATTGCTGGAACAGGTAGCCCACTCTGCGCTGCTGGGGGGGCAGGTCGATGCCGGCATGGCTGTCGAACAGCACGCGGCCGTCCAGGACGATGCGTCCCTCGTCCGGGTGCTCGATTCCCGCGACGCACCGCAGGGTCAGGCTCTTGCCGCAGCCGGAGGCCCCCAGAAGGGCCAGCGCCTCGTTCCCGGCCTCGAAACAAGCGTCCAGACGGAAATTTCCATAGTCCTTCTTGACGGACACGGACAGGCTCATCGCGCTCCTCCCTCCGGCCAATCCTCTACCTTGCCCATGATCGTACCTCCCTGCGCCTCTCCAGAAGGTTCACGGCCATGAGCACCGCGAAGGAGATCCCGATGTTCACCCAGACCCACCGGAGGGCCATGGCGTCGTCGTTCGTCCGCCAGAGCTGGTACACGGTCGTGGAGATCGTTGCCGTCCTCCCCGGCGTGTAGCCCGCGATCATACTGGTGGCCCCGTACTCGCCCAATGCCCGCGCGAAGGAGAGCACCATCCCGGCCAGGAGCCCCTGCCGGCAGCAGGGCATCCGGATGCGCCAGAAGATGACGGTGTCGGAGAGCCCGAGCGTCCGGCCCGCCTGAGCCAGGGTCTCGTCGAAGGACTCGAAGGCGCCGCGTGCGGTGCGGTACATCAGCGGAAAGGCCACGACCGTGGTGGCGAACACGGCCGACCACCAGTTCATGACCAGGCGGAGCGCGAAGTGCTCCAGCACCCACGCGCCCAAGACCCGGCGTGGACCCAGGAGGCACAGCAGCAGATAGCCGACGACCGTGGGCGGCAGCACCAGTGGAAGGGTCAGGACGACGTCCAGGGCTCCCTTGACGAGCCGGGGCAGGCGGGCAATATAATACGCCGCCGCGATGCCCAGAAAAAAGGAGAGCGCCGTCGAGATCGCGGCGATGCGCAGAGAGTTGTACAGCGGAAACCAGTCCAAGACAATCCTCCCGGAGAGCGGCGACAACGGGCGGGATAGCGTCTCTACCCGCCCGTTTCAAATAAGGGTGCAACGACTCGCCATTCAAATTACGACTCCAGGTCGTCTTGTGGGCAAGGCGAGCAAAGACAACGAAGCATACAGGTGATTTGGAACCGTGATCAGCGGACGACAGCGAAGCCCACGGCCTCGAAGACCTTCGCGCACTCCGGCGTCCGCAGGAACTCCAGGAACTTCTTCGCGGCCTCGGGATGCTTGCCGGACTTCATCACCGCGGCGGGGTAGACGACCGGCGTCTTGAGGGTCCCCTCGGGCGCCGGGGCGACGACGGTCAACCCCGCGGAGGCGGCGTCCGTCGCATAGATGACGCCGCAGTCCGCCGCGCCCTCCTGCACCTGCGTGGTGACCTCCTTGACGTTGCTCCCGAAGGTGATCTTCTTCTGCATCTCGTCCCAGAGCCCCATGTTGGTGAAGATCTCGCGCGAATACTGCCCGACGGGGACATCGTCGTTCCCCAGCGCCACCAGACGCACCGCGTCCGTCCCCACGTCCTTGAAGTCCTTCACGCCGGCGGGGTTCCCCTTGGGGACGACCAGCACCACGCGGTTCTCCAGCAGGTTGATACGCGTGCCCTCGAGGACGAAATCCAGCTTCTTCTCGCTCTTGTCGGACGCGATGTCCAGCTGGTTCATCTGCTTCTGCGATGCGGAGATGAAGAGGTCGCAGACGGCCCCTTCCTCGATCTGGGTCTTGAGCGTCCCGGACGAGTCGAAGTTGAACGTCAGCTTCACGTCCGGCTCGGCCTTCTTGTAGAGCTCGGCGGTCAGCAGGGCGGCCGACGGGGTGGCGGAGGCCGGCTTGAGGATGAAGGCGTTGCCGGTGGCGATGGCCAGCGGGTGCATCCACATCGGCACCATCGCCGGGAAGTTGAAGGGGCAGATGCCGGCGACCACGCCCACGGGCTGGCGGAGCGTGTGGATGTCCACGCCGGTGGACACGTCGAAGGAGTACTCGCCCTTGAGAGCCGCATTGATGGCGGTGGCGAAGTCGAGGGTCTCGCGACCGCGCTGGATCTCGCCGACGGCGTCGGAGTAGTTCTTGCCGTGCTCGGCCACGATCATGCGGGCCATCTCGTCCTGGTGGTCCAGCACCAGCTGGCGCATGCGGAACATGATCGCGGTGCGCTTGGCCAGCGACACCTTGGCCCACTCCCTCTGAGCGCGGCGGGCCACCTCGATGGCGTGGTCGAGGTCGGCGTCGGAGGCCTGCAGGAGCTCCCCCTCGATCTCCCCCGTGCCCGGGTTCTCCACCGGGAAGCGCCCGATGGGGGTGCCCTCGTAGTACTGGCCGTCGATCCAGTGCCGAATCGTCTTCATTCGCCTCTCCTCACACCGCTCGGGTGTCTTCTGCGTGTCTTCATCGACCGCCGCGCGCGGGAATGCGCCCGCGGCCCACGGCGAGCATATGGGGTTTCTGCCACTTTGTCAGCACATAGTGATGAAGGTCCGCCGGGAGGCCGCACAGTGGGACGATGTCGGCTCCCGCGCGCCGCCCTCGGGATTCGCAGGCTTGCCCTCGCGCTCCCCCGCCGGCCCTCGGGCGTCAGTCCTCGGGCTCCGCACGCCCACCGTCAGGCCCCGCGCACCGTCCGGGCCCCGCATGTCGCCCGCAGGCGCCCTCGCCCCTCCCGGCCTCATGCCCACCCTCGAACTTTGTACACGCCGCCCAGTCGCACCGACCGCGAGCGGAAGGTACGTTCACGTTCCGGCCCAAGGCCGGTCCGCAGAGCCAGGCGGCGCCCCTGCAGGGCCGGAGCCGAACACCTCGACGACCGGCTCTAGACAGAAAAGGTGGCTCCCACGCACTTTTAAGGCGCTTGCCGCCCCCGGACACAGAGAGGATCGGCATGATTCCGCGGTTTCATGACGCAGGCAGAGCGATACCAGCGGGTAAAAGTGCGTGGGAGCCACCTTTTTCCACCAGTCTCCACCAGGGCCGGCCTCCAGGAGACCGCGGAGAGCCGACTGGGCGCCCCTGTCCGGCCCCGTGAACCGATCTCGACGCGGAAGTGAACCGATCTCGGTGCGGAAGTGAACCGATCTCGGCGAGGGGGGCCGTTCGCTCAGCCAGACTCGCCGCCGGCCCTCCCGCCGCCAGCCCTCCCGACCCCGCCGGAGTCCTTGCCGCTCCTGATGACGGGACGGCCGTGCTGCGGGTCCTCCTCGCCGACGCCGTCGCCGTCCAGGTCGAGCGCCTCGACCGCACGAGGATCGAGCTCGTCGGGCCGCAGCACCGGGTTGTCGCCGGCCGACAGGAAGATGCCCACCCAGCGCGAGCGGCTGTCGGACTCGATGAGCACGCACTTGACGAAGAGCGTGAGCGGCACCGCGAGGATCGTGCCGAGCGCCCCGATGACCTGGCTCCAGAACAGCAGGGACAGGAAGGTCGTCGTCGTGTTGAGGCCGACGGCGTCGCCGGTGAACTTCGGCTGGATCAGGCTCTGGATGACGAAGTTGAGCACCGCATAGGCGACGACCACCCACAGCGCCGTCCACGGCCCGGAGTCCACCAGTGCCAGCAGGGCCGGCGGAATAACGCCGAGGAAGAAGCCGATATTGGGAATGTAGTTCGTGATGAAGGACAGCACGCCCCAGGTCACCGCCATCGGCACCCCGAGGAACCCCAGGGCGATGACGTCGAAGAACGCGACGATCAGGCCGAAGACGGTTGACACCAGCCAGTAGGAGCGCACCGCCCCGGCGAAGTCAGCGAGAGCGCGGGCGATCCCGGGCTTGAGGACCGTCAGCGCCTGCGCCCGCACCTCGATACGGGACATGTCGAACATGAGGAAGATGACCGTCAGCGCCATAATGCTCAGAATCGAGCCGAAGCTCGTGATCTGCGCAAGGAGCCCCTGGGCCACCGTCACGATCTTGTTGGTGTCCATGGTCTGGGAGACCTGGTTGACCAGTGTGGACTGGTCCACGCCGAATCGCGCCAGCAGGTCCTGGATACTCGCCCAGATCGCCTGGAACTTGGCCGTGTAGGCGGGCAGGGTGTCGACGAGCTGGACAATCGCCACGCCCAGCGCAGCGAACATCATGAGCACGAAGGCGTAGATGAGAATAATCGCGCCAACGGCGGACACGGATCTGGGCACGTGGTGACGGCTGGCCCAGCTCACCAGGGGCCGCACGGTGATGACGAGCGTGAGAGCGAAGAAGGCCGGGCCGACCAGGGCCTGTGCGAAGTAGATCCCGGCGCAGCTCACGGCCAGGGCAGCGACAGTGATCGCGATGGCCTCGCCCTGGAGCCGATCCTCGGAAGCGGCCTGGCTCCCGGTCGCCGGCGTCGCCCGTCCTCCGATCGCGGGCGCGGCCCGCTCCCCGGCGGAGGCGACCTTGTTTCCAGCGGTGGGCGCAGGGGTAGCAGGGGTAGCAGTCATACGCGCATCCTTTCACGGTCGCTCCGCTCGATGCCTCAGGAGATCGCGAACCGCTCACCCGGGCCGGGCCCGGCCGCGGGCACGCCGGGCCTCGGGAGGCCCCCTGCGAGACCGCCCCGTGAAGAACCTGAGATCCGGCTGCACTGGGCCCGCGGCCGCGCCGCTCAGCGCAGCGCCTCCATGGCCCGCCCGCCGTCCAGGGCCCGTAGGTGCGGCAGCGGGTCGAGCCCGGTGTCGAGCACGAAGTCGGTCAGCTGGGCACGCACGGCGGCCTGCAGGTGCGCGGGGTCCCAGGGCTTGGCGATGTAGTGGTCGAGGCCGGCCTCGTTGACGGCGCGAATCGTGTCGTCCTGGTCGGCCTGCCCGGTGACCAGGACCTTGCGGGCGGCAGCGGTGCGCTCGTCGTCGGTCATGGCCACGAGCATGTCGACGCCGCTGCGGCCGGGCAGGCGGTGGTCGGCCAGGACCAGGGCGACCGGGTCGCCGTCGGCGTCCACCTCATCGACCACCTCCCACGCGTCCTCGACGTCCTCGGCGGGCTCGATGCGAACGACGCCGTCGAAGGGGGCGAGGTCGCCGACGACGGCGTCGCGGACCTCGGGCTCGTCCTCGACGACGAGGATGACCAGCTTCATGGTGCCTCCTGGGTGTGGTCGGTGGGCAGGGTGACGCGCACGAGCGTGCGTCCGGGCCGGGACTCGACGACGATGGTGCCGCCGTGGGCGTCCACGACGGACTTGGCCAGGCCCATGCCCAGGCCCAGGCCGAAGCGGACCTGGCCGTGCTTGGTGGTAAAGCGCGGCTCGAAGATGCGCGGCAGGACCTCGGGCGCGATGCCCGGCCCGTTGTCCTCGACCTCGACGCGCACGGCGCCGGGCTCCTGCGCGACCCGCAGAGTGAGGCGACCCGCGGCAGGCTCCCGGCCGGCCCCGCCCGGCTCACGCCCGCCCACCCCCTCGCCCCGAGCAGTCTCACGCCCGCCCCCGGCGGCCCCCTCGCCCCGGGTGGCGAGGGCGGCCAGGGCGTCGGCGGCATTGGTCAGCAGGTTGGTCCACACCTGGGCGAGCTCGCCGGGGTGCGCGGGCACGACCGGGGCCGGGTCCGCCTCGCCGGGGTACTCCCGCTCGATCTGGACGCCGTGCAGACGGTGCGCGGTCAGGCGCAGCGCGTCCTCAAGGACCTCGCGCACATCGACGTCCTGGAACTCCTCCCCCTGGGGACGCACGTAGGTCGACAGGCTGGCCACCAGGCCGCTGATGCGCCCGGTCGCCACACGCATATTGCGCTCGGCTCGCCCGATCGACGCGGCGGCCTCCAGGGTGGCCAGGCGCTCGGGGTCGGCGGCCAGGGCCCTGATATCGGCCGGCTTCCTGCCGGCGGCCAGGCCCGCAGCGACGATCCTGCGGGACAGCTCGCGGTCGCCCAGGACCCGCTCCAGGGCGCGGCGCTCGCCCCGCTCGGCGCGCGTAGAGGCGGGCGGCCGGGTGCGCGCCGCCTCGGCGGTGCGCGCAATGGCCTCGCCCTCGGGATGCGAGACCAGGACGGAGTCGAGGCCCGTGCGCAGGTGCGCGCCGGCCCGCTCGAGGGCCGCGACGGGGTTGTTGAGCTCGTGGGCGATCCCCGCGGCCAGCTCGCCGAGCGTGGCGAAGCGCTCCTGGGCGAGCAGCTCCATGCGGGCCTGCTCGAGCGCGGCCAGCGCCTCGGTCGCCTGGGCCTTCTCGGCGGCGACGGCGGCCGCCAGCTCGATCTTCTCGACCTGCAGGATCTCCGAGCGCGACAGGCGCTTGGTCAGCGACCCGATGAGCAGGGCCGCCAGGGCCTGCTCGGTGGCGGGGTTCTCCCGCAGCGCCCGGTCGAGCTGCTCGATGGACAGCAGGATGAGCTCGACGTCGGTGGTGGTCGTGGAGGTGACGTAGGCCAGGCCCTGGCCGGCCAGGGAGACCAGCCCGATAATGCGTCCGGTGGTGGCGTGGTGGAGGGTGACTTCGCCGACGCGCGTGTGGCGGGTCAGCGCCACCGCCCCCGACACCACGATGTAGACGCCGTCGACGACCTGCCCCTGGTGGGTCAGACGCACCCCGGGCGGCAGCCGCAGGCGCGGCCGGGGCCCCAGGACCGTCTCGCAGGCGGCGATGAGCTCGGCGGTCAGCGCGTCCGTCCCGTGGGCGAGGGCCTCCAGCAGGGGCGAGCGGGCGGACTCCGCAGTATCGACGTCGGTGGCCAGCAGGGCGCGGCGGGAGTCGTCGGGCAGGTGGTCGCGCAGCCAGCGGCCGGTCTGGGCGGCGGCGCGGTGGGCGATGGCGCCCGGCGTCCAGGGCACCGCGACGACCTCGCGGACCAGGTCCTCGTCGATGGCGCGCCCCAGGTCGTGCAGCTCGGTGCGCTCGGTCAGCAGGACCAGGCGCGCCGCGGCCAGGGCCGGGTGGTGGTCGACGGCGGCGGCGACGTCGTCGAGGCTGCCGACCTCATCGGTGGCGATGATCAGGGGCACCGTCGCGGTGGGGGCGTCCGTCTCGCTGCGCCGGGCCCAGGCGAACAGCTCGGCCAGGGACTGGGTGCGCATGACCCGGGCCACGCGGCCGACCGCCGACTCGACCTCGTGCGCGGCCTGGGAGCCGAGCGAGGCCGGGGAGACGACGGCGACGACGAGCGGGGGCGCACCCGGCGGGGCGGGCGGGGCGGCGGTCATCAGATCAGCCCCAGCGCGGACCACAGCGGTGGCATGAGGAGGACGAGGAGCGCGGCGCCCACCACCCCGACGACGACGCCGACCTTGGCCATGTCCGCCGTCGTCACCTCGCCGGTGGCGTAGGCGATGGCGTTGGGCGGCGTCGAGATGGGCAGGCTCATGCCCAGCGAGCAGGCCAGCGCCAGCACGACCGCGATGGTCACCGGCTCCAGGCCGTCGATGCCGGTCGCCAGGCCCATGGCCAGCGGGATGAGGAGGTTGGAGGCCGCCGAGTGGCTGATGACGTTGGACATGGCCAGCCCCAGCATCCCCATGACGATAATGACGACGAAGGCCGGCATGGCGTCCCACCCGAACAGCCCGAGGATCCAGGCGTCCAGGCCGGTGGCGGCCACGCCGTCACCCAGCGCGATGCCCCCGGCGACGAGCCACAGCACGGGCCAGGACAGGCGCCCCAGGTCCTCGGCGCCCATGACCTGGGTCACCAGCAGCGCCGCGACCGCCAGGAACCCGACGACGTTCGCGCTCACGCCGTGGAGGGACTCGGTCATCCACGCCAGGATCGTGGCGGCGGCGATGACGTAGAAGGTGACGGCCCTGCGGTCGGTGTGCCACTGGGCCCGCATGTCCAGCTCCACCGTCAGCCCGCCGGGCAGGAGCAGGGCGCAGATGAGCAGCCAGGCGCCCACGAGGATTAGGACCATGAGCGGCACCGCCATGATCATCCAGTCCAGGAAGCTGACGTCGTAACCGGCCTCCTCCAGCGCCCCCAGGGCGATGGCGTTGGGGGGCGTGCCCACGGGCGTGCCGATGCCGCCGACGTTGGCCGCCACCGGGATCGACAGGGCCAGCCCGGCGCGCGCCCTGTCAGCGGGCAGGGCGCCGAGGATTGGGATGATGACGGCGAACATGGTGGCGGTGGTGGCCGTGTTGGACATGAACATGCTCAGCATGGCGGTGATGACCATGAGTCCCAGGACGGTCGTGCGCGCCGAGCCGGTGAAGGGCCTGATGAGGACCGCGGCGAGGTTCTTGTCCAGGCGGTACTTCTCTGCGCCGTCGGCGATGAGGAACCCGCCCAGGAACAGGATGATGACCGGGTTGGCCAGGGCGCCCAGGAAGGTGGAGTACTTGGTGGCGTCCCCGGGCACGGGCAGGAGCGCCTGGTTGGAGATCAGCAGGATCTCCAGGGCGATCACCAGCACGGCGGTGGCCACCAGCGGGATCGCCTCGGTGACCCACAGGACGATCGCCAGCCCGAAGACGGCGAGCATGCGCTCGCCCATGTCCTCCAGGCTGGGGACGTCCACGAGGAGAGGGATGAGGAACACGACGGCGCCCAGGACCAGGCCGACTGCCTGCCTGCGGGTCAGAGCGGGCCCGCGCCCGGAGCGGTCGGCGGAGCACCCGACGGCGGGACGGGGGCGGCGCAGCGACGGCGTCGGCACGGGCTCCTCCTTGAGCATCGGGCCCGGCACGCCGATGGTGCCGGACAAGAGCTGGCAGCCCGGCGCCTTTGCCGAGCCGGGCTCAGCCTACAGGATTTCGCCCCGGCGGCCGGGAGTTCCGGCCACCGCTCCCCTCCTTGTCGTCGAGATCGGTCGAGTTCCGCACCGAGATCGGTTCGCTTCCGCCTCGAGATCGGTCCCCGCGGCGGCCGGGGAACTACCATCGGAGACG
>ERZ773022.2770-NODE-2770-length-10269-cov-22.322988_pt1 | contig 10269 bp, 16 predicted proteins | sample MGYA00580839_ERZ773022 | MGnify/ENA primary metagenome ERZ773022 (study PRJEB29015, sample SAMEA2738020) | human oral metagenome | biome: human oral; feature: human-associated habitat; material: dental | place: China | collected 2044 ... | reverse complement strand
CCCTACTCTGCTATTCCTTCAAAAAAATAAAATGAATGACCTTGGCACCGCTCAATCACTTACAGAATCTAAAGAACTCAATCCCTGATACGGTCACCTTTATGGAGATGTATGGGGCTGAGAGCTTCTCTGATCTGCAAGTCTTGCAAAAGAGGCAACAAAATGCGCCTTATAAGAGCTTGGCGGTGCCTATCGGCCTGCGGGGCAAGGAAGACCTAGTCTACCTCAACCTGCATGAAAAGGCTCACGGCCCGCACGGGCTGATTGCCGGGACAATTGGTGTTGAAAAAGTTTATATAGATGGTGTTCTTCAAGGGGGAGGTATCCCCAATCCAAAAGTAACTCAACACTTCGAGCAATTGAATTCTAGGATCAAAGATTTTGACCCGGAAGTGGCTAGTACTCTTCAAAAATCAAATGCTGGAGAGATACTGGCTGATGATAATATGCGGATAGTGAGAGAAAATGTAGGTGCTAACGGGAATACATACACACTTGAGAGTATTGGGAGACCAGCACCAGGCGGGATTGATGATCCAATTGTCAAGGGGATTGATGGAATCTATAAAAACCAAACACCACCACCATCTTATGTCATTAATGAAACTAAGTGGGGCAGTTCTCAGATTAACCAGCATACAAAATCTGGACCACAGATGTCACAAAATTGGGTAAGAGATAGGTTGGGCAATTTGGATCCGATGGAACAGATTTCTATCGAGAGGGCATTAGAGACAGGCGATGTGGATTTTGTCATCAGTAAAGTAGATGAAACTGGAAATATTTTAACATACCGTGCAATTGAAACTATAGATTCTACAGGTAATGTTATTGGTGTAAAACCAGGTGGTGTATGGCCTTAGAAAGAGGATATAAATGGAATTAAGAGATACATTTTCAGATAAAAATAATATAGATGGACTTATAAATATTTTTCAAAAAGCTATTCAGGATTCTGAAGAAAGAATTCAAGAAATTGAACAAGATGAGAAAGAAGGAATTCAAAAATTTTCGTTAGATAATAAGGTAGTAATCTCTAATATAAGATCATCGATTTTTAGATATCAAAAAGAAATTATGATTGCTACTTATACAGCTGGTTATTCTTTTGAAAAATTTAAGAGCGAGTATATTAAGTATATAAAAAATATGAAGCTATCGTGGCATAGTAACTCTGGTTACGAACAAATGGTTTGGGCTCTTTCAATTGGAATTATGTTAGATATAGATGAAGAGACTTTTGATGAGTTGGTGGATTTGGTCAAGAAAGATGATCCAGAAGATTATTTGATTGATTACTTGATTCAATATCATCATCCAGATTGGAAGATTCGGATAAACTATAATTTTCCAAGACCCTATGGCTTTACTCGGAAAATTATTGAAGAAGAGAATGCTGAACAGGCCCTCAAACTGCTGAAAGAATATTTGACTAAGAAATGGTATCAAGGGAGCAAAGATACGGGATGGTATGATTTGCATAAAACAAACAATAAAAGTTATTATGGCTATTGGTCCTTTGAATCTGGCGCTATTTGCAAAATCAAGGGCTTGGATTACAGGGAATTGGAAGGTGTCCCGTATTTCCCTTATGATTTGATTGCTGAATGGGCTGAAGTATAGAGTATTTTAATTTAACTAATAAAGGTATTTGAATAGGTGCTTGCATGACAATAGGAATTCAGCAATACAAAAACTGTACGATATTAAAAAACAATAATGATTATGAGATCCTGTGGAGTAGAGGGAAAGAAGTGCTTAACTTTCCCATTAGCCAAAAATTAGCCGATCGTGTTTCAAAATCAGAAAAAGATGCTTTAGAAGTAATGTTTTATTGTGAACATCATCGTTGGCCAAAGGCAGATGAGTTAGATGATTATAATCATTCCAATACGATTGTACATAGAGGCGATGGATTTGTTGTATATGAAACAGATGGTTATTACGAAATTAGCTTCTTTAAAGAAGTTGGAGGAGCTATGGGCCCAGAAGTATGCTACCCCATTACTAAGGAACTAATGGATAAAGCATTTCAATCTTCTAGGGGAGCATATGAGGTGATGATTTATGCCGAAACAGGGCACTGGCCCCTAAAGCAAGACGATATCGATAGAAACTACATACGCAATCACCCTGAAGATGTTCTACTAAATATAGAGGATAAACGTGAGTTATTTGATGTTAAAGAGTTTAAATCTCTTGTACAAAAGGCTGTTTCTTCAAAACTAAAGTCAACTGAACTTGATGCAATTGGTACAGTTGATAATTATTTGGAACTTCTTCTAGTAGACTCTCTCGAGTGGCAAGAAGAAATTGAAGCAGTCCATCTGGAAATTCTGCAGGAAAAAATGAACAATTATATTCACTTCCTCGAAAGCAAGCAGTATGTGGAGAGATATGGCGATAACTTTGATAAAAAAGTCATCCATATCACATTCCAGTATTCTCCATCTGATAATGGCCTAGCCTTTCTAGCCGCTGCTCAGAAGGTATTGCAGAATACAGATATGAGTTTGAAGGTAGAGTTGCCAGAGTGATAAAGGGAGCGGAAACGCTCTCTTTTTAGTCTCTTATAGTATGGTATAATTGAATTGGATAACACTCGGACTGTCATTATCAAAGAAAGGGGTAGAGCTTGTGTTAGATATTCGTATTGAGACCATTGATACTAAGTCTATGACATACAAGATATTAAGAAAATATTCTGCTTTACCTTTTTCACAACTAAAGCTAAGAATAGAAAGTCATGATCCAGTGATGGTAGTAGATGACTTAAAGCTGGACGAGCTTCGAAGGGTTAGAGAGTTAATTTATGAGTTAAGCGGCATAGGCACGGAGGTCACGATAAAGGACTCAACAGGCATCATCACCTTGGAAGTATTAGATAATATTATCTCTAGTTATGAAGGGATTATGGCTGATATAGAAGAGCTAGATGCCCTTATATTTGATGAAGAGGATTGATTGCTAAATTTCTATATTTTAACGAATTTATAACTTGGAAAATCAGTGCTTCTGAAGCTGTCAGGGTCAATTCTTTTAGTATGTTGGTTGATAAGGGATTCAACATTCCTGATAAAGGGTGTGGAAGAGGTTGCTGATAATATTATTCTAAAAATGGATATAATAGAATAGGAAAAGGCTGTGAGATTAAGAGATAAATGGGAAGATGATTCAAATCAGTATAGAAGGTATAATCTTAAACAAAAGATAAATTCGCTTATCTTTGGTCTAGCTATAGGTGATGCACTGGGAGTTCCTGTGGAGTTCAGAGCTAGAGATACCTATCATATTTCAGATATGGTGGGTTATGGAACCTATAATCAACCAGCTGGAACCTGGTCAGATGATACTTCTTTATCCTTAGCACTTATTGAACACCTCTGTGAGGATTCTGATTTGAATGGGTTGATGGATAAATTTGTAGCTTATCGTCAGGGCTACCTCACCCCTTTTGGATATTGTTTTGATATTGGTGTTGCGACTAATCAGGCGATTGAACGGTATTTGGCAGGAGTCTCTCCAGAGAAATGTGGAGGAACTAGTGAGAGAGATAATGGCAATGGAGCTCTGATGAGGATATCTCCCTTAGCTTTGCTCTTATATGAAAATGTTGATTTCAGTTATAGATCAAAAATAATTGAGAAATATACTAAGCTGACTCATGCTCATCCAAGGTCTATTGTGGCATCTATTCTATATGTCCAGCTTTTAATCGGTTTTCTTCTTAACATTCGTTTAGAAAAATTACTTTGTCAATCAAAACCTTATCTTGAAGATTATTTCAAGAAAAAACCAGAATACTGGGAAGAGTATCAAGAACATTTTAGAGAAATATTTGACAAAGAATTTTATCAAAAAGCTAGGGAAGATATTGCTTCTACAGGCTATGTTGTTGATACCTTGAAGGCTTGTCTCTGGTGTTTGGGTACAACAAAGAGTTTTGAAGAAGCTGTTCTAAAAGCTGTTAATCTTGGAGGGGATACCGATACCATCGGTGCTATTACAGGTACCTTGGCTGGTGCCTACTATCAACTGGAAGGCATCCCAGAAAAATGGATTCAACAGCTGGCTAATAGAGAATTGATTGACGAAAAATGTCGACAAATGCTAGAATGGCTAGAACGTTGATTTTCTGTAGTTGTTGCATATCTGAGCAATCCTTGAAATTAGGATGAACTGATTTCTAAGATGGTGGAAGAGATGGAGTTGTTTTTGGAAATAGGAGAGAAGGAAATCTACCAGCTGACCAAGTCTATCTGCAATATCAAGGTTCCCAGATACAACTTTAAATTACACGGTAAACGAAAGGATTATCATGACAGAAAAAGACTTACTTATCAAAGAATATCTTAGAGTAAAAAAAGAAGCTATTTATAGTCGCATTATATTCTTGCTAACGGCCGTTACAGGAGCTATTCTGTCCTTTATTTTGGTCTATTCAAAATCTAGGAATCTAATCTTTGAAAATGTTTCAATTGGCTTAGTTGTGTTTGCAGGTATTGTTATATCAAGGCCGTATTGGACAAAAAAGAAACAATACGAGGCTCAGTATCCAGAATTGAAAGAAATGTCTACAAGAGGAGCTGAACCTTCTGGGGATTTTTGGGGAAGACATCTGATTGTATATCCAGCCATTCTGGTTTATATGGTTTGGGCCTTTTTCACTTACTATCGTCCTGTTCAAAATCAGGAAATAATAGATGTTAATCTTCCAGCGATTAGTACAGAAACTGAGTATAGTTTGGATTTTCCAAAATCAGATAGTTCAACGAGCACAGGCGATAGTCAAGAAGATAACCAATCAGATGCTTCGTCGGGCGGACAAGACGAAAGTGGGGAGTAGAAAGTGATTGATTACTATCCGTAAATCAACAGCAAAGTCTACGGAACAAACTATTGTGTAGAAGACAATTCCAATTGGAAATGACGATAATTATTTTGACGATAGATGAATATTTGATTCCGTAGTATAAAATAGTTGATCCAGATACCAAATTTCCTTCAGCCAACCTAACTGACGGGTCAAAAATGTACCTGAACGTCGGAGGAGAGGAAGTCTTGGTTGGTAGGGTCAATAAAGATGGTATAATGGAATACGTGGAGGGTTAGTATGCGTAAAGAATTTTTAGTTTACCAAAATAAAGTATACTCTAATTTTGTGAATTATATAAATGACTATATCCTTCTTTCAGAAGATCCGGCAATGTTGAAAGAAGGCTATTTCCCCTATAGTTCCTATGTAGATGGTGAAGAAGAAGGTCTATACGGGAAGCTTGTGCCTTATAGTGAGGTTAGTCAAAGGTATTTGGTTTGTGATAGTGTCTTGTATAAAGATCATGAATTTGAAATCGCAGGTCACAAGTATGGGGATGATGATTTTACAGCACCCGATTCTTATGTGCAAATATTGGTTTCTGATAAAGAATTTTTAAATGAAAACAATATAGCAGATGGTGCGTCATTGATGGATGATAAGTACGGTCATATTACGTATGCATCAGGAAAAATCCCTGTCAGCGAAGTAACGATTCTACGTCGTAGAAAGAATTTGCCAGTAGACCGAAGGAGAAAAATATGAAATCAGTTAATTTTACAATAAAAAGCAACCAATCACTAAGAATTGGTGAGGTGCTTCAAGCAGAACTCTTTGAATGTTACAGCGTTTCCGCTAAGGATGCAGGATTAAAGCCATCTGCGGACTCTCTTATTTCGGATTTCCATTCTGTTCAGTTTGGGGTCAAAGAGAAGTCTAGTTTAGGGTTCCGTCTATCTTTTGATGGTCAAGCTTATCAGGTATCTGTTCCAGATTTGGCGACAGCTTCTGACTGGACTGGGGCCTTGATGTTCTTGAAAACCTTGCTCATTCTCTTAGACGTAACTGTATGTGAACATGATGGTGTGGCGTATGATAAAGATTCTATTCTAGAATTTCATTTCACAGATATTTTCTTATCAGCTCTTTCAGAATTGACTAAGGAAGTAAAAGTTCATCCCATCGTGGAAATTATGGGAGTGAAACGTCCCATTTACATCAATGAACTCTACCTAGGGCAGATTATCCATGTTCCGGACGAGCAACTTTTGAATAGCTATGACCAGCGTTTGCGCTTTACCCAACAGCTGAATGCTTATTACTCTGAGCAGCAAGTTTTTAAAGTAGAGCAGGATGGTGAAGATATCATCATCCCTGTCAACTATCTAAATAGTGAAGGACGAACAATCTTACCATCTCAACCAGAGTTAGAACCTCAATATTTGCAACAGTATAGAGGAAGTAAGGTTGCAGTTGCACGACTATTTATCATGACAGCCGATGGGGAAAAACTAGCCGAGGTTCCTTATCGTCAGTACTTAGAGTCATTGACCGAGGGAATCTATATGTTGGATGCCAAGTATGTTCTGGTCGACCCAATTTCTCCTGAAATGTTGCAGAAGTTATCACAAAACTAACGTTCTAAGAAACTTATTAGTCTGTTCAAGATTGAACAGTTTACCATCTGATAGTTTTTCAGGTGGTTTTCTTTTTCCTTAAGTTCCCAATTTTATTTTTTCTATATTTATTTTATGCTATAATAAGACAAAGTTTTAATACCATCATTCAACAATAGTGCAAGTAAATACCTAGAAATAGGCAGAATAAACCAATGGAGTAAATAAATGAAAAAATTTGAAATACCAGAGCCTAAAGATTATCAAAATTTTGTAAAAGACTATCGTGAAATAATGAAGGAAGGGAAAGAAGCAGAAGCATTTCTTGGAGAGGATATTAGGTATCGTTTTCAACAACGCAACTCAATGATAACAGAATACACTGATATTCAGGTGTTGCTGGAATATTGTTTATTCCCTCTATATATAGAAGGTGATAAGGATATAGAGAGAAGGACATTTGAGATATTAAAAGAGTTTTCTTTAAGCATTGATGAAAAGAAAATATGGCAAGTTACGGAATATTTATTGCTTCAAGATTTCATTCTGGCGGAATATAAACCCCTTCCTTTTGAAATTGATACAAGAAAATTAGTTCCTCTTATACTTGATACAATAGAAAAACTTCCTAACGAGTTAAAAACTAGTGGATATTATGCTCGATTAATTGGAAATATTAAATCAATTCCTTCTTTCAAGTCTTATGAGGTGGAAAAGGTAGAGAAGATTCTTAAGGAATTTAAATGACGAAACAAGAACTAGTAAATTTTATTAATAAACATAGAGATAAGATAGGGGCATTTCATATTGCGCTTGATGAACGATTTGAAGGTCAATTTACTTTGGGATATTATTATGATGATAAGTCTAGGAAGTATAAAGTTTATGAAGTTAATGAACGCCAAGATACCTGGATAAGAAACGAATTTAAAAATGAAAGTGATGCAATAAATCGACTTTATCGTTTGATAAAAACAACATTTTGGATAAAAGAAACTCCAATTCAGTTAGATGATTCGGAAATCGATTGATTAGAAACAGTGATATATTTTTCATTGAGCATACTTATATGAAGGGGAAAGTTGTATTACCAAATGAATCAAATAAAAGGAAATGGCAATTATACAATGTCATAGATGACAGGAGGTTTTCAGGATATTGATAGAGTTGTTCAATATAGAGTCAAAGAAGGGAGTGAAATACCTGCAAATGTAGGATCTATCGGACCTCAAATAGATTTGGAAATCAACATGTATTTGCCAGGTGGTCCCAATCAGATTGAAATGTTGATGGGGAGAGAAAAAATGAAACATTTAGAGATAATTGGAATTCGTAATATAGAATATTGAGAGGGTAGTCTATATGAGGGTTAAATATACTGACCAAAGTGTTAAGTGGGAGAATAATGGAGAAACTATAGAAATTCACATAGAAAATATAATATTTGTAGACTTTGATAAAGATAAAAATGTTATTTTTATTGGAGTTGGAAAAAATTTTATTGCATCAGATTTTTATTATTACTCTATAGATGGGGTGTTAATACTCCAATATCATGAGTCGACTGACATTATTTCCTGGGGCTATAATAAAAAACATGAAATAGAGATTCCTAATAAAGAATCAGTCTCTTTCTACCCCAATCAAAAACTGATTTTAGTTATTTATAGAATCTCGTCTGAACAGACTTCGGTTACTGAAATGAAAATATTGGATTTATATGGTAATCTCATTTATCAAGCTAAATCTCCTGAGGGTTATACTATGGTCTATGTCACAGATGTTCTTAGTAACCAAATAAAAGTTGTTTGCGATGCAGTTATTGAGGAGAATCGAGATTCCTACGGTCGTGATTGTTTTAATTTTCTATTAGATCTAGATACAGGAAAATGGACAAAATTTGGTTTAGCATACTAAAATCTAAACTAGGGCTATCGAGTTCAGCTTTGTAAAATTTACAATATTTTAATACTAGAGATTTGCCATATCCTGAGGGATATCAAGCATACCGTTAGTATGAAGTGCTGGTAGATTTAACTGAGGAAAATATTCTTAAAGTATTTGAAAATGTACCTAAAGAAGTGAAGGATGCCCTTCTCGATGCGATGGGAAATAGAGAATTTTCTTTATCAGACTTAGCCAATATTCGTAAAGGAAAAATTGTCCGAATCTTTAGGCAAGAAGGGAAACTCAAATCCAGCTTGGACAATCATTAAAATATTATGAGGATTTAGGTATACTAATATTTTATTGGTAAGTTCTTGCTTTAAATAGAATTCTCTACAAAGACAAGTGAGCACTCACTCTTTCAGCATCTCCTCTGCCCAATCACGTATTACTGCCATTGATGAAAAATTGGAGCGCCTTCGCATGGCTCAGAATATATAAAAGCACACAGACAGCAATTTAAAAATGGTGCATCCAGATTCCAAAAATTTCAACCAAGCGAAAGTTGGAATGGAGGTATTGTTGGAGGTAATGATGGAACAAGTTTCTGGTTGAGTAAAGAACATGCAGATATCATTGAAAAGGTTGCCAATGGAGATAATCGTCTTTACGAAATCATATTAGGACTTGATGAAGGTTATTTGGGAGATGGTCCGCTTTATCGTTTGGATGTTACTCCAGAAGTAGTAGCAGAAAAAGGGCTTTCAATACCAAGTGGAAATGAAGCTGGGGCCAACGACTGGTGGAGGCCAACGGGACGAACTTTCCCAGGAGATATCCCAGAAGGCATAATGAAAGATATTAGTACCAAGAGAGGAGAACACACATGGAACATAGTAAATTAGACTGGGAAGATGTCATCCAGTTTGAAGAAGTCAAAGGTTATGGTCAGCATATATGGAGAGATGGTAATACTCTTTATTACGTTACTGAGGAGGGAGGAATTGCCTCTCGGCGTGTGGTTTATGAATTACCAAATGAATTATTTGCCTTACTGGAAACTGGGGAGAGAACGCTACGCGAAGTATCTTGGAAGATTCAGAACGATTGTTGGCCACCGACGGAAGAAGAAAAGAACGAAATAAGAAAAAAAAGAGCTAGAGAAAAGCCAATTGTGCTGATATCAAACCGTAAAAATCAGTTGCTTTTTAGTAATAAAGAACTTGAAATACTTATTCCTCAAGCCGAACAACAATGGATAGAATCAATGGGGAAGCTTCCAGACGATTATGTGTCACCACTTAAGTAAAAGAGGTATAAAATGAAACCAACAAAACTAGAATGGGAAGATGTTATCCAGTTTGAAGAGGTAAAAGGTTATGGTCAGCATATCTGGAGAGATGGTAATCATCTTTATTACGTTACTGAGGAGGGAGGAATTGCTCCTCAGCGTGTAGTTTATGAATTACCAAATGAGCTGTTTGCCTTATTAGAAAGTGGAGAGAGAACGCAGTTAGAAATATTAAGTAAACTTCAGACCGATCGTTGGCCACCGACTGAAGAAGAGAGAAGAGAATCTAGGAGAAAATTTATAAGTAAACATCCAGCTTCTTTGATAGATGTCCCTAAAAATAGGAAACTTTTTTCTAAGGAAGAACTTGAAGAGTTGATTCCAATTGCTGAGAAGCAGTGGATTGAATCTGAAGGCGAACTTCCAGATGATTATGTATCACCACTTAAGTAAAAGAGATATAAAATGAAACCAACAAAACTAGAATGGGAAGATGTCATCCAGTTTGAGGAAATTGAAGGATATGGGAAATCTATCTGGAAAAATAAGGATAAATATTATTTAGTTTCAGAAGAGGGGACCGTGGCTTCTTGGTTAGTAGTCTATGAATTACCACAAGAATTATTTACCCTATTGGATAGTGGAGAGAGAACACTACG
>ERZ773022.2761-NODE-2761-length-10293-cov-2.576480_pt1 | contig 10293 bp, 5 predicted proteins | sample MGYA00580839_ERZ773022 | MGnify/ENA primary metagenome ERZ773022 (study PRJEB29015, sample SAMEA2738020) | human oral metagenome | biome: human oral; feature: human-associated habitat; material: dental | place: China | collected 2044 ... | reverse complement strand
CTGCGGGTACTTTGATAGAATCGTCCACGTTCTTCTCCTCCTCTTTTTCCTGTTTGAACTTGACAAGCTCCTTTTCGTCCTTTATATTATAGGTAAGGAAGCTGTTCGTTTGCTCTTCCATGGGGAATTGGACCCCGGCGGATAAGAGAAACTGAGCAGCTTTTTTCTATTTGCATAAAGAAGAAATCCATCTTTAATATTGTCTTTATACCAGCTATAACGGGGGCGACCATGACGGTCATCTTTTCCATAGATCGCCGTGATGATATTTGCCTGCTCCCATACTTTTGGTTTGTCTAATGCAAAAGGAACCAGAATCTCAACACCTTGCGAATCCTTCAACGACAATGCTACGACAATGCGATCCGGTTGTGTCTTAGAACGAAAAATCATCATAGGATCCCGCAGCGCCTCCGGAAGCTGTTTTAGTATCTCCGGGGTGATCTCAGGATGATTGGTCAGCATGGTTTTCCTGAGCTTTGAAGGATCCACATAAACGGGGAGCGGTTTTACCCCGACTAACTGTAAAGAAAGTGGTGTCTGCATGACGTGAATCGGTGGATGATTATAACTATATCCACCATCTACCCACGCATCAATTTCTTGAGAAAATGATGTGTCCTCTTGCAGTTCTTTCATTCACCTACACACCTTCTAAAAAAGCGTTCAATGACTGATGCCTGGAGAATTAGTCATTGAAGGCTTTTCTGTTTTATCTGCTATACGCCGCAACGAGAGCAGGTTCGCGCACTTCCAGTTCATTCACCGAGAGGAGCTGTTTGATTTCCGGCTCTCTTTCCGCATTCTTCACGATCTGCTTCCCATACGAACGATCCTGAGAGATGACCGCATAGGGGCTGTTCCGCTAGATCGCATCGGCAATGCAGCGGCGTGTCGAATCCAGTGCGAGATAGGCATCGGCGTCATCTTCCAGCGAGGCTTTTATCGCTGCTGCGGCAAACTCCGTATCTGCTTTCTGCCAGCCCTTTTCATCGGTCGGCGTATAACTGGAAAGCCCGTTCCGATATACGCGCTCACGAAAGCCCTGCGCATACTCTTTGTCAATGGAGATGCGTTCTCTCTCCTCTGAAACATCCGTCCCTACGAAGATTCCGGGATGCGCACGCAGGGACTCGTCTGTCTGCGCAGCGCGATAGAACGTCTCGCGAATCTTATCGCAATAGAGCCTGTAGGTGTCCTCACCAACGCTTTCCTGCGCCGCTGTGCGAAGCTGCTGCACCCGCTCATCCTCAAGCGGTGTAAGGACAAAATCGCCTTTATGCGCATTCAGCTGCTGCTCACGAAAGCCGACGTCGGTTATACGGAATACGCGCCCATCCGTTTCGATGAGATCCCCTTCTGCGAGGAAGCGCCCTTCCTGCGGCGGATGCCCAGAGAAATGTGCCACAATCTGATCGAGTCCGTGATTGTGCATCATATTCGTACGCACATAGTTTTCCTGCGCAGTGATCTCATAATCCCGATTCAGGTATGGCAGCGGCGATGTCGAGGCGCCCGCCTCTCTGCGCTGATAGATGGTGACGTGCATGGACTTGTTCGCAAAATAGTTGTAATCCGGCGTCATCTCGTAGGCTGCAGCCACGCTTGCGGGAAGCTGCTTTTCATAATACGCAGCACCGTACCGCGCAGCCGTATCATCCGGATCAACGAGATAGAGATGTTCCTTTGGAATTACTCCTGCGTCTGCGGGTCGCTCGGTCAAGAGGTATTTGTAAAACCGTGCAGTACCGCGTGCCAGAGCCTCCGGCGGGAGGGTCAATGCGCTCGTATCAGTGACGGGAATAATAGGAAGTGTATTGTCGAGCGCAGGAACGTCGTGCTGGATGACGGCGCCGCTCGCCTTTAATATGCCCTCGGCAAGCTCATACTGCTCCTCATGCGTGTAGCCCCGCTCTTTCGGCACATACGGCTTGAGCGGATGATCTTTATAGGTACACTTGCCCTCCGCATCAAGGATCGGATTCCCGTCCGTGTCCCGCAGGTATTCCCGGCGCACGCAGTCGGATGCGTGAAACACGTTGCAGAAGCGCTTCGCCCAGTATTGCTCATCCTCCGGCAGCGGATTCCCATGCTTATCGGTGGTCTGCTTCCATGACATCTGAATGAGTACGGACTTCGCACCCTTTTTGACGCCATATTGCCATTCGAGTTCAGGATTTACAGGATCACCCTGTTCCTTCAATGCGGCGACACGTTCCCGAAAGATACGATTCTGGCTGTTTAACATTGCCATCGTAAAAAAACGAGGATCGCTGCTCTCCTTTTCAGCCAAGATGAAGGAAAGGTATACGCTGTTGATGCGGGAATAGCGATGCCGGCTCTTTCCGTTGATCGGACAGACAAGCGCCGCACCGACATTCTTATCCCATCCCTGCTGCCAAGGGAGCTTTCCGCTCTCCATCAGGCGGATCGATGCGTATTTGAAGTTTTAATCCCCGATACTCGCCTTTGAAGTCTTTTGCCGCCGAAAATCCGCCCTTTGCCGTTTCATGCAGGATGCTCGCCGCCTTGCTGCGATCGGTGACGATACGGTCACCGATCGACATCTGAAAGAGTTCTTTCCCTTGCGCATCCTGCAAGGAAGCGCTGTCCATACGGAGCTTATCATCCATAAGCCCCGCAATCTTTGCATCCTGTTCCTTGATGCGTGCCGGTCCATCAATCGCCGTAAACTTTTGCAGTTTTTGCCGCGTCGTCTCATAGTCGATCTTTGCGATCCGGATGCGCCCGAGGCGGTTTTCCAGCTCCATCTTCTCACGCAGGAACGGATTTCCCGTCGCAACTGCCTTGATCTCTGCATAGGAGAGAACGGTCTCGTCCATATCTTGCAGCGTACGCAGGGGGCTTCTGCTCGTCATGACCTGCGCAATCTGCTTTTGCTTGTTCTCGACCGTCTGCCAGAGATAGGCGTCAAACGTCCCCTCTGTCACATAGCGATAGATTTTCGCCTTGTCGTAGCGATTGCCGGGACGAATGATGCGCCCCATGCGCTGCTCAAGATCGGCAGGACGCCACGGCACAGAAAGATCATGCAGCGCAGCAAGCCTGTCCTGTACGTTTGTCCCGACGCCGAGTGTCCCGGTCGAACCGATCAGCACACGAACAGCCCCGCTGCGCACCTTGTCAAAGAGCTTCTGCTTGTCCTTGTCCGCGACTTCTTGCACGACAGCGATCTCCTCGCGTGGGATCCCCGCTGCGATGAGCTTGTCACGCACGTCATCGTAGACATTGAATCTGCCCTTCCCGGCACCCGTAGAGGTCGATTCGTCGCAGAAGAGAATCTGCGTCCCGCGCTGCGCGTCTGTCGCACGATATGTGTCGAGCAGATTCTTCACGCAGCGGTTCACCTTGCTGTCCGGTCTGTCCGGCGCATCTGCATCCACGAGACGCGGATCGAGGGAGAGCGCACGCCCCGCGTGCGTAATCAGGAGCATACTGTCCTCTGTCGCTGTCCCATCGACGCGCTGAACGCGCAGCGGACATCTGTTGCGAATGTATTCCGCACGCTGCACCAGATCGTCGATGATCGTCTTCTGCGTCGCTGACGCAGGTGCTTTATCGACGATGATCTCGGCGGTCGGCACAGCGACATCGCCCGCGAGCATATCTGCCGTCCGCACATCGGCGAACGCCTTAAAGCTCGTCATGAGCTCAGGCAAATTGCGGAAATTCGCGAATCGCTCTTTGAGCTGATACCCGCGTCCCTCGGGTTTTAGCTCCATGCTGACCGCAATATCCGCAAATGCCGCTGCCCACGCATCGAAATTCTCGAGTCCGAGCTCCTTTAGCACATGCGGTGCGAGATACCGCTGCATGGTATAAATCTCCGTCATAGCATTGGAGATCGGTGTCCCCGTGGCAAAGATCAGCCCCTTGTTCCCCGTGATCTCATTGATGTACTGTGTCTTCATGTAGAGATCCCATGTCTTTTGCACATGATCGGTCGTCCCGACACCAGCAACGCGGGCATGCCGTGTCACGACCTCAAGATTCTTGAACTCATGCGCCTCATCGACGACGAGCTTGTCAACGCCCAGCTCCTCGAACGTAATCACATCGTCCATGCCCTTGCGGTTCGACTGCTCGAGTTTCCTGAGCCGTGCCGCTTGATTGTTGACGAGCTTCGTGATGTTGCGGATGGAGAAGTCATTCGCCGATACACCGCTCGAACGCAGGGCAAGAAGCCTGTCCTCGAGTTCGTCGATGTTACGCTGCCGCATCGCTGCCTCACGTCCGGCAGACAGCTTGATCTTTTCAAACGAGGATGCACCGATGATGACGGCGTCCCAATTCTGCGTCGCGATGCGCGAGATAAACTCCTGCCGGTTCTTCTTCTCGAAGTCCTTCTTCTGCGCGACGAGGATTTTCGCACGCGGATAAAGCCGCTGGAACTCCTCGCCGGTCTGCGCCGTGAGATGGTTCGGAACGACCATGAGCGCCTTGTGTGAGAGCCCCATGCGCTTGGATTCCATAATCGAGGCGACCATCTCAAACGTCTTGCCCGCACCGACGCAGTGGGCAAAGAGCGTATTGCCGCCAAAAAGGCTGTGCGCGATAGCATCCTTTTGATGCGGCTTGAGAACGATCGTATTCGACATGCCCGGAAAAGTCAGGTTCGAGCCGTCATACTCACGCAGACGCACGCTGTTGAACCGACGGTTATAGTAGTCCTCGATCTCCTTCACGCGGACGGGATCGGAGAGCAGCCACGTACGGAACTTGTCACGCAGCTCCTGCTGCTTCATCTGCGCCTGCGTCGTCAGCTCTGCATCGACGACCGTCTGATCCGAGCCCTCTGCAAGGGGGACACGAACCTGCGCATTGCGCTGATTGAGGCAGAGCTCGATGAGTTCGTACGCCTTCTTCGTCCCTGCTGCGTACTGCGTCTCCGAGGACAGTTCGTAGGAAAGGCGCTCTGTCTTCGTGACCTTCCATGTGCTTGTCTCCTCCACGTAGTCAACACGCACTTCGGCAAGACCGAGCGAATGAATGAACTCTCGCACGTACGCCGGCTTCAGCCACGACGTGCCGAGACCGACACTGATGTCGCCGATCTCCACACGCGTCGGGAGAACCGCCTCGAGTGCCGCTCTGTTGCGTTCCATCCGCGCAATGCGGGCGTCGAGGATCGCCGTCTCCTCATCACGCTCCACCGTGCTGCTCTCCTGCATGGCAAGAGACTCTTGATACTGCTCGTTCAGTGCGGAGAGCTCCGGCGGCTCTCCCTTCTCCCGGCAAGCCGCAAGATACTGCTCGGCAGTATCCATCAGATGCAGCATAGACAGCCTTTTTATGGGATCTCGCAGGTCGTCCGGAAATGTGAGCCTGCTTCTACCGGGCTCCTGCGCCCGATAGAGCTCATAGGAGAATCCTGCCCCGGGAAATTGCTCATTCTCCCGGCGTGAGAAAAAGCGGGGATCACGGCGCATCAGCTGAAAACCGAGTGCGCGATCCTCCATCAGCGTTGCCGGCAGCCATGAATCATACCTGCTATACATGCCATCCACGCTGTTGATGAAAAACACCGCATACCGTGCGACACTCGAACGCCAGTCAGGATAGGCTTCCTCCTCAATGCTCTTTAGGTATTCCTTGAAATTCGCACGCACACGATTGCGTCCGACCGTCGGCAGGCTTTCCAGTATCTCACGCAGCCCCTCTTCGAACGCGTTCTGCGGCTCCGGCATTACGGTCGGCGTCCCTTCCATGAGTTCCGCATAGGCGGAGGGATAGCGCACCTGCGCAACGCGCGCATCACGCTCGCTGCGCACGGCATCAAGCTGTACGTCAATGTCCTCGATCTTGGCGCGAATGTTGCCCGAAAGATACTCATCCGCCTGCACATACGTCTTCGTACGGTCATCAAAGTAGAGGTGCGTAAATTCCAGTTCGTCCGCTATCTCGCGCACAGACTTTCCGCATAGCTCACTCATATACGGAAGATCGACATCGCCCTTCTGCTGCATGGAGATGACGAGCGCGTCCTCGGGCGTATCGGCGCGCTCCGGGCGCATTTCCGGCAGGATGGTGCGCTCCGTGAAGATGTCCGCCTTGGCCACGAAGTTCCCCTTCGCATCCTTGATCTCATAGGCGCGGATAAAGTTATAGCCGGGATCGGCGTAGAACACATTCGCAAGCGTGCGGTCAGCGGCGATATGCCCATAGCGTTTGACATGTCCGTCATAGAGCTCGCCGAGCGTCTTCTGCGCACTGCGCAGCTCCTCTGCACTGCCGCCTCTCTGCTGCACCTCGAGAACAGCGTGCCCGGCATCACGCAGGAGGACAGCGGAGATTACGCGTGCCCGCGCCTTTTCATCGAGCGTAGGCGCAGTCTCCTTGCCGTCGGTATCAATGTAGATCAGCGCACCGCCCGAGAGGTAAAAGCCCATGGCGCGCACATCCGGCTCCTTTGCCTGCATAGGAATCGAGAGTTCCGTCTCCGCCGGCGTGTAGACACTCCCTGCGGGAATCTCGTCAAAGACCGCTGCGATCCGCTCACGGATCTCCGTCCCCTCCTCTGCTGCGACAGACAGCTCCGTGCCGTAGCGTCCCTTGCGCTCCTCCCATCTGCCAAGTACATGCTGCGGCTGATGATCGGTATAGTATCGGTTGACGACGTGCGGCTCGGAAAAATTCCATCCGTTCATGTGTATTTTCTGCTCAACATTCACCCATGTATGCGGCGGTGTCGTCTTGAGTATATCCTTCTCCTCGGCTGCCTGCGCATCGCCCTTCTTGCGGAAGACAAGGATATCCGAGGTGACCGCCGTTCCCGCCCCGGCAAAGGTTTCGGCAGGAAGGCGCATCGCTGTCACAAGGTCAGCGCGTTCAGACAGCATATCGCGCGTGCGCCGCGACAGCTTATCCATCGTACCGCTCGACGTGATCGCGGCGACCAGTCCGCCGTCACGCACCTCGTCCAGCATCTTCATGATAAAATAGTCATGTGGCAGCAGTCCTGTGCCGCCGTAGCGCGGATCGGCAGTAATCGGCGTCTCGCCGAAGGGAACATTGCCGATGGCAAGATCAAAACTCCCGTCCGCGAATCGTGTTGTCTCAAAGCCCTGCGCTGCGACACGTACATCGGGATGCGCAGCGGCGGCGATGCGCGCAGAGAGCGCATCCAACTCCACGCCGCAGACGTGGCTTTCCCGCCGCATCTCCTCAGGCATCGCTGCGAAGAACCGCCCTGCCCCGCAGGATGGTTCGAGGATATTCCCCTTGGCAAATCCGAGGTGCTGCAAGCCCTCATAGATTGCCTTGGCGACATCGGGTGGCGTATAGTAGGCGTCCAGGATACTGCTGCGCGCTGAACGGTACTCCTCGTTCGTCAGATGTGTCTGGAGCGCATCGTACTCTTTCGACCATGCCTTATTGGCAGGGTCGAACACCTCGGAGAGCCCACCGAATCCACTGTAGGATGCGAGGAGGCGCTGCTCCTCTGCGGTCGCTGTGCGCCCCTCACGCTCAAGCTCCTTGAGTGTCAGAATCGCAGCAAGGTTGCGTTGAAATACGGCGCGCTTTCCTGCCGTCGTACGCATATCTGCATCATAGTCGATGGTCGAAAAATCCACCGCAGAGGTCTCTTGCTCCGCTGCTAGTACGCGAGTTCTGCCGTCAAAATCTCCCGCAGCTGCGCTTCGATCATCCCGCTCCGCTGTACTTCCTCCAGTCCCCGGAGGTTCTGTCCCAGGATCTGCCGCGCTTCCTCCTGTCGGTACATCGTCCGATACCGCTGCTCCGTCTCCTCCTGCACCTGTCGGAGATGTGCCGCTGCTGTCCCGTTCATCAGCATCGTCGCCCACTCCTTCGGTCGGTAGGACTGGAGATACTCCCTCCGCAGCGCTGCCCACCGTCCCGGTATGCGCGGTGTCTCGTCCTGTGCGGGGATTTCCCTCTCCTCCTGCTGCGACCGATCCATCTCCCCTGCGAACGCTGTCAGGCGCAGGCTCTCGATCTGTTGCTCCGCCGGCGGTGTCAGTTCCTCGACCTGATACAGATAGCTCATCTCCGCGTACTGCTCCATCAGATTGCTGATCACCTGGTTCTCCTGCTCCGCTCTCTCGCGCTCCGCCGCCTCTTTCCTCAGATGTGCCGTCAGCTGCGCCATCTCGCTCTCCGTAAACAGCATCATGCTCATTCGCCTTCCTTTCTTGCTCTTGTTTCTGCTCCTGCACAATATGCGCCCGTACCTCCTGCGCCAGTGGATCGAGAATCGTCATTGCCGCACGCTGAATGCCGCTGAGCAGTTGCTCTGCATCAACATTCTCGTATGGTGCGAGGATGAGCGGCAGCCCGAGATGCTCCTCCGCATCCAGCCCCAGGCGTTCCAGTGCCAGATAGCCTGCGCCCAGAAGTTCCAGCTCGTTGTATCCCTCCTCACGCAGACGGGACATTCCCGCGAGCACTGCCTCTGTCGCCGTCTGTCCTTCCTCTGCCCCGCATACACGCCGCAGAGCCGCGCCGTCCCGTGCTTCGTCATACGTCCAGACGAGCTGATCGAAGAGCGGATGCCCCGCGTCCTGTGTCTCGCTGCGTTCATAGAGACGGATGACGCTGCGCTCATCCGCGCTGAGGACGGGTACGCCCTCCGCATCGTGACGGAGATCCGTGCCGAACCGCTCCCATAGAGATTCTTCTCCATAGGCGCGTCCTGCCGCCGGCGCATGGAAAAAGATCGCTACCTGCCGCGCGATCGGCTGCCGATAGTGGGCAGCCATTGCGCCGAGAAAATCACGGAACCGCGTCTTGTTGTTCCGCAGTTCCTGAAAGAACCGCTCCCTCTCATCAATGAGGGCTTCTGCTGTGACCATGTGCGCACCTCCTGTTGCCTATACCTCTATTGTAAAGGCATGCAGAATTAAAATACTGCACGTTTTTCTAAGCACATGGATTTCTTTCCGATAATCCGATATACTTGAGAAAAGGCGTATCGCACATAAAGGAGGAGGAGTTTCCATGCAGTATCACAGCAACGCCATCCACGTCAATCCCGATGATCCGCGCTTTCTCGGCGGCGAGATCATCACACAGGAGGAGGCGGTCGAGATGTTCGGCTCCGATCTCGGCTATCCGAACACCTACGCAGAGGACGAGATTCCGAGCGACGAGGAAGTCGAGGAGATGATCGAGGCGCAGATCGAGGAGGGCAGCGCGTGGGCAATAAAGTCCGCGAAAGCCCGGTAGACACAAAAAATCGGCTTGCAGGTGTGATCCTGTAAGCCGATTTTAGTTTTATACTGTTTTATCTACTGCCCTCAGCGGCCACCTCTGCCGCGCTCCTCCTGTGGGAAGAACTCTGTATAGGAGATGAAAACAATTTTTCCTTCAAGATTCATGGGTAAATTCTCCTCACGGGATCTTTCATGCAGACCTAATTCCCCAGCTCCATTCGGCTCACCGTGTCACCAAATCTACGAATTGTTGAGAAGTTACGAAACGGAACATAAGATATAGAACAATAATAGAAAGGAGCATCAGGATAGCGTTGCATGACCCGATAAAAAAAGTAATCTGTTTATAGGATAGAAAGGGCATAGCGGATTTTATTTTTCTATACAGCTTTCTATCTTGGACGCCGTAAAACATCCCCATCAAAGTACTGATAAGCTCGCCCGTTTTCATTTATTCTCCTTCCATTTATCCGTTCCATAAAGTGCTGTTAGTGTCTTTGAGAGAGCTTCATCTTCTTTGTACCTACCATATCCATCAACGCTGGTGATCGCACCAGTTGGAACAAAGCCTGACGGCACGCAGAGTCTCTTCAACTTCTGCTTGCCCCACATACGGCGCATAGTCCGCCTCGATACGTGTCTCCTCGCGGCTCGTCAATTCCCGTGAGAACTCCTCACGGAATAGATCGGACGGATCGCGAAATGGCGTTGTCGCCTTGTCATAGAGACATTCTCCTGCGCGGCTGTAGACACGAATGTCTTGAAAAGCATCCTGCTCATAGAGCGTATGCAGATTATCAACGAGAGAACGCACAACACCGTCATGATGTTCCTTCGGTGTCATGCGTGGGGTAAGCCCTTCCTCCTCCATCAGTCGATAGCGTTTCAGGGTACTGAGGTATGACTCCTCGGGACGTACGAGAATCACATTCAGAGAGACATCATATCCCCGTGAGACCAGAAGATCATGTGTCCGCAGCGGCACCTCAGTCGTCCGCAGTGTCCCTTCAATGATGAGATGATACTGCGCTCTGCTCAGATCGTCGATCAGAGCCTCCGTCATCTTCCCCGCGAACTGTTGTGTATGGAGGACAGCATC
>ERZ773022.2760-NODE-2760-length-10296-cov-9.231911_pt1 | contig 10296 bp, 9 predicted proteins | sample MGYA00580839_ERZ773022 | MGnify/ENA primary metagenome ERZ773022 (study PRJEB29015, sample SAMEA2738020) | human oral metagenome | biome: human oral; feature: human-associated habitat; material: dental | place: China | collected 2044 ... | reverse complement strand
ATACAAATATCAATAAGTCTTGTAATTTTTCCTTATTCATACCAAACATATCTTGAACTCCAGCTTTTATGCTTCTACCAAACTCTTTCCAGAATTCAATATATTTTTCTCTATCCTTTTTTAAGATTTTTTCTAGTTCAGAAATAATTTTCTTTTCTAGGTTTTTAGAAATTACTTGTAATTCAGCATTTTGTTGTAATATTTCTCTCGAAATATTAAGTGATAGGCTATCACAATCAACAAGTCCAGAAATAAAATTAAAGTATTCAGGAATTAGATCTTCACATTTTTCCATAATGAATACATTTTTAGTATACAGTTGTAAACCTCTTTTAAAATTTTTAGTGTAATAGTCAAAAGGCAGTTTTTTAGGTATGAATAATAGTGCATTGTATTCAATATTACCTTGTACTTTTAAATTAATATGTAATAATGGGTCATTCCAATCATGGAAAGTTGCCTTGTAAAATTCATTATAGTCTTCATCTTTTAATTCTTTTTTATCTTTTTTCCAAATAGGTTTAGTTGAATTTATAACTTCATCTCCAAAATATATTTCATATCTTATATAGTTAGAATATCTCTTTACTAAATCTTTTATCTTCCAATCTTCTAAGAACTCGTTATACTCATCTCCATCTTTTAAGTGAAGTGTTATTTTAGTTCCTCTGTCTTGTTTAGAAATTTCTTCTATTTCATAGTTTCCATCTCCACTAGAAATCCATTTTACACCATTTTCTGAATAAGGTGACTTAGTTTCCAAAGTAATTTTATCAGCTACAATAAAACCTGAATAAAAACCTACTCCAAACTGCCCAATTATATCTATATCACCTTTTTTAGCTTCTTCTAATTGTTCCTTAAATAATTTTGAACCAGATTTTGCAATAGTTCCAATATTATCATCAACTTCTTCATAAGTCATTCCTATTCCATTATCACTTACAGTTAAAGTTCTATTATCTTTGTCTACACTGATATCTATTCTAAATTTATCATCACCTTTTAAAATATCAGTATCTGTCAATGATTTAAATTTTAACTTATCAATAGCATCATTTGCATTAGAGATTAATTCTCTTAAAAATATTTCCTTATTTGTGTAAATTGAATGTATCATAAGATTTAGCAGTTCCTTAGTTTCTGCCTTAAAAATCTTTTCTTCTTTTTTCATTTTTTATTTCCTCCTTTTAGCACTCTTATACTTTAATGGCTAATAATTTCAAATAATATATACCATAATTTTTTTTACTTGTCAATAAAAAAATAAAAGTAAAAAATGCTTGATTCTATTTACACTTTTTACTTTTATTGTAATAATTATGTTATTCTTCAATTATATAAGCTGCAACTATTTCAGCATAATAAGCTGTATGAGGATCTCTATTTGCTCCAACAGCAGTTCCATCTACATCTTGTGGATAATCTCTTTTTACTATATCATCAGGTAAATTTTCTAAAACTTGTTTTTGTTTATATAAAACCTTACATTCCAAAGTAATAGGCAGTTCTTTTATAGCAGGAGAAGATACTATTTCAGAATCAACAAGAGTTAAGTTTGCTTCTTTTATTTTATCTATATCTCTACCACTTTTTGTTCCAGATATATTAAAAACCTTTGAATCCATTTTATCAAGTGGGATATTTATAGTAAAATCCAAAGTTTTATCTAAAATAGCTTTTGTATATCTATTTTCTCTGATATAAGCAGTAAAAAGCAACTTATTCCATTCAATCCCCAAAGCACCCCAACTTATAGCCATAGTATTAACTTTTTCCTCACCCTTTACAGTTAAAAGTATTCCTTTTGATAGTGCTTTTAAAATTTCAGATGAATAATCCAAAACATTTATTTTTCTTTTAGTCATAATTTTCCTCCTTGTTATTTTATATGATTTTTCTATTCTTTATATTATTAATATAGTATAACTTTTAATTTTTTGTCAAGAAAAAAACTACACCCTAATTCAAAGGTGTAGTATAAAAAACTTTTAATCCAAAGTATAAGGTTTAATTTTTCTTACAACATCAAGTATAGTTCCATCTCTTGCTTCAACAATGGCAACAACTTTATCTTCCCATTTTAAATCAGCAGGAGTTCCCACAAGAGAATAAGCTTTATTTTTTAATTCTTCAATAGATACATGTTTAATTCCAGCATTATCTAAGCATTCAACTAAATCTTGTCTAAGAGGATTTACAGCAATTCCATAATCAGTTACTAAGATATCAACACAATCTCCTGGTGTAGTAATAGTTACAACATTTTCACAAACAGTAGCCATACGACCACGAGTTAAAGGAGTTACTATAATACAACATTTACTTCCAGCTGCTGTATCAGGGTGTCCTCCTGGTGCTCCTCTTAAAATTCCATCAGAACCAGTTATAACATTGACATTAAAATTTGTATCTATTTCAAGTGCAGATAATACAACAAAGTCTAATTTATTTACATAAGCACTTTTATTTGCAGGATTTGCATATTCACTTGAACTAATTTCAAAATGTTTAGGATTATTTGTAAAATGTTCAATAGCTGTCAAATCAAAATCTTGAACATCAATAATATTTTTTACTAAACCTTTATCTAAAAGTTTACATATAGCACTTGAAATACCTCCAAGAGCAAAACTCATTTTAATATTTTTTTCAACCATATAATCTTCTAAAAATCTATTTACTGCAAGTGATGGTCCACCAACACCAGTTTGGAAAGAAAATCCATCTTTAAAGTATGGGGTAGCAGCAATTATTTTAGCAATATTTTCTGCCATCATTAATTCTCTTGGATTATCTGTAAATCTAGCTTCTTTTGAAGCAATTTTTTTAGGATTTCCTATTTCATCAATAAGACATACACAATCTACATCAACTGTTGATATAGGTGCTGGAAGATTAGGAAAATCAACAAGAGTATCAGTTATAATAACAGTATGATCTGCATATCTTGCATCTCCTATTCCAAAACCAATAGAACCAAAATTATTTTTTCCACCTGTTCCCTTAGCATTTCCCCATTCATCTGAGCTAGCAGCTGCAAGAAAAGCTATATCTATATGAACTTCCCCCGCTTCAATAGCTCTTGGTCTACCTCCGTGGCTTCTTATAATAGCAGGTGTTTTTAATTTCCCAGCTGATACTACTTCTCCAATTCTTCCACGAATACCAGATGTTTGTATTCCAATAATTTTTCCTTGTTCTATATAATCAGCTATCAAATCTTGTGCATCTCCTAATGAAGAAGCAGCAATAGTTATATCTTTTAATCCCATTTCTTCAATTAAAACTTTTGTTACCATAGACATAACATAATCTCCATTTCTAAGTTCACTATGAAATGAAATTGTTATTCCATCTTTTGCTCCACATTTTTCACATGCTTCACGAATTGATTTGCACAACTTACTATCAACTGGTTTTTCAAATATTTTTGTTTTAGGAGAAGCTTTTTTTACATATTTTCCATCCATATAAAATTTTCCTTGATAAACTTCCTTACCATCTTTTAAAAATTCATCTGGAATTTCTCTATTTACTTTATTTAACATTTTTATTCACCCCTTTTATAAATTCCCTTTATAAACTCCACAAGCCTTTGCTAATGCAATAATTCTTCTAGCATCTTCAAAGAAAGGCAAATCAACCATTTTCCCATCAACTGTATAAACTCCTACTCCTGAATCAGCTTGTTCATTGAAAGAGTTAATCAATTTTTCTGCATAAGCAATTTCTTTTGGTGTTGGAGCAAAAGTTTCATGTACAAATCTAATATGTTTTGGACTTATAATACTTTTTCCATCAAATCCCATTTGATGATTTTGTATAACTTCTTCTTTGAATCCTTCCATATCATCTACATTAGGAAACATTGTATCAAAACATTGTACCCCTGCTGCTCTTGCAGCTAATAGCATATTCCCTCTTGCAGTAAGCATTTCTATTCCACCTTTTTCTATTTGGACATGCATAGATTTTCTAAAATCTCCACCAGAAATTGCACAACCAAACATTCTATCAGAAGCAGTAACTATTTCATAAGCATTTAAAATTCCTTTTGGACTTTCTAATGCTGCCATCAAAAGTGTCCTTCCTTCTTCAACTCCAAATTCTTTTTCGGCTGCTAGTACATGTTTTTCAACTAATTTTACATCTTCTGCACTTTCACATTTAGCTATACGAATCCCATCAGCACCTGCTGCTACAACACAACGAATATCTTCTTGCCAGTGAGGAGTATCCAAACCATTTATTCTAACTATAACTTCTGTATCACCATAATCAATAGTTTTTAAAGCATGATATAGAGAAAATCTAGCAGAGTCTTTTTGATTTTCAGCAACAGCGTCTTCTAAATCTAAAATAATACTATCAGAGCCATAAATATAGGCATCTTTTATTAAACTAGGTTTTTGAGCATTCATAAACATCATAGTTCTACGTAAACGAAATTTTTCAGGTTTCTTTCTAGTAATCATTTTATCATTCCTCCCCAAGCAATATTCTTATCAGAAGCTTCACAAGCTCTAAGTACAGCACATTCAATTCTAGCCTTTATAGTACAATCCAATGCACCCTTATCTACCAAACTTATTTTTATATTTTTTACCCCTAATCTATCAAGAGTTTCTAATACTGTTTCTTTAATCTGTTGTCCATATTGATTCATAACACTACTTTCCAATGAAAGTTTCACTCCTTTATCAAAAGGTTCAACAGTAACTTGTACATCACTAGATTCCAAAGTTCCAGCAAGAGCAATTTTTTTAATTTCCATACACACCACTCCTTTTTTATTAATATATTTATTTTTAATTTATTATAAATAATATTGATATGGTTAGGTTAATACTATTTTTTATTTGGATAGTTAATTGGTTATAAACTTTTTACAAAAGATTGAAAGAAAATAAATAGAATGTAATTTTTGGCTTTTAAATGGGGATGAATATATTAGTTAAATAAAAAAGGTAGTTAATATTGAATTGTTGTTAAGTTATTTCGATAAAAAATGGAGTTGTCGGGAACATTTGTTAAAGAGATTTGAATATATAGTAAAACTGTCTTAAAATCGAATTCAAAAACTATGACTATTTTAGTCAATTCCTAAATTTATATAATTTTTAGCAGTTTAATTTAAAATAAATTTGAGTATAAAATAAAAAAATTTAAAAAGAAGGAAATTATAAATGACTGGAAAAGAAAAGGAAGTAAAAGAAAATAGGATTCAGGAATTACTTGTGAAAAGGGATGAGTATTTGAATAATGGGGAAATTGAGAAGGAAATTGAGGTTTTGAGAGAATTGAGGGTGTTGTTTAGAAGAATTTTTGGGCAGGGGAGTGAAGAAAATGCGAAAATTTTGACGGAATTGGGGAATGCGTTGAAATATGTGGGGAAATTTGATGAGTCGGTAAGGTTATTGACGAAGGCGGAAAATATTATTTTGGAGATTTATGGTGAAAACAGTCTTCCGTATGTGACTTGTAATGCTAATCTTGCTGAGGTTTACAGAGTTATGAAGAATTATGAAAAAGTTGAAGAAAAATATTATAAGGCGATAAAAGTTTATAAAAAGAATAATTTTCGAAATGGATATATATTTGCTGGGATTTGTAATAATTTGGGGCTTTTTTATGAGGAAAATGGTCGATATCAGGATTCAGTGAAATGGCAAAAAAAAAGTTTGATAATATTGCAGGATCTGGAAGATAGTGAGATTCAGGGAGCAATTATATTGAGCAATATGGTAAAGCCTTATTTGAAACTTGATGAAAAAAAGATGGCAGAAAATATAGTGGATGAAGTATTGAAAATATTAAAGAGACGAGTTGGAGAAGGCAGTAATCTCTATTTAAATATTTTGAATAATTTTATAAATGCTTATTTTGAAAATAAAAGTTATAAAAAGACGTTGGAATTGCTAGAAAAATGTGAAAAAATTTCTAAAGATGTTTTTGGAATTAAAAATGAAAATTATAAAGCAATTTTAGAAAAAATAAAAATTGTAAAAAATAAAATTGATAAAAATAAAATGGAACAATATGTATGGAAAAAACAGATTATAAGAAAAGTAAAAAAATAAAGGGAGTTTGGAAACGTTATGGATAAATTAGATGATTTTTTAAAATATTCTGTACTATTTTCCTATTATGGGGAACTTTTTCCAAAAAAAAAGAAGGAATACCTAGAACTTTATTTGGAAGAAAATAGTTCTCTTTCAGAAATTGCAGAGCAATGTGGAGTTACGAGACAAGCAGTTTTTGATAATATAAAAAAGGGAGTTCGGAAACTGGATGAATATGAAAATAAACTTGGAATATTTAAAAAGGAAAAGGAACTGAAGAGAAAATTGGAATATTTGAAAAAAAATTTTACTATGGGGAATCTGGAAAAAATAATAGAAGATTTTGATTATGCAGAATAAAGATATACTACAGATTTTAAAGTTAGAAGTATTATTAAAATTTTTTCTTTATGGAAATCCTTAATTTATGAAGTAAAATAAATAAATCGATAAAAATTTTTGATATTAATTTGAGTCTTTTAAAAAATCAGTTTTTTAGATTTTTCAAGTTTTTTGTGATTGTTCTGTTTTATGAATATAATAGATTTTAGGAAATAAATTTGTAAAAAATAGATAAATATAAAAACTAAATTTCTATTGACAAATGAAAAAGTTAGGGTATAATTACTATGTAAAGAATATGTGAAATTATAAACTTTTAAATTTTAGATTATTGCTATTTGGATTAGACAAAACTGAAATGGTGGGGAATGGTTCTAAATGAATATTTTCCCCTTTTAGTTTTGTTTTTTTTGTTTATTTTTTAGTTTTGATTTTAAATTATTGTAAAAATATAGATTATTACTAAAAGTTAATAGAAATTGTGAGAAATAAACTGAAAGAATTAAATTGATTTTGAAATGATAGTGAAAACTATAAATTGTTTTTGAAAACTGTTGTATTATTAACACAAAGAATTATTTCTAAAGTTTAAAATTTTAAATAATTAAAAATATGAAAATTATTAAGGAGGAAATAGAGATGGGATTTAGAAAAGACTTTTTGTGGGGTGGAGCTACTGCTGCAAATCAGCTTGAAGGTGCTTATGATGTGGATGGAAGAGGACTTGCCAATGTGGATTTGTCACCAGTTGGGGAAGATAGACTTGCTGTGATTACTGGGAAGCGAAAAATGCTGGAATTTGATGATGAACATTTTTATCCTGCTAAAGGAGCGATTGATTTTTATCATAGATATAAGGAAGATATTGCATTGTTTGCTGAGATGGGATTTAAGACTTATAGAATGTCGATTGCGTGGACTCGGATTTTTCCGAATGGAGATGAAGAAACTCCGAATGAAAAAGGGCTTGAATTTTATGAAAATGTATTTAAGGAATGTAGAAAATATGGCATTGAGCCATTGGTTACAATAACGCACTTTGATTTTCCTATTCACTTAATCAAGGAATATGGGGGATGGAGAAACAGAAAAGTTATTGATTTTTACAAAAGATTGTGTACTGTAATTTTCACTAGATATAAAGGACTTGTAAAATACTGGCTTACATTTAATGAAATTAATATTTTGCTGCACGCACCGTTTATGGGAGCTGGAATTGTGTTTGAAGAAGGGGAAAATAAAAATCAAGTTTTGTATACTGCAGCACACAACGAATTAGTGGCAAGTGCTTGGGCTACAAAAATTGGTCATGAAATTGATCCCGAAAATAAAATTGGATGTATGCTTGCGGCCGGGAAATTTTATCCGCTTACTTCAAAGCCTGAAGATGTATGGACTGCACTTGAAAAAGACAGAGAAAATTATTTTTTCATAGATGTGCAGGCTCGTGGATATTATCCTGCCTATGCTAAGAAATTTTTTGAAAGAGAAAATATAAATATTGGAATTACAGATGAAGATGAGCAAATTTTGAGGGAAAATCCAGTTGATTTTGTAAGTTTTTCTTATTATACAACTCGCTGTATCTCTGCTGAAGCTGATAGACTTGGAGAAGGAAACTTGCTAAAAACAATGAGAAATCCTTATATCGAAGTGACAGACTGGGGATGGGGGCTAGATCCGTTAGGATTTAGAACTACAATAAATGAAATTTACGATAGATACCAAAAACCGTTGTTTGTTGTGGAAAATGGGCTTGGAGCTGTGGATGTTCCGGATGCAGATGGATACGTGGAAGATGATTATAGAATTGAGTATTTGAGAGATCATATAAAGGCAATGAAGGAAGCAGTTGAACTGGATGGAGTGGAACTTCTAGGATATACAACTTGGGGACCTATCGACTTGGTAAGTGCGGGAACTGGAGAAATGAAAAAACGTTACGGATTTATCTATGTAGATAGAGATAACGATGGAAATGGAACATTGAAGAGAAGCAAGAAAAAATCATTTGATTGGTATAAAAAGGTTATCGCAAGTAATGGGGAAGATTTGGATTAGCATTTGAAATTATTTATTGAAAAAATTAGTAAAAAATAAGGGGATTTTTAAAATAGCGAATCCCCTTTGCTTTTGTGTGAAACTTTTTAAAATGAAACTGAGAAACTTAAAAAAATCAGAATTACAGAAAAAATAAAAATGTAAAGAGAGAATTAGTATGTGGATAACTTGACTTGTTCCAGTCGGTAGTACTTTTGTAAATTCAAATAACGTAATGTTTACACTGACTTTAGCATTACTTATAATTTGGCTTGACGCTTATTTATAATGAAGATAGAGGAAAATGGGATAAAATTTTGAATTATTTGTTTTATCCTGTACATTTATTAATTTTGGGGCTATTGAGGTTATGTTTTAAAATAGGAATTTAGAATGGAGTCTACGCGAAGGAACGATAATTAGCATGGTTCTGTTTGGATCTTTACTTGGAATATTTATGCCAAGAATTGAAAAACTCTATGAAAAATGAGATTTAGTTGACGGAAAAGTCAAATTGAAAAAGAAATAGAAGGATTGAAATAAAAAATATTGAAGGAGATTAATTATGAAAATAAATCATGTAGCAATTTATGTAAAAGATTTGGAAAAAACAAGGGAATTTTATGAGAAATATTTTGAAGCAAGGGCAAATGAGAAATATCATAATAAAAATACTGGATTACAGACTTATTTTCTGACTTTTCCCGATAGTGAAGCAAGGCTTGAAATAATGTCACGTCCTGAACTTTCGGAAAGAAATGATAAAATAATGAATGAAGGCTTTATTCATCTTGCTTTTGGCGTTGGGAACAAAGAAAATGTTGATAAATTGACAAAAAGACTTATAAATGATGGATTTAGATGTTTAAGTGGGCCTAGGACGACTGGAGATGGTTATTATGAGAGCGTTGTTGAGGATTGTGAAGGGAATTTGATAGAAATAACTGAATGATAAAATATTTGTTTGCAAATTGAGAAAAAAGATTTGGGGAGTATAATTACTAAAAAGATACATAAAAATTTTCATATATTGAGGAGTGGTAATTATGTTTAAGAAATTAGAAAAAAATGGGTTTTATTATGGATTTCCAGTATTACTGATGACTACAAAGGATAAAGAAACAGGCAAAAGCAATGTAACTCCGTTATCATCTTCATTTGTACTTGGGAAATCAATAGTTGTGGGAATAGGATTTGGAAATAAAGGATTTAAGAATATTGAAAATGGATCAGACGTAACTTTTAATATTCCAGATGAAAACTTGTACGAAAGTGTGAAAAAGATTGAAAAATTTACAGGCGATACAGAAATATCAGAAGTAAAGCAAAATCTTGGATATACATATTGTAAAGATAAGTTTAAGATTGCAGGATTTACTGAATTAGCTGGTGAAATAGTAAATTCTGTGAGAATAAAGGAATGTCCAATTCACATAGAGGCAAAAGTTACAGATGTTCAAAAAAAAGACTGGTTTGCCATAGTAACCTGCGAAATACAGGGGATTTTTGTTGATGAAAAAATAATGAAGGATGATTCTCACATCGATACAAAGAAATGGAAACCATTAATTTATAAATTTAGGGAATATACCTCAACAGGCGATAGATTGGGATTGAATTTTAATTTTCAGGAAGTTTAGAAAAACGGTAAATTTATATTGTAAAATAAAGAATAGAGATTGTGCAGTAATTTTGAATGAAAAAAGAAATATTTTTATTCATAATTAATTGTAAAAAAGGTGAAAAAGATACTCTGGTCTTCATTGGTTGGGGTATTTTTTATCTAATTAAGAAAAATGATTTGGAAAATAAAAGGGGTATGTGATAAATTGAGGGTAGAAATAGAAAA
>ERZ773022.2756-NODE-2756-length-10301-cov-76.867558_pt1 | contig 10301 bp, 8 predicted proteins | sample MGYA00580839_ERZ773022 | MGnify/ENA primary metagenome ERZ773022 (study PRJEB29015, sample SAMEA2738020) | human oral metagenome | biome: human oral; feature: human-associated habitat; material: dental | place: China | collected 2044 ... | reverse complement strand
GAGGAGCCGCGGCCGGACGCGAAGCAGCCGAAACAGCCGGCCGCGAAGCCCTCGAAACCACCGGACGCGAAGTGGCCGAGACCACCGGACGCGAAACAGCCGAACAAGCCGCCCGCACCACCGGCGAACACGAACTGTCCACCATCAGCACAAACGCCGCCGAAAACATTAAACCTGGGGAACTCGTACCGTATGACCCTGATTTTGCGATGCAGCAGGTTGCATCAGCCGACCATCCGACAGCATCACAACTCGATGAATTTGGGGCTTCGCAATCGAATTGGACGAGAAGTCAAACAGAAGCCGGTCCCATCAAATACACAGACGAGAACGGGATCAATAGGTTGACGATCAAGAAGGGCTCGCCGAGAACCCCGGGGAGTGAAAACCCCCATATTGAAATGAAGGGTTCAGATGGTCAGCGATTTGACAAGTATGGATTCAACGTGACCCGGAGGTCTCCAGGGAATCACACGCCTATAGAATGGGATCTTCCGTGATGGACTACACTCATCTACCCGGCCTGAGTGACATCTTCCTTGAAGAGAGTTGGGTATTGAATGTTGAGGTTGGGCCAGGATACGTCTGCTTTGTCATCGAGGCAGTGCTGACTGATTCTCACCCCATGTATGAACCATGTCATCCAGGAGAACAATTCTACTACAGGAAGTCTACTTGGAAATTTTGCGATGTACGTTCAGTTGCATGGACCATGGGAAGCAAGCCAGCCGTTGACGCCAGCGGAGAGCTTGATTATGGGCACATCGACGAAGTGATCATTGAGCATCCTGCTTATACCATAATAGGAGATCTCGGAGAGATGAAGATTATTTCGTCTGAGCCAAAATTGGTTCTCATGCGCTGAGACAAGGGGTCGTTCGGAACTTGGGGGCCAGAGAGCTTTGGGCTGAAGGCCTGCAGAATGGAGAGTCTTGATGAGCTCTGGACATCTCAAACAAGATTTACTGAGGTTTGTTCACAGGAGGTCCATCGGAAGACGCAACTTCCAGCCATGATCCGGTCTTCTGAGGCCAGGAATAAACTTCGCTCTCCAATTGAGCATGAAAGTCTCGTCTCGGCCAGGGGGTTCGCGTGAGTTGCTGCTGCAGCATACGGATGATCTGCGCTCTTGCTCGGAATCATACAGGAGTGGCATCAGCTCGCAGACAGGCTTCAAATCCTTTGGCTCAAGACTCATCCCAATAGTTCACGACAAGGGTTGCATCACGATGTGTCACATTTTCTCTGGGCTTGAAGGTGTTCAGTTGGAGGGGGGCTTGGTACATAGCATCAAAATTGAACCGTTTCATGTTCGCCTTGAGGTCGAAGTCATCCTGGACGCGCCTCACCTGATGCACAAAAAAGTTCAGACGGGTGAATCGCGCCGTCTCAAAAGAGCCACGCTGAGTTTTTGTGATGTTCGCTCTGTCGCATGGATCATGAATCCTGGATCTAATATGGGAGTCAATGACCCTTGCGGACACGACCGTGTCACCGAAATCCAGTCGACCCTGTTGAACCATCTCTTGATAGGCGATTTTGGGAGGCTTGAGATTGTTTCGTCGGAACCTAAACTCAAACTTCACGACTGAGTGACTGACGTGAAACGAACCCCCATCTTTCGCGATTTCATGCGTCGTCTTGAATATGATTGGGGCATGCAGGTTGAGGTCATCCCCGAAGAAACTGTCGTCCTGATCGGGTGGAAGAAGCGCTCCGGTGATCATGCGTTGGGCTCGGATGAAGACCGAAGCAGTCCGGTTCTTCGTGGATGAGGGTGTGGGTTTGGGCCTGGCTGGTGGTCCGGGAGTGGGCGTGTCGGTGCGGGACAGGGGCCGAGGTCCCCTGATGACGAAGATTCCTGCACTCGCCCGTCCAGAAGACCTCGACATGCCCCCATGCAGCTGTGGAGTGCTCCGCGTTTTTCGGACACTGATGAAGAGTGGTGTTTCCGATGCGTGGGGCAGGAGTCCGATCATGTCAGCGTCGAAGTGCGGTGCCGAGTTCACCGAACAGGTCGTTCCCCGGGATCGTTCAACGGTCCCGGCCGGTGGCCGAGACCGCGAGGCCCTACGGGCCGGGCCCCTGCGGACCGTGGGCGGTCGGTCGCGGGACGGCGCACAGAGCACCCAGGGCCGGGGACGGGGAATTCCTCGAACACAGGGGACGCCGGAGACCACGACGGTTGAAAGCGGAGCCCCCGCGAGGCCCGGGGCGAGGCCCGGATGGAAGCCGAGCCCCTCGAAGGAAGCGGCGGCCCTCGCCCGCCCCGGGAGCCCCCGGTGAACACCATGGACGGATTCATCCGCAGCGAAGAAGACAACCACCCCCGTCCGGCCCCGTGCCCCGGCGGGACGGAAGCATCCCAGACCCGGCTGTCACGCCTGGCACGACCGGCCCCCCGGCTCAGCGGCAGCCAGAAGAAGACAGAACCCCGGCCGCCACCGGCGCCCGGTTCTTCGACGAGTCCGAGCAGACCTGCGGCCACCGGCCCCATCCCCGGGCCGGGCCCGTCACGGGGTCCGGGCCGGGGCGCCAGAGCGTCCTGAAGATCATGACCACCAACGACATGGCCCCCTTGTCAGCCCAAGGGGAAGGCCCGTCGCCGCGGCCCCGGGCCGCGGACCTTCCGGGCCGGCCGGGGCAGACCCCCGCAGGAATCACGCTGCCGACGCGCCTGCGGTGACATGGGTCGGTGACATCACCTGCATTCCGACATGGCAAAGGGGTCCGCCTCGCCCGGCCACGGTCACGGGGCTGGCTGCTCCTGACACGAAGATCATCGGCCACACCATGGCCGGACACACGCCGCACCGGGCTGACCGGCGAGACCCCACCCGCGGCCACCAAGGTCTACCCACCGGTCCGTGGCGCCACGGCGTCCCTGCCCCGGCCGCGGGCCCCAGGACACCCCGGACCGGGTACGCGAGAGTCATGGACGACCACGGGATCCTCCCACCGGTCGGCCGCACCGGTGCCTGCCACACACAACGCGGCGACCGACCCCTGTCAACGGGACCCTGACGACAAGGACCCGTGAACCGCAAGGCCCACCCGACCAGGACCCACCCGAATCCGGGACGTGACATCCTGGATCGAACCGGGACACAATCACACACGACCCCCCGCTCGGCAATCGACCACCGCACACCCGACGAAATCGACGCCGAACCCAGACACCACAACAAGGCAGCCCGAACCAGACGTCCACCACTGTCCGAAAACCCATTTCACTCCAGATCTGGAGGAACAGACAGCATGAAGATTCCCGTCGGAGTGTCAGGGCTGATCTCAGCAGGTGACGAAGTGGGCTGGACGGTTAGAATTGAATATGACACCGATGGGACTGGTGGTTGCCATGTCTTCACCTCGAAGGATGGTGAGAGACATGACAACTGGGAGGCTTGTTCACAGCGTCTGCGGATGACACTGCGACCAGGGGCGATGATCGCGATCTGACCCCTGTGAATAAGCCTCTGAGTTCCTGACCACAAGGCCTTGGAAGGCTGTTTCAAAGAATCGAAGTGGATCGTCAAATGGGATGTTGACGACTGAAGGAGGCTTCTTCGAAACCAGTTCTGAAGAATTCAGGTGCGATGACTGCCGTGATGGGCTCCGGGGAAGGTGTGGAGGGTCTGCGGCAGGGGGCTGTTCGAGTCAAGAGTCTTGAACAACCCTCCAGACATCGATGGGGGGGATGATGCACAGTGAACTGAGGGCGATTCGTTTTGGTGAGTCCGAGATCAAGCAGGCCCTCACCATCGTGGACGAGCTCGCCCTTTCCCTGGACCGTATCGGGGCATTGTCCGATTCGCCGGAGTCGGCCAAGGATGCTCTCTGGGAATACATGTCGACGCTGCAGGCCGGTCAGCGAGTGATGCATCTGCGCGGCATTCTCTCGGATGCCGTCGCCAGGGAGCTCGGAGAGGACGCCTACCTCGGCGAGCGCGAGGCCGTGCTCGCATGGCCAAGGATCGGCCCGCCGGAGGGGACCGAGCAGGAGAACCCGTGGTGGAGCGGCGCCGACCGTCTCGTCGGCGACGCGGTGGGCAGGTTCGGTTGGCCCGTCACCGTCGACACGGACATCCCGCAGGACGTCCTCGCGCAGCTGAGGACGGTACCGACACATTTTCATGGCGTGTACAGCGTCCTCGACGGGCCATGTCGAGTCACCAGTCAGGGCGGGCCCCTTCAACAAGGGCTGATCGCCTTCGCGAAGAGCAATGGCCGAATCTGCGTCGACACCCCCACTGGCTCGGTCGTCAAGACTTCTCAGTACATAGTTGACCTCACGACCCCTGTCAACTCCTCACTCATCGCCTTCGAGCGATGCGTTCATGCCTGCGCCATGCGCTACCCATTCTATTCAGAGGATTCCAGCTACGCCGTCAGGGATGCGGTGTGCGATGAGGTCCACCATGATCTGCTGGAGATCGACCCGGTGATTGACGAATACCCCGCGTCGGCGTTCTGGCACGATGTGACAGCACGCCTCCTGAACGGAGAACTCGCAACCGAGCGTATGCGCCGTGACTATCACGTGAAAGCGGGACGAAGCAGGTTCCCCGGAAAACGATGAACGCTTGTGCCGGGCCCCTGACCGCGACGTCACCATCCGGCACCGACATCGTCCAGCATGCGCAGGAAACGCCATCGAGGAAAAACCGGGCAAGAAGCAGCTGTCCACGATCACAGCGAGTGAGGGCCTCGACGCAGACGACGATGCTCCCGCTGAACTCGGCTCGGGAGCGTCCAGACGCACGGATCAGGAGGCCCGGGGGCGCGACTCCGACCATGACACATGACCCGGTTCGCTGAGGCTTGTTCACGGCATCCGTTGAAGATGCTCTGGGCAGGGGTGGCTCTCTCGATCAAGACCCTGTGGACAAGTGTCACCGAGGCCTGTCCACGGGAGGACCCGTGAAAGGCGAAACCACTGACCACGGCTTTGCTCATCGGCGTTGTGAATGAATGAGTCTCACTGGTGCCGTGGACGGGCCCCATGAAGCATGCTCGCCTCCGGCCCAAAGGGGCAGGAGCGCCCGGAGGCCCATCCAAGTCTCAGGCGATGACGAGCAAGGCCCCTGGTCAGAGGGCTCACGGGATGGGGTCTTGGACAATCCTCCCGGAATCGTGGTCGGGGGCGCGGCTGGTGAATGCCCGAGACCCCCTCCGGGGTCTCGGGCTGAACGCCTGCGCTGCGGTTCTCGGTGATGTTCGGTGGGACCGTGGGTCGGGCCCGTACGGCGGGGTCGGGCAGGGGTGATGCGATCCGCGGCCGGCCGTGCCCGAGGAGCCGGCCTCCCAGCACCACCGGCGGCGCCGGATCGTGGGGCCGGATCCGTGGAGGCGACGTCACGAGAGGAACCGGGGATGGGAGCGTCCACGACGTCGCGGCCCGCACCGCCTAGACTTGGCCGCTGAGAACAGCCTTCCAACAGAGCCCATCCGCCATGGGTGCGCGTTCGCGAGGAGACGATGGTCGACCGGGATCAGCTCCCCCTGCTGCTGCAGGTGGCCCGCGCCTACTGGGTCGACGACCGCAGTCAGGCCGACATCGCCGCCGAGATCGGCTACTCCCGCTCGATGGTCTCCCGGCTGCTCAAGCAGGCGCGCGAGCTCGGCGTCATCAAGTTCTCCGTCGGGCACCCGCTCGAACGGGCCTTCGAGCTCGAGCGGGCGCTCACCGACTCGTTCGGGCTCGCCCAGGTGCGCATCTCGGTCGAGGACGCCGAGCAGGACGCCTCCGACGCGGCCCGCCTGGCCGCAGGCCTGCTCGGCGAGGCCATCGGCTCCGACTGCGTGCTCGGCATGACGAACGGGCACTCGGTGCCCGCCGTCGTGCACGCGATGAGCCCACTGCACCGGCCGAACGCGACCATCGTCCAGTCCATCGGCACGATCGCCCGCGAGAACAACTCGGTGGACTCCCCCGAGATCTGCCGCGAACTCGCCCAGCACCTCGGGGCGTCCTACCGGCTGCTCCCGGCGCCACTGGTCGTCCGCTCACCCAGGGTCGCCGCAGCGCTGCGGCGCGAGGAGGTGGTGTCGATGACGCTGGCCATGGCCGGGCACGCCGACGTCATGCTCACCGGCATCGGCGCCACGACGCGCACGGACGACGGCGTCATCTTCGACAACTGCATCACGCCCGCCGAGCACGACGAGCTGCTGCGGGCCGGCGCGGTGGGCCACATCTGCGGGCACCACGTCGACGGGCGGGGCCACCACGTGGACTCGCGCTTCTGCCAACGGCTGCTCGCCGTGCCCTTCGAACGGCTGAAGGGCATCCCGACCGTCATCGCGGTGGCCTGGGGGCGCGGCAAGGCCCCGGCGATCCTGGGCTGTCTGCGCGGCGGGCTCGTGTCGGCCCTCGTGACGGACGTGCCCACGGCCCAGGCCGTCCTCGCTCTGGAAGGCGCCTGAGCCGCGGCCCACGACCACGCCGGCGCCAACGCGCTGCCCGACGCGGAAGGGGCCGCCCCACTCGGGTGCGGCCCCTTCCGCCGGATGGGCGCTCCACCGCCCGGATGCGGACTCAACGCGCGACGGAGCCCTCGGTGTAGTCCTTGTCGACCTCCTCGCTCCAGCTGAAGAGCGAACGGATCTGCTTGCCGACGGCCTCGATCGGGTGGGCCTCGCCCTCGGCGCGGAGCCTCTTGAACTCCGGTGCGCCGGCGGCCTGGTCGTCCATGAAGCGCTTGGCGAAGGTGCCGTCCTGGATGTCCTTGAGGACCTCCTTCATGTGCTCCTTGACCTCGGGGCCGATGACGCGCGGGCCCGAGACGTAGTCGCCGTACTCGGCGGTGTCGGAGCACGACCAGCGCTGCTTGGAGATGCCGCCCTCGTTGATGAGGTCGACGATGAGCTTCATCTCGTGGCAGACCTCGAAGTAGGCCATCTCGGGCTGGTAGCCGGCCTCGACGAGCACCTCGAAACCGGTCTGGATCAGCTTGGACAGGCCGCCGCACAGCACGTCCTGCTCGCCGAACAGGTCGGTCTCGGTCTCCTCGCGGAAGGTCGTCCTGATGGCGCCGGCGCGCAGCCCGCCGATGGCCTTGGCGTACGACAGGACGAGCGGCCAGGCCTGGCCGGAGGCGTCCTGCTCGACGCACACGAGGACCGGGACGCCGCGCCCGGCCTCGAACTCGCGGCGCACGGTGTGACCGGGGCCCTTGGGGGCGACCATGATGACGTCGTGGTCGGCGGCGGGCTTGATGTAGCCGTAGTGGATGTTGAAACCGTGCGCGAACAGCAGGGCGGCGCCGGGCCTGAGGTTCGGCTCGATCTGCTCCTTGTAGAGCTTCGCCTGCACCTGGTCGGGGGCGAGGATGACGACGACGTCGCCCTCCTTGACGGCGTCCTCGACCGACTTGACGGTGAGGCCGGCCTCCTCGGCCCTGGCGACGGACTTCGAGCCCTCGCGCAGGCCGACGACGACGTTGACGCCCGAGTCGCGCAGGTTGAGCGCGTGGGCGTGGCCCTGCGAGCCGTATCCGATGACCGCCACGGTCCTCGACTGGATCACCGACAGATCGGCGTCGTCCTCATGAAACATTTCTGCCATTGCTACTCCTGATTCCTGTGGTTCCCCGCGGTCAGCCGTTGTGCCTGGCCAAGGCGGGACGCTTCTTCTCGTTGATGCTCTTGTTCCCACGGCTCAGGGCGACCTGGCCCGACTGCACCATCTCGATGATGCCGTAGGGACTGACCATCGTGCTGAAGGAGGCGATCTTCTGCTGCCCCCCGGTGACCTCAATGGTCACAGACTCCGGGCTCACGTCGATGATGTGTCCGCGGAACAGATTGGTGATGTCGATCACGGACGCGCGGTTCGAGTCGGTGCAGCTGACCTTGACCAGCAGCATCTCGAGGTTCACCGCGTTGTCCTCGAGCTCGACGATCTTGTAGACCTCGATGAGCTTGTTCAGCTGCTTGACGACCTGCTCGATGACGCGCTCGTCGTCGACGGCCATGACGATCGTCATGCGGGAGACCTCGGGGCGCTCGGTGGTGCCCACGGCCAAGGAGTCGATGTTGAATCCGCGCCTGGAGATGAGGCCCGAGACGCGCGCGAGCACGCCGGGCTTGTTGCTCACCAGAACACTGAGCGTATGGGTCCTCACAGCTCGTCCTCTCCCCAGTTCGGCGCCATGTCGCGCGCGATCCTGATGTCGTCGTTGCTCGTGCCGGCAGGGACCATCGGCCAGACCATGGCGTCCTTCTCGCAGACGAACTCCATGACGACGGGCCTGTCATTGATCTCGGCCGCCCGGGCGAGGACCTCGTCGACCTCGTCCTCGGTGGCGGCTCGCAGACCGACCGCGCCCATGGCCTCGGCCAGCTTCGGGATGTCCGGCAGCTGGTCCGAGTGCAGGTCGGTGTTGGAGTAGCGCTCGTTGTAGAACAGCGACTGCCACTGGCGCACCATGCCGAGCGTGTTGTTGTTGATCACCGCGATCTTCACCGGGATGCGGTTCAGGGCGCAGGTGACGATCTCCTGGTCGGTCATCTGGAAGCTCCCGTCGCCGTCGACGCCGACGACGACGGCGCCGGGGCGGCCCACCTGGGCGCCCATCGCGGCGGGCACGCAGTAGCCCATCGTGCCGGCGCCTCCGCTGGTCAGGAAGTGGTTGGGCTGGTCGATCGGCAGCAGATGGGCGGCCCACATCTGGTGCTGCCCGACGCCGGTGGTGTAGATGGCCTCGGGGCCGAACTGCTCGCCGATGCGCCTGACCACCCACTGGGGGGCGAGCACGCCGTCGGCCGAGCGCTCCCTGCCCACCTGGTAGCGGTCCTTCAGGCCCTGCAGGTAGTCGTGCCACGGGGTGAGGTCCTGGAGCTTCTTGTCCTCCAGCCGGGCGGTGAGGCCGGCGAGCACCTTCCGGGCGTCGCCGACGATCGGCACGTCGGCGTCGACGTTCTTGCCGATCTCGGCCGGGTCGATGTCGGCGTGGATCACGGTGGCGTGCGGCGCGAAGGTCGTCAACTCGCCCGTGACGCGGTCGTCGAAGCGCATGCCGACGGCGAGCACGACGTCCGCCCGCTGGATGGCCCCGACCGCTGCGACGGTGCCGTGCATGCCGGGCATGCCCAGGTTGAGCGGATCGCCGCTCGGGAGGACGCCCTTGGCGGTGAGCGTCGTGGCGACCGGGATCCCGGTGGCCTGGACGAAGGCGGCGAGCTCCTTGGCGGCCTTCGCGCGGATGATGCCGCCGCCGGCGACGAGCACGGGGCGCTCCGCCCCGGCGAGCACGTGCGCCGCGGACGCCATCTGCCGGGCGTGGGGGGTCACGGTGGGCTTGTAGCCGGGCAGCACGATCTTCTCGGGCCACACGAAGGGCACGACCTCGCGCAGCGCATCGCCGGCGACGTCGACGAGCACCGGGCCGGGGCGGCCCGTGCGTGCGATGTGGTAGGCCTCTGCCAGCGCGGCGGGGATCTCCTCGGCGCACGTGATGAGGTAGTTGTGCTTGGTGATCGGGGTCGTGATGCCCCGGATGTCGGCCTCCTGGAAGGCGTCGGTGCCGATGGAGGTCGACTTCACCTGACCGGTGATGGCGATGAGCGGGACCGAGTCCATGTAGGCGTCGCCGATGGGGGTCACGAGGTTCGTGGCGCCGGGGCCGGAGGTGGCGATGCAGACGCCGACCCTGCCGGTCGCGACGGCGTAGCCCTCGGCCGCGTGGCCGGCCGCCTGCTCGTGCCGGACCAGCACGTGGCGGATGTCGGAGTCGAACAGCGGATCGTACAGGGGCAGGATCGCCCCGCCGGGAAGCCCGAACACCGTGTCGACCCCGAGCCTCTCAAGGGACTTCAGCAGCGCTTGCGCGCCGGTGAGCTCGACCGCGTGCGTCTCGCGCGGTTTCGGTTCGCCTGCCATGGCGTCCTCCTTCTCGGCCCGTGGGTCTCTCGGCCCACCCCGTGCTTCCAGTGCGGGTTCTCGTTCGGCGGGCCGGCGGCCCACCGGGCGGTGCCCTTCGCCCCGACCGTGGGCGCGGGGCGTGGCGCGGATTCGGACTAACAAAAAACCCCCGCTGCCTGCTGGCACACGAGGGAGCGCTCCGTCGGGATGAACGAAGCGCTAGGCGAGTACGAGAATTCGACGTCCGGGCACGCGGTCATTATTGCACGATCCGTCCGCCTGCTGACACGCGCCGTCCACGCAATGACCGTCGCGGGGGCGCGCCCGGCCGGGGCCCGGCGCCCCGCCGGACGGTGAACGCCCCGGTCGCGACCGCCGCGAGGCCGAGGAGCGGGCCGAGGACTTCTTCGATGACATTATGGCTCATACTGATGTG
>ERZ773022.2754-NODE-2754-length-10308-cov-4.015800_pt1 | contig 10308 bp, 9 predicted proteins | sample MGYA00580839_ERZ773022 | MGnify/ENA primary metagenome ERZ773022 (study PRJEB29015, sample SAMEA2738020) | human oral metagenome | biome: human oral; feature: human-associated habitat; material: dental | place: China | collected 2044 ... | reverse complement strand
GATGGTTTAGATCTTGGAAGACTGGAACGAATGGCCAGGGATACTCAAAGAATGGTAGCGAATCTTGAGTATCAGGTTAGAGATATTGACAGGTCGGTTAGGGACATAGATGATAGGGTTGCCTATATGTCGGACGAGCTGATCGATCTTAAAAACAGGTTCTTACAGCTTATGGATGAACAAAGACGTGCAAATATTATACAAAAAGCGGCAACGGAATTAGTAAGAGTAAGACAGGAAATAGAAAAGGATTTCGGAGATTACAGAATAGTAAGAAAGACGATGCTTGGTGTACTTCAGGCAACAGACGTGGCTTTGGTAAGAGAGACTACTATAGCCAAGGTCTCAGAAGAAATAATGCTTGCAACACCTAATTATTGGTTGTCACCATGCCTGGTCGCCATATCAGCATGGATAGCTAATGACAGAGCACTGGCGGAAAGAGCCATAAAAGTGGCACTTGACAGAAACAAAGAAAAGACAGCTTTGATCATGGCTTTGGTATGCAGAAGAAATAAAAGAACGGATACCTGCTATGAGTGGCTATCACTTTATTTCTCAAGTCAAAAACCTAGCGGTTTGACTGAGGGAGCATTTACATTTATCGATGCTTATATTAACGGAGTATTCGGTGTGGACAGAAAGCATTTATGTGATGATTATATCAGTAAATGGTTGGGGGATATCGTAAAGGTAGATGAGAATTTCGAAGATAAGCAAATAAATAAATGGGAAGAGTATTGCAGTGCTTATGATGAGAATGTAACAGGCTACGAAGAATTACAAGGTGTGAAAGAGTATGACAGAATAAGTGCCTACATAGCCAGAATAAAAGCTGCTCCAAAGATAAAAGAAGAGTTTATAAATATCGAAAAGTTCGAAGTTGATTCGGAGGCTCTTAAAAAAGCCATAGATGAAGAACTTATAAAGATGGTCAAGACTTACGATCAGGATGAGATGAGACTGATCAAAGAGGAACAGTATTATGAGCTTATAAAAAAGCTTAACGGAGATGAAGTAAAAGCCGATCAGATGATCAAAAAACAGGAAGAAGCCAGAAAACAGGCAACGAAGAATTTAATAGAGCAGATGACGGAAGCCATACAGAAAGAAAAATCCCTGTCAAAGAAAAAGACCGCACTCAGTTTTGTAGGATCCTATGTAGAAAAAGGATACAACAAATATATTGCAAGCAAGAAAAAAGAATTCCCGAGTGAGATAAGTTTCGAACAGGACGGATGTGAGATAAAACTGAATAAAAACTCTAATCTGGTACCTATTTTCTCAGACTATGAGAATTATATGAATGCAAAAAAAGCCGAACAATTATCACGTTTAAATGGCAATCAGTCTTCGAACTGGAAAATAATATCCATTATAGCAGCGGTCATAGGAGTAATATCATTGGTTTCGTTTCTTCCACTAGGTATCATACTTATGCTGTTCGCCGGTTTTGCTTTCTTCCAGATAAAGAATTCTGAAAATCAATATAATAAGCAGATAGAAAATACCAATAAAGAATATCAGAATGCTCTTAATAATGGTAAGAGCAATATTATAAATATTTTTGAAAAATGGAATAAAACAGTGGATGAAGTTGATGAGTTTGAGCAAAAAGGCGGGAATAGATTATTAGGAGGAGATTATTAAAATGAGCAATAATTTATATGATATGTCTAATAATAACGCTAATGACATGTCGAATATAGATATGGACGAATTAGCCGCAATGTTCGGTATGGATGCAGAGCTTGAGAGCATGAATAACAGTGTTATAAGTCAAGATCTGGAAGGTTTTGCAAGTTGTTTTCCGGACTGGGATCTGCACCCTCCTGTTGGTAAATAAAAAAATAATTAAAAAATAGAAAAAGACATCAGGCAAATTGAGACGACTCTAAAATCAAGACACTTCTAAGAGTCAAAGTTCGCTATTAAAAAATATGCCGGGTGTCTTTTTTTGTTGCTAAAAATATATTGTATAAAACATTTAATGAATTAGCTGATAATATTTGTTTTTTATAAAATAGTAATAAAAGTGAAAATACTGTTTGACTTAGAAAAATTACTGTGCTAATATACGGATATACCAATAAACCCTACATGTATATAGGAATTGGAGGGCGCATGATAAGAATAGAAAAAGTATCTAAGGATTTTCATATAAAACAAAATATAGTTCATGCTGTGGATAATGTCAGTTTAGAGATAGCGGATAAGGAAATCTACGGTATTATAGGTTTTTCCGGAGCCGGTAAATCCACTCTGGTAAGATGTATCAACCTGCTTGAAAGACCTACAAGCGGAAAAGTATTTGTATCCGGTAAGGAAGTAACGGCACTTTCACCTGTAGAACTCAGAGCTGCAAGAAAAAAGATAGGCATGATATTTCAACATTTTAATCTTATGCCGTCAAGAACGGTAGCGGACAATATAGCCTATCCGCTCTACGGCAGCGGATTGAGTAAGGAAGAGATCAAAAAAAAGGTGGAGCATTTGCTCGAACTGGTGGATATTTCGGATAAAGCCAATGCTTATCCTTCTCAATTATCCGGAGGTCAAAAACAAAGAGTAGCAATAGCTAGGGCTATGATTAATAAGCCTAAACTTATTTTAGCTGATGAACCCACTGGAAACTTAGATGAAGATACAGGAGAAATGATATTCTCACTTTTCAGAAAAATAAATAAAGAACGTAATCAAAGTATAGTTGTAGTAACTCATGCTAGAGATTTATCACAAGTTACAGATAGACAGATTTATTTAAAAAGAGGAGTGTTAGAGTAAAAAATAATAGAAATTACAAAGGAGAATGTTATGGAATTAAAAAATCAAATTTATGAAATATCCCAAAAATACGATAGTTTTTATTTGTATGATGAAAAGATTATAAAAAATTCTATAAGTAATTTAAAAAAAGTATTTCCTGAAATAGAATTTTTATACTCTGTAAAGTGTAATTCAAATGTTAATGTTCTAAAAAGTATATTCTCTGAAGGATTTGGGGCTGATGCTGCAAGTTTAGCTGAGGTCTTAATGTCAAGGAAATTAAACTTAGATAAAAATGAGATCTATTATTCAGCTCCAGGAAAAGCTTCAAAAGATATCGAAGTTGCAATTAATGAATCAAATCTAATTGCAGATAGTATTGAAGAAATAAAAAGAATTAATAAAATTTCTGAAAATCTTAATAAAATTACTGAAATTGGTGTGAGGTTAAATCCTGATTTTTCAGGAAAAGCTTCAAAGTTTGGAGTAGATGAAGATATTTTCTATGATTTTTTAGAAAATAATTCATGTAAAAATATAAAAATTGCTGGTATTCATGTTCATTTAAAAAGCCAAGAACTAAATGAAGAAACTCTAGCAAATTACTATAAAAATATGTTCTTATTAGTTGAAAAAGTACAAAATACTCTTTCATATAAATTAAAATATGTAAATATGGGATCTGGTATGGGAATACAATATTCTAAATCAGATATACCTTTAGATTTAGATAGACTTAAAAGTCTTGTAAAAGAAAATTTAAGCGAATTTAAGAAACACAATCCAGATATAACAATTTTTATCGAAACTGGAAGATATGTTACAGCTAAGAGTGGATTTTATGTTATGAAAGTTCTTGATAAAAAAGTCTCTTATGGAAGAACGTATTTGATACTAAAAAATACATTGAATGGTTTTATCAAACCTTCAGTTATAAAATTAGTCTCAAATTATGAAAAAGAAAATCCTATATCTTGGGAGCCATTATTTACTTCAAAAGATGCTTTTGAAATACTAACTTTAAAAGAAAATACTGATAAAAAAGAAAAGGTTACATTAGTAGGAAATCTATGTACTGCAACTGACGTAATTGCTGAAGATATAATTCTTCCAACTATGAACTGTGGAGATATAATTATCATTAATAACGCTGGAAGCTATGCAGCTGTACTTTCTCCAATGCAATTTTCTTCACAAGAAAAACCTGTAGAAGTATTTTTATGTACTGATGGAAGTATAAAAATTAATTAAGTAAAATAATTTAAAAGGTGAGATAATGAGAATTTTAGTGGTTGAAGATGAAAAAGATTTAAACAATATAATTACTAAACATTTGAAGAAAAATAATTTTAGTGTTGATAGTGTTTTTGATGGAGAAGAAGCTCTTGAATATTTAAATTATGGAGATTATGATGTAATAATACTAGATGTAATGATGCCTAAAATGAATGGTTATGAGGTAGTTAAAAATCTTAGAGCAAATAAAAATGAAACAGCAGTTTTAATGTTGACAGCAAGAGATGGAATAGATGAAAAGATAAAAGGTTTGGATTTAGGAGCAGATGATTATTTAGTAAAACCTTTTGATTTTAGAGAACTAATAGCAAGAATCAGAGCTCTTGTGAGAAGAAAATATGGTAATATTTCAAATGAGTTACAAATAGATGATTTAATAGTTGATATTTCAAAAAAATCTGTTACAAGAGCTGGAAAAAATATAGAGTTAACAGGAAAAGAATATGAAGTATTAGAATATTTAATTCAAAATAAAGGTCGTGTGTTGAGTAGAGATAAAATCAGAGATGGTGTGTGGGATTATGCTTATGAAGGAGAGTCCAATATTATAGATGTTTTGATAAAAAATATTCGTAAAAAAATTGACTTAGGAGATTCAAAGCCAATAATACACACAAAAAGAGGTCTGGGCTATGTTCTTAAAGAAGATGAGTAGACCACTTTCAAAAATTCCTGTAAGTATAAGAGTAACAGTTTGGTTTACTGCTGTTATTATATTTCTATTTAGTATAGTACTTTCATCAGCCATTCTTTTGGAAGATAGATATATAAATGATTCTAGTACAGAAGAACTCGTTAGTGCAGTGGAAAAAATTTATGAAGATCCTGATGAGTTTGAGAATTTTGATGATGGTATCTATTATATAAAGTACAATGAAAATAATGAGATTATAGCAGGTAAAATTCCAAAAGATTTTGATTTGACTTTGGCATTTTCAATAGAAGATATCAATACATATCAAATAGAAAATAAAAAATTTTTGTATTATGACACAAGGTTAAAAAATACGGGAGATTGGATTAGAGGTATATACCCATTGAGTAAATTTCAAAATAATATATCAAAAATATGGAATATAGGATTCTATTATATAGCTCCTTTTCTTATAATTTTGGTTATATTTATAGGATATAGAATAGTTAAAAATGCTTTTAAACCAGTTAAAAAGATATCAGAAACTGCATTAGAAATAAAGAAAAGTAAAAATTTTTCAAGAAGAATAGAGTTGGATAATAGTGAAGACGAAATTCATAAAATGGCTTATACATTTAATGAAATGCTGGATACTGTGGAAGAAACTTTTATCCATGAGAAGCAATTTAGTTCAGATGTATCTCACGAATTGAGAACACCAATAACAGTTATTTTAGCTCAAAGTGATTATGCCTTAGACTATGTAGAAACATTAGATGAAGCTAAGGAATCATTTGAGGTTATCAACAGACAAGCAAAGAAAATGACTAACTTAATAAATCAAATTATGGAACTTTCAAAGATGGAAAGACAGAATAAGATAGAAAAAGATAAAATAAATTTTTCAAATATAATTTTACAACTATTAGAAGATTATAGGACTTTATTAGAAAATAATAATATAGAATTAATTACAAATATTGAAAAAGATTTAAGAATCTATGGAAATAAACTTATGCTTGAAAGGTTGTTTGTGAATCTTTTTACAAATGCTATGAAATTTACTAAAACGACTATTAATGTTTCTTTAAATAGAATAAATAAAGAAGTTATTCTGCAAATTAAAGATGATGGTATTGGAATAACAAAAGAGGATCAAAAATATATTTGGGATAGATTTTTTCAAACAAGTGATTCAAGAAATAAAGATAAAAATAAAGGAAGTGGTTTAGGGCTTTCAATGGTAAATAGAATAGTACAACTTCATTCTGGAACAATAGAACTTGAAAGTGAAATAGACCCTGTGGTAATAACAGAACCGATAATATTTACTCAGGAAAAAGATGGGAAGCATGTTTTGGCTTTGCCTTATGATGGCTTTAAAATATCATATACGATAGATTTTAACCATAGTTTCTTAAAATCACAGTATTTTGAAATAAATGTAAATCCTGAAGAATATATTGAAAAAATTTCAAGATGCAGAACATTTGCATTTGATTATGAAATAGATTTTTTGAAAAAAAACAATCTGGCTCTTGGTGGAAGCCTTGAAAATGCAATAGTTGTTGGAAAAGACGGTCCTTTAAATCCTGAAGGGCTTAGATATCCGGATGAATTTGTAAGACATAAAATACTTGATATAATAGGAGATCTTTATGTTTTGGGAAGACCATTAAAGGCACATGTAATAGCCATAAAGGCAGGCCATTTTGTAAATGCAAAACTTACAGCACTTATTGCTGAAAAATATTTAAAATAATTTTATTTCAAATTTGTTTTTTGTAATAACACTAGTTGTTTATGAATAATGATAAAAACTATGGAAAGTTGGGAAATAAAACGTTATTAAGTAAAAAAGTTGTAATAAAAGATAACAAATAGGTTATTGACTTTTATAGGGGATAAAGTTTATAATACGATAATAACGATTTATATATAAAATTTTAGGAGGAAAAATAAGTATGGAACCAGTTATGACAATAGAAGATATAATGAAAATATTACCACACAGATACCCTTTTTTATTAGTGGATAGAGTAATAGAAAAAAATGGGACAGACTCTTTAGTCGCAATAAAAAATGTAACTATGAATGAAGAATTTTTTAATGGACATTTTCCAGGGAAACCTGTTATGCCAGGAGTTTTACAAGTAGAAGCTATGGCTCAGGCGGTAGGATTGCTTATGCTAGAACCAGGGAAAATACCTTTATTTATGTCGATAGATAATTGTAAATTTAGAAGAGGTGTTGTTCCAGGGGATCAGCTTAGAATAGAAGTTGAAAAAATAAAAGTAAAAAGAAATGTTATAGTTGCAAAAGGGAAATGTACCGTTGATGGTGCGGTTGCATGTGAAGCAGATTTAAAATTTGCAATACAGGAGTTATAATTAATACAATAAAATAATATAAAGAGGTATGACAATGAGTACAAATAACATTCACCCAACTGCAATAATAGCTGAAGAAGCTAAGCTCGGAGAAAACATAACGGTAGGACCTTATTCGATAATAGGACCGGAAGTTGTAATAGGAAATGGAACTACTGTGGAATCTCACGTAGTAATAGAAGGGGAAACAATAATAGGAGAAAATAACTATATATTTTCTTTTGCATCTATAGGAAAAGTCCCTCAGGATTTAAAATTTAAAGGTGAAAAAACAAGGACAGTAATAGGAAATAACAATAAAATAAGAGAATTTGTCACTATTCATAGGGGAACTGATGACAAATATGAAACTAGAATTGGTAATAACTGTCTTATAATGGCGTATGTTCATATAGCACATGACTGTATTATTGGTGATAATTGCGTTCTTGCAAATGCGGCAACTTTTGCAGGTCATGTTGAAGTTGAAGATTATGCTGTTGTTGGAGGACTTACTGCAGTTCACCAGTTTACAAGAGTGGGAAGACATGCAATGATAGGAGGATGCTCTGCAGTAACTCAGGATGTTGTTCCGTACATGCTTTCTGAAGGAAATAAGGCAAGGGCAGTATATATAAATATTGTTGGTCTTCAAAGAAGAGGTTTTTCTGAAGAACAGATAAAAACTTTAAGGGAAGTATATAAAATAATTTTCAAGAAAAAATTAAAGCTGGAAGAAGCATTACAAATACTTGAAAGAGATTACAGCCATTTTGATGAAGCAATGAAAGTTGTAGAATTTATAAGAAAAAGTAAAAGAGGTATAACGAGATAAATGGATAGAATTGGACTTATAGCAGGAAATGGTAAATTACCTGAAATGTTTATAGAACAATGTATTCGGCAGGGTATAGAACCTGTTTCCGTCTATTTATTTGACAGTGTTGAAGAATCTGTCAAAAAACATGTTAATTCGGCAAAATATAGTATAGCACAACCGGGAAAGATAATTTCTTATTTTAAGAAAAATAACATTTCCCGTCTTGTTATGCTTGGAAAAGTTGAAAAAGATCTTATTTTTTCCAACTTAAAATTTGATTTTACTGCTACAAAAATACTATTTTCAGCAAGAAATAAAAAAGACAAGAATATATTAAAAGCAATAATTGATTATATTGAAGGTGAAGGAATAACAGTGTTGCCTCAGAACTACCTATTTGATGACTACATGGTAAAAAATGAAAACTATACAAAAAACAGCCCTTCAAAAAATGAGGAAAAAACAATCGAGATAGGTATAGAAGCGGCAAGAATGCTTACAGATATTGATGCAGGACAGACTGTTGTCGTAAAGGATGAATCAGTTGTTGCACTTGAAGGAATAGAAGGAACTGACAAAGCTATTTTACGTGGTGGGGAGCTTGCAGGGAAAAACTGTATTGTTGTGAAAACTGCCAGAAGAAAGCAGGATTACAGGATAGATATTCCTACAATAGGGCTGGAGACAGTAAAAAAAGTGGTTGAAATCAATGGAAGAGGTATAATTGCCGAAGCTGAGAAGATGCTTTTCATAGATCAGAAGGAAGTTGTAGAGTTTGCAAACAAAAACAAAATATTTATAAAGGGAATAAAAATAAACGATTAATAAAATTGTGAGAAAATAAAGGAATATAAATGAAAAATAAAAAGAAAATATTTGTTTCATGCGGAGAAATGTCTGGAGACCTTCATTTATCATATATCATCGAAGAAATGAAAAAACAGGATCCAAATCTTGAATTTTGTGGAGTAGTTGGAGATAATTCAATAAATGCAGGTGCAATAAAAATAAATCACATAAAGGACAATGATATTATGGGATTTGTGGAAGCTCTGAAAAAATATAAATATTTTAAGCAGAAGGCAGAAGAATATCTGGATTATATTAGAGAAAATGATATTAAAACTGTTATTTTTGTGGACTTTGGAGGATTTAATCTAAGATTTTTTGAACTCATAAAGAAAAATCTTCCAGATGTAAGAACAATATACTATATACCACCAAAAGTATGGGCATGGGGAAAAAAACGTATAAAGAAGCTTATGAAATTTGATGATGTGATTGTTATTTTTCCTTTTGAAAAGGAATATTTTGATAGCAAACAGAAAGAAACTGGAATGGAAGTAAAGTATTTTGGAAATCCTCTAGTTGATAAATATGTATTTTCAAATAAGTTAGGAAACAAAATACTTCTTTTACCAGGAAGCAGAAGGCAGGAAATTACAAAGTTTTTTCCTGAAATTATAAAGCTGGTAAAATCAGAAGAAATGAAAAATGAAAAGTTTATAGTAAAATTTGCTGATAAGTCACATTTGAAATATATAGAAGAAATTGATTTATCTAAAATTGAAAATTTGGAAATAAGTTTTGATTCAATTTCTGAATTACGTGACAGATGTAAATATGCAATAGCAACTTCAGGTACAGTAACATTTGAAGTTTCACTGACAGGACTGCCTGTAATAGTAGTTTATAAAACATCATCTATAAACGCCTTCATTGCAAGAAAAATATTGAAAATAAAGTATATTTCATTAACTAATTTAAATGCAAAGGAAAAGGTATTTTCAGAACTGCTGCAGGAAGATTTTACAGTGGAAAAGTTATTGGAAGAATGTAAAAAAATGGAAAAAAATAAGGAAAAAACGGTTGTAAGACTGGAAAAGGAAAGGGAAAAACTTGGAAATAGCGGGGTATTATCAAAAGTGGCAGAATATTTAATAAAGATAATAAATAAAAATTAAAGGAATAGATATGGATAAAAAGCATGATGAATTAAATGATGATTCAATTTTTAAGCTTTGTATAAAATATTTTATACCAACATTTATTGGTTCGGTTGTAGTAGTGCTCTATAATATTGTAGACAGATTTTTTGTTGGGAAAATAAGTGAGAAAGCTCTTGCAGGAGCAGGAGTAGCCTTTTATATAGTTATGATTTTTATAGCATTTGCAATGCTTGTAGGAGTAGGATCAGGAGCGGTGGTATCAATAAGGCTTGGTCAGAAAAAGGGTGAAGAAGCTGAAAAAATATTGGGGAACACTATAACAATATTTGCAATACTCGGTATAGTTCTTTATATACTGATGATGCTAAATCTTGATACTATTCTTCTTTATTCAGGAGCAAATGCAGAAACATTGCCTTATGCAAAAACTTATCTTGAGATAATAATGTATGCAATACTCCCATTATTTTTCTC